>Ga0194051_1001338_pt1 | contig 13088 bp, 8 predicted proteins | sample SepL2320m_MetaG_FD_161275 | JGI IMG/M metagenome (GOLD analysis project Ga0194051, IMG submission 161275) | Anoxic zone freshwater microbial communities from boreal shield lake in IISD Experimental Lakes Area, Ontario, Canada - Sep2016-L239-20m | ecosystem: Environmental > Aquatic > Freshwater >... | reverse complement strand
GAATAGCTCCCAACATTTGTTATGAGGACTTGTTTGGAGAGGAGTTGGCCGCACAGTTCCAAGATGCGCAACACATGCCAAGCATCTTGGTCAATATGAGCAATATTGCATGGTTTGGCGACAGCGTGATTTTGGATCAACATTTAGAGATTTCAAGAATGAGAGCGCTTGAGTTGCGCCGGCCCATGATTCGCGCAACCAACACAGGGGTCAGCGCCATCATTGATCACACAGGCCGAGTGGACGTCAAAGCCAAGTTTTTCTCCAAAGAAGCCATCAAAGGGGTGGTTCAAGGTCGCTTTGACAGGCCTACCTTTTTTGCTTGGTGGGCGAGTCGATATGGCTTGCTGCCCTTGTGGGTGTTGGCTTTGCTGCTGTTGGGCACATCTTGGTGCCAAAAGATCTTGGCCTCAAAACATCAAAGGCAAGTTCAAGAAAAGCTTGAAAATTAAACTTAAACCCTTGAGCGGCTTTTTATGGCCCCAGGGGAAGGTTAAAATTGCTCAGTAGTAATCAAGGCAAAAGGGCCGCACCTTTTGGGGAGATCGGGAACAGGATCAATGCTCAAAGGGTCGTTTCGTCCAATGGATGCATCTTGGGACTCGGTTTAAATATACATACGCCAGTGCGTGGGAAAACAATGCTTCATTTTCAAGAGTTGATATTGACTTTGCAGTCTTACTGGGCCAAGCAAGGCTGTGCGCTGCTCCAGCCCTATGACATGGAGGTTGGTGCTGGAACATCACATACTGCAACTTTTTTACGCGCCTTGGGCCCTGAGCCTTGGAGGGCCGCTTACGTTCAGCCCAGTCGTCGGCCCAAAGACGGTCGATACGGAGAAAACCCAAACCGACTTCAGCACTATTATCAGTTCCAAGTGGTGCTTAAGCCCGCGCCACAAAATATATTGCAATTGTATTTGGGCTCTTTAGAGGCCCTGGGTTTTGATTTGAAGGTCAATGACATTCGCTTTGTGGAAGATGACTGGGAAAACCCAACGCTAGGCGCTTGGGGCTTGGGTTGGGAGGTGTGGCTCAACGGCATGGAGGTCACGCAGTTCACCTATTTCCAGCAAGTGGGCGGGATCAACTGCCACCCCATCACAGGAGAGATCACGTATGGTTTAGAGAGGCTTGCGATGTATCTGCAGGGTGTGGACAATGTGTATGATCTTTCTTGGACTGAAGGCTTGACGTACAGAGACGTGTACTTGCAAAATGAACAAGAGCAGTCTGCCTATAATTTTGAGCACAGCGACGCGGACTTTTTATTGGTGGCGTTTTCAGCGCATGAAAAACAAGCTCAACATTTGATCTCAGTTCAATTGGCATTGCCTGCGTATGAGCAGGTTCTAAAAGCAGCGCACACCTTTAATCTCTTGGATGCGAGGGGTTCGATCAGTGTGACCGAGCGCGCTGGCTACATCACGCGCATCAGAAATTTAGCTCGCTCAGTGGCGCAGAGTTATTGCGATAGTCGCGAGAGATTGGGTTTCCCAATGGCTCCTCACGCGTGGGTTCAAGCGCTAAAAGACAAGGCGGCTTGAATCATGCAAGCACATCCAATGAACACCGCCCCATTGCTCATAGAGTTGTTGGTTGAGGAGTTGCCGCCCAAGGCCTTGTCCAAGTTGGGCGTCTCCTTTTCGCAAACGATGTACGAGCAGCTGTTGGATCTCGAGTTGATTGATTCGCACTGCGCATATGAATCATTTGCCACGCCTAGGCGTTTGGCGGTTTTGTTTCAATCGGTTTTGTCCCAGGCACCTGAGCGCGAAATGAAGCAAAAGTTAATGCCGCTCAAAGTCGGTCTTGACGACAATGGGCAAGCCACGCCTGCATTGGAAAAAAAGCTGTTGTCTCTTGGGTTTTCTAACCTAGGCGTGTCTGATTTGGAGGTGGTGAACGAGGGCCAAGTCCAGCATCTGTGGTTAAAAAGAACTCAAGCGGGGGTGTCCCTCGCGGTGGGTGCGCAAAAAGCATTGAATGAGGCCATCGCTAAGCTGCCAATCCCCAAGGTGATGAGTTATCAATTGCATGAAAATTGTGAAATGCCCGGCTGGAGCAGTGTGAATTTTGTGCGTCCTGTTCACGCCTTGCTTGCGCTTTACGGTGATCGTGTTGTGGACTTGACGGCCTTGGGGTTAAAGGCTGGCAAGTCGACCAAGGGACACCGCTTTGAGGCCAAGAAGTCTGTTATTGAATTGGCCCATGCGTCGTCCTATGAAGAGGCGCTTTTAAGCGATGGCGCGGTGATTGCAAGTTATGCCAAAAGGCGCCAAAGCATTGAAGATCAATTGAATGTGGCGGCCAAATCATTGGGGCCAGGTTTCAATGTTGCGCACGATGACGCGCTCTTGGATGAGGTTTGTGCTTTGGTGGAAATGCCCAATGTGTTGATTTGCGAATTTGAAAAAGAGTTTTTGCAAGTCCCTCAAGAGTGTTTGATTCTGACCATGAAGGCCAACCAAAAGTACTTCCCCCTGGTCAATGATCAAGGGGCCTTGGTCAATCGATTCATGGTGGTCAGTAACATTTCTCCCAAAGACACAAGCGCTGTCATCGGTGGCAATGAGCGAGTTGTGCGACCGAGGCTATCGGATGCCAAATTCTTTTACGATCAAGATCGCAAAATAAACCTCAAAACCAGATCAAGTGGCTTGTCAAAGGTGATCTATCACCAGCAACTTGGAACGCAAGAAGAGCGCACGCAACGGGTGCAGGCTATCGCTACAGGCATAGCAAAAGAGTTGATCGCTTTGTCTGCACTGAGTGCACAAGATGAGCGGTGGATAGATGAGGCCGTACAAATTGCCAAGGTGGATTTGCTCACCGATATGGTGGGCGAGTTCCCAGAGTTGCAAGGTGTCATGGGACACTATTACGCTTTGCATGATGGGTATGCCAAGGAAGTGGCTTGGGCGGTTGAGGATCACTACAAACCAAGGTTCGCCGGGGATTCTTTGCCCAGGGGCCGGGTGGGCGTGGTCTTGGCGTTGGCCGATAAGTTGGAGACCTTGGCGGGCTTATTTGCAATAGGGCAGCATCCAACGGGGGACAAAGATCCGTATGCACTCAGACGCCATGCGATTGGTGTGATTCGTTTGCTGCGGGAGAAGAGTTTAGGCCTGTCGATGGCCAAGTTGCTTGTTGTGAGTGCAAGTGCTTTTGAGGGGCACAAAGCCGTGAGTAAACAAAGCTGGACACAGATCTCGGCGTCCTTGCTTGAATTTATTTATGACCGTTTGAGCATCAATTTAAAAGACCAAGATTATTCAAGTGCTCAAATTGACAGTGTTTTATCGATTCGCCCTGATGTCTTGGATGAGGTGGACTTGCGACTAAAGGCCGTTAAAGCATTTGTGCAGTTGCCTGAGGCCTTGTCCTTGGCCAGTGCCAACAAGCGCATCGGCAATATACTAAAAAAAGCACACGATCAGCAAGTCAACAAGCTGGTCAATCCCTCTTTGTTGGTTGAGGTTGCAGAAAAGGCGCTCTTTGAGACCATGCAAGATGTTTTACCGCAAGCACAGTTGAGTTTTGAGGCGAAAAATTATGCGCAGTCCCTGAGCTTACTTGCGCAACTGAAAAATGCAGTCGATTTGTTTTTTGAGCAAGTGATGGTCAACGCGCCCGAAGAGGCACTCAGATCCAATCGCTTGTCCTTGTTGTCTCGTTTGCATACGGCCATGAATCAAGTGGCTGATTTGTCTCGTTTGGCTTAAGGCCGCTTAAAAGGGGGTGATGATGGCTCACGTGCCCATTGCAATGAAGCCTCAGGGACTCGATCTTTGGCGCGCTTTGGCTTCATCAGGTCTATGCCGCATTTATACAGGAGTTCCCTTCAAGTAAGGGAGTTGTGACCATGACGAAAATCATTATCTTAGACCGCGACGGCACGATCAACGAGGATCGCGATGATTATGTCAAATCCCCTGCGGAGTGGGTTCCTTTAGAGGGCTCCTTAGAAGCCATCGCGAGGCTAAGCCATGCGGGATGGCGCATTGTGATTGCCTCCAATCAATCCGGCTTAGGGCGAGGCTTGTTTGACATGGCAACGTTGAACGCCATGCATGAAAAAATGCACAAATTGTTGGCGCTTGAAGGCGGTAAGGTGGAGGCGATTTTCTTTTGCCCGCATACGACAGAGGAGGGGTGCGATTGTAGAAAGCCCTTGTCTGGTCTTTATGAGCAAATTGCAACGCGTTTGGGGGTGACTTTGAAGGGCGTACCTACCGTTGGGGACTCTTTGCGAGATTTGCAAGCAGGTTATGGCGTCGGGTGCGAGCCTCACTTGGTCTTGACAGGCAAGGGCGCCATCTATTGTGATCAAGCTTTGTCGGCACAGTTTCCCAAAGAGACCCGCATTCATCAAGATCTGTATGGGTTTTCCGAATGGTTGCTTCACGAGAGGGATGTGCAATTGGAAGCCCTTAAAGCAGAAAAAAAAGTGTAAGAGGTTGTTGTGAAATTTTTAAAGTCCTTGATTCATTTGTTGTGGATGCTGTTCACGCTCATTCCTTGTGCGCTTTTTTTGTTGTTGCGTTTGGCCCTCGGGGCTTCTAAAGCAAGCCTTTACCGCTGCGCGGTCTTTTGGTTAAACAATTGTGTGGTGTCTTTGGACCGAATCTGTGGCGTGAAATATGCGTTGCATGGCATGGACAATCTAAGCGGTCTTGAGGGGGTGGCGGTGGTGGTGTTGGTCAAACATCAATCAACCTATGAGACCTTCTTGATGCCCGTCATCTTGCCCCATCCTGTGTCCTACGTTTTTAAGAAAGAGTTGCTGAGAATTCCATTCTTTGGCTGGGCCATTGGGTGTCTAGACATGATTCACATCGATCGCTCACAACGCGCTCAAGCATTTGCTAAAGTGGTTGAGCAAGGTCGAGTGTTGCTTGAAAAGGGCAACTGGGTGGTGATGTTTCCCGAGGGCACGCGCATTGATCGTGGGCAGGTGGGGGGCTATAAACTGGGAGGGGCTCGATTGGCGGTGCAAACTGGCGCGCATGTGGTGCCAGTGGCGGTGAGTTCTGCCAAATGTTGGCCCAGAAAAGCCCTCTTGAAAAGGGCCGGGACGGTGGATGTCTCAGTTGGCCAGCCTATTTCTAGTCTGGGTCGTTCGCCCGAGGAACTCATGGCGCAGGTGCAGATGTGGATCGAGTCCGAGATGCGTCGATTAGATCCGAGCGCCTATGATTGAGGACTTGATGGTGTTTGTGCTTGGGTAAAGAGAGCAGTCGTGTCCATGCAAGTTAAAAAACAAAGTCCCAAGGATCGGTTCATTCAACTGGTGTTTGATTTTTTCGCGCCCCTTGTTGCCGAACAAAAGGGCGCTTTGGTTGCCGAGCCTGTCAATACCAACTCAGGCAAGTCCATTGAAACAAGCACCAAACCGCACAACTTGCAAGACAAGGCTCGCGCTTTGTCGAGCTTATTCATTCACCCTTGTGCGACACATGCCTTGGACATCAAGGGGGTTGAGGTCCATTATCTTCTTCGGCGAGCCAAAAGAAAGACCATTGGCATGCTGGTTTCACATGAGGGGCTGGAAGTCCGAGCTCCAAAGTGGGTGAGCTTGTCGCAAGTGCAAATGGCGCTCAATGAGAGGGGGGATTGGCTTATCAAACAATTCAACTTCATGGATCAAAAGCTAAAGGACAGCGCGCGGTTTGAAATTCAAATTGAAAGTGGTTGCGTGGGCCCTGTTTTGGATCAAGGTGTGCAGTGGATGTTTCATGGCCTCAAAGCAAAGGGATCTAGTGGGCACGCAAGCGGGGACTTAAGTTGGGACTTCAATGACGATTTAAGCCCCACGCAAGAAAGTCTATCTCGCTTGCAACGAGAAAACCAAAAGCGACTGCGCTCGCCTCTTGGGCATATCGAGATCCAAAGAATGCAGGGCGGTCAGTGGCTTGAATGCACATGGATTGAATGGATCCATGGCTTGCTTGAGCGGGCACTTTGCTTTGAGGCAGGAGTGACTGAAAGCAGGATCGCAAGGGATGCCACGGATGCCACGGATGCCTTGTACAGAGTTTATTTGCCGATCGGGTCGCTCTTGAAACTTCTAAGCGAAGGCAAGATCGGTGGGGCTGGCCATTCGCAGGGGTGGGCCGGCGATGGAGTTGCGAAAGCCTCTGCCAAGCAATGGATAGATGCCGTTCAGATCCATCTGGCCCAATTGGTTTTAAACAAGAGGGTGGCTTATTTTTCAGGTATTTTAGGCGTCAAACCAAGCGCCATCACTTTGGGTCAAGCAAAAAGCCGTTGGGGCAGCGCTGGCTCCAATGGGGCCATTCGGCTCAATTGGCATTTGATCAATTTGCCCATGTCGTTATTGGATTATGTGGTGGCCCATGAATTGTGTCATTTAAAGCAAATGAACCATGGGCCGGAATTTTGGGCAGAAATGCAAACAGTGATGCCCGACTTTGCTCAGCGACGACACCAATTGAAGTCGTGGACGATGGCAAAATGGGTCTAGCTTGTCAATTGGTCCGCGTAGGCTGTTGTTTTGTAGGGTTGCTTTTAGATGGTTTAATAGAGGTGATCAAAGTCTGTTCCAATATTTGGGATAGGTCAACGAATTGAAAAGAGTGATGGTGAAGTCAATGAATGCACCGCTTAAAAATTTATTTGAGAACAATCAAGCCTGGGCCCGTCGAATGGAGCAAGCTCGACCTGGTTTTTTCAATCAATTGGCTTCTCAGCAGTCGCCTAAATACTTATGGATTGGTTGTTCGGACTCACGCGTTCCTGCCAATGAGATCATTGGACTGGATCCGGGAGAAATTTTCGTTCACCGCAATGTTGCCAATGTGGTGGTCCACTCGGACTTGAATGCCTTGTCGGTGATTCAATATGCCGTGGAGCATTTGAAAGTCGAGCACATCATGGTGGTGGGCCACTATGGATGTGGTGGTGTTTTGGCCGCCACCAGGGGCACGCGCATCGGCTTGGCTGACAATTGGTTGCGACATGTGCAAGATGTGAGACTTCGCCATCGTCAAAGGCTCAATCATTTGCCGCAACAGGATTTAGAAAACGTCATGTGTGAGATGAATGTGATTGAGCAAGTTGGCAATGTGGCTCTCTCCAACGTCATGCAAGACGCATGGAGCCATGGTCAACAAGTCAGTGTGCATGGTTGGATTTATGGCCTGCACGATGGCTTGGTCAAGGACTTGGAGGTCACGATGAAGTCGGCTGAGGAGGTGGTGGATGTGTTCCGACGTGCCTTTAAGCGCTACCCGAGGCAGCAAGGGACCCACGAGACGGATCAAGACGCATGAACGCTCAAGACACCAGGCGCCAACGCTTGAGAGACAAATTGACCATGGCCTTGGATCCGCAAAGTGAGTTTGTCATCACCCCTTGCATCGCGGTTTGTCAGATGGACCCTGTGAGCCAATTGTGCGAAGGCTGTTTTAGGGACATCCAAGAAATCGCTCGCTGGGGCTCCTTGGCGAATGCGCAAAAAAGGGAAGTTTGGCGGCAAATTGATCAAAGAATGAACACCCTTAACTTTTGAGAGCGTCACGTCCCCATGGACTTGAAAAAGGTCTTTTAAGTCTGTTTTTCTGCAATTCTCGGGTTAACCCGAAATGACTTGGGCCATAAAAGCTTTAATCCTTTCTGAAAAGAGGGGATTGACCACGCTTTCGTCAGGATCAAGTCAGCCTTCTCAACGATATTGAGGTCATGGGTAATACAAATTTATTCTCATTGAGTTAAATTTTGAGTTTGTAGGTTGTATTGTCTAGTTTTTTCATTTTAATTAGGAGACGACTCTATGGCGGCACATGCACCACACACCATGACCTCAGAGGAGAAGAAGGTCGTATTTGCTTCCTCGCTTGGAACGGTTTTTGAGTGGTATGACTTTTACCTCTACGGCTCACTTGCTGCGATCATCGCCAAGCAATTCTTTAGCGGTTTAGATCCCGCTGCTGCGTTCATTTTCGCCTTGTTGGCGTTTGCGGCTGGGTTCTTGGTGCGCCCTTTTGGTGCGCTGGTATTTGGTCGACTGGGGGACATGATCGGTCGAAAATATACCTTTTTGGTCACCATTGTGATCATGGGTATGGCCACTTTTGTAGTTGGTCTTTTGCCAACGTATTCGAGCATTGGCGTTGCTGCGCCTGTGCTCTTGATCGCTTTGCGAATGCTACAAGGCTTGGCCTTGGGGGGTGAGTACGGGGGCGCTGCAACGTACGTTGCCGAGCATGCGCCTCATGGCCACCGCGGCTACTTCACCTCTTGGATTCAAACGACCGCAACGCTTGGACTGTTTTTATCGTTGCTGGTGATTTTGGGCACGAGAAGCTCCATGCCTGAGGCGGATTTTGCATCATGGGGGTGGAGAATCCCGTTCCTATTGTCCATTTTTTTGCTAGCCGTGTCGGTGTACATTCGTTTGTCCATGAACGAGTCCCCTGCATTTCAGCGCATGAAGTCCGAGGGCAAGATCTCTAAAGCGCCCTTGTCAGAGTCGTTTGCTGAATGGAAGAACTTGAAAGTGGTCATATTGGCGCTTTTTGGTTTGACTGCAGGCCAAGCGGTGGTTTGGTATTCGGGTCAGTTTTATGTGCTCTTTTTTATGACGCAAGTCTTAAAAGTTGAGGCCACAACGGCGAACTTGTTGGTCGCTGCCTCTTTGGTGATTGGAACGCCGTTCTTCATTGTTTTTGGCTCTTTGTCGGACAAAATTGGAAGAAAACCAATCATCATGCTCGGTTTGTTGTTGGCGGTGGTGACGTACTTCCCCGTTTTCCAAGCCTTGACCAAAGCGGCCAACCCTGATTTGGCCGCCGCTCAGGCAAGTGCCAAGGTGGTGGTCGTGAGTGATGAGGCATCATGCTCTTTCCAAGGCAGCCCCATTGCACGTGAGATTGACTTTAAGAGCTCTTGCGATATCGCCAAGCGGTATCTGGCGCAAAATGCGGTGAGTTACTCTAACCAAGCCGCACCAGCAGGCAGCCCCACCAAAGTGATGATTGGAACGACAGAAATTGAGTCGCCCTCAGCGAGCGTTGCGAATTCCAAATTTGACGAAGAAAGCGTCAAGAAAATTGCCGAGTTCAAAAAAGCGGTTGGTGAAGCGCTCAAAGAAGCTGGCTATCCAGCCAAAGCGGACATGGCTAAATTGGACAAAGTCACCGTGGTTGTCATTTTGACCTATCTTGTGATTTTGGTCACGATGGTGTATGGCCCAATTGCTGCAATGCTTGTGGAGTTGTTTCCAACCCGGATTCGCTACACATCCATGTCTTTGCCCTACCACATAGGCAACGGTTGGTTTGGGGGCTTGTTGCCCACGACCGCTTTTGCGATCGTGGCGCAAACGGGGGATATGTACAACGGCTTGTGGTACCCCATTATTGTGGCCGGCGCGACCTTTGTGATAGGCATGATCTTTATCAAAGAGACCAAAGATGTAGACATCTATCGACAAGATTGATAAAAGGCATGTTTGGGTCTGAAAACCGCTCAAGCTGAGCCAAGTTCAGTCGCAACAAGACCCAAGAAACTCCCGTGTGCCTGATGGCCCACGGGGGTTTCTTTTTTTACTGTTGGCTTTTCCCAAGAGGGCTGTGTGAGGCGTTGTATGAATTCAAAGGGCTTTTAGGGATATTTTTCAAAGGGAGCATTTTTAGAGGCCTTTGTCCCTAGAATCTTCTACCTGTTCTTATAAAACCCCGGGGTAGAGAGTCGATATGTCACAAGGTTTGATCAAAATACGCGGTGCGCGTCAGCACAATTTAAAAAATCTGGACGTGGACTTCAAAACAGGAGAGCTCACGGTTGTGACGGGGCCGAGTGGCTCTGGAAAATCGAGTTTGGTGTTTGACACCCTATACGCAGAAGGTCAAAGGCGTTATGTTGAAACCTTCAGTGCCTATGCGCGTCAGTTTTTGGATCGCATGGATCGACCGCAGGTCGATCAAGTCGAGGGTGTACCGCCCGCCATTGCCATTGACCAAACCAATCCCGTGAGAAGCTCTCGCTCAACGGTGGGCACCATGACCGAGTTGAACGATCACTTGAAGTTGCTTTTTGCAAGGTTGGCGCATTTGTTTGATTCAAAAACGGCCTTGCCAGTTCGACACGACAGTGCGCAGAGTTTGTTTGATGAAATCCAGCGCCGTTTAAATCAAAGAGATTTAAGACTCGTGGTGACCTTTGCGGTTGAGTTGCCCGCCACCATCACGCAAGAAGACATCGAGCAATGGTTGAGTGCTTCAGGGTTCACCAAAATTCAAGCTCAACGCCAAGTGGCCACTCTGACTGGTCCAAGGCAAGTCATTGATGTCGTGGCCGATCGCTTTAGGCTTTCTCAAGTGGAGAAGTCCAGAGCCGTTGAGGCCATTGAAACGGCACTCAAAAGGGGTGCGGGTCGCATGCAAGTGTATGCCATCGACGCGCAAACCGAGGAGGTGGAAATTTGGCGTTTCTCAACGGGCCTGCATTGTCCGGAAAGTGAGTTGACTTACCAAGACCCAAGCCCCTCTTTGTTTTCTTTCAACTCAGCACTGGGCGCGTGTGAGACGTGTAGAGGTTTTGGACGGGTGATTGGGGTGGACTATGGATTGGTCATTCCCAATGACCGCTTGACGCTTCGTTCGGGTGCCATCAAACCCATTCAAACACCTGCATGGAAAGACTCGCAAGCGGACTTGATGCGCTTTGCTGAAAAAGCCGGTATTCCTAGAGATACACCTTGGTATCAACTCACTCAGGTGCAAAAGGATTGGGTCATTTTGGGCTCGCCCAATTGGGCGGGCAAATGGAATCAACAGTGGTATGGGGTAAAGCGCTTTTTTGAATACTTGGAGACCAAGTCTTACAAAATGCACATTCGTGTCATGCTCTCAAAATACCGCAGTTACACCGCATGCTCGGCGTGTGACAGCGCGCGACTCAAGATGGAGAGTTTGCTTTGGCGGGTTGGTTCATTGGAGGCGGCCCATGAGGTTCTTGAACCCAGTCAGCGCTTTAAGCCCGTGGGTGTGTCTTGGAGTGATGCGCAGCTCCAAAGCTTGCCAGGCTTGTGTCTGCACGATTTGATGCGTTTGTCGATTGAGCGACTTCGGGTGTTTTTTGATCGAATGCATGTGCAGATGTCCGACACGTTAAAGGGCGACAAGCACCTCTCAAGCGAGGGGGTTCTTCGCAGTGCCAAAAGCGCGCAAATGCAAGCACTGGAGTTGCTCCTGGAAGAAATACGTGCCAGATTGAAATACTTGGTGGACGTGGGTCTTGGCTATTTAAGCTTGGACAGACAAAGTCGGACTTTAAGCGGTGGTGAGGTGCAGCGCATCAATTTGACAACGGCCCTTGGGACGTCATTGGTCAATACATTGTTTGTGTTGGATGAGCCCAGCATTGGTTTGCATCCAAGAGACATGGGTCGCATCACACAAGCCATGCAGCGCTTGCGCAATGCAGGCAACACCTTGGTGGTGGTTGAGCACGATCCTGCGGTGATGTTTGCTGCGGATCGGATCATCGACATGGGGCCTGGCCCAGGTGAGCGAGGAGGAGAAATTGTTTTTGACGGGGCCATTGAGGATTTAAAGAAGGCCGACACCTTGACCGGTGCATATTTGGGGGCTCGCAAACAAGTGGGCATGGGTCTAAAGCGCGCCGTCACCGATGCCACGCCCAGGTTGGTCTTGGAGGGTGCGACGGAGCACAATTTAAAAAATCTCTCCATTGAATTTCCTTTGCTGCGATTGGTGTGCGTGACCGGTGTCAGTGGCTCGGGTAAATCAACCCTCATGCAAGACATTTTGGCGCCGGCGTTGTTGCGCCATTTTGGTCAGTCAACGGATGCACCTGGTGCCCACAGCCGACTCTTGGGCGCCGATTACTTGAGCGATGTGGTGTTTGTTGACCAATCCCCGATTGGTAAAACCGCCAGGTCCAATCCCGTGAGTTATGTGGGGGCTTGGGACAGCGTGCGAGAGCTTTTTGCAAAGACCCCTTTGGCGCAGCAGCGCGGGTACACACATTCCAAATTCAGCTTTAACCACGGGGACGGTCGTTGTCCGACTTGTGGTGGATCAGGTTTTGAACATGTAGAGATGCAGTTTTTGAGCGATGTCTATTTGCGCTGCCAAGACTGCCAGGGTGAACGCTACCGAGCAGAAATTTTGGACATCAAAATTGAACGCACCAACGCGAAGCAAGAGACGCAGTTCTTAAGTGTGGCGCAAGTTTTGGAGCTCACGGTGAGTGAGGCGACCCATCTCTTTAGAGCCGACCCGGAGGTCATTCGTGCTTTACAGCCGATCATGGACGTGGGCTTGGAGTATCTCAAATTGGGGCAACCCGTGCCCACTTTAAGTGGAGGAGAGTCACAGCGTTTGAAACTTGCGGGCTATTTGGCTCAAGCGGCCAAGCAACGCTCAAGCATGCGTCAAGCGGTGGCCAAGAAAGGGACCTTGTTTTTATTTGATGAGCCCACCACGGGACTTCATTTTGACGACATTGCCAAACTCATGCGCGCGCTTAGAAAGTTGTTGGAGGCTGGGCACTCTTTGATTGTCATTGAGCACAATTTGGATGTGATCAGAGCCAGCGACTGGTTGATTGATTTGGGCCCAGAGGGCGGTGAGCATGGGGGTTGTTTGGTGGCTGAGGGCACACCTGAGGAGATTCGGCTACATGCCAGCTCGCACACTGCGCAAGCTTTGCGCTCCTACAACGCGACCCTTGGCGAGTACGGTGTCCTCCATGACGAGAGCTTTGAGAGGGCGAAAGAAAAAAATCCACCCCCATCCCAACGGGCAACCAAGGTCTTGAAGCACGCTTTTGTCGGCAAGGATCAAGGGGACATTCAAATTGTCAATGCCAAAGAACACAATTTAAAAAATCTCACTGTCAATATTCCCCGGGGTCGTTTCAACGTCATCACAGGGGTATCGGGTTCGGGTAAGTCGACACTTGCCTTTGACATTTTGTTCAATGAGGGGCAGAGACGATATTTGGAGAGTTTGAACGCCTATGCCCGAAGCATTGTTCAACCCGCAGGCCGCCCCGAGGTGGATGCGGTTTACGGCATACCGCCCACGGTGGCCATTG
>Ga0194051_1001336_pt1 | contig 13096 bp, 10 predicted proteins | sample SepL2320m_MetaG_FD_161275 | JGI IMG/M metagenome (GOLD analysis project Ga0194051, IMG submission 161275) | Anoxic zone freshwater microbial communities from boreal shield lake in IISD Experimental Lakes Area, Ontario, Canada - Sep2016-L239-20m | ecosystem: Environmental > Aquatic > Freshwater >... | reverse complement strand
GATCGCGTTGAAGTTCGTGACAGCCTCGGCAAGACTCTTGATCTGAACTACGCCACCCTGCTGAACCGAAAGCAGTCCGTGAGTTTCACGCAATTTGGAGCCGGCGATAGCGCCGCACCGCTTCTCGTCTCTACAACGATGGTCAACTCCACCACCACATCGACACAGCAAGCCGCAATCGTAGCGCTGCGCATTCACGCCACCGACAATCAGTCCGGCGTTTACCAGATCAGCGCTACGTTCCATCGGGCTATCGTCAGCAATGGAGTCACACAGTACGTCGCACCAGAAATTGTGGCCTCAGCCTTCGCTGGACGAACATGTCCTGCGCCCAGCACGATTTCATCCTTGGCTGGGGCATACGGTTACGTTTGCCGGGAAAGCGGAACTAAGCTTGATGGCACATACCTTGCTTACTTCTTGGTCAAGCGCTGGACTGCACAGGGAACGTACGAACTCACGAATCTGAGTTTGGTTGATGCTGCACAGAACCGACTTGATGACATCGCCGTGGACCTGGCCCAGGCCAATGCGTCAGCGAGCTTCACACAAACCGGCCTCGGTGACACCGATGGACCAACCGTGTCGGCGCTAACCGTGTCAACACCGATTGTGAAGGCGAAGAACAATCGCTTCGATGCGGTCGTCAAAGTCCGCGGCGTAGATGCGATCTCTGGGGTAAAGCAGATGTGGATCGACTACAAATCTGTCGCTAAGCCGACTGCACCGCTCATGACGTTTGCGTCAAAGGATGTCGTGTGCACGGTAGCCGCAGAAGTCAACCATTGCCGTTATAGCGGAACCTCGTTCGATGGCGCATGGCGGATCCATTCCTTCATGCCTGCAACGTCCCCCAAGGGAACGTGGAACATCTGGCGGGTTCGCATCCAAGACAACGCTGGCAATCTCAAGACGATGACCGGCGCTGCTCTGACAGCTGCACATCTCACCGCCTCAATCAAATTGGCCTAGAGCGGGTGTAGTGCACCTCGGTAGGTGATTCCGGCATGATCTGCTCATGAGCACTCATGCAGCCGATGAAGCCTTGCATCCATCGACAACGTCGTCACTGAGTGACTTGGCCAACTCATTCGTGGATGCCGCAGCGGCTCCCGGAGTGAGCATCGGCATCGTCAAGGACGGTCAGGTCGTTCACACTTTATGCGCTGGGTTCGCAGATCCCCATCGTCGTGTGCCGGTTAGTCCAGACCATCTCTATGAGATTGGTTCGATCAGTAAGTCATTCACTGCACTATCCGTTCTGGCACTCGTTGACGACGGCGCATTGACGCTTACAGACACCGTCGAACAGCACGTCCCCTGGTTCGACGTTCAAAGCGACTACCCACCCTTCACACTGCGCCACCTGCTTGATCATTCATCTGGACTCATCATGGGATCGGATTCCTGGCCCGATGAACTGGCCCAAGTGCACGCGTTGCGAACAAGTCACACCGGTTCAGCACCTGATTCGATCTTCCACTATTCGAACGTCGGATTCATGACTCTGGGAGTCGTCATCGGGGCTGTCACAGGCAAGCCCTGCACGCAGCTCATGAAGGAGCGCATCCTCGATATGGTCGGTATGCCCAACACGATCACGACAATCACTGATAGCGATCGGTCACGAATGGCCATCGGAACTCAACCCGTCCATGAGGACGAAGCGTGGAGGCCAGGAGACCCGCTCGCACCAGCCACGTGGTTCGAAATCTCCGCCGTAGACGGCAATGTCGCCTCCACCGCAGGGGACATGGCTCGCTACCTGGCCATGTTGCTCAATGGTGGCGAACTCGATGGCCAACGTGTGATCTCTCGCCAATCACATCAAGCGATGATCACACCGACGTCACCCGGAGGGGAGCCCGCGCCAGGGCAATCGCAATACGCCCTAGGCATCAACATTGAGCAGATTGCTAATCAGCCATGCATTACCCACGGTGGCGGCATGGTCGGATACTCAACGTTCTTGATTGGTGAACTAACCCGCAGATTCGGCGTCATCGTTCTCACCAACGCACCCGGTGATGCCCCTGGCGCGCAGTGGCTTGCCCGAGCGATGTTCGACCTGCTTCGCAACGATGTCAAGGGCACGCCGACAGCCCCTGCACATGTTCCGACCTACCCGGTTGTGCCTAGGCCCGTGTTGCCGCGCGGGAGCGATGGCACCGTCGATGAACGTCTGACTTCATATGTAGGTCATTACCGTTCGTTCAGCCCGTGGTTCACCCATCTTCGAATCGCCGCAGCCGACGGCAAACTTTGGCTGGTCGCTCCTAATGGCGTCGAGGCACCCGGCATTGTCGAACTCGTCGAAACCGAACCCGGAGTATTCCGGGAAGGAAGCGATCCTCGACTCCCCGAACGGCTCATCATCGGCCCGGTCGTCGACGGTGAGGCAGTGTGGGTAAGCCGGCATGATTGCCGGTACTCGCGAACATTCCGCGACTAGGCCGCCGTTATCCGTATACACAATCACCGCACATGCACTATCGTCTGCGATGGGGGTCAGTCATACGTTTGAGGGGCAACCTATGGTGCAAGATCGCCGTGAACAACTGCTGTACGAGCAGGTGATGGCGCTGATCGAAGCGATGATTGACGACAACAAACTCCAGCCCGGCGCTCGGCTACCGACCAACAAAGAACTCAGCGAACTTGCCGGCGTCAGTTTGATCTCAGTACGTCGGGCCCTCGATGAGCTCGAACGTGCCGGTCGGGTCCGCCGTCACCAAGGGGTGGGGACTTTCGTTGCAGCTGAACGCATCTTGACGAGTCCCGCACTTGCGGGTGGTCTGCTCGAAACGTTGACCTCCGGAGTCAAACGTCAACGGATCGACACTCGACTCCTCGATGTCAGCCAGGGAACTCCTTCGGCAGACATAGCCACCGCACTCGCCTTGCCGAAAAAGACACAAGTCTGGTGTATCCGGCGACTCCGCGTGATCGCTGATCGCCCAATGATCAACGAAACGTCCTACATACCCGTTACCCTTACGCCCGGGCTTGACGAGGCACTCGACGGATACGGCGGATCCCTCTACCAACTTCTCGGTGACCGATTCGGGCTCGTTGATGCCTATGAAGAGCAGCAACTGGAGATCATCAAGCCAACTCCTGCAGAGCGAAAGAGCCTGTCATTGACCGGCCGTGACCTCGTGGCACGAATCCGCGGGGTCAGCTTCTCGGTTAATGGAAGTCCATTCGACTGCTTTGAGCAGGTTTATCCCGTTGATGGGTTTACGTTCTACCTGTCTGGACGAACCGACAGACAGGTGCTCCCCCAAACCCATTCGGGCACGTGGTCACTGTCACCGAATCGTTAACCAAACATTCGCTCAAGCCGCCATCACGGGCGATCCGTTTTACCTCGTGCGCTGCTATGGTCTGCATACACAATATGGTCCACCTGATCCGATGAACAGATGTGAGAGACACCATGACGAACTCGTCGTTCCTTTCAGCCTTCGACACCCAGACCCCAACTTCTAAGGCTCTGTTCGCGCGCGCAAGCCAGACGATTCCTGGTGGAGCCGGCAGTAGTGCACGAACCGTGAAGTTTGGCTGGGCGCCGTACCCACCGAACATGCGTCAGGGCACCGGATCGCACCTCACCGATGTCGATGGCAACGAGTACATCGACTATCTGCTCGGGCTTGGCCCGATGATCCTTGGCCACCGTCACCCCGTCGTGACCAAGGCTGTCGCTGACGCAATTGGCGAGTACGGAACATGCTTTGGCCTACCTTACGAACTCGAAATCGAAGCAGCCGAAAAGGTGGCCGCCGCTGTTCCTGGAATCGAGAAGGTGCGCTTCACAAATTCTGGCAGCGAAGCAGTCGGAAGTGCCATTCGCTTGGCCCGCGCCCACACGGGCCGTCGGCTGGTCGTGCGGTTCGAAGGTCACTACCACGGGTGGCAGGACACGATTTACTGGAGCAACCACGTAGACCCGAAGCTTGCCGGGCCTAAGGAAAGCCCACGGCCCGTGGCGTCTGGTCCCGGTGTCCCACTTGAACTTACCGACACCCTCGTCGTTCTGTCGTGGAACGATCCAGAGAGCTTTGTGAAGTTGATGACCGAGCGTGGTCACGAGATTGCCGCCGTCATCACCGAGCCGGCCGTTTTCAACACCGGTTGCATACTTCCCGAACCCGGCTACCTCGAACTCCTCCGGTCAGAGACGATCAAGCATGGGTCACTTCTGATTTTTGATGAGGTCATCACTGGCTTCCGCTTCGCACGCGGATGTGCACAGGAGTTCTTTGGCGTAACGCCAGACCTGACCACCCTGGCAAAGGGCCTTGGCGGCGGCTTCCCCGTTGCTGCACTGGGCGGATCCCATGAAGCAATGAGCATGATCGCTGAAGGCCGCTACTCGCATTCGGGAACGTACAACGCGAACGTGGTTGCCTGCGCCGCTGTGTCGGCGACGATGGACGTCCTAGCCGAACCTGGTCTGTACGAGCGTCAACGCGCCATCGGCGACAGGCTCGCTGAGGGTCTACGAACTATCGCAGCCGACAGTGGCATCGCAGCGCGCGTTGATGGTTTGGGCACCGTGTTCCAACTCTGGTTCTCCGAGCATGAAATCAAGAACTGGCGCGACGCAGAGCAGTACGCAGACGAGGCGATGTTCACGCGTTGGTGGCAGGAAATGATTACCCGCGGGGTGTTGTTCCATCCACTGCAACTCGAGAACCTATTCGTTTCGCTGGTCCACACAGATGAGGACATCGACCGCACACTCGTCGCCGCTGCCGAGGCATTCGAGGTGCTGAGCGCGGAAAATCGTAACCGCTAGGCCTACCGTGAACGGTGTGCGCGACGTGCCATCAGGTAGCCCGGTCTTTATCGGCCTTGATCTCGGCACGTCCGGGCTCAAAGGTATTGCGATCGATTCCTCCGGCGAGATCCTCGCGTCGGCGCGTTCGGACTATCCAACACATCGTCCTGTCGCGGCCGCCTCGGAACAGGATCCCCACGACTGGACGAACGCCATTGCAAATGTCGTCGGAGAACTCACCGCTTCGGTACCCGCGGCTCAATGGTCCGGCATTGGCCTGTCCGCAATGATTCCAACAATGGTCGTCACCGATTCCGTCGGGCGACCCATGCACTCGGCTGTCACGTGGGAAGACGCGCGCGCGGAAGACCACGGCCAACGTCTGCGCAGTTTTGTCGGCGAGCAATCCATCTACGAGCAAACCGGTCAGTGGGTCGATGGACGGTACCTGCTGCCGATGTACGCACGTATCGCCGACGAGGTTTCCGAGGTGCCCTCACATCTCTTAGGCGCCAAGGACTGGATCCTGCACTGGCTCACTAGCGAGTTTGCTACCGATCCAGCCACCGCAACTGGGACGGGCGCGTACCACCTTGCCGACAATGCCTACTCCGAGACGATCATCGGTGCGGCCGCCGAGCTGGCTGGGCACGCACTTCCTGACCTTGCTCAGGTGGTTACCTCGACAACTCTGTGCCATCTAACTGACGATCGAGCACGCGAACTAGGACTACCTGCGGGGCTTCCCATCGCAGTGGGCGCAGCCGACGCAGTCGCGGCAATACTCGGCTTGGGAGTAGGTGCTGCTGGCGATGTGATCTATCTTGCTGGCACATCGACTGTCATTGTCGGTATCGACCACGAACCGCACTTTGATTCACAGCACCGCTTCTTGGTGACACCGTTGGCCACACACGGATACGGCCACGAGATGGACCTGTTAGCTACGGGATCAGCGATGGCCTGGCTGGCGAATTTACTCGGGTTGGATTCACCAGATGAGTTGGCCGCCCTTGCGCGCACAGTGCCCGCTGGGCAGGACTCATTGCCCACGATGCTCGGTTACGTTGCGCCCGGCGAGCAGGGTGCACTGTGGGATCCATCGCTCACCGGCATCATCGAAGGGATGAATCTTCACACGAGTGCCGCTGACGTAGCACGGGCACTGCTTACGAGTATCACGGTGGAATCTGCGCGCTGCATTGCCGTCTGGGACGACAACACGACCGCACGCGGAGCAATCCACGTTGCTGGTCGGGGCATCAACGACGCGGCTCTCCAAGAACTTGCTGACGCTACTGGACGTAGAACGCATCTGTGCGGCCATGCCGAAACACCACATTCAGCATTGGGAGCAGCGCTCATAGTCGCTCGCGCCCTTGGGCTGGAACCGGTTTCCTCGCATCACGTTGCGGATCTAGAAATGACACCGCGGCCAGAAAACGCTGCTCTTTGGCAGCAACTTCACCATCGCCACGAGGGTGTGCGAACTCGAACGTCCGCAAGCACGGGGCAGTGAGAAACGCTCGACGTGATCACGTCGACGGCTTGCTGCAGTGCGTGTTTCGGTGATCGCGCTACTGCACCTTGACCACAAAATGGCAGGCGGCCTGATGGACACTTTCGACACCGATTTGCATGAGTTCCGGATCGTCGATACGGCACGTATCGGGTTCGCCCCGCTCGCGGTACAGCGGACAACGCGGATGGAAGCGACAACCCACAGGGATCGCTGTCGGGTTCGGAATCTCCCCAGTCAGAACGGTTCGATTGGCGATTGCAGCGGTTTCCGGGACAGGAATCACTGAGACTAAAGCCTTGGTGTACGGATGCTGCGGATTGTTGATCAGCTCAACCGGTGAACCCTGCTCGACAACACGCCCAAGGTAGACCACTGCAATACGGTCAGCGAACATCCAGGCCAGCGATAGATCGTGGGTAATGAATAGATAAGCCACACCCAGACGATCACGCATATCTGCCATCAGTCGCAGAATCCCCGCGCGCAGGGACACGTCCAACATCGAAACCGGCTCATCGGCAACAACAACGGACGGTTCGAGGATCATGGCCGCGGCAATTGCAACACGCTGACGTTGCCCACCGGAAAGTTCGTGGGTGTACCTGCGGGCAATGCGATCGGCCGGTGTGAGTCCGGCCCGCTCGAGCGCTGCGAGTCCTAGCTCGCGGCGCTCGGTTTCAGAAGCCCCGATGCTGTTGATCACCAATGGCTCGACAACGGTGTCCATGACCGTCATACGCGGATCCAGGGACTCGAACGGATCTTGGAAGATCATCTGTAGTCGCGGTCTAATCCGACGAAGGTCCTTGCCGCGCAGCGGCACTATATCGACGCCGTCAAAGACGATTCGTCCAGCGCTTGCATCGATCAAGCGCATCACCGCATTGGCGATCGACGTCTTACCGCTTCCCGATTCCCCAACAATGGCAAGGGTTTCGCCCGGATACAAGGACAGATTGACTCCGTCTACGGCGCGAGCAATGCTCTTACCGCGTCCGTTCGGATTCTTCACCTTGTATTCGACGAACAAATCCTCGATCGAAAGGACAGGGACGCGATCATCCGCCTTCGACTCCGGCTGTGTTAGCTCACTGGTCACGACTGCACCCCCGACCTATCGTTTTCGAGTAGGTGACATGCCGCGAGATGCCGGGATTCTAAGGTAATCAGTTCCGGTTCAATACTGGCGCAGTGCCCCATCGCAACGTCGCAGCGAGGCTCGAAACGGCAACCTTGCTGCGGCCGTGAAAGGTCCGGTGGCGAGCCGGGAATTCCATCGATGAACACTCTCTCGCGATGAATATTGGGATACGCGCGAAGTAATCGCTGCGTATATGGATGACGAGCCTTCGCCTGACCGTTCGACTCACCGAAAACATCCTGCGATGGGCCCGTTTCGGCCATTTTCCCCGCATACATAACGGCCACTCGGTCGCAGGTTTGGGCCAGCACCGAAAGGTCATGGGAGATCAGCAACATCGCAAGGTTGTAACGCTCACTCAATCCTTGCAAGAGATCGATGATCTGAGCCTGTGTCATCACATCGAGTGCAGTAATTGGCTCATCGGCGATAACGAGTCGAGGACGGCATGCGAGTGCCATCGCAATCATCACCCGTTGACGCATACCGCCCGAAAACTGATGTGGATAATCATGGGCTCGCCGAGATGGAATCCCAACAGCCTCAAGCAACTCACGCATCCGGTCATCGGCTTGGGCCGACGACACTGAAGAATCGTGAACACGAATAGGCTCTGCGATCTGGCTACCGACCGACTGAACAGGATTTAGGGCATTGAGCGCACCTTGGAAGACAACTGAAATGTCCTTCCATCGATACGCACGCATCGCTTGCTCATCGAGTCCGCTTAGGTCGACTCCATCGAACAACACCGAGCCTGAGCTGATTCGTGCATTCCTTGGTAGCAACTGCGGAATTGCCATTGCCATCGTCGTCTTGCCGCAGCCCGACTCCCCGGCTAGCCCAACGAACTCCCCCGCATCAATCGACAAACTGACTCCGTCGACCGCATGCACGTCACCATCGGGCGACCCGTAAGAAACTCGTAGATCACGCACGTCGAGAAGGCTCATCAATGACCTTTCAATCGCGGGTTCGCAATGCGCTCGAAGGAATGGCCCACCAAGGTAAATCCGAGCACAACAACCAAGATGCCCAGGCCGGGTGGCAAGAAGTACCACCAAGCACCAAGGCCAACCGCACCAGAGACAAATGCGAAGTGCAACATCGAGCCCCACGAAATTCGATCCGGATCTCCGAGACCGATGAAACTCAACGTAGCTTCAGCAAGAATGCAACCGGCGACGACCAGAATCGTATTGGCCACAATCAGTTGCATGACGTGTGGTGCGACGTTACGTCGAATAATGCGCGCATCGGATGCTCCGAGTGACTTCGCTCGCGATACATATTGTCGTTGCCGAAGCGACAACGTCTGCGAACGGATAATCCGAGCAGTTCGCGGCCACGACAGCAGGCCAATCACCAGGATGATGATCAGCAGGTTTTGACCAAAGATCGCACCCATTGCAATCATCAGCGGCAGCGCAGGAATGACCAGGAAGAAATCAGTTGCACTCATGAGCGCGGTGTCGAGTGGCCCCATGAAGTAGCCTGCCGCGATGCCAATACCGGCGCCGATAATCGTCGAGATCAGGGTTGCCATGATGCCGACAAACAGGGAGATTCGAGCTCCCGCAAGGAATTCGCGGAACACATCGCGTCCCAGCTCGTCGGTACCGAGCCAGTGCGCCGACGACGGAGGTTGCAGGATCGTCGAGGAATCGACGCCTACATCGGCCGGATTGAAAGGGAAAACAAGAGGGCCGAGTAGCGCAACAACCGCCGTCAGTAACAGAAGGATAAATCCGATGCGTCCCAACCGATCAGCCCAGATGGAACGCAGCATCGCCAAGAATCCAGATGCTGGGACAGCAGTCGCTTCCTCGTTCGCTGAAAGTTCGAAGGTCATCACGCCACCGCCACTCTTGGGTCAAGCCGACGATAGACCAGATCAGCAACAAAGTTAGCCACGAGCACCGCAACCGAGATGATCAGGAAGCACGCTTCCAAGGTTGGGTAATCGCGAGCCAACACCGAGTTGTAAGTGAGCAATCCCATTCCCGGCCACGAGAACACGACCTCGACCTGGATCGCACCAGCGACAAGTGCACTGATGTACAACACCGAAGCCGTTACGACGGGCAGCAGCGCATTGCGGGTCGCATGCTTCCAGACCATCGTGCGTCGAGATAAACCCTTGCCGCGCGCGGTAAGCATGTAATCCTCACTCATTACTTCAATGAGTGAGGTTCTCGTGATGATGACGAAAAAGGCGATGTCCACTAGGGCAAGAGTTAACGTAGGCAAGATCAGATGTCGGGCAATGTCGGCAATGTACTGAAAGTAGTTCTGATACTCAGCGTTCGGCGTCGTGATTCCCGAAATGGGCAAGCCACCAAACCAGACACCGAAGATGAACACCAGCAGCATGCCAACCCAGAACGTTGGCAAACTCCAAAACACCAAGGATGTGACAACCGTCGCAGAATCAGATTTCGACCCGTGTCGCGACCCTGCAAACACGCCGATGACGATGCCGAGAAGGACAACAACTGTCGTCGACACAGTTAAAAGGATCAACGTGTTCAATAGGGCGCGACCCACCACGTCAGCAACATTCTCGTGCAAGGCGAATGAGTAGCCAAGATCGCCGTGTGCAAGGTTCTTCAGGTACGTCCAATACTGCGTGAAAATCGAACCATCGAGCCCATAGGCCTCGCGCAATTTCGCCACTTGCTCTGGAGAAAGCCGCTGAGACCTAGCGATCAACCTGATCGGATCACCGGGGATAATGTGAAAGAGGAAGAAGTTAAACGTCAGGATCGCAAAGATCGAGGCGCATAGAACTAGGAACCTGCGCAGAAGTGGCGGCATGGCTAGAAATTACGATCCGGCCGGCTTGACCTTCAGGTAGTTGTCCCGAGTGAAGTTGAAAATCATGCCACCCGGGACCTGCGTCCAACCGGTGAACCCGGAGTTTGCGTACGCCTGCAGCTTCTTTTGGTACACGGCAACCAAGTACGCAGTGTCTTCGTAGAAAATCTTCTGCATTTCCTGCACTAACGCGATCCGCTTGGTCTGGTCGAGCTCACTTGCCTGTTGCGTGTACAGAGCGTCATATGCGGGGTTCGAGTAGAAAACATCGTTGTTTCCGCCGATCTGGCTCGTCAACGGAACACCAAGCATGTAGCTCGGATCATTGACGCCGCTGTCCCAACCCCAGACAAAAATGTCCCAGTCGGGGGCGTCGATGTTGTAGACCGTTGAGCCCATCGTGTCCGAATCGACGGTTGAGAATGTGAGCTTGATTCCGACCTTCTGGGCACTGGACTGAAAGAGTTGTGCGGTGCGAACGTCAACAGAAGTCGTAGCGATGGCAATGATACGGAACTCAAGTGGTTTGCCATCTTTGGTTTGACGAATGCCATTGCCATCTTTAGCTGTGTATCCGGCGGCATCGAGCAGAGCATTGCCCTTGTCTGGGTTGTTATCGATTAACTCGTCGGCCGAAGGCTCCCAATAGAAGTCGCCAAACGAAGGCATGAGAATCGATCCACCCGGTGCGGCGTAGCCCGCATACGCAATCTGGGCGATCTGGTTGCGATCGAGTGCGTAGCCCAACGCTTGGCGCACGTTCTTGTCGAGCAACAGCGGATTGCCCTTTGAAGCCGGCTTGTCACACAGGTTGAAGCCAATGTGGTGGAACGAGAACGAATCCAGCGTCGCCGAGGTCAGATCCTTGTTGCCTTCAAGGCCCTTGAAGACGGTAGGTGGAACCTGAGGAATGATGTCGATCTCACCGTTTTTGAGAGCCTGCGCCATCAAGTCATCGTTCGTGTAAACAGTCCACGATGCACCCGTCGTAGAGGGCTTCTCGCCCCACCACGACTCATTTCGAGCCACACTCACGGTCTGGCCCTGTGTGCGGGCCTTGAACGTGAACGGTCCCGTTCCAACCGGCTTATCGTTTGTGGCCTTTTGGATCTGATCAACCGTCATTGCAGACCAGATGTGCTTGGGAAGGATGGGTACCACTAAGCCTGGATCAAAGGCTTGCGGCGACTTGAAGGTCGCGACCACGGTCTTGGCATCCGGCGCGGTGACTGACACGAACTCTGTGAAGTATTGCGAATTGATACCGAGTTGATTCTTGCCAATGAGCTCGAAGGTGTAGACCACATCATCGGCGGTGAACGGCTTGCCGTCATGCCACGTCACGCCGTCCCGCAACGTGTACGTGATGGTCGCACCGTCTTGGGTGGTGGACGTGGCCAGCGACGGTTCCGGCTTAAGGTCGAGCCCGTAAGCGCTAAGCGTGTCGTAAATCAGCGACTGGACTTCGATTGCCTCGGTCGTCGTGGTTGTCAGCGGGTTGAACGTATCGATATCGGACTTCCAGCCCACCTTGATGGACTTGGTCGCCACCACGTTGTTTGTCGGCGGAGCACATGCACTGAGGAAGCCGGGCACGGCCACAAATGAACCGGTCAACAGTGCCGCTCGAAGGATGGAACGACGACTCACTAGCGCGTTGAGGCCCGAATCGTCAGAAGTCTGCATACTAACCATGTCCGGAGTGAATCAGACCACGCGTAAAGCGTCAACAACCAAGGCCACAATTATGCGAACTCGAGCATTGACCGCAACCGACTCGTAACCGACGCAGCCTTTGCGTGGCATCCAGCCAGCTACGCGTTGCATCAACTGAGCGAACGCAGTACGCGCAGCGGAGTGCTCTGGACTCCCCCGGGCAAATCCGGGCCCGGCCTACCTAGCAAGAATCCTTGACCAAGGCGACAGCCCAGGTCCACAAGCTCATTGAGTTGCTCGGGAGTTTCGATCCCCTCGGCGACAGCGACGATACTCATCCGCTTTCCCAGAGTCAGAAGTGATTCCACCATCGCCACACAGCGCCGATCGTCAGGTAGTCCGTTAACGAAGGATTGGTCGATCTTCACCATATTGATCGGGTAGTTCATCAGTGACGACAGCGACGAAAAACCCGTCCCAAAATCGTCTATGGCCAGCCGAACACCAATCTCATCAAGACGTTCAAATGCGGTCACGGTAATCGTGGATGGACCAATCCCTGAGCGCTGAAGAACCGCATGCTCAGTGATCTCAAGCCAGAGCAGGTGAGGTGTGAGCCCAGAGGCGTTGAGCACACCCGCCACATAATCTGGCGTCGTCACGTCGACCAGATGCGGCGCGGAAATATTCACCGTCAATCGGAAGTCACGCCCATACTCCGCGATTCGACGTGCAACCGCATTAGCTGCGGTCCGAAGTACGTAACGATCGATCTCCGTATCAAGACCAATGTCCTGTGCGATCGATAGGAAAGCACCGGGTGCCAGCAAACCGCGAGATGGATGATTCCAACGCACGAGCGCTTCGACGCCATCGACCTCACGAGTCAGCAAATCGACGATCGGCTGGTAGTGGACGACAATCTCCCCACGATCAATCGCACCGACGAGCTCTTCAGCGAGCTCCCGACGAACACGATTATCGACCAGAGTCATCGGGGGTCCGCCACGCGATTCACGCTTACGCATATACATCGCCGCGTCGGCGCGGGCGAGCACCTCGGCAACAGGCTCCTGACCGTCAGTCGAAGTACCACCAATACTTGCGGTCACGTTGATCGGCCCGGCCGACAGATAGATTGGGTGATCGAAAACCTCAGTAATGACAGTGAGAA
>Ga0194051_1001335_pt1 | contig 13097 bp, 13 predicted proteins | sample SepL2320m_MetaG_FD_161275 | JGI IMG/M metagenome (GOLD analysis project Ga0194051, IMG submission 161275) | Anoxic zone freshwater microbial communities from boreal shield lake in IISD Experimental Lakes Area, Ontario, Canada - Sep2016-L239-20m | ecosystem: Environmental > Aquatic > Freshwater >... | reverse complement strand
CGATGAGCGAAGCGAAGAGGACACAACGGCCGAAGTCGATGAGCGAAGCGAAGAGGACACAACGGCCGAAGTCGATGAGCGAAGCGAAGAGGACACAACGGCCGAAGTCGATGAGCGAAGCGAAGAGGACACAACGGCCAAAGCCGATGAGCGAAGCGAAGAGGACACGACGGCCGAAGTCGATGAGCGAAGCGAAGAGGACCTTGCCGTGAGCGGGACACCGCCGACCCTGGACATGAAGTCCATCCTGTCGGACCGGTCTAACCGTGTGGTGGTGTGCTGCGGGGCCGGCGGTGTCGGAAAGACGACGACCGCGGCCGCGATGGCGCTGCGGGCTGCCGAGTACGGTCGCACCGTCGTGGTGCTCACCATCGACCCCGCAAAGCGGCTCGCCCAAGCCCTCGGCATCAAAGAGTTGGGTAACTCCCCACAGCGGGTTCCGCTGGCACCTGAGGTATCCGGGGAGCTGCACGCGATGATGCTGGATATGCGCCGCACGTTTGACGAGATGGTCATCGAACACGCGGGACGCGAACGGGCACAAGCGATTCTGGACAATCAGTTCTATCAGACCGTCGCCACCTCGCTGGCTGGCACGCAGGAATACATGGCGATGGAAAAGCTGGGCCAGTTGCTCGGCGAGGACCGCTGGGACCTAGTCGTGGTCGACACCCCACCGTCCCGCAATGCACTTGACTTCCTCGACGCACCGAAACGGTTGGGCAGCTTCATGGACAGCCGGCTCTGGCGCCTGCTGTTGGGGCCCGGCCGTGGAATCGGTCGACTGGTGGCGGGTGTGATGGGCCTGGCCATGAAGGCGATATCGACCGTCCTAGGTTCGCAGATGCTCTCCGACGCCTCGGCATTCGTACAGTCGCTCGACTCGACATTCGGCGGGTTCCGGGAGAAGGCCGACCGGACCTACGAACTGCTCAAGCAGCGCGGCACACAGTTCGTAGTGGTTTCGGCGGCCGAACCCGACGCCCTGAGAGAGGCCACCTTCTTCGTCGATCGGCTCTCCGAAGAGGGCATGCCACTGGCCGGACTGATCCTCAACAGGACCCATCCGATGCTGTGCGCGCTGACGGTGGAACGTGCGCTCGACGGGGCCAACGAGCTCGACGCCGCGCCGGACGCTGAAGGGGACGCACTCGCGGCGGCGGTGCTTCGAATCCATGCCGACCGCGGGCAGACTGCCAAACGCGAGATTCGACTGTTGTCTCGATTTACCGGCGCCAACCCACACGTTCGAGTGGTGGGTGTGCCGTCCTTGCCATTCGATGTGTCTAGCCGCGAAGCGCTAGAGGCGATCGCCGACCAGATCACCGGCGAAACTTAGAACCGCGATTTTTATTCGAGCCGTCAGCGGATTCAGCTGACGATGCGCTGCCTGCGCTGGGTGGAGAAGAATTCCGCCCAGGAGGACACCTCGGGGTGCTGCTTGAGCAGGGCCCGGCGCTGGCGCTCAGTCAAGCCGCCCCACACTCCGAACTCCACCCGGTTATCCAGCGCATCGGCTCCACACTCCGCGATCACCGGGCAGTGCCGGCATATGACCGCGGCCTTGCGCTGGGCAGCCCCGCGAACGAACAACTGGTCCGGATCGGTCGAACGACACAGTCCTTGGGATACCCACGCGATCCGGGCCTCGCCGTTCGGAACCTGGAGTGAGCCGTGCATAGAAACTGCTGCGCTAGTCCTACGGACAGCGGGTCGAATCCCCGACACAGAAGACCCCTTCGTCTGAGCCGCCCGGTGAGGCGGCTAATCCCTCCGATGTAGCCGCGGTGCGATCTACGCCACATTGCGACGCCATTGTTACCTGAATCGCACTGCCTGTTTAAGTTAGGTGGTCAAGTGTCGTTTGCGCAACAGTCCGGTCACAGGTTTTTTGGGACAAGCGTCCAATCCCATCATGAACTGCGGTTTTTTAACTTTTGCGTAGGAGAACTCTGTTATGTTCGAACGTCGCGCGGGGCTCCGCAAGCCCTCTGGGGGCCTCAGTACGCTGTACCGCATGTCGGAACGACCACCGGCCCGTTCCTCGGTCCTCAAGCTGACCTGGTGCTGCCTGCTGGCCAGTGTGATCCTGGCGGCACTGCTGTTCCCGGTCGCGGGTGGCATCGGGCTGATGTCCAACCGAGCCTCCGACATCGTCGCCAACGGATCGGCGCAGCTCCTCGAGGGCGACATTCCGGCGGTCTCGACGATGGTCGACGCCAAGGGCAACACCATCGCGTGGCTGTATTCCCAGCGTCGCTTCGAGATCCCCAGCGACAGGATCGCCGACACCATGAAGCTGGCGATCGTCTCCATCGAGGATAAGCGGTTCGCCGAACACAACGGTGTGGACTGGAAGGGCACTCTGACCGGACTGGCCGGCTATGCGTCGGGGGATTTCGGTACCCGCGGTGGCTCGACCCTCGAACAGCAGTACGTCAAGAACTACCAATTACTGGTGTTGGCACAGACTGACGCGGAGAAGCGCGCCGCGGTGGCCGCGACACCCGCGCGCAAGCTGCGCGAGATCCGCATGGCACTGACATTGGACAAAACGTTCACCAAACCGGAGATTCTCACCCGATACCTCAATCTGGTGTCGTTCGGCAATGGCGCCTTCGGAATCCAGGATGCCGCCCAGACCTACTTCGGTATTGACGCGACCGACTTGAACTGGCAGCAATCGGCGCTGCTGGCCGGAATCGTGCAGTCGACCACCACGCTGAATCCCTACACCAACCCCGACGGCGCTCTGGTGCGGCGCAACCTGGTCCTGGACACGATGATCGAGAACCTGCCCGACAAGGCCGATGAACTTCGGGCCGCCAAACAGCAGGCGCTGGGTATCTTGGCGCAGCCCAACGAATTGCCTCGCGGCTGCATCGCCGCCGGAAACCGCGCTTTCTTCTGCGATTACGCGCAGGAGTATCTGGCCCGCGCGGGCTTGAGCAAGGAGCAAATCGCCAAGGGCGGCTACCTCATCAAGACCACGTTGGATCCCGACGTACAGGCCGCCGTCAAGAAATCGGTCGACTCGATCGCACCGCCGGATCTTGACGGGATCGCCAGCGTGATGAACGTGCTGCTGCCGGGTAAGACAAGCCATCCGCTTATCGCGATGGCCAGTAACCGAACCTACGGACTTGATACGGACGCCTGGGAAACCGTTCAGCCGCAACCGTTCTCACTGGTCGGTGATGGCGCTGGGTCGATCTTCAAAATCTTCACCACCGCCGCAGCGCTGGATCTGGGTCTTGGTACCAACGCCACCCTCGACGTGCCGGGTCGGTTCGAGGCCAAGGGACTCGGCGAGGGCGGCGCCAGGGGCTGCCCCAAAGAGACCTGGTGCGTCGAGAACTACCGTGATCCGCGCAACCTGACCATGACCGTCACAGAAGCCTTGGCGAAATCGCCCAACACCGCGTTCGCGAAGCTGATCTCCCAAGTCGGCGTTCAACGCACCGTGGATATGGCCGTCCGACTGGGCCTTCGGTCCTATGCGGACCCGGGTACCGCCCGAGGCTACGACCCGGACAATAACGAGAGCCTGGCCGACTTCATCAAACGGCAGAACCTCGGCTCATTCACGCTGGGCCCTTTCGAGGTCAACCCACTGGAACTTGCCAACGTGGCGGCAACCCTGGCATCCGGCGGGATGTGGTGCCCACCAGACCCGATCGACAAGATCTACGACCGGCGTGGTGACGAGGTCGCGGTTAACGCGGAACCCTGCGAACAGGTCGTGCCCGAGGGATTGGCCAACACCCTGTCCAACGCGCTGGCCAAGGACGTCATCAACGGAACCGCTGCCCCGGCGGCGAATTCGGTCGGATGGTCACTTCCCATGTCGGGCAAGACCGGCACCACCGAGGCCCACCGGTCATCGGGTTTCCTGGGCTACACCAATCAGTACGCGGCGGTGAACTACATCTACGACGACTCCCCTAACCCAACGGATCTGTGTTCCTACCCGTTGCGCCAGTGCGGCGACGGTGACCTCTTCGGCGGTAAGGAACCCGCTGCGACCTGGTTCACGGCGATGAGTCCGATCGCCGAGGACTTCGGCGAGGTGAGCCTGCCTCCGACCGATCCGCGCTATGTCGACGGAGCCGCCGGATCGCGGGTACCGACCGTGAGCGGGATGGGTCAGGACAGAGCGCGAGAGAACTTGCGCACGTACGGTTTTCAGGTCGCCGACCAGGTGAGCTCAGTCAACAGCACAGCCTCCGCCGGCACCGTGATTGGCACTTCGCCCAGCGGTCAGACAATCCCCGGCATCATCGTCACCTTGTTGGTGAGCAACGGCATCGCACCCCCACCGCCGCCGCCACCTTCACCCCCGCCGGGTGCGCCGCCGCCTTTCCCGGGCATGCCCGGATTCGGGTCGACGGTCGTGGAGATCCCCGGCCTCCCGCCTATCACCATTCCGGTTCTTGCCCCGGCGGCACCCCAGCCGCCGGAGGGATCGTCCCCTCCGTAACCGTGGCAGTAGTCTGCCTACATGGCTGATCCTGCCTTGAAAACTTCTGCCGTTGCCGCAGTCGGTGCCGCAGCACTCGCCGTCGGTTACGCGACGGGGATCGAGCGCAACGCCTTCGTCGTGCGCGAGGTGACGATGCCGGTCCTGACACCGGGTTCGACCCCGCTTCGAGTGCTGCACCTCAGCGATATTCACATGCGGCCCTCGCAGCGGCGCAAGCAGGCGTGGCTTCGGGAACTGGCTCAGTGGGAGCCCGACCTGGTGGTCAACACCGGCGACAATCTGTCCCACCGCAAAGCGGTACCGGCGGTGGTGCAGGCACTCGGGGATCTGCTGTCGGTGCCGGGAGTTTTCGTGTTCGGCAGCAACGACTACTTCGCGCCGAGGTTGAAGAATCCGGCGAAGTACCTCACCGACAGTGATCACCGAGTCCATGGCGATCCGCTGCCGTGGCAGGACCTTCGCGCTGCGTTCAACGAGCGAGGCTGGCTCGACCTGACCCACCATCGGCGCAAGTTCGAGGTGGCCGGGATGACCATCGCCGCCGCCGGGGTCGACGATCCACACCTCGGCCGGGATCGCTACGAGACCATCGCAGGGCCGGCCAACCCCGCTGCGAACCTGAGCCTGGCTGTCACCCACGCGCCCTACACCCGGGTGCTGGATCGGTTCGCCGCTGATGGATACCAGCTCATCCTGGCCGGGCACACCCACGGCGGACAGCTATGTCTGCCATTCTCCGGTGCGCTGGTGACCAACTGCGACCTCGACCGCTCGCGGGCCAAAGGCGCGTCACACTGGGGAGCCAAGACCGCCCTCCACGTCTCGGCCGGGATCGGCACGTCCCCGTTCGCGCCCTTCCGGTTCTGCTGCCGGCCCGAGGCCACCCTGCTCACCCTGGTCGCCGCACCGACCGGCGGCCGCGACCGGACCCGCAACGTGGTGCGCTCCACACCGGCCGTGCTGGTCCGCTAGTAGCGCCACGCCCGATCGTTGCTTCTCTACGGGCTACGTAACGGCTGGATCACCGCGCATACCACCGCCGCAGAGGCGTCTTCAGGATCAATGGCGGTGTCCGAGGCATACTTCGCCGCCCTGCTGGGACTGCCGTTCGTGGCGGTGATGCCCGCATCCACCAGCCGGACGAAGGTCGCGCTGATCGAAAAAATCGGCGGGCGTTGCCATTTCGTTGAGAAGGCCGGAGACGTCTATGCCGAGGCACAACGTATCGCCGACGAGACCGGTGGCCATTTCGTGGACCAGTTCACCAACTCCGAGCGCGCGACCGACTGGCGCGGAAACAACAATATGGCCGAGTCGATCTACCGGCAGATGGAGGCGGAGCGTCATCCCATCCCCTCGTGGATCGTGGTCGGCGCGGGTACCGGCGGCACCAGTGCCACGATCGGTCGCTTCATCCGCTACCGGCAGCACCACACCGGTCTGTGCGTGGTCGACCCGGAGAACTCGGCGTTCTTCCCCGCCTACGTCGAGGGCCGGTTCGATCTCGTCACCGTCGCCTCGTCTCGTATCGAGGGCATCGGTCGGCCGCGGGTAGAACCGTCGTTTCTGCCCAGTGTCATTGACCGGATGGTGCGCGTCCCCGATAGCGCCTCGGTGGCTGCGGCCCATCAGGTGTCGCGGGTACTGGGGCGCCGCGTTGGCCCGTCGACCGGAACGAATGTGTGGGGGGCCTTCGGTCTGTTGGCCGAGATGGTGGCCAACGGGACCAGTGGGTCGGTGGTCACACTGATCTGCGACAGCGGCGACCGCTATGGCGACACCTACTACGACGCGGCGTGGCTGTCTGCCCACGATCTGCACCCCAATGAGCACGCCGAGGCGTTGCTGGAATTCGAACGGTCCTGCTCTTGGACTGCTGCGACGTCGGCAAGCACCCGGTGAGGGCGTTTGGCTTAGCCGCGCGCAGGTGCGATACGCTGACCTTGCTTCACGCGGGGTGTGGCGCAGCTTGGTAGCGTGCTTCGTTCGGGACGAAGAGGTCGTGGGTTCGAATCCCGCCACCCCGACCGCAGAATCAACGCCCTGACTGTCAGATATGAGGTCGGGGCGTTGTGGTTTCAAACCCCCGACAGCACCAAACGGCACCAACGGCTTGTAACTCGCCGGGGACTGCTCACCGCGATCGTTCGACCTGTCGCAATTCTTTCGTTGTGAGTTTCTCGAAACACAAAGTGGAACTCCGCCTGGTCGATTCCCGCTGAGGGACGGAGCGGTCGCCGACTCAGTGGTCCGCGAGCGGGGACGACTGCATCACGGAGATCAACCAGTTCCCCTCGCTACGCTCAAGCATCAGCGAGGTCGGCGCAACGATTGAACCCTGCGAGCCGTCGAGCACATAATTCTGAGTGAGCATGAGGGTGACGGTGGCGTGGTCGGTGGATTCGCGGATGACGACATCGCTCACGGCTGAGGTGATCGACTCGACTGCGGCGAAGGTAGTCCCCACGGACTCCTGGATTTGCGACTTGCCGCGCACCCAGCCCTGCGACATTTCATCAGCCATCGCCGCGTCATCGGTGAGTAATTCGGCGACGGCAGCAGCGTCCTTAGCATCAATGGAGCGGAACAGTGCGGTGACGATCCCGGGTGCGGCGACTGCGATCTTGTTCATGCGGGTCCCTCTTTCGGTTTCAAGGTATCCCGTGCGGGATTCTGCTGACCCCAACGATGCGGCAGGCTCTCGCGGAAGGCCGTCGGTCAACCAGGCACTTATCGGGTGGATGGTTGTGTCCCCCAAACGGAGGACTGAAGCGGGTAACTCGCGCTGTTGCACCTGCCGGATATGCGACCCTACTCGGAGTTCCCCGTAGTCTCTTGGTCGCGGTTGCTAGCCTGCCAAGAGGGTTTGAGAGCCCCCGCGAATTCGCTCTTAGGCCGAACGCAGTCGATTGGATTCCAGGTATGAGTGTCATGACCTCGCAGAAGGCCTACGCCGGGCTTGCAGTGTTTCAAGCGGTGGACGCGGTCGCCTGCGCGGCCCAGGTGCCGCCCATCAAGAAGAGCCTCGACTCGGTCGGCTGCCCGGACAACGTTCGGCGATTGTTGCCTGCGGTCAAGGGTGCAGCAGCCGTCGGGCTGATTTCGGTGAGGTGGTTTCCGGGGCTTGCGAGGCTGACCACGGCGATGTTGACCCTCTATTTCGCACTGGCCGTCGGAGCGCATGTCCGCTCCCGGGACAAGGTCATCAATTCACTTCCGGCGGCGGCTCTGTTGACAACGTTTGCGGCCATGACGGTCAAGGGCCCAGAGCCGGCGCAAAAGCCTTAGGGACAAAGTGTGCTTGGGCTTCGCGGCTGAACTCGTCGATCGACCACGTGGAGCAGATTGAGGATTTTTATTGCCCTCGCAAATCTTGCGTTCTGATTTTCTCGAAAGTCGCGGCCAAACTGCCGGGGTCGCGGGGGTGTTCGCGGTAGGGATTTCACACCATCCCTAACAGCGGCTTTTTCAGGCACTTCGATGGGGTGGATGGTGTACACAAGATCTTGTGGCTAACCCAGATCTGGCTCCTGGACGTCGTCCTCGCACTCCGTGTGGCTTGTTGGGTGCGGGTGCTTTGGGTGTGGGGGTATGGGCGGCGTTGGCTGGTGGGGCGGGGGTCGCCCATGCCGATAGCGCGGCGGCAGATTCGGCCTCGGTGGCCGGTCAAGCGGATCGCGGCCCGTCGGCAACCGCGAACAGGGGTGTAGCGCGGCGGCCTTCGGGTTCGACGGCCAGCCGAGCTGCCCGGCAGACTCCGGTTGCGTCGGTGCGCGGATCGGGTTCCCGCCCGGCGGCGGCGGTACGCGCGGCGGGTCAGGCCCGCCCTCTTGGTTCGGTCATGGGCTCTCCTGGTGCGCCGGTGGCGGCGGCTTCCCTGTCTGCCTCGGCGACCTGGCAGCCGGGCAGCGTCCTGCGGGTCTTCGTCGGCAGCGGCACTGCTGATAATCCCAACGGCGGCATCCTGATCGGCAACGGGTTTTCCTATACCGCCACCACATGCCCGACGGGTTCCTGCAACGGCGGCATCGGCGGCATCCTCGGCAACGGTGGGGACGGCTACAACGGCGGTGACGGGGGGAACGCAGGCTGGTTCGGCCACGGCGGTGCGGGCGGGGACGCGATCACCGTCGCCAATGGCGGCAATGGCGGTTCCGGCGGATTGTTCGTCGGTGATGGCGGCGCAGGTGGGGCCGGACTAGACGGCGCAGCAGGCCTGGGTGGCCGTGGCGGTAACTCCGGCGGTGCCTCACTGTGGGGCAACGGCGGGCGCGGCGGCAACGGCGGGGATGCATCCAACGGCTCCGTCACCCCGACGGTGATCGACACCATCACAGTCGATACCCCCCCGTTCGGGGTGGCGATCACCCCGAACGGCCTCTACGCCTACATCACCAGGCGTGTGGACGCGGTGTCGGTGATCGACACCTCCACCAACCAGGTGACCGTCTCAGCGATCACCGTCGGTTCCGGCCCGGCTGGGGTGGCGGTCACCCCGAACGGCCTCTACGCCTACGTCGCCAACTTCTTCTCCGGCACGCTGTCGGTGATCGACACCTCCACCAACCAGGTGACAGGATCCCCGATCAGCCTAGGAAAAGGCGCCTTCGAAGTTGCGATTACCCCGAACGGCCTCTACGCCTATATCACCAACTACGACGACGGCACGGTATCGGTCATCGACACCACCACCAACCAAGTGACCGGCTCGCCGATCACCGTCGGTTCCCGTCCGATTGGGGTGGCGATTACCCCGAACGGCCGCTACGCCTACGTCACCAACGCCGGCGACAACACAGTGTCGGTGATCGACACCACCTCCAACCAAGTAATTGGTTCCGCGATCACGGTCGGCGATAACCCGCTCGCACTGGCAATTACCCCGAACGGGCTTTACGCCTATATCAGCAACGCCATCGACGGCACGGTATCGGTCATCGACACCGCCACCAACACGGTGACCGGTGACCCGATCACCGTCGGCTCCGGCCCCTCTGGGGTGGCGATCACCCCCGACGGCCGCTACGCCTACGTCACCAACGCCATCGACGGCACGGTATCGGTCATCGACACCGCCACCAACACGGTGACCGGTGACCCGATCACCGTCGGCTCCGGCCCGATTGGGGTGGCGATCACCCCCAACGGCCGCTACGCCTACGTCATCAACAACAGCGGCATAAGCAACCCAGTCAACACGGTGTCAGTGATCGACACCAGCAGTCCCACACCCGGCGGTAACGGCGGCAACGGCGGCAATGCTGGTCTGTTCGGGAGCGGCGGCATCGGCGGAACCGGCGGCACCCCCGACGGCACCAACGGAACCAACGGTACGAACGGCTTGTAACTCGTCGTGGGACTGCTGACCGGGTCTCCGACCTGTTGCAATTCTTTCGTAGTGAGATTCGCTAAAGCCGCAACAAAATGAGGTGGGATCGCCTGTCCTATTTGCGGCCTCAGGGTTTGCGTGCCAGGAGTTGCACGACGGCCCCCTGCCCTGCGTGCAACTTCCCTTCGTGAAGATCACGGATCGACTCTTGGGCGTACTCGAAGTCGAGTCCCGGCAGCTCGGCCTGCAGCACTAGGAGCGTCATCATCATCTCGACGACGGGTGGCCCACCGGTCTTGTACTCCAGTTGCTCCGGGCGATATGCCTCCAAGAGGAAGGCTCCACCTTGCTTGAGGCCGCGAACGACCTCGCTGTGGACGTGCCTTCGTACCGTTGGTGAGGTGTGGGCGAATATCGAGACGATGCCCTCCCAGGATCGGGGGGCGATCGAGAAATCGGCGAGGTCGGCGACGATGGTCTCGATCTGAACGCCGCGTTGAGCGGCGAGACGCTCGGCTTTGGCAAGGCCAACGACGGACTGATCAACGGCGGTCACGGCGAAGCCGTGTTCGGCGAGGAAGACGGCGTTTCGCCCCTCGCCTTCAGCTAGGCAGAGAACCCGCCCAGGTGGCAGGTTTCCGAACTGGCTGACCAGGAAGTCGTTCGGTTCGGTTCCGTAGACATAGTCAGCACCGTCGTAACGCTCGTCCCACGTTGGCTGTCCCATTTTCTTCCACAACCCTTTTCCTAAGCGGTGGGACCGCTTCTTGTCCGTACCGTTTAGCCCGATCCGAAAGCACCTGGCGGGATTGTTACTTTCCGATGAGCACTTCGCCTTCCAGCCCATCGGTGTCGCGGAAGAAGATGCTGCGCATACCGCCGAAGTCGTTGACGTGGCCGTCGCTGGCACCGCGCTCGATGAGCCGTTGGCGGATCATCTCAAAGCTTTCCTCGGACGCCGCCTGCAGGCCGAAGTGGTCGAGACGCCCGCGCCCCCACATGGGCGTCTGACGGTCCGGCTCGCGGTTGCCCTCGATCGTGAACACGTTCAGTTCTGTGTGGGGCCCGATGCGTATAACCGTCATGGTTTCGCCGCCGCCTTTGCCGTGCGGCGTGGTGGGACCCGCGTCTGCGTCGAACACCTCCGTGTAGAAGGTGCGCAGTCGGTCGACATCCTTGGAAATCAGGGCGATGTGATTGATCCCGTTGACTAACACTGTGGTCCCACTCCTTTGATTCATCGGCCAGGCAGATTCCCTGCGTTGGTTCAACCTTTTTCCTAAGCGGTGGAACCGCTTCTAGTCCCGTGTAGTAAGTCGAATGACTGGAAGCTCTCGGTCAGTCTTCTTCTGGTACTCGGCGAAGCGGCTGTTGGCTTGAGTTATCCGCTTCCAGGCCAGATCGCGCTGATTCCCGTGGAGTTCCTCGACCGCGACCTGGTAGAGGTTGCCGTCGAGTTCGATGCTGACGCGATCTGGATGCGCGGCAAGGTTGTAGTACCACGCCGGGTTCTCCACCGCCCCAGCGTAGGCGGCGATAATCAGCCACTTGCCTTGCTCTTCCGGGATATAGGCGAGAGGGGTTCGGCGTTCCTTCCCAGTCTTGCGGCCCACGGTAGTGAGCACGAGAGCTGGCATCGTTCCAAAAGCTTTGCCACTTCTGGCGATCCGGCCAGCAAGAAGTCGGTTCACCGACTTAATCACCCTTTTTGCGGCCGCAGGCATGCGGACACCTCGGGTGCCTCTGGGCATCATGAAGGACATGGCTCTAGCTTTCGGTTGTGGTGAAGTCTCGGAGTAACTCGACGAGCGTGCCAAACTTCGGTGTCCACGCCATCACGGTGTTGCGTCGCCAGCCCGTAGCGTGGAACGGCTCGTTGTACGCGATCTCTTCGGCTTCTTCGCGTGATGTCACGTGCAGGATGCCGATTCCGGGTGGAACGGGGGCTTGGCCCGGAATACTCGGCTCGCCCATACACGGGCCGATGATCAATATCTTTCCGTTATCGATCATCTGATGCATGTAGGCATAGTGACTTTCCACCGGTGTCGGTTCATCGGGCGGTGTCTGGGCCACGGTGTCCGATGTGAGCGGCAGCGGGGTCATGATCAGGACGTACAGCAATGGAATGCCTGCCGTATTGCCTTGCGCCTGCATGGCGGTGAAGTCGAACGGGGTTTCATTCATGGTTCGACGCTCCTTCGTTCCATCTTCGGAATCCCCTCGGTGATGTCGTTGATTCCCCAACTCCAAATCACTTGGGGAGTGATGCGAAATCTCTGTCCAGCGATGTCCACTTCAATCCGGGATGTGCCGCGAATCTTGATACCCCTGGGAGTCCAGGGTTCGACTGCTGCGAGGTCGTCGATGACTACCGCGACGCGGGGATTGGCTTTAATGTTGCGGTAGCGCACGGTCTTGACGATGTCGAAACCGGCCGTGAGGATGTCATCCCCATCTACGGAGAACGCCACGGTGGCCACGTCGGGCAAGCCGGTCGGAGAGGCTGACGCGAACCGCATCAATGGCTGGCCCCTGAGGTAGGCCAATTCCTGTTCGGTGAATGCCGCCACGGACTGTCCCTTGCTTGGAGTAGAAAGAAGCTGGTACGCACTTCCGGTAACCAGTGCCGATGCTTCCCCAGGGGCGCGTCCCCCGCAAGAACGCACCTCAAAGTGCGTGACCGACTAGGAGGTAACCGTGATGACCCGAACCCTGTCGGCCACCGACAACTGCGCCACGACCCACACCCCCGACGGCCCGCGTGTAGCGGCAGGCAGTAGCTCCGAATGCCGAATCGTCCGAGACATCCTGAGCCAACTGGGCGACAAGTGGACTCTCATGGTCATCCTGTGCCTCAGCTCCGGGCCGATGCGCTTCAACGCGATCCAACGGGCTGTGGTGGGCATCTCGCATCGAATGCTGACCGTCACTCTGCGCAAACTCGAACGAGACGGGCTGGCCAGTCGCACGGCTTATCCGGGAGTCCCACCCCGCATCGAATACGAGCTGACCACGCTGGGAGTCGGCTTGACCGAACCTGTGATGGGGATAGCGAACTGGGCGATTAAAGCGCAGCCCCATATCGAAGCAAGCAGGGGGCGGTTCTCTCCGCCACAAGCTCACGTGAAGATAACGGCGATTAGGCCGGCTCTCGCAAATCTTTAGATTCGGACGCGCGGCGGTAGGTCCCAAAGTGGCATAACGAGGCCCAAGTCGCAGCGTCGCAAAAGTTGTTCCAAATAAGTTAACGCTGAACTACTCGTTCGAACGCTCACAGAGGTC
>Ga0194051_1001334_pt1 | contig 13109 bp, 7 predicted proteins | sample SepL2320m_MetaG_FD_161275 | JGI IMG/M metagenome (GOLD analysis project Ga0194051, IMG submission 161275) | Anoxic zone freshwater microbial communities from boreal shield lake in IISD Experimental Lakes Area, Ontario, Canada - Sep2016-L239-20m | ecosystem: Environmental > Aquatic > Freshwater >... | reverse complement strand
GCCCTGGCAGGCGAAAAAACTGGGTGGGTGCCCGTCATGGCTTTTCTGACCAGCACAGGTTTTCACGATTGTTTGAATTTGCGTAAAGATTGCCGCGAACCCTTAAAATAATGATAATAATAAGCCACAAAAGTCGAGGTTTCTAGAAGGTTTTGGTGGGGCGTGATGTGAGGGGAGTGACTGCGGCGGAACAGATCACCAGCCCTTGCGCACGTCAATGAAACCATGTGGAATGTGCTTGTGAGCCTTTCCGCGAAAATTGTCGCTGTGTTTTTATTCCGGAGTTTTACCTGATCATGAGTTTTATCAAGTTGAAACTGCCGCTTTCGGTGGCCGTCGGCTTACTTGCCGCTAGCGCGATTGCGGCTGACCCGATTTTTCCGTCGCCCACCCATCCGAGCATCTACAAGACTGTGGCCCAGAATGAAGCCACTTCGCCTGTCATGGCCGACGTGCCGCAGGAAGATGCCTACCAAATGCGGGCCTTGCCTCCACAGGAAGCAGCGCAAGAAGTTGACGACGGCCCCACACGCTACTTGCAGACAGAATTTCTCAAGGAACGCGGGATCAGCACCTACGGTTGGATCGACGCCGGTATTGGCGGTAATAACTGGGGCAGCACCTTCAACGGCCCGATCACGTTCAACGATCGCGACTGGATGGGCCAAATGAATCAGCTCTACCTCGTGAACGAAAAGGTGCTCGACACCGAAGACGGTGGATTTGACTACGGCGGTCGGATCGATCTGCTTTACGGTACCGACTACATCTACAATTCGGCCAAGGGTTGGGATGCAACGCTCAATAATCAGCCGAATCAGTTTGGTGTCGGCGGTGCGCCAAACTGGTCGACAAACAAGTATTACGGTCTCAATATTCCGCAGATGTATGCGGAAGTGGGCTACGGGAATCATGCTGTTAGGATCGGTCACTTTTACACGATCATTGGCTACGAAGTGGTGCCTGCCGTTGGCAACTTCTTCTACACCCATGCCTACACGATGCAGTACGGTGAGCCCTTCACCCACACGGGTATCTTGGACACGTGGAAGGCCAACGATCAGTTGACGATCTACGCCGGTATCACGAATGGCTGGGATAATTTCAGCGAGCCCATCAATGTCTTGGGACCAGCTGCGAATCCTGGCTATCCGGGGGCTAACAGCAATGCGGCGTTTCTCGGCGGTGCGACCATGAAGAGTTCCGATGAGAAGCAGGCTTTGACGATCGCAGTCTCCAGTGGCAATGAAATTGCCAATCTGGGCACCAATATGATTGGCAATCGCTCGGTGTTCAGCACGGTCTATTCCAATGAACTGACTGACAAGGTGACGTATGTCCTCCAGAACGACAACGGCTGGCAGTTCAATGCCGGCACTCCGGACACGGCCAACGCTAGTCAGCCTGGCACCGCGACGTGGTACGGCATCAATCAGTACCTGTTCTATAACTTCAGCGAGACCCTGATCGGTGGCGTGCGATTTGAATGGTTCCGCGATAATAATGGTTCCCGGGTCCTCAATCCGATCCGAAATGCCATATCCGGCCAGCCGTTCGCCGCTGGTTATCAGGGTAATTTCTGGGAAATGTCGTACGGTCTGAACTGGAAGCCAAATAAAAACTGGATCATTCGTCCAGAGCTACGATACGACTGGTACTCGCCCGATAGCCCCACCGGCAACCTGCCGTTTGGCAATATCGCGGGGGGCACTGGCGATCAGTACGGCCAGCTTTACGGCGGCTGCGACGCGATTTGGCAGTTCTAAATTCCGGAGACTTCTAGTCCGGGGGCTGCCCGGCACTAAAAACACAAGCGAAGTTCAAACGCGTTGCCCACCAGAAATGGTGGGCAACGCTCTTTTTTTTGTCCACCACCAGTCGCCTTGGGCCTAGCCGGGCACCATGCGAGGGGTTTTTCAGGGGGATCGTAAGTCGAGCAATAAAGCAGAAAATAGGAAGGCTGGGCAATCCGGATAAACTGCATAGCTTGTCTAGATTTACAGAAGATTGCTCCGATGCTAGCCTTTTGAGGAGTTTTGGTTGCCAGAACTCTCTCGGAGACCGCCGCCTTCGCCCGATGATATGGGTAGGTGGAATGCAAGGAGGCAAATGACGATGACTATAGAGCGCTCTTTCTACGCAGCCCAGATGAGGCGGCTGACCCGGCGAATGACTGTATTGGCTGGGGTGATCTTGGCTGGAATTTTGGCCGCTAGCCCATTGTCGGCCTCCGACCGCTGGCTGACAAACTACGAGCAGGCGATGTCGGTGGCCCAGCAGACAGGCCGGCCTGTTTTGACAGTGTTCACTGGCAGCGACTGGTGTCCCCACTGCAAAACGCTGGAAAAAAATGTCTTGCACACCGAAGCATTTAGCATTTGGGCCGAGGAAAACGTCATTTTACTGATGCTCGACCTCCCTCAGGCAGGCATTTCGCAGGCCGTTCGCAGCGAGCGGTCTCAGGTTTGCATTAAGTACGGCGTGCGAACGTTTCCGTCGGTTCTCTTGATTGGAACCGAAGGCCAGCGGTTGGCGGGCCAATCGGGTTACACGGGCCAGTCGGCAGCCACCTGGATCGGTCAAATGGCAGTTCACCTACCCGCTGTGAACGTGGCTCAAACCGACACCGATACCGTTTGCGAAACCCTCGACGAAGCTGTTGCTAGCGCCCGGGGCCGCAAGCGGCCGATTCTGCTGGTTGTTTCGCGGGATGGCGACACAACGGCCAGATCGCAGTCGGCATCCCTGATGAACGACCCAGAATTTGAGGCTTTCGCCCACGATAACTTCGTTGTGGCTACCGTTGGGCCCAGTGCCCAGAGCGGTTCTGAGGCGGAGCATTCGATGGAAAACCTGCTGGGCGGGGCCGAATTGCCCATTGATGCGGTCGAATTGATCGTGACCGACGACGGCCAGACGCCACTTTTCAGTCAATCTGGCTCGCAACCGTCAATTCGGATCATCAACGGCCTCAAGCGGTTCTTGGCCGCCCGCCAAATCGCCCGCCAGGCCGAAACACCCAGAAGGTGAGCAAGGGGCAGGTGAGCAAGGGGCCGAGAGAGGCGGGGGCCTCTCTGGGTGACCCGGCGATCCTTCGGACGCTAAGCAGTAGCGATCCTGCGGACGCTAGACAGTGCGAAACTTGGCCGCCTCGGCATTGAGTTCTGAGATCGAACGCCGCAGTTCGTCCAGCGAAGAGGAAAAAACGGCCATTGAGGCGGCCGATTCCCCCGCTCCGGCCCGCAAGGTTTCCATAGTGTCGCGAATCTGTCTGGCCCCCTGCGACTGGGCCTGCATTCCTTCGTGAACGTGTTCTAGCGATTGAGTGACAGACTGTACCGGCTCAATGATCCGGCCCAGCTTTTCACTGACTGTCGAAACCTCGCCAATTCTGGCGCTCACCTCGTTGCGAAAGCGGTCCATTTCCATCGTGCCGCTGGAGACGGCCGCCTGCATATCCCGCACCATTCGCTCGATATCCTTGGTGGCGAGTGCAGTTTGATCGGCCAGGCGGCGAATCTCTTGGGCTACGATGCGGAATCCCCGGCCCGATTCCCCGGCCTTCTCGGCTTCAATCGTGGCGTTTACCGAAAGTAAGTTGGTTTGGTCGGCCACCTTGGCAATCGCGGTGACAACCGAGGTGATGCCGCTGGCCCGTTGGCTGATTGTGGAAAGCTTGCGAGTGAAGGCGTTCATTGCTTCGTCGAGGTGCTGCATGGAAACAGTCATGCTCTCCAATCCTCCCCTGCCTTGGTCAGCCACTCTGGCCGCCTCACGGGCCACATCGGTGACAGCGCTTGTCGCACCGAGTAACTGCTCGCTTGTGGTTGAAATTTCTGCGACGGCGGTCGAGATTTCTGTAGCCGATCCGCTAAACTTACGGACGGCCCGGTCTTGCCGCAGCAGGGCCTTGGCAGCTTCCGACTCCACGGCAGAAAGCCGTTCACCAGCTGACTGAATTCGTCCGATCAAGCCGCTGAGCGAAAGGGTCATCCGGCCGAAGGCACCCAGGAGCCGGCCTACTTCGTCGTCGCCCCCTTTAGGCACATGGCCGGTAAGGTCGCCGGCGGCGATCGACTCCGCAACCGTCAGAGCCTGCTGCACGGGCTGTGCGATCGACCGAGCCAGCCAGAGGGCCGCTAGGGCGCCGGGTAGGCCGACAAAGATCGCCGAAGCCAGAGCACCGGCCGCTTGCCACCAGAGAACATCCCGGCTGGAGTCGGTGGAAATGGTCACAAGCACTGCGCCGGCCGGGCGACCATTGGACGTACGCACTGGCGCAGCCACGCGATAGGAATCGGTATCAAATCGACCGCTGGGGCGGTTATTGGCAATTGCGTTACGGGCTAGTTCACTATCGAGGGGCAGTAGCGACAGTGCGGAGTCTGAAGCGGCCCCCCGCTCGTCGATGCTTCGCGACACAGTCACAGAGAGTTGCTGGTTTAAAATTCGTACCTCGCGAACATCCCCAGCCACCAGTTCGTTGACGAGTCGTCGAAGGCCTACATTTTCATCCAGACGCGTGAGAAAAGTCGCCTCCATGCCGACTTGCACAATACTCGACTGCTCCACGCCAGCGACGCCGACATATTTAAAAATACGGTCGTCGATCTCGCGTTTGCTGGCCGGTTGAACGACGCTCGGCACGTTGCCAGCCAGCAACTTGTAGAAAGCGTGCGCCTGTGGCTGCTGGGACGGATCGGCTGAAAACTGGAATAGGTCGAGGCCGCCGCTTGTATGGATGGTGGCCAAGCCCTCTGGATTGGTCGCTAAAATTTCGATATTTGATTGGGCAGCAACCTGCTTGAGCCGGGCGGTGATTTCCTGCTCATCCACGCCAGCTTTTTTTGCCAAGGCCACAAACTGGGCGACGATCCTTGCCTGCGTCTGCATCTGCTGGTCGATCTCGTCCTCGACTTGCCGAGGCACGTCTTCTGCAAACGCCGCCGCTCGGGCGATGGCCTCCGCAATGCTTTCGCCCCCGACACGCACCTGCTGGAGCACGGCGCGGCGGGCGGCCACCGTTTGCAAGAGCGTGTTGACTGCGATAGCGGCCAGCACCAGTACGGTGACAACAAAGGCAATTCGGGATCGCAGCGACATGCAGATTCTCCGCCGAGGCAAAACTGTGGGACTCCGCAGAAAAGCTAGTTTGCCAAACGTGACCGTGCCACTCCGAACGCGTTCAGACGCCGATTTATTCTCTGTCGGCCGTCACAACCGCCTCAATCGGAACTAGCGGTGGCTGCCAGAGGGCTTGGGGAGCGGGTTGCCGTAATTTTCCTGCCAGAGCGCAGCCCCCCATCGGCATCAGCATAAAGAGCGGAGCCATCAGCCACGGCACGATCACTGGCAGCAAGCCGCCACCAGTGCCTTTGCACCGGATCATTATTTTTCTGGATTGAACAGTCATTCAGCCAGTGCGTCCTTTGCTGGAATGTGTGGCGGCTACCAATGGGATCTTCGGGCCGTGGGTCAATACAGCCCCATAGGCCATGCAATCAAGGTCGATCGACCGCCTTTTCCATGTGAGCTTCAATCGCTACTGGCCGAGGCGGGAATTGAACCCGCACGGAGATTCCTCTCCCCGGGATTTTAAGTCCCGTGCGTCTGCCTATTTCGCCACTCGGCCGAAGAGTGCGCGATCCTATCGTTGCCTGAGCGGCCCATGCAAATAGACCGGGTAAACTGCGGGCAGCGTGAGGGGCGAGGCTGTTTCGGGGCTTGCGACGGGGGCTTCTGGGGCTCGTGTGGGATGCGGGCTACACTTCTGAGATGCCGCTGCTGCTGGAGAAAAAATCCTCTTGAATAGTTCCGCTCCTTTAGACCCGTCTGGAGTTGACGGCTTTCTCGGTTCCCGGGCGTCGATTGGTATGGACGTTGTGCTCGTCGGACTGCTGATGCTGCTGCCGCTTTTGGCCTGGAGCATCTATCTGGTGGCCAAACACCGCAATTTTGTTGCTCACAAGCGACTGCAATTATTGATCGCCGGCCTGCTGTTTACGGCCATCGTGATCTTTGAAATCGATGTTCGGTTGGTCAGCGATTGGAAACTCCGGGCCACCGCGAGCCCCTCGTGGCCAATGGGCGTCTGGACAGCCTTGGGGGTCCATCTGGTGTTTGCGATCTCGACGGCCCTGCTTTGGGTGTGGGTCGTCTGGGAGGCACTCGATCGCTTTCCGCTGCCCCCGCATCCGGGCACTCACGGCCCCCGTCACCGCTGGATGGCAAGGCTGGCAGCCCTTGATTTGGTTCTCACGACGGTAACAGGCACCTTCTTTTACTGGATCGCATTTGTGCGCTGACGCTCAACGCTTCGGCAGCCAGCGACAGATGGCCAAGCCGCCAAAATAGAGCAGGCACAGCGGCAGAGCCAAGAAGAGCAAGCTGTAGGGATCAGCCGGCGTCAGTATCGCCGAGACAACAAAAATCACAATGACGGAAATCCTCCACTGTGAAGCGTACGTTTCGACATCAAAGATGCCGATCCGTTCCAGAAAGAGCATCACCAGCGGCAACTGAAAGCCCAGCCCGAATCCGATCGGCAGGATCAGGACAAAACCCAGCCACTCACTGATGCGGGGATCGGGATCCAGCCCTAGCCATTCGTTGAACTCAAGCAGATACGCCAGCACAAAGTCAAAGACAAAAAAGAAGGCCAGGCAGACGCCAGCCAGAAAGAGCCCCGTGCTGATTGGCAGAAAGATGCGCACCCAGCGTTTTTCTTGCGGGTAGAGCCCGGCAGCCACAAATGTCCATAGTTGATAGAGAATCCAAGGACTCGAGAGCACAACGCCGACCAACAGCGCTGCCTTGACGTAAATTCCAAACGCTTCCTGCGCACTCAAGGTTGTGATGCTGACGCGAGAATCTTTGGCCAGCGGTTGCCAGAGCAGAAGCGGCACCAGGCCATCCATATCAAAAAGTTTTTCAGGTGAGCCGGCCTCGCTCACGGCCGGGAGTTGAGCTGTGCCCAGCATCCGGGCCATTCGCTCGGGGTGTACCTCGCGGAGTTCAAACGACATTTTGTGTTGCTCGACCGCGTCGAGAATTTCCGCCCGCGAATAGGGCAAAGCAGCCCCACCTTGCACCCGAGGCTGCCAGGTGTCAAACGTCTCGACCGAGCGTTCGGTGTAATAGTTGCCGAGGGCTTTCCGCAGTGGTTGCTCGATCAGGTGCACCACCGGCCGCGCCACGAAGAAGCCAATGAGCACGGCCACGGCCAGCCCGGCCGATGCCCGCATCAAGCAGACACGCAATTCCTCCAGATGCTCGCCGAAGGTCATCGTCGAGCTTTGAAAAAGATCTTCGTCTTTCTGGCGGGCCATAGGCTGTCTGGTTCGTGCGGTTTGGGTGAATCGACTCTCTCGACTTATACTTCAAAAAGTCTTCCTATGCTTGATGGGTGTGTCGATTCGCGGGTGCTTTCTATGGTTTTAGTCGCCAATCAAACCCGCACAACCGCTTCGGCCGGTTTTGAGCGATCCGAATCAAGAGCCTGTTGGCCAAAATCGCTGCGGACATGGCTTGTGATTTTGTCTGCATCGCTGGGGCTGGCGGCCCCGGCCCCAGCGGCAGAAACCCATCGAGAAGAGTCGCGATTGCCAGCAACGCTCAGTACGATTGCGGCAAGTGAGCTAGTGGGTGAGGCGGCCTACCAACGGGGCTGGTTGGGACTGGCAAGAGAAGCCTGGACCCACGGCCTAACAATTACAGATCCAAAATTATTTCCTGAAATCCACACTCGCTTTCAAGAGAGGTTGGCGAAATTGGATGCGTTGGCAAAAGATTCGGCTGCGACTGTTACGCCCGAGGTTCAATCGGGGGACTCGGGGCGGGAGTGGAAACTCCGCTGGAGGGTGGCCGGTGGAGAACCAAACTCAGACCTTCGCGGGCAAAGTGCGCTAGCATCAGGGATCAAGAGCCCGCCCGCTTCTGTCGAACTTTTGCCCGCAGCAGAACTCTCAGCGATTTGGCCGGTGCTGGAGCGAGACCTTGTACTCTGGAACAGGCAGACGGCTGTGCATGCCGTGGGACTGGCTGACGGTCGGTTTCCGTGGAGTGCCGTTCCTCATGCCACTGAGAGTCTGCTCTTTCCCCGTGGCTCCGCCGCGATCGGTGATCGCCAACCTGTCACGAGGGCGAATCTTTCGATGCCCGCTGCGGGTGAGCCTGCGATCTGCGTGGCCTCGGGGCGATGTTTTGCAACGCTCGGACAGGCTTCAAAAAAACCTCGCCCCGTCACAGGCCAAGCAATCGGCTCTCTGCCAACTCTGCTGGCCTGCCTCGATCTTTCCATTGCGGCTGAAGGGCGGCTTTTGTGGTTGGCTGAGCCGCCCGATTTTTTAGCCCTCAGCGGTGCCACTCCCGACGATCAGTCGCACACTATTTTCGATTCGCCCCCATTGGCCGATGCCGAACTGTGCGTAGTGACGGTGCGTTCGCTCGATCCTGGCAATCAAGTGGCACTCGTCGCCTTCGATGCCCGCGACGGCCGGCCTCGCTGGGTGCGTTTACTCGACAAGTCAGCCCCAGCGACTTTGGCACTCGCCGCCACACAGCGCATCTGCTTTGCGGAGGATCGGCTGATTGTGGCCACCCAAGGGGGTGCGATCGAGGCATTTTCTCGCGACGGCCAACCTGTCTGGTCGACTCTCGGCCAAGCCGTAAAGGCGGTTCCCGCTCGTAGCAGTGTTCCTATCTTTTCGCGTGGCCGGATTTTGATTACGACGCAAGGCGGCGGTATTCTCGCGCTCGACGCCAGGAGCGGTCGCCAGATTTGGAACACTCCTTTTGCTCAGCCGCTGGAGTCGCCCGTTGACTCGGCAGGAACTCTGGCAGCCAGGATCGTGGGCCTGACGGCCAGCCATGTCATTCTTCAAGTGACTCCTTCTGGAGCCCCGTCTAAGCGCGCATCGCTGCGGCTTGTGGCCCTCGACAGCGGCCAGCAGTCGGCTCGTTTTCCGCCCCAGAGCGATACTCTAGAGTCGGCGGGGATGGCCTTGCTGGTTGGCAGCCGAGTCTTCTGGCCAATAGAATCGGCTCTCTCGACACGAGGCCAGTCGCAACTGCTGCTGATGTCTTTTTTTGCCGATACTCTTGTGCCCGACGGCCAGCCTCTGTCAGTGCCGTTCGACCCGGAAGAGGGGCCGATTCAATTGGCGGCCGGACGGGGTACGCTTGTGGCAGCCAATCGCAATGCTCTTGTGTGCTTTGAAAGTGAGTCACTAGCTCCATGACCCCTAGCCAAGTCTCTGCCCGCGATGCCGCCACGGCACTTGAAGAAGTCGCTAGCCTGCGGGTGCGCGCTATAGACTCGATCGCGCCGATTATTGTCGGCCAGCGAGAGGTGCTCGACGACATTCTGATCGCGATCCTCAGCGGCGGTCACTGTTTGATCGAGGGCGTTCCGGGCTTGGCAAAAACGCTGATCGTCAAGTCGTTGGCCCAGACGCTCGCGCTCGACTTCGGTCGGATTCAATTTACCCCCGACTTAATGCCAGCCGATATTATTGGCACAGAAGTGCTGGAAGAAGATCGCGAGAATGGCTTTAGGCGGCTGCGATTTTTACAAGGCCCCATTTTTCACAATGTGATCCTGGCAGACGAGATCAACCGTGCGCCCCCCAAGACACAATCGGCTTTGCTGGAAGCCATGCAGGAGACGCAGGTCACTGTCGGCGGTCATTGCCACCGACTGCCGGAGCCTTTTTTTGTACTGGCCACCCGGAATCCTATCGAGCAAGAAGGCACCTATCCACTCCCCGAGGGCCAGCTCGATCGCTTCATGCTGATGATCCGCATCGAGTATCCCACTGTCGCCGAAGAACTGGAGATTGTGCGTCGCACGACTGGCTCAGCATGCAACACGATTGATCCGGTGATTGACCGCGATGTGCTGGCGACCGCTGCGCGGCTCGTGCGATCGATGCCGGTCTCGGAGCATGTCATGCAGCGGGCCGTTGACCTCGTTCGCTCGACGCGTCCGGCGGCAGCAGAATCACCACCTTGGCTGCGAGAACTGGTGCGATTCGGGGCCGGCCCGAGGGCCAGCCAGTGTCTCGTGCTCGCTGCCAAGGCGAGGGCAGCAATTGAAGGCCGGCCCTGTGCAGAAATTCGCGATCTCTTGCGGGCGGCCCCCAGTGTGCTCCGTCACCGACTCGTCACGACATTTGCAGCCGAGAGCGAAGGCATTAGCCCCGACACGATCATTCAACGGCTGCTGCAAGCAGAACTCCCGCGGAGAGCCTAGCAGATGGGTTATCTGCCGGATCGAGGTGCACTCTTCGGAAGCTGGCTGGGAGCCGACTCGGTGTTGCTCCTGCCGGCGATGCTGCTCTGGCTAGCAGCATCCATTTTACCAGCCTTCATCGCTCGCTGGTCGAGGCAACACGCCAGGCGCGTGCCATGGGGGGCAATCGATCTTGTGGCAGAGGCCGCGCGAAGGATCGGCCTTTCATCCAACGGACTCTCGCTACCTCGCCTCCTCTTGCGCACGGCGATGCTCTGTCTGGTGGCAGTGGCCGCGGCCCGGCCATTTTTGCCCGCGACGCTCTGGCCGGCCTCATCCTCCTCGTACGCCACGAAATCCAAGGGATTTCTGTCGGGATCGATTGGTCAAAAGGCTGATGCATCAGCCACCCGCGAGAGTCTTGTTCTCGTTCCAGGCAATCGGGATGGGTGCATTGAGCTCATTGTGGCAGACTCCGACGGAGCCGATGCCGGCCATCCAGGAATCGCGGATCGATTGCCAGCCGTGGCTCGCGCGATCACGGCACTTGCCGGCTCAGACGGCCTGACAAATTGGGACTCATCCAAAAGGAACGCCACCACGGTGGCCGGCACCTTCCCTACGGTCGCTGCTGTCTCGATCAGCGCCGCAGCTCAAGGTTTATTGTGCGGTCAAAGCCGCGCCGGCACAGCCACCGACCTGGCTGGCGAAGTCTTCATTCTCTGCGACGGCGTGATTCCCACGACCGACGAAGCCGCCAGATTATCCGAGGCAGTGGAGCATGGAGCGTCGCTGCTTGTGCTTGTTGGGCCGACCACCCTCGCCTCTGTCGATTCAAGACAGCTTTCCCAGTGGCTTGAGTCGCTCGTCGGCATTTCTATTGAAGGCACGGCCATGTGCGACGGCAGTCGCATCGAAGTTGATTCGTCGCTGGCCGAGGCCGCCGTTGCCAAAAGAGGAGGAGCCAGCGGCAGCGGATCGACATTGGCGTGGAGTCCTTTGCCGGGGCCAAGCGTTATGGCATGTGCCGAACTCTTTGAGATGGCCGGATCGGGGCGGGAGGGCAAATCGACAGCGAAGGGCAGGGTGCTAGCACGGGCGTTTCCCGCGGGCCGACCGCTGTTGATCGAGTCGCAAGTTAGCCGTGGCCGAGTTGTGATTTCAGGATTACCATTGTCGCTGCCGCACGCCGTTTCACCGTCGCTCCTGACGACCGCAGACGCCGCAGTCACACAGAATGCCGAGCCATGGAGCGATCTGGCAGCTTGGCCGGTCTTTGTGCCGCTGATCGACCGACTTCTCGATCGACTCCTCACACCGGCAAACGAGGAGCCACTGCCGCACCTGAGCGAGCATCCAGACAAACCACTGCCATCCCAGAAAAGATCGCCCCGCAATCTGCTCGACGGCTGGCCGCTGGCTGCTGTGCTACTGGGATCTGCGATTGCGCTGGCTCTGCTGGAGCAGTTTGGAGTGGGCCCGCCCACAGGTCGGGGCAGCCTGCTGGCCCAGGCGTTAATATTTGGTTGCTTGCTTGTCATGCTGTTGGCATGGAGTGGCCGGCCCGAGGAGCCACTAAAGCAGCAATCAAGCGTTGCTCCAGAGATTCCAGATCGGCCTCGAAGCGTGGCGGTGCTTGTGGATATTTCACCCAGCATGGCGACAGAAGATATTTTTGTAGATGGCCTGCCGCCCGCCACGGCCAAAACACCAACGGGTCAAGAGCGACTCAAGGCGGCTCTTGACGCCCTCTTAAACGAGAATGTGCTCCCCCAAATAGCCGGCCAGCGAGAGGTCTCGATTTCGACAGTTGGCAGTCAACTCTTGCCCTTGGGGAGGCTCTCAGCGGAGGGGCGACTGCCGGCCATAACGACCATTCCTCCGGCAGTTCTTGCCAGTCGGCAGGGAGACGCGATCGTGCAGACGATCACTGCCGCTACGAGTCCGTTGGCCGCTGTGATCATTGCCAGCGACGGTGCGATCACTGCGGGTGCCTCATGGTCGCAGGCGGCTCGCTTTGCTGCTGGCCGCAGCACTCCGATCATCGCCGTGCCAGTGGGGGCAGGCGGCACACTCAAAGCGAACGACGATCTGGCAACTGCGATCGTCAGCCTGAGCTTTACAGCGGCGACCCTGCCCCGGCTCTGCTGGCGGGGTGAAGAGGTGGCGATTGTGGTGCGGGCCACATCTTTATCGCGCACAACAAAAAAAATTCCGTTGGCGTTCATCGCTCGCAACGGCCGAATTGAGGCCGAGGGATGGCTGCGGCTCGAGACGCCAGACGGCGACGATGGAGTCGCGGAATCAGAATTGGTTTCCTATCGAGGTGAGATTCTCTGGACGCCCAGCACCCCAGGCCCTCAAGCCATGCTCCTTGTGGCCGGCCATGCGGCAGACGCAAGCCCCGACACTGCAGACTGTGCGACGGTATTTACTCGCGTGATCGATGATCCCCTCCGCGTGCTTCTCATTGATGCTGTGCCTCGATTTGAGTTTCGCTTTTTAGAACAACTGCTGGCCGGTGATCCGCACTACCAAGTGACCTCCTGCCTGCTCGAGGCAACTCCAGCGATGCGATCGCAGGCACCACTGCCGACAACAGTGGCTGAGTGGAATCAGTTTGATGTGGTTGTCTTGGGCGACATGCTACTGGAGGGTTCTGGGCTGGAAATTTCTAATCTGGAGGGCGGTGGCGAAAAAATCGCCGCCGTCATGAGCCTGCGTGCCGCGGCGGCCGATAACGGAATCGGTATAGCGTGGTCACCGGGGCATCGCGTGCGGCGGCTCAGCCAGTTGGGCAAAGTCAGCGAAGCGAGCCAACTCAGCCAGACGAGTGACGCAGCCAACTGGCTGCCAGTCGTGCCGCTGGCAACCGATT
>Ga0194051_1001332_pt1 | contig 13116 bp, 11 predicted proteins | sample SepL2320m_MetaG_FD_161275 | JGI IMG/M metagenome (GOLD analysis project Ga0194051, IMG submission 161275) | Anoxic zone freshwater microbial communities from boreal shield lake in IISD Experimental Lakes Area, Ontario, Canada - Sep2016-L239-20m | ecosystem: Environmental > Aquatic > Freshwater >... | reverse complement strand
CCTCAGCCACTTGACCCGCGGATCCACTGGGTGCTGCTCACCGACGACCAGGGCACTCCGCTGGCATGTGGCGGCGTTCAGCCGTTAGACAAATCAGTGCCCGGCTCACCGCTCACAATGGGTGAGGTCAAGCGCGTCTAGGTCGTGCCCGTCAACCGAGGTGAAGGACTTGGACACATCGTCATGAGCGAACTCGAGTCGTGGGCTCCCGAACTTGGCTTCACCCTGCTCAAACTCGAAACCGGCCATCTCCAACCCGGAGCCATCGCACTGTACGAAAGCCGCGACTGGGTTCCGATCGATCGATATGGGCCGTACGCCAGCGAACCATCATAGGTTTGTTTCGAACTTTCAGTCTGAAACTGACGATTTTCGACCGTAGGGAACAGGAACTCGCCGAAGGCTTTACACTCTTCGCTATGACCTCAACTGTTGAACTCACCGCGACGGACATCCCACAGGAGCGTCGCCTCGTAACCGCGCTTCCAGGCCCTAAGTCCACCGAGCTACAGGCACGCCGTGTAGCAGCAGTGAGCAAGGGCGTATCGGGCATGCTGCCGATCTACATCGACCGTGCCGGTGGCGGCATCCTGGTCGATATCGATGGCAACCAGCTCATCGACATGGGTGCTGGTATTGCCGTCACCAACGTTGGTAACGCAGCCCCTGCCGTCGTCGAGGCAGTGCAGGCGCAGGTCGCCAAGTTCACGCACACCTGCTTCATGGTGACGAGCTACGAGGGTTACGTCGAGGTGTGCGAGGCACTCAACCGCCTCACCCCCGGCGACCACGATAAGCGTTCCGCCCTGTTCAACTCAGGTGCCGAAGCGGTCGAGAATGCAATCAAGGTTTCGCGCGCCTACACCAAGCGTCAGGCCGTTGTTGTTTTCGAGCATGGCTACCACGGTCGCACTAACCTGACGATGGCAATGACGGCGAAGAACATGCCGTACAAGCAGTCATTCGGTCCGTTCGCGAGCGAGATCTACCGCGTTCCACTGTCGTACCCCTTCCACGACGGCAACCGTGCCGGCGCGGACGTAGCAGCCGACGTGATCAGCAAGATCGAGAAGGAGATCGGCGCAGACAATGTCGCGGCGATCATCATTGAGCCGATCGCCGGTGAGGGTGGCTTCATCGTTCCAGCTCCTGGCTTCCTGCCAAGCCTGGTTTCCTTCGCCAACGACAACGGCATCGTGTTCATCGCCGACGAGATCCAGACCGGCTTCTGCCGCACTGGCTCTTGGTTCGCATCCGAGCATGAGGGCATCGTTCCGGACATGATGACGACGGCTAAGGGAATCGCCGGTGGTCTTCCGCTCGCGGGCCTCACCGGTCGCGCCGAGATCATGGATTCGGTTCACGCTGGTGGCCTCGGTGGCACCTACGGCGGAAACCCGGTCGCATGCGCCGCTGCTGTCGCTGCGATCTCCATCATGGAAGAGCAGGACCTCGCTGGTCGTGCCCGCGAAATCGAAGCTGTGATGATCCCGCGCTTGAAGTCGATCGCTGAGAAGACCGGTGTCATCGGTGACATCCGCGGCCGCGGCGCAATGATCGCCGTCGAGCTCGTCAAGAAAGGCACCCACACCCCTGATGCCGAACTGACGGGCGCGATCGCCAAGGCCTGCCACGCACAGGGCGTCGTCGTTCTGACGGCGGGCACTTACGGAAACGTTCTTCGCTTCCTGCCACCACTTGTCATGCCGATGCACCTCCTAGAAGAAGCACTCGACATCATCGAGGAAGCATTCGTCTCACTCACCAAGTAACGTCAAACAACAAGGGCGGCCCTCACGAAATGTGAGGCCGCCCTTGTTGTTTGTTCACAATGAGTTTGAGATTAAGCTCCGTCGAATGCTGCCTGTAGGGCAGCAACGTCGATCTTGTTCATGGCGAGCATGGCGTCGCGTACTGCTTCGCCCCGTGTCGGATCACTCATGAGTCGGCCAAGTGAATCCGGTATGACCTGCCACGACAGGCCAAACGGATCGACGAGCCAACCGCACCGTCCCGGCTCGCCACCATTATGCGTGAGCGCGTCCCAGTAGTAGTCCACCTCTGCCTGGTCGGCACATGAGATGAACATCGACACCGCTGGGTTCAGCGCAAAGTGCGGTCCGCCGTCGAACAACATCAGCCGCTGGCCATTGATGACAACCGTGGCCGACATCAAGGAATCAGGACCGCTCGGAACACTGTTCTCGAGGGTGAAGTCGGCGAAGACCTCCGAGTACAGAGCAACTGCCTCGGAGATCCTGCCGTTAAACCACAGGAATGGAGTGACTTGGTTTGCTCGAAACGTCAACGATCAGACGTTCTGCGGGAAGCCCAGGTTGATACCGCCGTGGCTCGGGTCGAGCCAGCGTGAGGTCACAACCTTGCCACGGGTGAAGAAGTGAACACCCTCGGTGCCATGTGCGTGGCTATCACCGAAGAGCGAGTTCTTCCAACCACCAAATGAGTAGTAGGCCATCGGAACCGGGATCGGCACGTTGATGCCGATCATGCCGACCTCAACCTCATTCTGGAAGCGACGGGCAGCTCCACCATCGTTGGTGAAAATCGCGGTGCCGTTTCCGTACGGGTGCACGTTGACCATCTCGAGTGCCTCGTCGTACGAAGCGACGCGCAGGACGGACAGCACAGGGCCGAAGATTTCGTCGGCGTAGACCGTCATGTCCGTCGTGACGTTGTCGATCAGCGTTGGGCCGAGCCAGTAACCGCCAGGCTCACCATCAACCTCGGGGTTACGACCGTCGACGACGATTGTGGCGCCAGCGGCTTCGCCTGCGTCAACGTATGAGGCAACCTTGTCGCGGTGAACCTTGGTGACCAGCGGGCCCATGTCGGTGCCGCGCGTACCGTCACCGGTACGGAGCTTGGACATGCGCTCGGTGATCTTTGCGATCAGTGGATCAGCAACATCGCCAACGGCGACGAGTGCGGAGATCGCCATGCAGCGCTCGCCAGCTGAACCGAAGCCGGCGTTAACAGCTGCGTCCGCAGCCAAATCGAGATCTGCGTCTGGGAGGACGATCATGTGGTTCTTGGCGCCACCGAGAGCCTGGACGCGCTTACCGTGCGCGGTGCCCGTCTCGTATACGTACTTGGCAATTGGCGTCGAACCAACGAACGAGATGCTCTTGACGTCTGGGTGCGTCAGCAGCGAATCAACCGCGACCTTGTCACCATGAACAACGTTGAACACGCCGTCAGGTAGGCCGGCTTCTTTCCACAGCTGTGCAATGAAGTTTGCAGCAGTCGGGTCCTTCTCACTTGGCTTGACGATGACGGTGTTACCCGCAGCGATAGCGATTGGGAAGAACCACATAGGCACCATGGCTGGGAAGTTGAACGGAGAAATGATTCCGACAACACCGAGCGGCTGACGGATCGAGTACACGTCAACACCCGTCGAGACGCTTTCTGAGTAGCCGCCCTTGAGAAGATGCGGGATTCCACAGGCGAACTCGACGACTTCCTGGCCGCGGGTTACTTCACCGAGGGCATCGGAGAGCACCTTGCCGTGCTCTGAGGTGATAATCGCGGCGATCTCTTCCTTGCGGGAATTGAGCAACTCGCGGAAGGCAAACATCACCGTCGCGCGCTTGGCCAGTGAGGCCTTACCCCAGTCGGCGAAAGCGGCCTTGGCAGCGGCAACTGCCTCGTTCATGACCTCAACACTCGCGAAGTCGACAGCGCCGGTCTGGACACCAGTGGCCGGGTTGAACACCTCACCGGTGCGCTGCGCAGTGGCGGTGTAAGGCGCCCCGTTGATCCAGTGGGTAATACGAGTGGGCTCGGTCATGACGTGAGTTCTCCTTCACGGAACGGCAGCCTCACGTCCCGAGGGGCGGGAGATGAGTCTCTAGCAGGGGCTCAGGCTATCTGGTCGGTTCGCGCCGGCAAAAATGAGCGGTTGCGATCTAGGAGTCGAAGCCCAAGCCAACTTTGTCGAGGGACCGCAGCCATAGGTTGCGCTTGCCCTCGTTCCGGTCCGCCTTATCGAACGACCAACGCGTAAGGCCGATGCCAATCGAGCGCAGCGGCTCTGGTGGAAATGGCAGCGGCTTGGTCTTCACGTACTCAAGTTCGGTCAGCTCAGTTGGCTTACCGGATAGCAGATCCAGCATTACTCGCGCACCAAATCGCGTAGCCCCCACGCCGAGGCCGGTGTACCCAGCGACGTACGCGACCTTGCCGGAGTTCGCCGTGCCCCAGAACGGACTGAACCGTGAACACGTGTCGATTGCACCGCCCCATGTGTGCGTGAACTTGACGCCGTCCAGCGCCGGCAGGAATTCGTAGAGGTGCTGGGCCAACATTGCGAACGTTTCCGGATTCGAGTGGAATTTCGTATCCATTCCGTCGTTCTTGTAGTACGTGGCGTCATAGCCACCCCACAGGATTCGGTTGTCGGCCGTAAGGCGCGTGTAGTGGAACTGGTTGGCGTGGTTCGCAAGTCCCTCACGACCCGACCAGCCGATATCGCTCATCTGCTGATCACTTAGCGGTTCGGTACAGACAACGTAGTCATACACCGGCACGATGTAGTGACGAATTCTCTTGAGCAGCGGTGGGAAAGCGTTCGTAGCAAGGGCTACGCGAGGTGCGCGCACACTCCCCTGCGCTGTCGTCAGAACCATGACAGCGCCATCTTCTGACATCGACGTGACAGGCGAGTGCTCGTAAATCCGCACGCCTAGGCTCAAAGCCGCATCGCGTAGCCCCCAAGCCAGCTTCGCTGGGTTCACGAGTGCAACATCGCGCTGCACAATTCCGCCAAAAGCCTTGGGAGATGTGATGACAGCCTGAGCCGCATCTTGATCTAAGTAGCCCCAGTCCTCGCCATACGAACGCGCGGTTTCGACGGCTTCTTCGAGCCCATCGAGCATGTACGGATCCGTCGCTAGATTGACGTCACCGACGAGTTCGAACTCAGCATCAATCTGATAATGCGCAATGGTCTTTTGCAGACCCTCGAGATTTTCGTGGCCGAGCCGCACCAATGTGCGGATCTCATTCGGGAATCGCTCAAGACCATTGAAGAAACCGTGTGTGATCGACGGTGAGCAAAACCCACCATTGCGACCACTCGCAGCCCAGCCGATGCGTGAGCCCTCAAGGATTACGACGTCGCGCGTCGGATCATCTTCCTTGGCCTGAATCGCGGTCCACAGCCCAGAGAATCCGCCACCAACGATCGCGAGATCGGCATGCTGACCGCCAATCAGCGAATCAAGGGCCACGGGACGCTCCGGCTGATCTAGCCAGATCGGGGTATTGATCGCATCGGCAACAGCAGCACGGCTCTGCGTTGTTCCGTTTGGTGAGTACGGCATTACTAACTCCAAGAAGTTTTAAAGTGGAGCCGGGCTGGCTAGCCTCGGCGAGCGAGCCGACCTGACGGCCGACCTCAAAGCGATGCGCTATCGGCCCACAGGCCACGCGCAGCTCCCACCAATCCCTTCGGCGTCGGACGAACCGACCGTCGTTACTGCCTTTAAGCCGATGGTAACTCAGCAACCAAAAAACCTGCACGTGCAGTGCCGACCGACTCTCCATTGCAATGCGGAGTGGTCTGGCAGAAACCACATTAAATCTCTGGCAAAAGCAACATTAACTTTCCGGCAATTCCGGCACTCCTGCTACCATTAGGCATGGCAGAGACTAATCTTCACCTCAAACGACGTCACATCGAGCCGATCGCGATCGAGCGAATGCGTGAAGATCCCGTCCTACTCTTAGAGGGTCCTCGCGCCGTAGGAAAATCCACTTTGCTGGAACAACTGCGTTCCGCCGCCAATGGTCGACTATTGGACTTGGACAACCCCGCGACTCAAGCGGCGGTGGCAGACGACCCAATGACGTTCGTTACTGGGAAAGGTCCTCTTTTCATTGATGAGTATCAGAAGGTGCCGCAAGTTCTAGACGCCATTAAGGCGGAACTAAACCGCGACAGTCGACCGGGCCGATTCGTGTTGACTGGATCTACACGCCATGAAGCCCTCCCCCGAACGGCCCAGGCTCTGACAGGTCGCCTCACGCGATTAAGAATCGATCCGTTGTCACAAAGCGAACTACGAATCAGTGGCGCCGACCTACTATCAACACTGATGACCGAAGGGATATCGACGCTCTTAACGAGAACTCCGTCAACCACTACTCGGCTCCAATACGTGACAGCCATGATTGCCGGCGGCTTTCCAATCGCGAACGCGAGACCAAGTACGGCTTCACGCAATAGATGGTTCGACGAGTACATCAAACTCACATTGGCAAAGGACTTGCAAGAGCTCGCACAGATACGTCAAGAACACCTGCTGCCCCCACTGCTTAACATCTTGGCGGCCCAAACCGCAGGAATTTTGAACGTGGAGAACGTAGCGCGAAGCCTTGGTTCGGACCCTAGAACGATCTTGCGGTACGTCGACCTGCTTGAGAACGTATTTTTGACCTACAGGCTTCCCGCCTGGGGCAGAACCATTTCGGCGCGAACCACGAAAGCACCGAAGGTTCACATAACCGATGCAGGCGTAGCCGCCAGGTTAATGAGGCTAAGCGCATCCAAGCTCGCGACACCGGAGCCGAGCAGCCAAACCGAACTGGGCCACCTCGTTGAGTCTTTTGTTGTCGGAGAACTGCTCAAGTCCACGCAACTAATGGACGGCATGGTCATTTCCGGTCACTGGCGAACCCGCGACGTAGACGAAGTCGACCTCATCGTTGAGCGGGATGATGGAGCCATAGTTGCGTTTGAGGTGAAATCCTCCGGACAGGTATCCGCCAAGGACACCAAAGCCTTGCGTTTACTCCACGACATGGTGGGCCCACGTCTTCTCGCGGGCGTGGTCATGTACATGGGAGAGCACACTTACCGACTTGGCGGCACGGCCCCGCTCATAGCCACTCCCATTGACTCACTGTGGAAGGTTTGATCGGTCCACAGTTCATTGCTTCGGAGACCTACCGGTCTCCGCTGTGCATAATGCTTCGGGGATCTAGCGATCCCCGAAGATGGTCCGATGCCAATCCTTGCGAGCATCACCCTCGGTTTCGATGGATACATGCTTGACCTGGGTGTATTCATCGAATGAGTACTGGCTCATGTCCTTGCCGAAACCAGATGACTTGTAACCACCGTGAGGCATCTCGGAGATGATCGGAATGTGGTCGTTGATCCATACACAGCCGGCCTGCATTTCGCGGCTCGCGCGCATGCAGCGCATAACATCGCGCGACCAGGCCGAAGCGGCCAAGCCGTACGGAGTGTCATTGGCCAGCGCGAGACCCTCGTCATCACTATCGAACGGCAGCACGACCAAAACCGGGCCGAAAATCTCGTCCTGCACGATCTCGGAATCCTGGGCGATATCGGCAACGAGGGTGGGCTCGTAGTACGCACCATTGGCGAGCGCACCGCCGGGGATGTTTCCACCGGTGACGATACGAGCGCCATAACCGCGCGCGCGATCGATGAATCCGGCCACGCGATCCCGCTGAGCGAACGACACGAGCGGGCCCTGATCCGTCGATGGGTCGAGCGGATCACCTTGACGGACAGTGCTCATGAGGTCGCCCACCCCTGCGACGAATGCGTCGTAAAGCGGACGCTGGACGTACGCTCGCGTCGCCGCGGTGCAGTCCTGGCCAGTGTTGATCAGAGATCCAGCAACAGCGCCATGAATGGCGGCTTCAAGATCGGCGTCATCAAAAACGAGGAACGGCGCTTTGCCACCGAGTTCGAGATGAACGCGCTTCACGGTCTGCGAGGCGATCTCCATGATGCGCTTGCCGACTCGCGTCGATCCAGTGAACGACACCATGCGAACACCGGGGTGACCGATCAGCGCTTCACCTGCAACCTGGCCCGTTCCCGTCAAGACGTTCACCACGCCATCAGGAATACCAGCCTTCGTGCAATCCTCAGCGAGCATCAGTGAGGTGAGTGGTGTCAGCTCAGAAGGCTTGAGAACAATGGTGTTTCCGGCTGCGATCGCAGGCAGGACCTTCCACATCGCCATCTGCAGCGGGTAGTTCCACGGTGCTATAGATCCAACAACACCCACTGGCTCGCGTCGCGTGATCGAGGTGTGCGCACCGTCGTACTCCGTCGACGCCTTACCTTCGAGGTTGCGAGCAGCACCGGCGTAGAACGAGACGTTGTCGATCGAGCCGGGCACATCGAACTCGCGCGACAACTTGATTGGCTTACCGGTCTGAGACGTTTCGACCTGTGCGTATTCCTCGGCACGCGCCGTCAGAACAGCGGCAAGTTCATTGAGGGCAGCAGCGCGAACACCCGGAGCTGCGCGGCCCCAGTCCTTCTGCGCCTCGGCCGCGGCAGCAACAGCAGCATCCACATCGTCTGGGCCAGCGAGGTCGACGGTCGCAACAACCGATCCATTAGCCGGGTTGATGACATCGTGCGTGGCACCACTGGTGCCGACTCGGGTCGAGCCGCCGATGTACTGATTGCCTGCCATGAACTTCTCCTCAGGACGAGTTGAGATGCGGACCACGCCACGAATCGTCCAAGACGACGACTCTGACGCTGCAGGCCTCACCTTAAACCTCCCGCCCTCTCGGAGGAATGATCCGCGCAGATCCACGCCGAAATGAACGTTTCAGGCATCGCACACACGAATTCCGCAGTCGAATCCTTCTTCGAACAACTGATTCCGCATTATTTTCGAGAAAATGATGCGGAATCCCTTGCCTATCATCTGTCCGTGGCAGACGATGGTCGGGTGGCAATCCGCGAACGAGTCGCACCAGCCGGCCTCGATGAGGTCAGCAAAGCGATCATCGAACAGTTGCAGCAAGATGGTCGACGCTCCTATGCGTCCATCGCCGCTGCAGTCGGATTGTCAGAAGCCGCTGTTCGCCAACGCGTTCAGCGATTGACCGATTCAGGTCTCATGCAGATTGTGGCCGTCACCGATCCATTACAGGTGGGCTTCGCCCGCTCAGCGATGATCGGGGTCAAAATCGATGGTGATATCGAGATCGTGGCCGACAAGATGGCGTCGATGTCCGAAGTCGACTATCTCGTCATCACCGCTGGCTCGTACGACGTTCTCGCAGAAGTTGTGTGCGAGGACGATGAACACCTCCTCGAGGTGATCAACCAGCGCATTCGGGCCATCCCGGGTGTGCGCGCAACAGAAACGTTCGTCTATCTGAAGCTGCAAAAGCAGATCTACACATGGGGTACTCGATGAGCTTCGATCCACAGCAAGCCCAGCAACTCAATGATTCAGCACGTGATCACTTGTGGATGCACTTCACGCGCCACTCCACCTACGAGCAAGGCGCGCAGATTCCGATCATCACCCGCGGTGATGGTGCGTACATCTATGACGTGCATGGCAAGCGCTACCTCGATGGTCTCGCAGGCCTGTTCACAGTTCAGGCTGGCCACGGCCGCGCCGAGCTCGCGGACGCCGCCGCCAAGCAGATGCAGGAACTCGCGTTCTTCCCACTGTGGTCGTACGCCCATCCGTCATCGATCGAATTGGCCGAGCGTCTCACGCAGTACACGCCTGGCGACTTGAACCGCGTGTTCTTCACCACCGGTGGTGGCGAGGCGGTCGAGTCCGCGTGGAAGCTTGCCAAGCAGTACTTCAAGATGACCGGAAAGCCGATGAAGCACAAGGTCATCAGCCGCTCGGTCGCCTACCACGGCACCCCGCAGGGCGCGCTGTCGATCACGGGTATCCCTGATGCCAAGAAGTACTTCGAGCCTCTGGTGCCGGGTACTTTCCGCGTTCCCAACACGAACTTCTACCGCGCACCACAGCATGGCGACGACGCAGAGGCTTTCGGTCGCTGGTGTGCAGATCGCATCGAAGAGGCAATCGAGTTCGAAGGTCCCGACACAGTCGCCGCTGTCTTCCTAGAGCCCGTTCAGAACTCCGGCGGCTGTTTCCCACCTCCCCCCGGATACCTTCAGCGCGTCCGCGAAATCTGCGATAGGCACGATGTGCTCATGGTGGCTGATGAGGTCATCTGCGCCTTCGGACGTATCGGTGAGATGTTCGCCTCATCGCGTTACGGCATCGTCCCTGACATCATCACGTGCGCCAAGGGAATGACCTCTGGTTACTCCCCCATTGGGGCAATGATCGCAAGCGATCGCCTGTTCGAGCCATTCAAGGAAGGCCACAACTACTTCGCTCACGGTTACACCTTCGGTGGACACCCCGTATCGGCAGCAGTTGCGTTGGCCAACCTCGACATCTTCGAGCGTGAAGGCCTGAACCAGCACGTTCGCGATAACGAAGGCGCATTCCGCTCCACTCTCGAGAAGTTGAAGGATCTCGACATCGTTGGCGATGTTCGCGGTGAGGGTTACTTCTACGGAATCGAACTCGTCAAAGACAAGGCCACGAAGGAAACCTTCAACGACGAGGAAGCAGAGCTACTGCTGCGCGGCTTCTTGTCCAAGGCACTGTTCGAAGCGGGCCTCTACTGCCGCGCCGACGATCGTGGCGACCCGGTAATCCAGCTCTCACCACCGCTGATCATTGGTCAGACAGAGTTCGATGAGATCGAGCAGATCCTGCGCTCGGTTCTCACTGAGGCTCAGTCGATTCTCTGATCCGAGGTTTCCACACCAATGGGACGCGATGTACATCTGTGTATGTCGCGTCCCATTGCACATCATCCAACGCTCGCAATAACCGCCGAAGGACATCATGACCAGCGCTGAGTTACCCGCACCCGGATCAACGGATCGCACCCGCGTGCGTCGCTTTCCTGACAACGCACGCTTCGATCGCGAACTCCTGCACGCGATTCTGGATGATGGCCTGCTCGCGTACGTCGCCGTCACTGACGACGAGGGGCAGCCGTACATCTTGCCCACGGCATATGCCCGCGATGGTGACCGCATCCTGTTCCATGGCTCAACGGGTTCTCGATTGTTCCGCCGCCTCGCCGATGGTGAGCGCACCTGCCTCATTGTCACGCACGTAGACGGCTTAGTGCTGGCCCGCTCCGCATTCGAAAGTTCAATGAACTACCGCAGCGTGATGGTGCTCGGCACGTGCACCTCGCTGGAAGGCGACGACAAGGCATATGCGCTCAAAGTGATCTCAGATCACCTGCTACCTGGCCGCTGGGAAGACATCCGTCAGCCTTCCAAGAAGGAAGATGCTGCAACGATTGTTCTCGCCCTACCGCTGACTGAGGTGAGCATCAAGGTCAGTGCTGGCGATCCCGATGACGCCGAGGAAGATGTCGATCGTCCAATTTGGGCCGGCCAGGTGCCGATCAGCGAATCGTTTGGAACGCCGATCCCCGACGAAAAAGGGGCAGCCTTCCCCGTTCCCGATTACGTACAAGGGTGGACACGATGAGCCAGGAATCCAATGAGCGATACCGCAGTACCTCACTGTGGTGGGACACCTTGCCCGATGATCTCGTAGGCACTTCTCGCCCCGCACTGACCGAGACCCGCACCGCTGATGTCTGCATTGTCGGTGCTGGCTACACCGGTCTCTGGACGGCGTACTACCTATCGCAATCCCATCCCGAGCTTGACATCGTCATCCTTGAATCAGAGGTTGCCGGTTTCGGTGCAAGTGGACGCAACGGGGGCTGGGTTTCGGCCTACTTCCCGACGTCGCTGGAAACGGTAGCGAAGTCTTCGTCCCGCGAGGCCGCAGTTTCCCTGCAGCACATGTTCTTCGACACGGTACAAGAGGTTGGTCGAGTGGCGGATGCCGAGGGCATCGATTGTCACTACGAGCGCGGCGGCACGGTCTCTCTCGCCCGCACTCCCGTTCAGCTCGCGCGAGCCCGTGAGGATATCGATTACCACCGCTCGTGGGGCTTCGGCGAAGAGCACTATCAGCTCCTCTCGGCAGATGAAGCGCGCGAGCGAGTTGGTGCAACGGATGTTCTCGGCGGAACCTTCTCGCCTCACTGCGCAGCAATTCATCCCGCTCGCCTTGCCCGCGGATTGGCCAATGTCGTTGAGCGTCAAGGCGTAACCATCTACGAACACACGAAAGTCACCTCGTTTGAGCCGGGTGTCGTACGCACCGATCACGGCTACGTAAAGGCGAAGAAGATCGTGCGCGCCACCGAAGCATGGACGTCACAGCTACCCGGCCATGATCGCGACGTCATTCCCGTGTACTCGCTCATGCTCGCCACTGAGCCTCTCCCCCAAGACTTTTGGGATGAGGTTGGAATCGTTGGACGTGAGACTTTTGGCGATCAGCGACATCTGATCATTTACGGTCAGCGGACGAAGGACAACCGGTTCGCATTCGGTGGCCGCGGCGCTCCATATCACTACGGGTCAGAGATTCGTCCAGAGTTTGATCGCGATCAGAACGTCTTCACCGGCCTCTGGGAAGTTCTGACCGAGATGTTCCCTTCACTTTCTGGTCATATCGTCACGCACAACTGGGGTGGCCCACTGGGTATTCCACGTGACTGGTACCCGTCAGTTGGATTTGATGCGGCAACCGGAATCGGTTGGGGTGGAGGCTATGTGGGCGATGGCGTCGCGTCTGCCAACCTTGCCGGACACACGCTGGCTGATCTACTCGTTGGCGCTCGCACCGAGCGCACGGCACTGCCGTGGGCTAACCGGAAGTCACCGAAGTGGGAGCCCGAGCCATTTCGCTGGATCGGTGTCAACGCGGGCCTGCGCACAATGAGTTCGGCCGACGCCGAGGAAGCGCGCACTGGGAAGCCCTCACGCCGAGCGCAACTTCTTTCTCCCCTGCTCGGCGGACATTGAGAATCAACGCACTAACATCAGTGCCAAAGGTCACGACCCTAACTACGGAGATTCACATGACGACTCAAGACGAACTGCGCACCATGGTTGTCGCTTATGGAGATGTTCTTGACGGAGCTCTCGAGCCGCTTGGTCCGCGCGTCGGTTTCGATAGTGGAGACCCTCAGACCAGTGGTATCTCATTCTTCGAAGGCCACGGTGTCTCGGTCGGGGTATGGGAGTGCACACCTGGCGGCTGGTCCATCGTCGACCGTCCGAACACCGAGACGATGATGCTGCTTGGCGGCGTCGCGCGCATCACCCCAGCCGATGGCGAGCCGGTCGAACTCGAAGAGGGTGACGTGTTCGTCCTA
>Ga0194051_1001331_pt1 | contig 13133 bp, 10 predicted proteins | sample SepL2320m_MetaG_FD_161275 | JGI IMG/M metagenome (GOLD analysis project Ga0194051, IMG submission 161275) | Anoxic zone freshwater microbial communities from boreal shield lake in IISD Experimental Lakes Area, Ontario, Canada - Sep2016-L239-20m | ecosystem: Environmental > Aquatic > Freshwater >... | reverse complement strand
AACCTAAAGATTGCGTCAGCGGGTGACGTACACCAAAAGTGGTGTCTTCACCCATGGCGTCAGCCATTGCTTGCGTGCGACCGGCTCGTTCGCCACCCCACATAGAAGAACTAAAGGCATCCGCAATAGCCCCACCAGCGCTTTCCATGTTCACAAGATCTTTGGCCTTAGGCGGTCGCTTGTCTTTCTTATTGTCGTCAAATCCGGATTTTAAAGCCATTGTACCGCCCACGCCAGCAGCGCCAGCTCCGGTTAATCCGCGCGCTAAATTTCTATTAAATTCAAGGTTTTGCGTGAGTGCTTGACCATTTGTAAAAGCTTGCCGAGCCGGGTTTAAGACGTTCTCTGTGAATTTAAGCCCCGCCCCCCCTGGACCAAGTTTTCTACTCTGGGACCAAGCGTTGTTTGCAGCTTGTTCTAAACCAGGAAGAGCTTTGCGGGCAGCGCCAGCTGCTTGTCCACTTAACGCACTTCCGTATGAACTCAGAGCATTTCCAACACCCTTAATGCCAGACTGAACATAAGGAAGCGAAGCTGAAATACCTGATCCAATACCCTTAGCCGCAAGTTTTCCGCCCTGCAAAGCAAGTTTTCCACCTTGCAACAACGCATTCAAAAAGGCTTGCTTTTCTGTAGGATACAAAGCCATGAGTGCGGCAGTCTTGCCCAAGGCACCTGATTCTTTGTTCATGGCATGATGAACACCCAAACCAGCTGCGCCAATTCCGGCGCCAGCTCCAGTTAATCTGCGAGCTAAATCTCTTTTAAATTCGAGTTTTTCCGTGAGTTCTTTTGCTTCGTCAAATGCGCGCTGAGCCGGCCAGTAGACTTGCTCCCTGAATTCAGGACCCACTTCATGACTACCAAACATTCTAGTTTTGGCCCAAGCCTTGTTTGCAGTTCGTTCTACATCAGAAAGAGCTGCGCGAGAAATGCCAGCTGCTTCGCCACTTAGCGCACCTAAGTATGAACTCAAACCATCTCCAACACCCTTAGCCGCAAGTTTTCCACCTTGCAACAACGCATTCAAAAAAGCTTGCTTTTCTGTAGGATACAAAGCCATGAGTGCGGCAGTCTTGCCCAAGGCACCTGAGTTTGTCAACAAATCCGTCAAAGTTTTAGCAGCTTCAGCTTTACCCTGCTCCACTCCAGCCGTTTGGCCCGCATCGTGGCCGTAAGCGTAACCACCTGCGCCACCAGCAGCCAATGTCTTCAGCGCCGTCGGCGTGTTGTATATACCTTTGGCTGCACCTTTGGCACCGCTGGCAAGCAGCTTAAGTGCCGAACCCAGCACACCGGATTCTTTGTTCATGGCATGATGAGCACCCAAACCAGCTGCGCCAATTGCGCCAACAGCTGTGCCACCAGCTGTTAGATTGCGCGCCATATCTATAGAGGCACGCTCTTTGGTAATAGCTCGCAGCGCGTCTTCATGGTGGCGCTCCAGCAACTTGGACTCGGCACCCGTCCAGCCCAAGTCATTAATCAGATCAGCGCGCTGCTGTAACGGCTTGAGTGTGCTATTACCCATCATGCGTTTGCCGTATGTCTTCAGCGCGCCTGGCACAGCACCCACAGCACTGCGAGCAGAACCAAGGGCCTTAAGCAACGCTCCCATAAAGGCTTGTTTTTCTATCGTATGTTGAGCCCTAAGCGCGGATTCTTTGTTAAATTCTCTGTTTGTGAGATAACCTGCTCCACCAACAATTCCGGCGTCAAGCCCCAGCAAACCAGTAATGAGGCGGGTGTTATCACGTGCTGTTTCAAGCTTGCCAATTTGACTTGCCAGCTCAGGCAGTGGCCTAGAAGGGGAAAAAGGACCTACACCAGTTATACGCTTGTGTAGGTCCTTCCGAGCATTGCGAACAGCGCTACCAGATAAATTCCTACCGTATGTCTTCATAGCACCCGGAATAGCACCCACAGCGCTGCGAGCAGAACCAAGGGCCTTAAGCAACGCTCCCATAAAGGCTTGTTTTTCTATCGTATGCTGAGCCCTAAGCGCGGATTCTTTGCTCATAGCGCTCGAACCGTATTTTTGCTGCATCATCACCGAAAGAACGGCATTAGCCACAACCTTGTTGTCGCTGGCTGCTTTGGCACGCAGTTTTTGAAAGATCAGCTTTTTACCGTTTTGCATGTAAATCAAACCTTGGTTAAAAGTCGGGCTCGATCCCGGGAATTTGAATCTGTACCTACCGGGAACGAACCCGATCTAGATACAGATCACCTGCCTTTCTTAGTTGATAGATCCATAGCGTTTCTCCTTCGTCATGAAGAGTCGACAACTTCCGGATTAGTATCAAAGCAATAGTATAAACAACGACCTCTGACACAGTCTATACGACTTGTCAGATTTCACAGCGGCTCTCTCAAGTAACCTGTGAGCTGTTCCGCTTGTGCGTAAGTAAAGGTCCACTTTGGAAGCGGATCGCCAACATCAGTTTCTTTCTCTTCCTTCGTGCGTGGCCGCCAATACGGATGATCAATATGAGTTGCACCTGGCTTATTAAAGAATCTAACTCGACCTCCAACCCTGGACAAACGCAGACCGAGATCAATGTCTTCTTCGATTATCATCCTAGTCCAAAACCCACCTATTTTTAAAAACAATTCTGACGGGACGCTTAGAACACAGCCCCAAGCACAAAAAAAAGTAGCGTAAGCGATTGTGGAATTTAACCGAGGGTCTAGCCGACAGGCTTGAGCTTGAAAGACATCTTTTAAAGTTCGAGCGGCCAACTCAGCCGGATCAATATGCTTGCGAGCACAAGCCACTGAAATGTGACGAGCACCAAAAGAATTATGTAACGCCAGAAGATCATGATCTGGGACACAATCGCCATCAAGAAACATATATCTTTCCACAGGCACAGTCAGCCGTTCCACGGCATAGTTACGCGCCGCTCCTGCCCGAAAGTCGCATCCATCGTGCGAAACTGGCATCTGGTAAGCACGAATGGGCAGCCGGGTATCAAACTTAGAAACCAGCTGAGCCACAGAATCGTCTGGTTGCTGCCCCACAGAATCAACAACAATCACTTCAGTGGGAGCTAGTGTTTGTAACGTCAATGCCTCAAGCAATAGCTCAAGACGCCATAGCAATTCAGGCCAAGGAGTTGCAGGAATACATACAGATATCGCCACAACAACCTACCCTGTTTGAAAAGCACACTTAGTGTCACGACACAAACATTTGACCGGCTTTACACTGGTCAAAATCAAGACTGTACCCAAACTCCACAAAGTCATCTAACCAAAGTTTCTGTATCAACTCAAGGCAAATTGGACTTTGCTCGTAAAGTGAGTGCCAAGCCTGTGCCATCGGAGGGCCTACATTTTTGTCAGAAAACACAACACCCTTAAGTTTTGGAATGTTCTCGACATCAACCATGAACTTTTCCGAATGAATTACATGTTCGATAAACTTAGGCACTCGCTCCTGATGCCAAGAACAACGCCAATATGTGTTCAATAGTTCTTGAAGATTTGGATGGCGCAGGAAGCCTTCAAAGTTAGGCAATCCTTCTGCAAAAATAGTTCTACAAAAGATTGTCAACCGATCAACAGGTGGCAAAATGGCCGAAATGCAAAGCTTCCGCCATAGACTTATTGCTCTCGTGTAAGGATGCCTAACGCTGATAATTGTAGTGTAATCATCGAGATCAATGTGCCAAGTAGTGACATTTAACAAATGCTCACAACCCGAGACAGTCTGTGCGTTAAAAGGCTCTGAGACTAGCTGAGCTAGCACAGTAGTCGACGCCGTGCGAGGCGGAGCTAGATACACCAGTTTTTGAACTTCGCTCACAAACATGTGGTTTAAAGATTCATCTGCTGGCGTAACATGGTGCTTGAAACACCCTCTGTGTACGGCACATAAAATAAACTGATTTTTTGAGCTTCAAGCCAATCTGGTGTGCATTGAAGCTGAGAACAGTAATCTTTCGCCGCCCAGTCAGAACCAATCACAATAAAACTAGGTCTAACTGACAAAATTGTAGGCTTAGAGTCTTCACCATCAACATTGACAATGATGTCGTCAACGTATCGGCAAGCACGCAACATAGACTCACGCTGAGCGTAATTCCATACCGGCAATTGCCCTTTATACCGAGCTACAAATTCGTCTGTGTTAAGAGCAACCACCACTCGGTCACCCAATGCACGACATTTGGCCAGAAGATTGACATGGCCAAAATGAAAAAGATCAAATGTACCGCCTGTATATACTACGCTCATAATTGCAAATTGTAATTGCCGTCCTCCAAAGCCACGTAATTGCTCTTGTACTTATACAGATCAATTTCTTCCCAGTATTCAAGTTTTCGATTTTCAGTGCCATAAATCTCAACAGTCGGAACGTCAAGCTCCATACGATGCCGAGTGCACAAATTGTTAGGTGAACCGCGAAACAACCAGCCTTCTTCGCTTATGGTTTTTCTCTTGAGCTCAAGCAATTTATCGCCACTATAACCGCGATAGCTTTCAAGTTTGCTTTTATGAGAAAGCAAGTACGAGGTGCAACATAATCCCATGTTGTTAAGCCCGTCAGAATTTAAAGCAGTGACTTCGTCTTGTTTGATCTTAGACTCAAGTAAGGCTCTAAAGTTCGGTCCAGCAACACAGGTATCGTGCATAAAAAACCAATACCGGTTTGGATCAGGAAAATAGTCCATGATTCCGATAGCCGCAGTAAATTCAAAAGCACGAATTGGTACGTTGTATACGCAAGCCCTGATGTGGTTCACCCTGCCAAAGTTTTTGTTTTCGTCACCAATAAAAACCCATATGTTTTCTGGCTTGTAACCTTGTCGAAGCAGACTAGGTACAATTACTGGAATTGTTTTCTCGTAGAAATCCACATTGCTACTGATCGCAAAGTTAATCACGTTATTGACCTTTACTTGATGCAGCAATAAAACCAAATGGTTTGTTAAGTATTAATTCAAAACTTATCATAGAACGCCTCTCCGAAATGTTTTATGAGAAATTCTGATTGCGGCGCAAGTAGTTGCTTCAAATAGTTTACAGCCACTTGCGGCACATAAGCTTCTTTTGTTTCGTTTACACGTTTTTCTGTTTCTTTATAGTGGTGATTGGAAATTCCTAGAAATTTTTCCGTTTTTCGGAGTAATCCGGAAGGGTCGTTTATCACATCACCATAAGGTAGATAAAGAATATTTAATTTTGGGAAAATAGATTCCCAGCGAGGCACATAAGTCTCGTAGTCACCACGTTGAACAATCACAGGATCTTTTGCAGCAGCTAACCAAAAGTCGTCTGTACCGCCTTCTTCGCCCCTGCGGGTAAGATTCATTTTGAGCTGGGATATCGCTCGATTAAACGGATTGCGAATCATATAGATAATTTTAAGCTCTTCACCAAGTAGCTTTTTAACATACAAAACGCCTTCTTCAGAAATGGTACAGTAATCTGGGCTAATATCACCTAGCAGTTTTCCACACGCTGCGGGCCTGGCAAAACAAGACCGGTACCACTCTTCTGTAAATGGGCAAGAGCTCAAGGCTAAATCAACCAAGTATTTTAAAAGACTTAGATCAATTTTTTCAGTTTGAACATGCAATTTTAAATAATCTTTAACGCAACAGTTAATGTAATACAGTGTCCAATAGCGATGCTTTGGAATATAAATATGGTCGAAAAAGTGGAGTTCCTTGATAGGTGGCATCCAGATTTCTGGATGTTGGCGCAACATCGTCCACAGCCAAGTAGTCGCTGCTTTTTGAGCGCCTATACACAAGAAATGGGGGAGTGACTCTGATTTTAAATTATTCATCAAAAAATATAAATGAAGAATTTAAGTAAACGCATTCTCACAAAAAATGTCAACGTTGTAGCTGGCTAAAAACTAGGATTATGTAGATTTCAAGCCATTTGCGCTAGTCTGCTTTGACGCATTATCTCATTTTCTGGAACATCAGAGTTATTTTCAGTCCTGGCCAAAGGGTCAGCGATTGGAGCATTAGGGTCATAACCAGCTTGACCAGGTTGCGTCATAACGCGATCTTGATCTTCATTGTTACGATCTACTTGATTCTGAAACGATTCGGACTGATCTTTTCCAAATCCTAAGTTTTTAAACGCATCTGGATTTTTTAACAAAGCCATCGCTAACGGTGCGCCGATGCCGCCTAGTGCAGCACCTCTACCCCCACCAAGCATATAACCAAGACCTGCTCCACCTCCAGCCTGCAATAGCGGGTTTAACCACTCTTTATTTTTGCCGTAATAATCACCCACGCTACTGACCGCATTATTAAACATGCCTGGAATGTTTGAGAACAGGCCATTAGCAGAATTAGCGGCCTGCTGGATTGGATTTAGTGCTGCGTCGACTTGGTTTACAAAGTCTTGTCTGCCCCCTTGAAGATGGCCCTCCAATTGTTGCCGCGCCAAGTTAGCTTGGTTGTTAATAACACCCGGAACTTGCATCAGACCATATCCACCCAGACCGGCACCACCGGTTATGGCAGCAGTTCTAGCAAATTGATGCGGATTAGCTTTAAACGCGTTACGAACATTGCTAAATCCTTTACCAATATAGTTGGCAGCTTGGTTGTTTAGGTCAAAATTGTCCATAAGACCTAAATTTCCCTGGCCCGCTTGTCGAAGCCCTGTGGCCAATTCTTTACCACCTAACTTTCCGGTTGCCATCGAGAAACCGCCAACTCCAAGTCTGGTTGGAACTTTAGCTGGCATTGCAGCACCACCTATAAACCCATAACGGCCAAGACGATCAGCATTGTTCCCGTCACCAATGCCCAAAAGGTCACCAACCATACCAGCACTTGTACCAACTCCCTGACCGGACAAAGCACGTCTTTGGAGTCCCTGCCACCCTTTCCCGCCAAGCTGGCCTAGTCCCACTCCAGCGATTCCACTCAAAGCCGTACGACCTAGATTTTCAGCAGAAAATACATTGCCTTCAGAATCACCAGCGGGAAGACCTGTATACGGGTTCAAAACACCAGTAGCCAAACCAGTAAATGCCCGATCTTTCATCAAATTAAGTGCAGCTGGCATAGGAGCACTTCTAACTGACTGGATTGCGCCTTTTATCCCCTTGACCGGATTTAAAGTGCTTAGATCTGCATAGTTTGCAACGGCCTTTGCAGCCGGTTTTGCGTAACGACCAGCAGCCGCTAAAGCCCTGCCAGCAGCCGGTAAAATCTTAGGGATTAAGGAAACAAATCCCATTTTCTCAATTCCGGAATTAAGTTCCATGGCAACATTTGTACCGAAGCTATCTCCGGCTACTTTGGTTGCGGTTTGAATCTGGCTTTGGGACAAACCTGCCCGTATCAACCGGCCAAAGAAGCTGGCCTGGAAACTATTCAAACCTGCTTTTTTCATGTACTGATCTAGACTTTTAAATGCATCTAAACCCTTTGCATCCGCTGCTGCATCAACTGTGTACTTTTTAAGACCTTCTCCTGCCGCAGTTGGGTTGAGCTGGTAGTCACACTTGGGTTTTTTACCGGTAGGCCGTGCAAGCTTGGCCATGGCTTGCTGAATGCCGCCTTCGTCTGCGTTAAGCGTTTTCACAGGTTTCGTCCTTGATAACGGGTTTGGATTGACAGGTAATTTTTGACCCGCAGGAAACGCTGCGGCATAGTTGTTGTTTGCGAGCTGAGACGGCATAAACCCTCTTTGATTGCCGTTATTTAACATCATTGAAGCTCCTTGGTCGCTTATAGTTCAAAAGGACGAATGTTATCTTGCTCATTTAAACTCAATGTGCCATAGTAAGCAACGGTGGTTTCAGAGCTAATGACGGATACGCGGCAGTTTCTTGAAATTTCTTTAATCGGGCTGCCAGCAATTTTTTTTGCTGTTGGCTTTTAAGCCACGCACGCGCGATGAGCGCCAAGTCAGTCATTTCTTTATCAACATTGCCGCCCGGCGTCGACATGGCTGTCTGCGTGTCCGTTAAATGTTTTGGCAGCGCAGCCAGCAGGTGTTCGCGATCGCTCCACTTAGGTGATAGTTTTGTAATGTCTGAGGCTGTCTTGGTCGTGCCCGTCAATAACTGCCGCAGAAAAGAGCGCGCGCGTTGCATAAAGTTTGCGGGTTGTGCTTGAATGGGACGATTCTGAAGTTGAAGACGCCTGTAACCTGCTACGTCCAGCTGGTGCGTTGCGGGTTGGTCGCGAAAAAGCCTCATGTGGACCTCAGCGTCTCTGGCTGCCGGTATGTATTCACTGGCAAGGTCACCGTGTCGATATGACGCCAAAGGCGCCTTTCGTGTTTTAAGAAACTCGGACACGCTCAGCAAACCAGCGCGTTGCTCTGCTGGAAGCTGCGACAAGTATTCGTTGTACATTTGGCTGCCACGCCGCCACGCCATGATTTCGTCTCCCATCTGCGCTGTGCGCGTGGCAGGTCGCGCCCAAGTGCCGGGTCGTAGGCTGTTTTCGTGAAACACATCCCGCCACCTGTTGTCGCGTAAAAAAAAATGGTTACGCATTTTGTTAGCTTCACCTGGCAGACCCGCTAATTGCCCTTTGTTTAGCCGCGCCGGTAAATCACCACCGTGTCCAAGTTCGTGAAACAGCTTGGGTGCTTTCCAAATATCGTTTCCTCCGATAACGTGCCGCGAGCTATCGTAAAACGGGCCTTCCCTTGCCGCCAAGTTTGACGTATTAATCACTGGCGGCTGCGTATGCGCGCCACCGATACGCCGCGCTACGTCCGCGTACGACCGCCGCACAGTCTCTGGCAGGTGCACGTAGGCCGCAGAGTCGTGCAATTCTGCTAAAGTCGGCGAGGAGTCTCGGCTCAACAATTTTCCCCAATTGACGTTCGCCCGGCCCGTCGTCGGCGGCGGCAAAATTGGAGCCGTCTGGGCTCTAAAAGCGCCGCCGTACATATTCATCGCGGTCGGCTGCAGGCTTGGGCCGAGTTGCATTTCTTTTTTCGCGAGTGCGCTCGCACGCTGCCAAGCCTTGGGCTGCCATTTGCTCGTCGTTTGCACAAAACGACTAAGGCGTTCAGGCGTAATTATCTCAGTGCGAGCTTTGTTGACAGCACTGAACAGGGAGCGCGCGACCAACTGCGGGGAAATGGCTCGTTTTTCTGTTGGATACAAAGCCATGCGTGCGGCAGCTCTGCCCAAGGCACCTGATGGAGCAACTGGAGTCATTGGAGACACAGGAGCAACTGGAGTAACTGGAGTAACAGGTATTGATTCTTTGTTCATAGCCATTGCACCGCCCACGCCAGCAGCGCCAATTCCGGCTCCAGTTAATCCGCGGGCCATGTTTTTGTTAAAGTCGAGTTTTTTTGTGAGTTTTTCTGCTTCTTTGAATGCGAGCCGAGCCGGGTCAAAAACATCTTTATTGAACTGAGCGAATAGTTCATCCCTTTCCTCTGCCTCGCCAATAGATTTCCACCACCGAGAATATTCTTTCACCGGAACCATGCTGCGCGGACCCCGAAGGTGAGTGTCTAAAGCCTTTTGATAAGTTTCATCTAAGCCAGGAAGAGTTTTGCGAGCAGCGTCAGCTGCTTGTCCACTTAACGCACTTCCATATGAACTCAGGGCATTTCTAATGCCCTTAGCTGCAAGTTTTCCACCTTGCAACAACGCATTCAAAAAAGCTTGCTTTTGTAGTTGGTCTGCTTCTTGTTTTTTTTCTGTGCCTTCGTCCTGAAGAACGCGCCTAAACTGATCGTTAAGCTTTTCTTTTCTTGCAGCTAGCGTTTCAAGTATCTCGTCCCCAGTTCTCTGCCGATGAGAACCCAAGAACCGCATTAGCCATGAAGGATCTTCACTTTTTGAAACGTATCGACGTACTGCCACATTCTTAAGATCTTCAGGCAGCCCTTGGTGGCTATCAAATCGTAAACCACGACCTCGAGCCTGATTTAATCGACTTTCGTGCCAATGAGGGTCCAGCAGTTGAATCAGGTTGGTACCCTTGGTACTAATTCCTTCGGCACCCGCCGGACCTAGCAACAACGCACGAAGCTTGCCTTCATTGTAGTCTTTAAGATTTTGTTGCCGTTCCGCTGTTGGCAGGCCACCGTGAAAAAGACCATATGGTATGCGGTCTCGCTTCAAGGCAGCAGCGTAAGGTGAGAGCCCGGCATTAATAAAATTAGAATAAATAATAGCTTTTTTGTTGGGATTAGATCTAAGTTCTGATTTAAGATCAGACATAGCTCGCTGCAGCTTGCTTGACTCGTCAAATGCGGTCAAAGGATTCTTGTCTGCTCTAAACGGCAACGTAGAAAGACTTGATTGCCGCAACCCAGTCATAAACGAATTCAAGCTAGCTAGCTCTGGACGACTGAGAGGAAACTCTTGATCTAGCTTCCAAGCCCAACCCATAGGTATTTTTGAACGAATTGCGGACTGAATCCGCTTCTGATCCCTAGACAAGGGAACTCGTATTGTTTGCTCGTCAACATTAACACCTTCAGGCGTTTTGCTGGCCTGATAGTCAATCTTACCGCGAAACAAAGAACGTAATTTGTCCTCGTTCTGCAGCACGCTTTCTTCCCCAACGCCGCTGCCTGTGAGATGACTCAGCAGCGACGGGTAAACCTTCTTGTATCCCACGAAATCTCTTTCAAACTTCGCAGGATCAATAGACTTATTGTGCAGAATTCCAAGCAGACTAGCCAAGTCTCCAGGAGAATTGGTAACAGGAGTACCAGTAAGCAATAGAACGTTTTTTGCCTTTTGAGCAAGTTGAGCCGCACCTTGAGCACCAGCTGTGTTTGGATTTCTAAGCCTATGTGCTTCGTCAAAAATAACTGTGTTGGGGTCAGAACCAGGACGTTTACCCATTCCAAGCCCGGTATAGCTCAGTATGTCCGGCTGTGAGTTTTCAGTAAATTTTTCAACTTCTTTTTGGTAGTTTTGCCTGAGAGACGCAGGCGCAACAGCGGTATAGGGACCGCCAGCAGCCTCTGCCGCAGCCAAGCTAGAAAGGCTTTTCCCGGATCCAAGCCCATGATACAGCAATAATCTGTTGTCACCGCTGGCTATCCGGTCCCGAATCCGCTGCTGATGCTCTTGCAGCTGAATGTCAGACTTTAAAGCCGCTAGCTTGGAACGATCTTCAGTCATATAAATAAGCTCTGGACGTGTCACGCTCGGACAGCCACTTATGTTCTTCGGGATTACACCAACCGGCAGGGAGACTCATTATTTACGCTCACTCCATATAGCTCCAGCTCCTTTTTTATACCTAATAGAAAGAGCCTCAAGAGCTTGTTTTATACCAGGCCAGGTATGGCATAGATCGTGGCCACACATGAGACCGTCAGGTTTTAGCAGCAAGCGAGCTAGAGAGATATCACTCATTACACATTCTTTTTGATGACTTGCGTCAATGTAAACCATATCAGCGATTCCCTTGTAATCCTCGATCAACCGCAATCGTCCAGGATCTTCAAGGTTGTAAAGATCCATACGCGTTGGTATCACTTTGCCGCTCTGTATCTCATCGTTGAATGATTCAATAAACGATTCATAGTCTCCCGGATGAGGGCGCCAAGCACCCGGAGGATCATTTGGATCTTGTAACTCATGAAAATCTTCTGACCAAAAATCGCAACAGATGACTTTGCCTCCATTACATAATGCCGTAGTTGACCGGCCTCGATAGACACCCAGCTCAATAATAATCTCTTTACCTGTTGCATATGCGGACAGCCACTTACGCTCTCGGTCGTTGCACCAACCAACAGGGATATCCATTATGACCTCTCAGGTCAGAGCTAAGTAAAATGTGCAAGTATCGTACTATTTTGACGTTACCTGCCCAGAAACTCAATAGCAACGACTTTTATAATAAATTCAAAAGTCAAAGATGTGGCGCCATTATCAGTGCAAATAGGCCTCGGTATAAGAAACTCTCGGTCGCCTAGAATGAGTTTCAAATTATGCGAATGCCCTAACATACTGTAGCGATCAACGTACCGAGCCACGGTACGACTTGAAGACCTTGCCGCTACCAAAAGAAGTTTTGCGAACTCTGCGTTCTTCTCGAATTGCCAAGAATCAATCTTTAGTGGCCGCAACCGTGGTTTTGACATGTCACGCAGGAGCACCGAGTTGCGTACTGGTGTTTCCGATAACTCAACCCACGGACAATAGTTTAGTGCAAATCTAGCGGAAACGTAGTTTTTTCCTTCGTTGTTAATTTTTTCAACCATTTTCAACCCGTCCACAATCTTGCTCCTAGGCAATTTAAAATCCGGAATTGAACTATTCGGAATTTCCGAACAGCTCAAAACCCACCTCCGTTAGTCAACCAGTTCAAACCGACTTTTTGCTTAGATTCATCATAGAGCTTGGTGGGTGGGTCTTCACCGCAGATATGGCTCATCCGATCAATGATGTGTGCATAGCTCTCTCTACTGGAAGCAGGTAAGGTATTTACATGCTTATGCATGATAACCAATAGCTCATTGAATTTCTCTTGATCGAAAGCTTTCGCTACTTGATCATGTGTGCTATCCAACCCACCTGGTCTTAACATGAACTCAGTCAGGTGCTGATAGAACATCTTGTTCAGATCGTAAATAAACAAAGGCGTAATATCGAACTTCTGATTGGTTACCGGACGACAGCAGTAATCAGTAATCATCCCATCTGACCACTTCACAGAAAACGTTGTTTGAAAAGAATCAATGCCGTAATTAAGCATTGGACTGAATTCAAGCAACAAGTTGTTACGAACATCAACAGACAAGCACTCTAGGTCAGATGGTGCGACCGTTGTCACCAATGAAGTAAATCCAGCCAACAAAGTTTCGATCTCTGCTTCTGACAGTCCTTCACGCCAAAGAGCATAAAGCGCTGGATACCACTCTACCTCATCCAACTGCCCCGCTTCAGACAGGTCCTTAAGATGTTTTAGCAACAGCTTACGAAAGTCTAGAATCTTGGTCTTACCCAGCTTCTTCTGCCGCCTAATGATGCTTCCAACAAATCCAATGAATAACGGATTCAACATAGATACCTACCTTGCACGCATGATTGAAACAGAGTTGTCCGAGTTAGCCATATCGCCATTCGAGGTCGTGCCCAAGCTAGGACAGATTTGAAGCCGCTGACCATCAGTCAGTTGAACCCCATAGTTGTTGTCCACAGC
>Ga0194051_1001330_pt1 | contig 13143 bp, 10 predicted proteins | sample SepL2320m_MetaG_FD_161275 | JGI IMG/M metagenome (GOLD analysis project Ga0194051, IMG submission 161275) | Anoxic zone freshwater microbial communities from boreal shield lake in IISD Experimental Lakes Area, Ontario, Canada - Sep2016-L239-20m | ecosystem: Environmental > Aquatic > Freshwater >... | reverse complement strand
CAACGAATGCAAGATCGGCATCATGCCGGGCAATATCTTCAAGAAGGGCTCGGTGGGCATCGTCTCGCGCTCCGGCACGCTCACCTATGAAGCGGTGTTCCAGACCACGCAGGAGGGCTTGGGGCAGACCACGGCCGTGGGCATCGGCGGCGACCCCGTGAAGGGCACCGAGTTCATCGACATGCTGGAGATGTTTTTGGCCGATGACGCGACCGAGTCGATCATCCTGATCGGCGAGATCGGCGGCTCGGCCGAGGAAGACGCAGCCGAGTTCATCGCGAAGTCCAAGAAGAAGAAGCCCATGGCCGGCTTCATCGCCGGCCGTACAGCACCTGCCGGCCGCCGCATGGGCCATGCCGGCGCCATCATCTCCGGTGGCAAGGGCGGGGCCGAATCCAAGATCGACGCCATGAAGCGCGCCGGCATCGCCGTCGCGGATTCGCCTGCTTTGCTGGGCAAGACACTGGTCAAGAAGCTGAAGGGCTGATTGATGCAAAGAGAACCGGTGGCACTCGCCTCCTCGTCCTCTCCCGCAAGGCGGGAGAGGAAGGGGCCCCAAGCGCAGCATGGGGGAGGTGAGGGGCCGCGGGTTCCGAACGCAATTCCCCTCACCTATCCCACCGCTTCCGCGGCGGGCCCCTTTCCTCTCCCGCTTCGCGGGCGAGGACGAGTCACGAGGATCATGGGATGAACAAGACCGATCTCACAACCGCTTTCGAGCAAACCTCCTTCCTCTATGGCGGCAACGCCCAATACATCGAGCAGCTCTACGCCAAGTATCTCGAGAACCCCGCCGCCGTGGACCAGCACTGGCGGCAATTCTTTGCCGGGCTGGAAGACAACGCGGCCCTCGCCAAGCAGCAGGTCGACGGCCCGTCATGGGCCCGCAAGGACTGGCCGAAGGCTGAATCGGGCGAGCTCGTCTCGGCACTCGACGGCAACTGGCCAGTGGTGCCACCGCCCGCCGCCAAGGGCGGCAAGGGTGCGGCACCCGAGGCCAAGGCACCCACCCTTTCGGCGGATGACGTGCGCAAGGCCACGATGGATTCCGTCCGTGCGCTGATGATGATCCGCGCCTACCGCATGCGCGGCCATCTGGCGGCCGACCTTGATCCGTTGAAGCTGGTCGAGCAGGAGAGCCTCCCGGAGCTCGACCCCGCCACCTATGGCTTCACCGCCGAGGACATGGACCGCCCGATCTTCCTCGATCACGTGCTGGGCCTCGAACACGCCACCATCCGCCAGATCACCGACATCCTGAAGCGCACTTATTGCGGCACGCTGGGTGTTGAGTTCATGCATATCTCCGACCCTGAGCAGAAGGCCTGGATCCAGGAGCGCATCGAAGGTGCCGACAAGTCCATCAGCTTCACGCCCAATGGCAAGAAGGCCATCCTCAACAAGCTCATCGAGGGCGAGGGCTTCGAGCAGTTCCTGAACGTCAAGTACACCGGTACCAAGCGCTTCGGCCTCGACGGTGGTGAATCGATGATTCCCGCACTTGAGCAGATCATCAAGCGCGGCGGCCAGATGGGTCTCAAGGAAATCGTGCTCGGCATGGCGCACCGCGGTCGCCTCAACGTGCTGGCCAACGTCCTGTCCAAGCCCTTCTCGGCGATCTTCCACGAATTCAAGGGCGGCTCGTCCACACCTGATGAGGTCGAAGGTTCAGGCGACGTGAAGTATCACCTGGGCTCCTCGTCCGACCGCGTGTTCGACGACAACACCGTCCACCTCTCGCTCACCGCCAATCCGTCCCACCTTGAGATCGTCGATCCCGTGGTGCTCGGCAAGGCGCGCGCCAAGCAGGACCAGCGCCACGACAGGGAACGCACCTCGGTGCTGCCGCTCTTGATCCATGGTGACGCGGCCTTTGCGGGCCAGGGCGTGGTGGCGGAATGCTTCGGCCTTTCAGGGCTTCGCGGCCACCGCTGCGGTGGCTCCATCCACTTCATCATCAACAACCAGATCGGCTTCACGACGGCTCCGCACTTCTCGCGCTCCTCGCCCTACCCCTCCGATGTCGCCAAGATGATCGAGGCGCCGATCTTCCATTGCAACGGCGATGATCCGGAAGCGGTCGTCTATGCCGCGAAGATCGCCATCGAGTTCCGGCAGAAGTTCCACAAGCCGGTCGTCATCGACATGTTCTGCTACCGCCGCTTCGGCCACAACGAGACGGACGAGCCGGCCTTCACCCAGCCGCTGATGTACAAGCGCATCGCCCAGCAGTCCACCGTGGTGCCGCTCTATGGCAAGCGCCTGATCGATGAAGGCGTCATCTCGGAAGCCGAATTCGACGCCATGAAGGCGGCCTATCGCAAGACGCTGGATGACAATTTCACCGTGGCCGAGAACTACAAGGCCAACAAGGCCGACTGGCTCGATGGCCGCTGGGCCGGCCTCAAGGCGGCGCGCGACCATGAGGAACCGCGCAAGGGCGAAACCGGCGTGCCGCTGGCAACACTCAAGGAGATCGGCCTCAAGCTCACACGCGTGCCGAAGACCTTCAAGGTCCACCGCACCATGCAGCGCGTGCTCGATGCGCGCCGCAAGATGATCGAGGAGGGCACCGGGCTCGACTGGGCCATGGGTGAACACCTCGCCTTCGGCTCGCTGCTGCTCGACGGCTTCCCCATCCGCCTTTCGGGGCAGGACGTGCAGCGCGGCACCTTCTCGCAGCGCCACGCCGTGCTCATCGACCAGGATACCGAGAAGCGCTACACGCCGCTCAATCACCTGGTGAAGGACCAGAAGATCAAGATCGACGCCATCAACTCCATGCTCTCGGAAGAGGCGGTTCTTGGCTTCGAATATGGCTACTCGCTGGCCGAACCCAACACGCTCACCATCTGGGAAGCCCAGTTCGGCGACTTCGCCAACGGCGCTCAAGTTGTGTTCGACCAGTTCATCTCGAGCGGCGAGCGCAAGTGGCTGCGCATGTCGGGCCTCACCGTGCTGCTGCCGCATGGCTATGAGGGCCAGGGGCCGGAGCATTCCTCCGCGAGGCTCGAGCGCTATCTGCAGATGTGCGCGGAAGACAACATGCAGGTGGCCAACGTCACCACGCCTGCCAACTACTTCCACATCCTGCGCCGCCAGCTGAAGCGCGACATTCGCAAGCCGCTGGTCATCATGACGCCGAAGTCGCTGCTCCGTCACAAGCGCGCCACCTCGCCGCTTTCCATGATGGATGCCGGCACCACCTTCCACCGCCTGCTGTGGGACGACGCCGAGATGCTGCAGGGCGAGGTGATCAAGCTGAAGCCGGATGACAAGATCCGCCGCGTCATCCTGTGCACCGGCAAGGTCTATTACGATCTTTACGAGGAGCGCGAGAAGCGCGGCCTCACCGACATTTACCTGCTGCGCGTCGAGCAGCTCTACCCCTGGCCGCACAAGGCGCTCATCAACATCCTGTCGCGCTTCAAGGGTGCCGAGTTCGTGTGGTGCCAGGAGGAGCCCTACAACATGGGCGCCTGGAGCTACGTGCAGCCCAACATCGAGCGCGTGCTCGACTTCATCGGCGCGAAACACACGCGGCCCCGCTATGTAGGCCGCGCGGCGTCCGCCTCCACCGCAACCGGTTTGATGAGCCGGCACCTCAAGGAACTGAGAACGTTCCTCGACGAGGCGCTGGGCGAAAACAAGGCTTGAAGGAACAGACAAAGATGGCAAAGGAAATCCGCGTTCCGGCTCTGGGTGAATCGGTCACCGAGGCGACGATTGCGAAGTGGTTCAAGAAGGCCGGCGAGGCGGTGAAGGCCGATGAGCCACTGGTCGAACTCGAAACCGACAAGGTGACGGTGGAAGTCCCCGCCCCCGCCTCCGGCAAGCTCTCCTCCATCTCCGCCGAACCGGGTGTCACGGTGAACGTCGGCGCCCTGCTCGGCATGATCGAGGAAGGTGCTGCAGGCTCCGCCCCCGCCAAGGCAGCCGAAGCGCCGAAGAAGGCCGAAGCGCCTGCAAAGGCCGCCGAGCAGACGCTGTCGCCCGCCGTCCGCAAGATGGTGGAAGAAAACAAGATCGACACCGCTGCCGTTGCCGGCACCGGCAAGGACGGCCGCCTCACCAAGGGCGACGTGATCGCGCATCTTGAAAAGCCGGCAGCAGAGGCCAAGCCGCTGGTGATCCCCGCAGCTGCGGCACCTGCCGCACGCGCCCCGTCTGATGCCTCGCGCGAAGAGCGCGTGAAGATGTCGAGGCTCCGCCTCACCATCGCACGCCGCCTCAAGGATGCGCAGAACACCGCCGCCATGCTCACCACCTTCAACGAGGTGGACATGACGGCGACCATGGCGCTGAGGAACCAGTACAAGGACATTTTCGAGAAGAAGCACGGCGTGAAGCTCGGCTTCATGAGCTTCTTCGTGAAGGCCTGCATCCAGGCGCTGAAGGAAATTCCGGCGGTCAATGCCGAGATCGACGGCGACGACATCGTCTACAAGAACTTCTACAACATCGGCGTGGCGGTCGGTACCGAGAAGGGCCTCGTCGTGCCCGTGCTGCGCGATGCCGACATGCTGTCCTTCGCAGGCATCGAAAAGACCATCTCGGAATATGGCAAGCGCGCGCGTGACGGCAACCTGCAGATCGCCGACATGCAGGGCGGCACCTTCACCATCTCGAATGGTGGTGTGTATGGTTCGCTGATGTCGACGCCCATCCTCAACGCACCGCAGTCCGGCATCCTCGGCATGCACAAGATCCAGGAGCGCCCGGTGGCCATCAACGGCCAGGTGGTGATCCGCCCGATGATGTATCTGGCGCTGTCCTATGACCACCGCATCGTCGACGGCAAGGAAGCCGTCACCTTCCTGGTGCGCGTGAAGGAAAATCTCGAAGACCCGCAGCGCACGATTCTCGACCTTTAATCTCACGATGGCCGGGCCTGACCCGGCCATCCCTTTGGGCACGATGACACAATGACCAACATCGCCATCGTCACCGGCGGCAGCCGCGGCATCGGCAGGGCCGCAGCCCTCAAACTCGGCGCTGCGGGCTACACCGTCGTCGTCAACTACACGTCGAACGCCGCCGCAGCCGACGCGGTGGTGAAGGCCATCACGTCCAAGGGTGGCAAGGCCGTCGCCGTCAAGGGCGACGTGGCCAAGGAGGCCGATATCCTCGCCCTCTTCGCCGCGGCCGACAAGCTGGGCACCTTGAAGGTGCTGGTCAACAACGCCGGCGTCATGGACCAGCAGAACCGCCTGGACGAGATGACGAGCGCGCGCATCCGCCGCATCCTCGACATCAACACCTTCGGTTCGATCATCTGCGCCCGCGAGGCGGTGAAGCGCATGTCGACGAAGCATGGCGGCACCGGCGGCTCCATCGTCAACATGTCATCCGCCGCCGCCTATCACGGTGCCCCGGGCCTCGGCGTCGAATACGGCGCCTCAAAGGGTGCCATCGACGTGCTCACCATCGGGCTTGGTCGCGAGGTTGCCGCCGAAGGCGTGCGCGTCAACGCGCTGCGCCCCGGCATCATCGATACCGAAATCCACGACAGCTCGGGCATCCCCGGCCGCGTCAAGATGATGCGTGACGCGATCCCCATGAAGCGCGAAGGCACGGCCGACGAAGTGGCGGATGCCATCATGTGGCTGTGCTCGGATCAATCCTCCTATGTCACCGGCGCCATCATCCCCGTCGCCGGCGGGCGCTGCTAACAGGAACAGAACCATGGCGAACCAGTTCGACGTCACCATCATCGGCACCGGCCCCGGCGGCTATGTCTGCGCCATTCGCGCGGCCCAGCTCGGGCTCAAGGTCGCGGTGGTGGAGAAGCGCGCCACCCATGGCGGCACCTGTTTGAACGTCGGCTGCATCCCCTCCAAGGCGCTGCTGCACGCTTCCGAACTCTATGCCGAATCGAAACATGCCTTCGCCAAGATGGGCATCAAGGCGGAAACCTCGATCGACTTCCCGAAGATGATGGGCTTCAAGCAGGAAGCCATCGACGGCAACACCAAGGGCATCGACTTCCTGCTGAAGAAGAACAAGGTCACCGTCTTCCACGGGACGGGCAAGATCGCCGGGCCGGGCAAGGTCACCGTGGGCAACGACACGCTCGAGACCAAGTCCATCATCATCGCCACGGGTTCCGATGTCGCGAAGCTCAAGGGCATCGACGTCGACGAGAAGCAGATCGTCTCATCGACCGGTGCCCTCGTGCTGGAGAAGATTCCCGCCTCGCTGGCCGTCGTCGGCGCGGGCGTCATCGGCCTCGAGTTGGGTTCCGTCTATGCGCGCCTTGGCGCCAAAGTCACGGTGATCGAATATCTCGACCGCATCCTGCCGGGCATGGACCTCGACGTCGCCAAGAACTTCCAGCGCATCCTGCAGAAGCAGGGCTTCGCCTTCCGCCTGTCCTCCAAGGTCACGGTTGCTGTAAGGTCAAAGGACAAGGTCACCCTCACGGTGGAACCCGCAGCAGGCGGCACGCCTGAAACAATCGAGGCCGAAGTGGTGCTCGTCGCCGTTGGCCGCACGCCCTACACCGAGGGCCTGGGCCTCGACGCCGCAGGCGTGAAGCTCGACAACCGTGGCCGTGTCGAGGTGGACGACCACTTCCAGACCAATGTGCCGGGCATCTATGCCATCGGCGACGTCATCCGCGGCCCCATGCTGGCCCACAAGGCGGAAGACGAAGGCATCGCACTCGCCGAAATTCTCGCCGGCCAGGCGGGCCATGTGAACTACGGCGTCATCCCCGGCGTCGTCTACACCAGCCCGGAAGTCGCCGCTGTCGGCAAGACGGAAGAGGAGCTGAAGGCCGAAGGTGTTGACTACAAGGCCGGCAAGTTCCTGTTCCTCGCCAATGGCCGCGCCAAGGCCAACCAGACGACCGATGGCTTCGTGAAGGTGCTGGCCGATGCCAAGACCGACCGCGTGCTGGGCGTCCACATCGTCGGCCCGATGGCGGGCGAGTTGATCCACGAGGCCGCCGTGCTGATGGAGTTTGGCGGCAGTGCCGAAGACCTCGCCCGCACCTGCCACGCGCACCCGACATTGTCAGAAGCCGTGAAGGAAGCGGCCATGGCGGTGGCGGGACGGGCCATTCATTCGTAGGGCGCGCAACACTGCCGACAAGTCATCATGGCCGGGCTTGACCCGGCCATCCTTTTTCGCGGTCGCCAGAGAGGATCGCCGGGTCAAGCCCGGCGATGATGAATGTGGGAGGATGTGAGCGGCTCACAGCCCCGTCGTTGGCCGCGGATTCGTCCCGTCGAAGAACCGCGTGTATCGGAACGGTGAAGGGTCCACACAGGGGCTTTCACCCGTCACCATCTCCGCCATCAGCTTTCCCGCGCCCGGCCCAAGGCCAAAGCCGTGGCCTGAGAAGCCGGTGCACAGATGGAAGCCCGGCAGCTTCTCCACTTTTGAAATGATCGGCACTGCATCCGGCGTGGCATCGATGCAGCCTGCCCAGCGTTCGGCGATCTTCATCGGCCTGAACGCAGGGAAATAGTCCTTCAGCTGCGCCGCGGCGGTATCGAGAATGTCAGCGATGGGCTCGGGGTCGAGGATACGCACCTTCTCGAAGGGCGAGACCTCGTCGAGCGCCCAGCGCCGCTTGAGGCTGGCCTCCTCGATGAAGCGCTTGCCGAGCCGCAAGCGCAGGCCCTTCCGATCCAGCATCAGCGCGGGCAGGAATTGGCGGAACAGCCGGAACGAGTCCGGCACGATATCGGCAACCGAGAAATGATTGTGCGCGATGGTGAAGCCGCCATCCATCCGCTTGCGGATGGCAAAGCCACCACCGGAGGACGTGCGCGTCAGCCCCGTGTCGATGGGCTCGGTGCGCATCACCGAGTTGACGACGGAAAGCTGCGGCAGCGCGATGCCGAGGTTGCCGCAGAAGCGGCGCGACCACGCACCCCCTGCCAGCACCACCGTGTCGCAGGCGATTGAACCCCTCTCGGTGACCACGGCGGAGATGCGCCCACCCTTCGTCTCCAGCCCGCGCACGGCGCAGTTGGTGAAGACCTTGCCGCCCTTGGCGCGCAGCGCCTCGGCCATCAGCGGCACGGCAACGAAGGGCTCGGCCCGGCCATCGTTGGGCGTATAAAGCGCGCCCTTCCAGGGCCTGGTGCAGCCGGGCAGCAGTTCATTCGCTTCTGCCGCCCCGATCATGCGCGTCGCGAGTCCGGCAGGTTTCGCATTCTTTTCGAACCAGTTGCCCTTCTGCGCCAGCTGCTCGTCGGTTTCACAGAGATAGAGGATGCCGCAGCGGGTGAAGCCTGTGTTGCCCTCGACGCGCGTATCCATGCCGTCCCACAGCCCCATGGACACCTGGATCAGCGGAATCTCGCGGGCATCGCGGCCCATCTGGCGGCACCAGCCCCAGTTGCGGCTGGATTGCTCGGCAGCGATCTCGCCCTTTTCCAGCAGAACCACGTCGAGCCCCCGTTCGGCGAGTTCAAGTGCGGTGGTAACGCCAGCAACACCGCCGCCGATCACACAAACGGCGGCCTGTTTGGGGAGTTGGGTGTCGGGGTGAACGATCTTGATCTTTGGCATGGCCAAAAACTAGCCCGGCCACATTCGGACTTCCACCCTCACGCGCGCGGGTGTGCCTTGCGGTACTGTGCCAGCAGGTGCGCGCGGTTGACTTCGGTATAGATCTGGGTGGTGGACAGGCTGGCATGGCCCAGCAGTTCCTGGATCACCCGCAGGTCGGCGCCATTGGCGAGAAGATGCGTGGCAAACGAGTGGCGCAGCGCATGCGGTGTGGCCGTCTCGGGCAGGCCCAGCGCGCCGCGCAACCGGGCGATCAGCAACTGGATGTTGCGCGCATTCAGCGGCCCGCCCTTCACGCCCCGGAACATCGGCTCTCGCGGCTTGAGGGCGAAGGGACAGAGATCGCGGTAGAGCGCGATGGCATCGCGTGCCACCTGCAGCAGCGGCACGAGGCGGGTCTTGTTGCCCTTGCCGGTAATGCTCAAGGTCGTCGCCTCGGCTTGCGCCGTGGTGAGGCTCAGCGCCTCCGAGATGCGAAGCCCGCAGGCATAGAGCAGCGTCAGCACCGCCTGGTCGCGGGCCAGCACCCAACGCGGGGTTTCATCGGTGGCCAGCGCATCGGCCTTCGCCACTTGGCGCGCCTTCTCGGGCGAGAGCGGCTTCGGCACCGCATGCGGCAGCTTCGGCGAGCGCAGCGCGGAAAGGGCCGGATTGCGGAACAGCCCCTTCTTCTCGGCATGACGATAGAAGGAACGCAGGCTCGAGAGCTGGCGTGCCAGCGTGCGGCTTTCCACGCCCTGCATCCGCCGCCGGGCGAGAAAGGCGCGGAAGTCGGAGACGGTGAGCTCCGCCAGATCGCGGTTTCCCGGCGCGCCACCCAGATGATCGCCCATGAATTGCGCGAACTGCCGTAAGTCCCGCGCATAGGCCTCCAGCGTCTTCCCCGACATGCGCCGCTCGGACTTGAGGCTCGTGAGCCAGCCCTGCGCGGCGGCAAGCGCATCGGGGCTCAGGCTGGTGGCGAAGTCGGACATGGGGCGGAAGGGTAGCGGATCAAATCTTAAGAACCGTCAACCGGAACTTCCCGTCCCTCATCATGCCCGGGCCCGACCCGGGCATCCTTTGCGGGCGCCGGCACAGAGGATCGTCGAGACAAGCCCGGCGATGATGGCTTGGGAAGAGCCGCATCAGCCCTCGATCAGCGGCGCACTCGGGCTCGCATGTTTCGGCATATGACCCATCAGCCGCGGGTCGGGGTGGACCTCCACCATCACGGCATAGGGCCGGAAGCCCGAACGCTGGTAGAAGGCAAGCGCCGAGGGGTGGTCGAAGTGGCAGGTGTGCAGCCACAGCCGCGAGATCGGTGCGGCCCAGGCCCGCGTGAGTGCCTCGTTCATCAGGTAGCGGCCCGCACCACCGCCCACGGCGGTTGGTACCACGCCGAAGAACGACAGCTCGCACTGCCCTTCTTCGCGGAAATCAAGTTCGAGGAGGCCGATGTCCCGGCCCTCCTTCACCAGTGCGAAGCAGAAGACGTTCGGATCGCCGATGATGCTGCTCAGCGTCTCCTCGGGGATGATCAGCCGCGAGAACCACATGATGTCCTGCCCGATGGCGCGGAACAGGCCGCGAAAGCGTTCAGTGTCGCCAGCGCCCATGCGTTCGAGCGTGAAGCCGGCCTCATGTGCGGGGCGCAGCGCAGGCTTTGCGTGCATCTCGAGGCAGGTCACCACATTGGCCAGGTGGGCGGGCGGCAGCGGGTGGTAGCCGACGGGAAGCGGTGTCTCGTGCATCATGATGGCGCGATGTCTAGCGCCGCGCCGTCAGCGCCGCAACCGCTTGACGTTCGCCTTCACGCGCTTGGCAGAGGGGCCAAGGGCTGCCTGCATCAGGCGGTCGGCTCCGCCCGCGGCCCAGGGTGCGGCCATCATCATGAAGAGTTCGGTCTGCACCGCAAAGCAGGTCTCGGCAAAGGCCATCTGCTTCTCGACAACCATCTTGGTCGCCTCGGCGTTGGAGGCGGCGGTCGGGTTCAGCATGCCCCACCACAGCCCGGGCATGCGCCGCGCGATCACCTCGGCGGAGGAGATCCCCATGTCGAAGGCCGAATGCCGCTTTGCCATGCCGTGAACTCCCATAGTCGAGTAGTAGAAACAGAATGGCGGCCCCGGTGTTCCGGGGCCGCCCGCTTTTGCCGCAGCTTGTTCAGCGCATCGTCGGGATCGAGAACTGCGCGCCTTCCTTGATGCCGGAAGGCCAGCGCGCCGTCACCGTCTTGGTCTTGGTGTAGAAGCGCACCGAGTCAGGTCCATGCTGGTTCAGGTCGCCGAAGGCCGAGCGCTTCCAGCCGCCGAAGGTGTGATAGGCCAGCGGCACCGGAATCGGCACGTTGATTCCCACCATGCCGATCTGGCAGCGCGAGGCGAAGTCGCGCGCGGTATCGCCGTCGCGCGTGAAGATCGCGGTACCGTTGCCATATTCATGGTCGTTCACCAGCTTCAGGCCTTCGTCATAGGTCTTGGCGCGCACGACCGAGAGCACGGGGCCGAAGATCTCTTCCTTGTAGATCTTCATGTCCTTTGTCACGTTGTCGAACAGCGTGCCGCCGAGGAAATATCCATTCTCGTAGCCCTGCATCTTGAAGCCGCGGCCATCAACCTTCAGCGTGGCGCCTTCCTTGATGCCCTGGTCGATGTAACCGACAACGCGGTCCATCGCCTGCTTCGTTACCAGCGGGCCATAGTCGGCCTCGCGGTCGGTGGAGAGCCCCACCTTGAGCTGCTCGACGCGCGGCATGAGCTTTGCGACCAGCGCATCGGCCGTCGCCTCGCCCACGGGCACCGCGACCGAGATCGCCATGCAGCGCTCGCCAGCCGAGCCGTAGCCCGCACCGATCAGCGCATCCACCGCCTTGTCCATGTCGGCGTCGGGCATGATCAGCATGTGGTTCTTGGCACCGCCGAAGCATTGCGCGCGCTTGGCCGCGTTGGTGGCACGCGAATAGACGTAATGCGCAATCGGCGTCGAGCCGACGAAGCCTACCGCCGCGATGTCCGGATCATCGAGGATGCCGTCGACGGCTTCCTTGTCGCCGTTCACCACGTTGAAGATGCCGGCGGGAAGCCCCGCCTCGAGGAACAGCTCGGCGAGCCGCATCGGACAGGACGGGTCACGCTCCGAGGGCTTGAGGATGAAGGCATTGCCGCAGGCAATCGCCGGTGCGGCCTTCCACAGCGGGATCATGGCCGGGAAGTTGAACGGCGTGATGCCCGCCGCGATGCCCAGCGGCTGGCGCATCGAATACATGTCGATGCCGGGGCCGGCGCCATCGGTGTAATCGCCTTTCAGGAGATGCGGGATGCCGCAGGCGAATTCGACGACCTCGACGCCGCGCTGCAGGTCGCCCAGCGCGTCCGGGATGGTCTTGCCATGCTCCATGGAAATCAGCGTGGCGACCTCCTCGGCATGGATGCGGGCGAGTTCGAGGAAGCGCATCATCACGCGGGCGCGGACCTGCGGGTTCTTGGCGGCCCACTCCGGCTGTGCGGCCTTGGCGTTTTCCACCGCGGCGCGGAGTTCGGCGGGCGATGCCAGCGCCACCCGGGCCTGAACTTCGCCGGTATTGGGGTTGAACACGTCGGCGGAACGGCCAGACATGCCCTTCACATGCTTGCCGCCGATGAAATGTCCGATTTCCTTGACCATGAGGCCATCCTCCAAACGAAACTGAAACGGTGGCGCAACCTAGAAGCCCCCCGCCACCCCGGCAAGGGTCAGCCCCGCCAGCCCGTTAAGGCCAGGCCTCCCGCGCCCGCGCAGAGCCATGCAGGAGCAGCATGAATCAATTATTAGAGTCCATCGCACTGCAACACATTCTTAACTTCGTCTGTAGAAATTAAGGTCGGCAGGAACGACCGCCGATGCAACGCCACCTGCAGAAGTACCGCATCCGCGGGCTCTGGCGGCTCGAGACCGAGGCCTTCCGCCGTCACTTGCTGCGGCTCGATTCCGAGACCCGCCGACGGCCTTGTCCATCCTTGACGAAGCCATGCACGGCACCAGCGATTTCGTGACGGCGGTGTTCGACTGGTCGCCTATCGGGCAATCGCCACGGCCGGAACCCAGGCGTATCCGTCATCATCGAGGATGACGCATTCGCGAAGCCCGTGTGGCTTGTCGATGCTGCCTGCCAGAACCGTGAATCCCAGTTCGCGCGCCTTCGCCTCGGCCACGTCCGGGTCACAGCCATAGAGCCGGAGCTCGACACCGGCACCCCGCGCCTCCAGCCCCGCCACGATGCCGGAAAGCGCATTGTCGCGATAGGCATGGTCGGCATGGAACATGAAGTCCTGCCCGTTCCAGCGCAGGGCGGCAAAATCCGCATCGTCATAGAAGCTGGTAGCGCCCAGAACCTCGGTTGCGAAGGTCACGGCGCGCGGCACGTCGGTCACCAGCAGGTTAAAGCCGAGGCCCCTGAGGGCGCGGCCATAATCTTCGGCGGAAACAGGTGGCGTCTTGTCGGGTTCTGTCTTCTTCATGAAGCGATGTGAACATGTGCACGCTCGGCGTGCAAGTTCCACATTACGGCACAGGCAGGAATCCGCTTTGGGTCGGCAATGCCATGGCGCTTCATGGCGATCAGGAACACCACCGCCGCATCGGCGACCGCTTCAGACA
>Ga0194051_1001328_pt1 | contig 13149 bp, 14 predicted proteins | sample SepL2320m_MetaG_FD_161275 | JGI IMG/M metagenome (GOLD analysis project Ga0194051, IMG submission 161275) | Anoxic zone freshwater microbial communities from boreal shield lake in IISD Experimental Lakes Area, Ontario, Canada - Sep2016-L239-20m | ecosystem: Environmental > Aquatic > Freshwater >... | reverse complement strand
ACCTCGCCAACATCAACACGCTGGAGCGCTGGCTGACGGTCGATTTCAAGGTGCCGATGCTGATCGTGAGCCACGACCGCGAATGCCTCGACCGCGTGACCGAGCGCACGCTGTTTCTGCGCTCGGACGGCGTCCACGCCTTCAAGACGCGGTTTTCGCTCGCCCGTGAGGAACTGCTGCGCCGCGACGCCACGGCGGCGGCACGCAGCCGACTGGAGGCGAAGGAGATCGAGCGGCTGGAGCGCGCGGCGGCGCGCTACAAGGTCTGGGCGGTCAAGAATCCCGACCTCAACAAGCGCAAGAACGCCGTCGAATCGCGGATCGCCCGCATCGAGGCCGATCGCACGCAGACCTATGTGGCGCGCGAACGCCGCCTCGAGCTGAACGACGGCGAGATCGATGCGAAGGTGGCGCTCAGGCTCTCGAACCTCGAGGTCTCGGTGCCGGGCGGCGGACGCAAGCTGCTGTCCATCGATCGCCTGACCGTGGCCGCCGGCGACCGCGTGGCAGTGCTGGGTGCCAATGGCGCCGGCAAGTCGACGCTGCTATCGGCGCTCGCCGCCGCCTACGATCCGGCCCAGGAGCACTACGACAGCCAGGCCGCGATCCGCTTCAACCCGTCCTGCCGGCTGGTCTATTTCGACCAGTCGATGCGCGACCTGCCGCTCGGCATGACGATCCTCGACTATGTCGCGGGGGCGGCGGGCGCCACCGAGAAGGAGGCGGTCCCGCTGCTCGCCCAGGCGGGCTTCGCGTTCGCGCGCATCCGCCAGCCGATCCGCCTGCTGAGCCACGGCGAGCGCGCGCGGCTGGTGTTCCTGCGCCTGAAACTGCTGCGGCCCAACATCTACCTGCTGGACGAGCCGACCAACCATCTCGACATCGAGGGCCAGGAGGCGCTGGAGGCCGAGCTGGAGCAGGGCGAGGTGTCCTGTCTCTTCGTCAGCCACGACCGCTATTTTACCCGCACCGCGGCGACGCGCTTCCTGGAAATCCGCAAGGGAAAGCTGGTCGAGGTCGAGAGCGCCGACGCCTTCTTCGAGGCGCAGGGCTAGATTCACCAGCGCAGCAGCCGATGACCGGCAAGGGCGCCGAGAGCGATCACGGGGATCGCGGCCAGGGTGTACCAGGTCATGACGAACAACGGTGAGTCGTCGAAGCAGTGGAAGGCATAGAGCGTCGCGCCGGCCACGGCAGCCAGGAGACCGGCTGCGGCGCCTGCGAGGGCGGGTGAGGCAGGCGCCCCCGCGCGCAGCATCAAGAGCACCGCCGCGAGAGGGGCCATCGCCAGCATGGGAATGGCCATGAGGCAGATGAGTGCGTTGCTTCCCACCAGCCGGGTTGCCCATGAATCCCTGGGCAGGATCACGAGCTCGATCGCCACGGCCATCGCCGCCAGCGCGGCCAGCGGCAGCAGGCGCCGGACGGCACGGCCGGACGCAACCGGGCCTGACAATGCCGTACAGAGACCGAAGGTCAGCACCAGCGCCAGGACGAGCAGGCCGACTTTCAGGTCGAAGCGCCAGGTTACCAGGGCCTGCGCAATGTCCTTCCGGATGCCCAGTTCGATGAAGAAGAGGACAAGCGATACCAGGCTTCCGAGCGCAAGCGCTGCGGCGAGAGGCTTTGGAATTCCCTTCTTGCCGGTGGCGCGGTCGGCGACCAGGGCCTCGACCAGGTTTTCGGTCTTCATGTGCGATCTCTTCGATACAAAGCAGCAAGCGCCTTGAGGGCGCGGTGAAGTGAAACGCGAACGGCGCCCTCGCTCATGCCCAAACGCGCCGCCACGTCGGCCGCGCGCCGTCCCTCCAGGGAAATCTCTTCGACGATCCGGCGCTGGCGCTCGGGCAAACTCGCCAGCATCTGCCGGGAGTCGATCGTTGCGGAGGTATCGGCATCGACAGCCGCCTCCGGAGAGTTGGCAAAGTCGTCGATATCGACATGGTCGCGAAAGCCGTGCCGGCGCAGGTAGTCGATCAGCTTGTAGCGCGCGATGGCACGCAGCCAGGGTTCGAGCGGCTGCGTCGCATCCCAGGTGTCGCGCTTCAGATGCATGGCCAGCAACGCTTCCTGCACAATATCCTCGCCATCCGCCGTGCCGCGCCCCGCCGATATCAGGCCCCGCCGGACGATGCTCCTCAGCCACACCGAAACCTGGCCGAGAAGACGCCGATAGGCCTCGTCGTCACCTTGTCTGGCCAATCGCATCAATGCGGAGAGATCGTTCAGGTCGGACAACGAGGTCGGTCTTTCACGTATTCGTGTACGAAGGCGGAAACGTTACACACCTTCTGCTGCCAATCGGCACCGCACGTGCTCAAAAAGAAAATTCTTTCGCGACGTAACGTCTGGGGCATTCGTCACGAATAACCTGTTGCGAGCCCAATGCTCGTACATTTCAGGAGGACTTCATGAACAAGCGTACGCTGATCACCACCGCCGCTGCAATCTTCGCCGCCACCACTTTCGCCGCGGCCACTGCCAGCGCAGCCGGCGTGCATTGCGGCGGTCTCAACGCCTGCAAGGGCCAGAGCGCCTGCAAGAGCGCGAGCAACGCCTGCAAGGGCCAGAATGCCTGCAAGGGCCAGGGCTTCTCCGAAGCGACCGACGCCAAGGACTGCGCCGCCAAGGGTGGCAAGGTCATCTGATCGATCCATCGCCATATCGACCGCGGCTCGTCGAGCCGGCCGGCCGGCCGCTGGAAAGAGGGCCCCCACAGTCCACTTTCCGGCGGCCGTTTCTTTCGGGAGCCATCCATGAACACGGTAATGACGGTCTTCTACGACTGGTCGAGGATCGTCGCGAGCTACTTCACCTGGGCGGCACCCCTGGCGGTGCGGATTACCGTCGGCTGGGTGTTCCTGTGGAGCGGCTGGGGAAAGCTGCAGGCCCTGCCGCGCATGATCGAGAATTTTCGGAGCTGGGGTATTCCCTTGCCGGAGATCGTCACGCCGTTCGTCTCGGGCGTGGAGTTCGTTGGCGGCTTCCTGCTGCTGGTCGGCCTGCTGACGCGCTTCGCGGCCGTGCCGATGATGATCGTCATGCTCGTGGCGATCGTCTCGGCCAAAGCAGCCCAGGTCGATTCCCTCGAAACGCTTCTCGGCTTCGAGGAGATCTCCTACTTCGTGATGTTCGCCTGGCTCGCCATCGCCGGCCCCGGTCCCGTGTCGCTCGATCACTTCGTACTGAAGGCCTTCCGCCCGAACCGGCCGGCGTCCGACTACGGCGCGTAGCCTCGGTCGGGACATTCAAGGACCGGCCGTTCAGAGTGCGACAGTCAATCGGTGCCGTTCGGTCGCCGGTATCAGGGTGAGATTGCCGAGAATCCTGTGACCGGGATCGGCGCTCGCCGCGAGCCTGGGTTGCAGCGCCAGGAGCGCGGTCGCCAGCGCCGTCTCGCTCCACAGCCACGCCTTGCGCGTCCTGGCCGAACCGGGATCGGGAAAGGCCGAGGCCGCTTCGAGGTAGAAGGCCTTCAGGTCGTCGATCGCCTGCTTCAGCGGCTGCGCTTCCGGGAGCGGACCCGCCAGCGCCGCATCGATCAGTCGTCCGGCTGTCGGCATGTCCAATCCTGAAACGCCGACCGTCGTGCGGGCGCGCGTGCTGACGGCGCGGTCGTACCAGACCGCCAGCCTGTCGATCTCCGCTGTCAGCGAGCCGGTCTGGGTCGGCGCCAGGTTGATGGGACAGGCCCAGCCGGTCAGATCGGCTTCTTCATCGATGTGTTCCGGGTAGTCGGCGATCAGCGGACCATCGGTGTGCGCGAACAGCGCGAGGGCTGCTTCCAGCACGCGGCGCTGGAACGGCCCGTCGTCGGGTATGCCGAACGGCCGTCCGAGCTCGAACGTGACCCACAGCGCACGCGGCGGCCGGATCGTCTCGGTGTGTTCGCGCACCAGGCTGATGCCGACGGTGGGAATGCCTTCGCGTTCCAGGAAGTGCCCCAGCGCGCCCACGGCGCGCGTGCAGGCGGGTCAAACGGGGACGAGAAGGGCGGCGTCGACCTTGTCGTTCTTCAGAAGCCCGGCGAGGTGCTGGGCGTGCGGTTCGGCCGCGGCGGGCGGAAAGGCACCCATGAAGGAATAGTGCACCGACGCCATCGATCCCACGACGCCCTCGGCGGCCAGCTCACGCAAGCGGTCGATCGGGAAGGCGACGTTCAGGTCTTGCTGGAAGCCCGTGCGGTCGAAGTTGACCGAGATATGGCTCATCACGAGATCGCCCGCCGGAGTTTCAGCCGGAATGACGCGATAGCTGCCGTCGCCGGGCTGGAACGGCCGGTCGCCGCGCCGATGCAGGCCCGCCGTCGAAATGATCGCGACTCGCCGGGCCGAAAGCGGCTTCCCAGCAAGCAACGGTGTGTCGTCGTAGGTCGGACACTCGATGCGGGCGAGGTGGCGCGCCTCGACCTCAGGCATATCGCTGAGACGCTTGACCATCGGTTTGTTCTCCTCAGTCTGTGGCGATCTTGCGCCGGGTGCCGGGCATTGCCGGTCTGTTCAACAGGTCGAGCGCCGGGCGGACGACACTCTCGAGAAGCGCCCGATCGGGGCGGGTGCGCGCCAGCACCCGGACTCCCAGAAGGACGCCCAGCAAATGGGCCGAGACGCCGACAGCGTCGATGTTGCGTGGTATCTGTCCGGCGTCGCGCCCGGCCTCGATACAGCGCTGGAAGAAAGAGCGGATTTCCTCGAGGTAGCCCGCGACGACCTTGCCGATTTCGGCATCGTGCGGCGCCACGTCGAGCGCCGAGTTGACCAACAGGCAACCCTTGCGCGCCCGATCCTTCAGCGAGCGGTCGATGATCTCGGCAAGAAAGGCTTCGATCGCCTGCCTGGGCCGGCCGGTGGCTTCGAGCCGGGCGATGCGCTCGCGCGACGAGCGGTTGGCGTAGCGCTCCAGTACGGTGACGAACAGGGCGCGCTTGCCGCCATAAGCGTTGTAGAGGCTGGCGCCACCGATGCCCATGTGCTCCGCCAGATCGCGCACCGATGTCGCCTCATAGCCGCGCGCCCAGAAGCAGTCGACGGCGCCGTCGATGGCTTTGTCCTCGTCGAACTCTTTCAGGCGGCCCATGCAGACACCAAAAAACATTTTTAGAGCAATCGATACAAAATACCGTCCCGAGCTCCTCGCTTGACAAGAGGATAGGAATGTACGATTAATCCGACTGAAAATCCGATCTATAGGAGAGGAGGGACGGTCATGGATGTCCTGGAAATTTCGAACCCGCCGGGCAAACCCGGCGAAGAAGGCGTGTCAACCTGGAGTGCCTCGGAGTTGTTGGCGCGGGTGCTCCGCAGCCCGGTGAAGCGGCGCACGCCGCCGCGCCTGCGGGTGTTCTTTCTTCGCCAGCTGCGCCAGTGCGGCGAGGTCAGCCTGGCCGCCAAGCGCACGGGCGTGCCGCTGTCGACGCTCTATCGCTGGCGCGAGCGCGACCCGAAATTTCGCAGGCGTTGGGACGATATTCTCCAGCAGCGCCGGCAGATCGTCGAGGACCGGCTGATGGCGATCATTCGCGAGGGCGAACTGCGCTCCGTCTATCACAAGGGGCTGGAGATCGGCTGGCGGCGGACTTTTACCCATCTCGCCTCGATCCGGGCGCTCGACTATCTCGACCGGCGGAGAGGTGAAGAAATGTCCCACAATGTTTCCCGTTCCGGGGCGGCGGAATCGGCGAAAAAGACAGAGGAGCCAGCGGCTTGAGCGGCCGGGGCGGCGCGCAAGATAGGAAGGGTTCAGTCCGGCGTCACGCCAAAGCGGCGCTGCCAGAATTCGCGGCTGCGGCGCTCGCCCACGTCGCAGCCCAGCTCGTACTCGGGCCGCACGAAGCGGGTGTAGTCCTCGACGGCGCTGCTGGCCCGTCTAGGCGTGGACTGGGCGAGCTGTATGCCGTCGCGGCTCGCCGGCGAAAGGCCAAGTTCGCCGATGTCGAAGTCGCGGATGAACTCGAGGCGGGGTCCGATGTCGGCCACTTCCTGCAGGAGCTTCTTGCGCACGGCGCGGGGGAAGTCCTCGAAGTTGACGGCAACCTCGACGAACGAGCGCGGGCCGCCCGTGACGCAGTGGAGGTAGTACTTGTCGAGGTCGGTCTCGCTCGGGAAGCCGAACGGATTGGGCCGGTCGTTCATGATCGGCAGGCCGTTGATCACGATGCGCTCCTTGAGCGCTTCGTGGCGCAGGTCGGTGACCAGGCCGCCGTCGTTGTTCGAGCCGTCGCCCGAGATGTCGAGCACCTTGCGCTCGGCCTCGTAGGGGCTGCGTCCGAACAGCGGGATGGCGTAGCGGATGGCGCCGCTGATCGAGGTGCGGCGCGCGATCGAGATCGGCTCGTTGGCGAGGCGGGCGGCGAAGGCCTGGATCGCTTCCTTGGAGTCGAGCAGGGTCCAGTCGATCAGGAGCTTCTGCACCCAGGCGTCGGACCATTCGAAGTAGGCGACCGCGATGCGGCCGTGGTTGCCGCCCAGGATGGCCTTGATGATGACGGGGTCGGTGAAGGCCTCGACATAGCCCTGGCGCTGCAGGCGGGCCTCGTCGGGGTCGATGCTGCCGGAGATGTCGATGGCCATCACCAGGGACATGTCGACTTCCTTGCGGTCCTGCGCCGTTGCGGGCAGAGCCAGGAACAGGAGCGCGAACAGGGAGAGCAACATACGCATGGCCGACCTCCAACCAACGCTGTCAACAAGCACGAACCATACCGCTCGCCGGAAGCCTCTGCCAGCCGCGCTCTGGACGGCCGGCGCTGCGGCCCGCTAGCCTCTGTGGACAGACCAGCCGGAGAATGCCCGTGGATCTAGCTCTCAGTGCCCAGGACGAGGCCTTTCGCGGCGAGGTCCGCCGTTTCCTCGACGACAACCTGACCGAGGATCTGCGCGAAGCCGGTCGCAAGACCGGCGGCGTCTTTGCCGACGTTGCAGCTGGGGTGCGCTGGCACAAAGTGTTGGCACGCAAGGGCTGGTCGGCGCCGAGTTGGCCGAAGGAACATGGCGGCACCGGCTGGAGTGCCATCCAGCGCTACATCTTCTCGCGCGAGTGCACCGCCGTCGACGCGCCGCGCATCTTCGCCATGGGGCTGCGCATGGTAGGTCCCGTGATCATGAAGTACGGCACGCCGGAGCAGAAGGCCAAGTATCTGCCGCGCATCGTGGCGGGCGACATCGTCTTCTGCCAGGGCTACTCCGAGCCGGGCTCGGGCTCCGATCTCGCCAGCCTCAAGACGCGGGCGGTACGGGACGGCGACGACTACGTCATCAACGGCACCAAGATCTGGACGACGGGCGCCCATGTCGCCGACCACATGTTCTGCCTGGTGCGCACCGGAACGGAAGGCAAGCCGCAGGACGGCATCTCGTTCGTTCTGATCGATTCGATGGAGACGCCCGGCCTCACCGTGAAGCCGATCGTGACGCTGGCCGGCGACCACGAGGTCAACCAGGTGTTCTTCGACAATGTGCGGACGCCGGTGGCCAACCGCATCGGGCCGGAGAACGCCGGCTGGACGGTGGCCAAGTACCTGCTCGAGTTCGAGCGCGGCGGCGAGGCCTATACGCCCAACCTCTATGCAAGGCTCGACGATCTGCGCCGCATCGTGCGCGAGGAGGCGGCCGACGGATCGGGCAAGCTCGCCACCGAGCGCAGCTTCGCCGAGCGGCTGGCCGAGGCGGAGATGGACATCCAGGCGCTGGAGATGATCGAGCTGCAGGTGCTGTCCGACCTCAGCAAGGGCAAGAACCCGGGCGCGGCCTCGTCGGCGATGAAGATCAGGGGCAGCGAGACCTCGCAGAAGATCGACCATCTCGGTGTCGAGGCGCTGGCCTGGTATGCAGCACCCTTCGAGCCCGAGGCGCGGCTGCTCGGCCACAATGCGCCCACGGTGACGCCGGAGTGGGGCATCACGGCGATGCCGCTCTATCTCAACAACCGCGCCGCCTCGATCTACGCCGGCTCCAACGAGGTCCAGCGCAACATCATCGCCAAGGCAGTGTTGGGCCTGTGAGCGGCGTCTACGCGCTGCACGGTTTCAACCCGTCGCCCTATTCGGTGAAGATGCGGGCGCTGATGCGCTATCGCCGCCTGCCGTTCGTGTGGCACGCGACCGGCAATCCGCGCGATGTGGCCGTGGCGGCCGGGCTGCCGCCGGTCATCCCGGTGCTGCGCTTTCCCGACGGTCGCGTGATGAACGACTCGACGCCACTTGCTTATGCGCTGGAGCGCGAGCATCCCGGCGAACGCTCGGTCGTCCCCGACGATCCCGGCCTCGCCTATCTCAGCGACCTTCTGGAAGACTTCGGCGACGAATGGATCACCAAGATGATGTTCCATTACCGCTGGTACTATTCTGCCGATCGCGACTTCGCCCAGGTATGGATCGTGAGCTCGCGCGATCCGGTTATGGAGGAGGGCGCGCGCCGGCAGGTGATGCAGTCCTTCAACGACCGCCAGGTCGGGCGCATGGCGCTGGTCGGTTGCACCGAGCAGAACCGGCCGGTCATCGAGCAGAGCTACCGCTTCGTGCTCGACACGCTCGACCGGCATTTGCGCCACCTGCCGTTTCTGCTGGGCGCGCGGCCGTCGCTGGCCGATTTCGGCCTCTACGGCCAGCTCCAGATCCTGTCGGTCGATCCGACGCCCGCGGCCGAGATGCGCACCCGTGCACCCGACGTGTTCTGCTGGCTGATGCGGCTGGATGACGCTTCGGGCGTGGACGGCGCGTGGATCGATGCCGCCGCGCCATTGCCCGAGGGCATCGCCGCTCTGCTGAAGCATGCCGGTGCGACCTATCTGCCGTTCCTCGCCGCCAATGCCCGCGCCCTGCAGGACGGCGCCGAAACCTTCGAGGTCGAACTGCTCGGCCGGCCTTATGCCCAGGCGCCGTTCCGTTACCAGGCCAAATGCTTCGATGCGTTGCGCAAGCGTCTGGCCGCTCTTCCCGCGGCGGCGCGGCGGCGGCTCGACCCGGTCCTCGAAGAGGCGGGATGCCTGCGGTTTCTGGCCTGATCCGGGAAGTACGAGCGATGCTGCCGCGGACGATCATGGGCTACGTCCTGCAGCAGAGCGGGATGCATCAGGCGGCGCTGGCGCTGCTGTCGGTCGCCGTGTTCGCGCTGAGCGCCGTGCCGCTCGAACTGCAGCGCCGCATCGTCAACGACGCCATTGGCAGCGGTGCCGTGCGCACCATCTTCCTGCTGGCGCTGGCCTATGCCGGAGTGGCGATCCTCGAGCAGTCGTTCAAGCTCGTCCTCAACGTCTACCGCGCCTGGGTGAGCGAGACCGCAGTGCGCGCCCTCAGGCGAACGCTCCATGTGCAGCGCATGGACGTTGCGGCCGGCTCGACGGAGACCACGGGCGTGGAGATCGCGGGCGTGGAGATCGCGATGATCGTCCAGGAAGCAGAGCCGATCGGCGGCTTCGTCGGCGTCAGCATCTCCGAGCCGCTGCTGCAGGGCGGCATCCTGGCCAGCGTCATCGGCTACATGATCTATCTCGAGCCGTGGATGGCGGTGCTCTGTCCGTTGTTCTTCCTGCCTCAGCTGGTGTTCGTGCCGCTGATGCAATGGGCGATCAACCGCCGCGCCGAGGCCCGTATCCGCACCCTGCGCGACGTGAGCAGCGGGATCGCGAGCGCGGTCGTGGACGAGCTCGACGTGCCGGCCGAGAGCCGGCGCATCGACCAAGTCTTCGCGCTCAACATGGGCATCTACAAGTTCAAATACTCGATGAACCTGGCGATGAACCTCATGTATTACTTCTCGGTCGCGGCGGCGCTGGGCGTCGGCGGCTGGTTCGCCGTCGAAGGCCGCATCGAGGTCGGCACTGTCGTGGCGATCGTCTCGGGACTGGGCAAGCTCAACGACCCGTGGGGCGACTTCGTCAACTGGGCGCGCGAGTTCTCGGTCGTCGGTGTCAAATACCGCCTGTTCGCCGACGTCGTGAACGGGATGAAGGGTCGCCCATGACGAACGACTCCCGGCCTCTGGCGACCGCGCCACGCCGCCGGCCGTCGCTCGGCGGCGGGCTCGTCCTTGCCCTTGCCACGGTAGTGCTGGTCCTGCTGGCGGCCGAAGTCGTCGATCGGCTCCGTGATTCATCGGCTTCGCTATGGCGCTATCCCAACTACATCGATGTCTGGCAGAAGGCATGGGCCTTCGACCCGGAAGAGCGCGGCGTCCTGCGCTACGACAGCGAACTGGGCTACGAGCCGGTGCCCGGCGCTTCCGGGACGGTGAACGGGCAGCCCATATCCTACTCGGCGGACGGCTTTCGCACTCAGAACCTGGGGGCTTCGCCGGCGGCAGGGCCGTTGATCCTTGTGCTGGGCGACTCCTATACCGAGGGCTGGTCGGTGTCGGGCGACGAGAGCTGGCCCGCCCAGCTCGAACGTCAGACCGGCCGGCGCACCTTGAACGCTGGCGTGCGCGGATACGGCATCGACCAGATGGTGCTGCGCGCCGAACGCCTGGTGCCGCGTCTCAAGCCGCAGACGATCGTGCTGGCCTTCATCGGTTCCGACATCGAGCGCACGGCGCTGTCGTTTCGCGATTTCAAGCACAAGCCCTATTTCGTTCCGGCCGGCGACGGGCTCGAGCTGCGCAACGTGCCGGTGCCCACCACGCCGCTCTCCGGGCCGCTCGTCGCGATACGCGCTGTCCTCGGCTATTCGCACCTGCTGGACACCTTGATGCGTCGCCTCGGCGCCTACGATCTCTGGTTCGGCAACAACGCCAGCACCGGCGCCGATGGCGTCCTCGTCTCCTGCCGGCTGATGGACCGGTTTGCAGCGCTCGCCCGAAAGTACGATGCCAATGCCCTCGTCGTTGCCTTCCAGCAAAGCGATCGCTGGAACTATCCCCTGGACCGCCCAGAAGTCGCGGCGCGGGTGGCCGCGGTGCTTGCGTGCGCGAAGCGGGCGGGACTGGCGACGCTCGATACCTCCGCGGCTTTTGCCGCCGCGGGCGCGGGCACGAATCCCGCCGCCTACTTCGTCGCCGACCACTACGCCGATCGTGGCAATGCCCTCGCGGCAAGCCTGATCGCAGCCGCGCTCGCGGCCAAGAACTAGTCGGACCGGGCCTGCGGCCAATGCGCCTCCGCCAGGAACTCGATCGTCCACCGCTCCGCGAGGTCGCGTCCGGCGTCCTTCATCTGGCTGTGATCCATTCCCGGTACGATACGCATCGTGGCGCCGGTGTAGGCAGCGAGGTCCGCGCCCGTCCGGCCGAACTCGCGCGCGAAGACGGCGATGTCGCCTTCGTCGGGGGAGAACAGAAACTGGGTTCGGACGCCGCGCCCGGACAACGTCGCCAATGCCTGCTGCGCGAAGCTCTTTTGCCGGCTGAGCCCCAGCCGCTCAGCAAGCCTTCGGGCTTTGCTCACGCATTTCGCGCGGATATTGGCGAGCTGAGCGAGGACGACGTTGCGAAGGTTCGACTGGCCGCTCAGCAACCTCTTCCAGCTCCGACGCATGACCAGCTTCTGGAAGAGCGGCGTGAGGTCGCGCTGCTCGATATGGGCCCGCACGTCACCCTCGGGCAGCGTGTACAGCGGTATGTTGACGAGCAGGAGTTCCGAGATTCGCGGCTCGAAGAGAGCGCCGTGAAAGGCGTGATAGGCGCCGGAGCAGACGCCCTGCAGCGCGAACCGGCGATAGCCCAGTCTTTCCAGCGCATCGACGGCGGCACGAACATCGGGGCCGCGCTCGACGTTGAAGACATGGCTGCGGACGTTTTCCCGGCCCGCTGGACCCAGGCTGTCGCCCAGCCCGGCATAGTCGATCCGGAGCGAAGCGATGCCGACCGAGGTGAGCCGTCGGGCGAATGCCACAGTATGCCGTGCCGTGCCGTAGTGCGGTTCACGCCCGATGTTGCCGATGATGACGACGTCGCCCGGAGTGCCCTGAGCCGGCTGGCAGAGCACGCCGAACAGGCGCCCGTCGTCTCCGAAGTTGAGCGGTGTCTCTATGCAGCTCGGCGGATGAAGCGCGGCAGGTTCGGGGCCAGGCAGGCGCGTGCCGCTCTGCTGAAGCGCGCCGGCGGGAATCGTCTGCTCCAGCCAGCGCAATACGCCGCTGAAGTCCGCGAGCGCATCTTCCTCGATGAGATTCTGATGCACGAGCGAGGCCAGACCCTCCCAGCCCAGGCTGGCAACCGCCGCGCCGCCATCGGTCCAGGCTCGGGCGCATGCCTCGAGCCGTCTGGCGTCCGAGCGTGCGAAGATCGCCACCTTCGACGCGATCGGCAATCGGACTTGGCGCAGATCGACTGCTGCGATCTGCTCGAGGGTCCTGGAGCTGAACTTGAACTCCCGGATGTCGAGGCCTTCGTCCTTTGCCGGACTCTGCCCCGTCAGCATCGCGGCATCGAGACGAAGCTGGCGCACGTAGGTATTGCCGCTCGGCACCGGTTCGAACAGGACGAGGCCGGCGATGTCGTCGCGGCGCGCAGCGGTGAGCGCGGCCAATGTCGCGCCGATGCGCAACCCGCAGGCGACCAGCCGCTGGGCGCCGGTGGCGGTCCGCAGCCAGGTCGCAGCGGCATCGACGCTATGCTGCCAGACGGTCCAGTGCCCGCCATTGCCCTCGATGTCGCCGTCGCAGGAGTCGCCGGTGCCAGGATAGTCGAAACGCAGCGCCCAGTAGCCCGCGGCCGCCAGCCTGTCGGCAAGCAACCGCAAAGAGGCATGGGCAACGACTGCGTCCTCCATGAGGCTCGGGCAGATCAGGACAGCGACATCGCCGCCAGCACCATTGCGCGGGGCATGCAGCCATCCAAAACAGCCTTCGAATGTGACTGGCGTCATATCCCGTCCCACTCTTGGGCTCGCCTTTGCAGTTGCAGCATTGTCAGGAAACAATTGCGACACGCCTTAGGTAGGGGGCGCAAGAGCCCACAAACCAACCCAGGCATGTTGATAACATATTGCAATTTAACTGCAGTTAAAATTTCAACAGCCATAGTGAAATTTCATAAGCATCTGATATTATTGGATTATCGCTATCAAGACTAAGTTTTCTGTGAACGACAGCAACCACATTTCCGCCAGTAAGTTACTTCATCCTTGTTGAAATTATTGCTAGTGACTAGGTGATCGAGATGTTCAAAATTCACTCTGAGATCACTGCTGTCCGGCAATTTTGCCGAGGGTGTAGGG
>Ga0194051_1001327_pt1 | contig 13150 bp, 10 predicted proteins | sample SepL2320m_MetaG_FD_161275 | JGI IMG/M metagenome (GOLD analysis project Ga0194051, IMG submission 161275) | Anoxic zone freshwater microbial communities from boreal shield lake in IISD Experimental Lakes Area, Ontario, Canada - Sep2016-L239-20m | ecosystem: Environmental > Aquatic > Freshwater >... | reverse complement strand
AGGCCTGACGGGCCAGCAGCAGGTAGAGAAACACCGGGACGAGCACCAGCCGGATCACACTGAGGACGTTGGGGATCGTCAGTACCCGGCCTTGCATGAGGATGAACTTATCGCGCCGGGGCCCCTTGCTAGCGGAACACTCCCGGCAGACTCAGCGCCGACAGCGTGTCATCGCGCATCGGGTTGTCGTGAACCATGTAGGTCCAGGTCGAGGTCGGGCGTGCCAGCTTGGACAGGTCCAGGCCGGGCTCGTCGGTCAGTACGTTGGCGGTCTCGAAGGTCTGCTGGGAGGCCTCGATGGCATCGGCTGCCAGGTGGCCGAACGCATCCACCGCGAGGCGGTGGAACTCGTCGAGCGGGTTCTGCCGGCCGAGCGCCCGCAGGTGAATGCTCTCTCTGATGTCGGAGAGGTGCGCCAGGTGGTCGGCCCAGCCGCGATCGAGGTGATACAGCATGATCCCCCGGCAGATGCGCTCGAGTTCGTCTTCTGAGACCTGTTCTGCGAGCTCGTCGTAGCGTTGCGGCGCCAGTGCCCGCAGTTCCTCCCGGGCGGCCGGTGTGCTCAACAGGTTGTTGCGCCGGTCGACGATGATGGTCCGCTGCTGGGCGATCAGCTGGTTGTAGCGCCAGGTGTTGGCGTGGACGTCGAGCAGGCGTCCCTCGGCCACCCGCTGGGCGTGATCGAGCAGAGCGTTGGCCTTGGGGCTGGTGATACGCCCGGTCTCGTCGCATTCTCCTGGCAGCTTCGGGTTCTCGAGACTGGCAACGACGACGTCGTCCTCCCAGCTGGAGAAGAACACTGACGAGCCCGGATCGCCCTGCCGGCCCGCGCGGCCGCGCAGCTGGTTGTCCAGCCGCTCGGTGTTGTGCCGGCCGGTGCCGATGACATGCAGACCGCCCAGATCGGCGACCTGCGCCTGGGCGCTGTCGCTGACCTCGGAGCCGCCCAGACGGATATCGGTGCCGCGGCCTGCCATCTGGGTGGACACCGTCACCGCGCCGAGCTTGCCGGCCTCGGCGATCACGGCGGCCTCTTCCTCGTCGTTCTTGGCGTTGAGCACCACCGCGGGCACCCCGCGGCGCAGCAGCCGCGCGTGCAGGTCCTCGGACTCGGCAACGTCCTGGGTGCCGACCAGGATGGGCTGTCCGGTCGAATGCATCTCGATGATGTGATCGATGATGGCGTCGTTCTTGGCGGCGGCGGTGATGTACACCCGGTCCGGCTCGTCGGTGCGCACGGTCGGGGTGTTCGGCGGAATCGGCGAGACGCCGAGTTTGTAGAACTGGCGCAGCTGCTCGCCGGCGGCCAGCGCGGTTCCGGTCATGCCGCACACCGTGGGGTACCGGTTGATCAGTGCCTGCACGGTGATGGTGTCGAGAACCTCGCCGGTCTCGGTGGTTTCGATGCCCTCCTTAACCTCGACGGCGGCCTGCAGTCCGTCCGGCCAGCGCTGAAGCGCCGCGATGCGCCCCCGGGAGGCGTTGATCAACTGCACGGCGCCGTCGCGCACGATGTAGTGGACGTCGCGCTGCAACAGGACGTGCGCGTGCAATGCGACGTTGACTTCGGTGAGCGTGGTGCCGACGTGCTCCTCGGAGTACAGGTCGATCCCGCCGAGCGCGCGTTCGATCTTCTGCGCACCGGTTTCGGTGAGGTGGACGTTGCGGCTGTCGGCGTCGTTGGCGTAGTCCTCGCCGGGCGTCAACTCCCCCACGAGCCGGACGATCTCCAGCTTGGGGGTCTCGCGGTGGGTGGTGCCGGCGAGCACGAGCGGAACCAGGGCCTCGTCGACGAGGACCGAGTCGGCCTCGTCGATAAGCGCCACATCGGGATTGGGCGAGACGAGATCGTCGACGTCGGTGACCAACTGGTCGCGCAGCACGTCGAAGCCGATCTCGTTGACCGACGCGTAGGTGACGTTGCAGCGGTAGGCGGCGCGGCGTTCCTCGCGGGTGGACTCCGCGGTGATCCAGCCGACCGTCAGGCCCATGGCCTCGATCACCGGCCCCATCCACTCGGCATCGCGGCGAGCCAGGTAGTCGTTGATGGTCACCACATGGACGCTTCGGCCGGCCAGCGCGTAGCCGGCCGCGGCGATGGCTCCCGAGAGCGTCTTGCCTTCCCCGGTGGCCATCTCGATGACATCGCCGGCCATCATCCGCAGCGCACCGAGCAACTGCACGTCAAAGGGCCGCAGCCCGATCGAGCGGTCGGCGGACTCCCGGGCGATGGCCAGGAACTGCGGGATGTCGGCCGAGTCGGCAAGGTCGTCGAGCGCCAGCAACTGAGCGGCCTTGGCGAGTTGTTCGCTGTCGAGGGCCTTGGCCTTCGCGTCGAATTCGCTGGCGGCGTCCACCTCGACCATCGACTGGGCCTTGACCTTATCGGTGGACGCGCCGAGCATGCGCCAGAATCCGCGACTGATTCGGCCCGGGCCGGACGAGGGGATGTTCGGGGTCTTCGACGACGATCTAGCCACGGCCCCAACCGTACCGCTGCTCAGGGCGGGCGTAACCGGGCGGTTGGGTGCCCTCCTGTCTGCGCTGCGGTAACTTCCGATGGCGTCACCCTGGAGCGAGGAGAGTCCGTTGGACACATTCACCCCGACTATGGACTGGGGACACGAGCTTGTCCCGTCGCTGGTGTGGATCGCAGAGGCGTGGGCGATCACCGCATCGATCACGGTGGTGACACTGGTCCTGCTCGCGCGGTTCACCGTCTGGGGACGCCAATACTGGCGCATCACCCGGGACTATTTCACCGGCCGGCGGGCCGCAACGGTGTGGGCGTGGCTGGCGTTACTGCTCCTGCTGACGATGGTCGCCGTACGGCTCAACGTGCTGCTGAGCTACCAGGGCAACGATCTGATGGAGTCGTTGCAGATGGCCTTTACCGCGGCCGGCAAGGAAGACCAGGTCGGCCAGCGTATCGCGATCTCCGGCTTCTACAACTCGCTGATCATCTTCGCAATCCTGGCCACCATCTACGTCAGCCGCGTCATGCTCGACATCTACCTCACCCAGCGCTTCATCATCCGCTGGCGCACCTGGCTCACCAACAAACTCACCGGAGACTGGCTGGCCGATCGTGCGTACTACCGCGCCCGGTTCACCGACACCAACACCGACAACCCCGATCAGCGCATCCAACTCGACGTCGACGTCTTCACCACCGGCATCGGCGGTCTGCCCAACCAGCCCCAGGTCAGCACCGGCAACACGCTGCTGTTCGGGGCGATCGAGGCGGTGTCGACGGTGGTGTCGTTCGTTCCGATCCTGTGGGGGCTGTCCGGACCGTTGACTTTCTTCGGCATCACGCTCAACCACGCGTTGTTCTGGATCGCCTTCGTCTATGTGTTCTTCGCGACGGTCATCGCGTTCTGGATCGGGCGCCCGCTGATCCGGCTCAGCTTCCGCAATGAGGCCACCAACGCCGCGTTCCGCTACGCCCTGATCCGGCTGCGCGACGCCGCGGAGGCGATCGGGTTCTACCGCGGCGAGGATGCCGAACGCTCCCAGCTGCGGACTCGCTACCTGGCCGTCATCGACAACTACCGGGCGTACGTGCGCCGCACCATCGGCCTGACCGGCTGGAACCTGTCGCTGAGCCAATTGCTCAGTCCCCTGCCGCTTCTGGTGCAGGCGCAGCGGCTCTTCCGTGGCGAGATCACCTTCGGCGACGTCAGCCAGTCCGCGAGCGCCTTCGGCAGCATCTCCGACTCCCTGTCCTTCTTCCGCAACGCCTACGACCAGTTCGCGGCCTACCGGGCGGCCATCATCCGTCTGCACGGCCTGGTGGAGGCCAACGAGGACGCCGGCAAGATGCCCAGTGTCGAGACCGTGCCCAGCGCGGACGGATCGCTGGAACTGACCCGGGTCGAGGTCCGTACCCCCACCGGCGGCCAGTTGGTCGATCCGTTGAGCCTTCGGCTGGACCCGGGCGACACCATGGCGGTGACCGGACGATCGGGTTCGGGCAAGACCACGCTGCTGCGCAGCCTCGCCCAGATGTGGCCGTACACCTCCGGGACGGTGCGCCGCCCGATGGAGGACCACGAGACGATGTTCCTGTCCCAGATGCCCTATGTGCCACTGGGCGACCTGCGCACGGTGGTGTCCTACCCGACCGCCTGCTTCGACATTCCCGACGAGGTTCTGGAGGAGACGCTGTCGAAGGTGGCGCTGACGCACCTGACGTCGCGGCTCAACGAGGAGGCCGACTGGGCCAAGGTGCTCTCTCCCGGCGAACAGCAACGGGTGGCTTTCGCCCGCATCCTGCTCACCCGGCCCAAGGTGGTGTTCCTCGACGAAGCGACCTCGGCCCTCGACGAGGGCCTGGAGTACGCGGTGTACGACCTCGTTCGCACTGAGTTGCCCGATACGATTCTGGTGAGCGTCAGCCACCGCCCGAGCGTCGACAAGTATCACGATAAGCACCTGGAACTGCTCGGCGGCGGCGAGTGGCGACTGGGACGTTTCGAGGGCGTGGACGACAAAATTACGGCCCCGGCCTGATCAATGTCGTTGCACCGGAGGTGAATGCGCGTGGAGTTGTATGAGCCCTCACTGGACTGGGCGAACGAGATTCCGCAATCGCTGCTGTGGACGGCCAAGGCGTGGCTGATCACCGCAGTCCTCACGGTGATCGTCCTGATCATGCTGGCCCGCTACACCACCTGGGGACGGCAGTTCTGGCGAGTGACCGGCGACTACTTCAGCGGTCGCCGCAGCACCGCGGTGTGGGCCTGGCTGGCCGTGTTGCTGTTCCTGACGCTGATCACAGTGCGGCTCAACGTCCTGCTCAGCTACCAGGCCAATGACCTGTACTCCTCGCTGCAGGTTGCCTTCGAGGGCAGGGGAGCAGGCAACGACGCGGTCCGCGACTCGGGTGTGCACGGATTCTGGACGGCGATCGTCGTTTTCATGCTGATCGCCGCGATATACGTCGGGCGCCAGCTGATCGACATCTACCTGACTCAGCGTTTCATCATCGGATGGCGGGTGTGGTTGACCGACCGGCTGGCCGGGGACTGGCTCCGCGAGGAGTCCTTCTACCGCGGCCGGTTCCTCGACGACCCCGTCGACAATCCCGACCAGCGCATCCAACTCGATATCGATGCCTTCACCGCGAGTACCGGAACCGGCGAGAACACCCCGACGGTGGGCACCGCGACGACGTTGCTGTTCGGGGCCATCAACGCGATGGTGTCGGTGGTGGCGTTCACGCCCATCCTGTGGAACCTGTCCGGGCCGCTGACCATTTTCGGCTTCACGCTCACCCATGCGCTGTTCTGGATCGCCCTGATATATGTGTTCGCCACCACCGTGATCGCGTTCTGGATCGGCCGGCCACTGATCCGGTTCAGCTTCCGCAACGAGCTGACCAACGCCGCCTTCCGCTATGCGCTGGTGCGGATGCGCGATGCCGCCGAATCGATCAGCTTCTACCGCGGCGAGGAGGCGGAGAAGTCCATCCTGCGTTCACGTTTCGCGGCCATCATCGCCAACTACCGCGGGTTCGTGGTGCGCACGCTCGCGCTGCTCGGCTGGAATCAGTCGATCACCCAGCTCATCAACCCGCTCCCACTGGTGGTGCAGGCGCAGCGGCTTTTCACCGGCCAGATCACCTTCGGGGACGTGAGCCAGTCGGCATCGGCGTTCAACAGCGTGCATGACTCGCTGTCCTTCTTCCGCTCGGTCTACGACTCCTTCGCCGCCTACCGGGCGACCATCATCCGCCTCGACGGCCTGGTGGACGCCGACGAGAAGGCGCGGGCCCTGCCGCGCCTGCGGGTGGAGCGAAGCCCTGACGGCGCAATGGAATTGCGGGACATCGACGTTCGCAATCCGGACGGTGCGACACTGCTCGACGGGCTCGGCCTGCGGCTTGAACCGGGCGAGTCGATGGTCATCACCGGCCGTTCGGGATCAGGGAAAACGACGCTGCTGCGCAGCCTGGCTCAGTTATGGCCGTTCACCACCGGCACCCTGCACCGACCCGGAGATGACCACGACGTGATGTTCCTGTCCCAGGTTCCCTACCTGCCCCTCGGCGATCTACGGGCGGTGCTGACCTACCCCGAGTCCGAGTGCGTCATTCCCGACGAGCAACTCCTGGCCGCCCTCGACGACGTAGCCCTCGGTCACCTGAGCAAACGGCTCAACGAGACGCAGGACTGGGCCAAGGTGCTGTGTCCCGGGGAACAGCAGCGGATCGCGTTCGCGCGGGTGCTGCTGCACAAGCCCGCTGTGATCTTCCTCGACGAGTCCACCTCGTCGTTGGACGAGGGCAACGAGTACGCGTTGTACCGGTTGGTGCGCACCAGGATCCCCGACACCATCATGGTTTCGATCGCCCACCGCGCAACCGTTAGACAGCACCACACCCATCACCTGGAACTGCTCGGCGGCGGCGGCTGGGATTTTCAGCGCCAAGCCGACACTTTCCCGGTCTAGACCGCCTTCACGCGCGCGGCCGCGTGTGCGCCCGCCCGGCGGCCGAAGAAGGATCCCGAACCAAGTTGCGTGCCGCTGGAATACCCTTTGCCGTCCTGGGCCAGCGTCGAGGAGCACGCCCCGGCCGCATACAGACCCGGGATCACCGATGCGTCCTCGCGCAGCACCCGGCTGTCGACGTCGGTGGCCAGCCCCCCCACGGTGAAGCCGGAATACATGGCTTTACCCAGTGACAGGTCGAAGGCCGCCCAGGGGCCGGTGTCCTGTGGGGCGAGGAATTCAGGCTGTTTGTGGAAGTCCGGGTCCTCGCCCCTGGCGGCATATTCGTTGTAGCGGTTCAGCGTGCTCACCAGATTGCCGGCCGGAATACCCAGCGAGGACTCCATCTCCTGCACCGTCTCCCAGCCGTCGATGAAGGTGATCAACGGAAACTCCGGACGCTGCAGGTGACTCTCGTCGACGATGAGGAACGCGGCGCTGTCGGGCTGGTCCATCACGAAACCCGATGTGCGGGAATGGTACGAGTCCTCGGCGACGAAGCGCTGTCCCAGCTTGTTGACGATGATGCCGGTCAGCAGGATCGCCGGCGGATAGACCGGAGCGGTGATGAAGGCCTGATCCATGTGTTTGGTGGCGGCACCCGCGGAGACGCCCAGCCGGATGCCGACGCCGTCGTCGTAGCTGTTGCCCAGCACGAACGGCTTCTCGGCGAGTTTCGGGGTGTGGGCGGCAATCATGTCCTTGTTCATCACGAATCCGCCGGCCGCGATAACCACCGCGGGTGCACGCACCGTTCCGGTGTCGCCGAAGTGTCTCCAGGACACCCCGGCGACGGCGCCGTCGTCGAGCACGAGATTCGTCGCGCCGGTCTCGTAGCGGATCTGCACGCCGAGTTCGGCGGCCCGCTTGAGCAGCAGGTCGATCACCATGGCAGCGCCCCTGGTGTCGCCCGGCACCGGGACCTTGTGGCCGCGCGGGGCGGGGACCGCGAGATCCTTGAAGGGCCAGACCTTTTCGTTGCCCGTGTACATCAGCCCCTCGGTGTTGGGCTGAATCACCGCCTTGTGCGGGTAATAGCTGCGTTCGAAGTGCACGCCGAGGTCCTCGAGCCAGTCGAAATGCTCGACGCTGCCCTCGCAGTACGCACGGATCTTGTCGTGTTCAGGCTCGCGCGACATCGCGACGAGGTACTTGTACATCTCCTCGACGCTGTCGGGGTGTCCGGTCGCTTGTTGCACGCCGGTGCCGCCGCCGAGGTAGAAGTGGCCGCCGGCCAATGCGGTGGTTCCTCCCGCGACGGCGGCGCGCTCGAGGACGAGGACGCGGGCCCCGTCGGCCGCAGCCGTGACGGCCGCGCATCCGCCGGCGATGCCGAAGCCGATGACCACCACGTCGACCTCGTCGGACCAGTCGGTCACCCCGGACGCGTCGATGGTGGCCGGGATGTCCAGGCCGCTGGGCCTCTGTGTAGTCATCACCGACGAGGATATCGCCGGTGCGGGCGACTGGCTAGAACGTGTTCTAGTTTGCCGCGGCGGCGTTGACCACCGCACCCGCCAGACCGCTGTCCTCGCGTAACTGCTGGCCGGTCGCCCGCCACGAGACTGCCGCCGGCAATTCGCCCCAGGTGCTGTTGAACAGGCCGATCATCATCGCGGTCCCATCGCCGGCGACGGTGTAGACCGGCCCGCCGGAGTCGCCCTTCTGGCTCACCACACCGTTGTTCATGGTGAACCAGCCGTTGTTGACGCGCTCGACGCTGCCGCAGCTCTCACCGCTGACGACGCCGAAATGGCAGATGGGTTGCCCGGCGGCCAGCGGCGCACCGGGATCGGCGACCAGTTGCCGGCCGCCGGGCAACTCGGCGCTGAGGGTGACCTCGCTGGCCAGATTGATGGTCTCGTAGTCGGAGATCACCTCATCGGTGCGAACCACGGTGCCGTCGGGAGTGTTGTCGCGGGCCGTGGCGACTGCGCCGATGAAACGGCCATCGCGGTCGGTGACCGCTCCGGTTCCGCGGCAGTGGCCGGCGGAGTATCCGATGCGGGCGGCGGGGTCGACGAATCCGAGCGTGCACACGGTCGTGCCCTGACGGATTTCCATCCCGGGGAATACCGCAACGGCCCCATCAGCGGCAGCGACCGGGGCCAGGCTTGCCAGCGCGGGGCAGGCGACTGCGGCAACGACGAGGGATCGCAGAAAACGGGCCACCATACACCTCGATCGGTCGGCGGCCCGTGAGCGACGCGGCCGCGATAGCAAGACGAATGTGTATCGGAGTTGAGAGCCGATCGTTACCGTTTTGCGATCGCGGACCGCGCCGTCGCGGCGATCAGTCTGGAATCAGCAGGTCACGGAATATTGATGACCTGGCCGACCTCGATGTGATCGGGGTTGGCGATGTTGTTGTGCTGGGCCAGCTCGGTGTAGCGAGCGCCATCACCCAGGTACTGCTTGGCGATGTTGAACAGCGTGTCGCCGGACACCACGGTGTGGGTGCGCGGCGCCGCCGGGGCGGGAACCTCGTTGACCACCGGCTTGAACTCGGCCTCGGGGGCCGGCGGCGGCGGGGCGTCGGTCTCGGTGCGCGACGACCAGGCGACGCCGTCAGCCGCGTAGAGCACCACGTTGCGGTCGTCCTGCACGACCAGCTTGACGTCCTTCTTGCCCTTGGTGTCGCTGTTCCAGATCGGCTTGTCCCCGGCGTAGATCACGAAGTTGCCGTCCGACTGGATATCGGCGCGGTCCGCACCCTGATTGTCGGTGCCGGTGGCCCAGACGGCCTCCCCGCGCGCGGCCAGGACGAGGTTGCCGTCCTCCTGCAGCGTCAGGGTGTAGGCACCATTGGGCGAAGTGAGCGAGGCTCCCCTGCCCAGCTGCTGTCCTGCGTTAAGTGTGTCTCCCACGACTGTTTTCCTCCTCGTATTCCGCCCACGGCGCGGGCGGACGTTCGCGAGCCTACTGGAACTTCAGGAGTCGAAACCGAGCCCCATCCTGTCCAGGGTCCGCAGCAGGACGTTTCGACGACCGGCGTGGTGATCGGCACGGTCCAACGACCATCGGGTGACCTGAATACCGGCGCTGGCCAGCGGCTCCGGCGGGAACGGCAAGGGCTTTTTCCGGACCATCTCCAACTCGGTCCGCTCGGTGCGCTGCCCGTCGAGTAGGTCGAGGCACACGTCCGCGGCGAAGCGGGTCGCGCCCACGCCCAGGCCGGTGAACCCGTTGACGTAGGCGATACGCCCCTTGCCGGCCATCCCCCAGTGCGCGCAGAACCGAGTGTTGGTGTCGATCGGTCCGGACCACCGGTGACTGAACCTGACGTCGTCGAGTTGCGGGAAGGTGAGGAAGAAGTGGCGGGCAATCTTGCGGAACGACTTCGGGCGGTCTTCCCGGCTTGGGTCCACCTGACGGCCGTAGTAGTACGCGGCGTCGTAGCCGCCCCAGAGAATCCGGTTGTCGGCCGAAAGCCGGTAGTAGTGGAACTGGTTGGCTGCGTCGGAGATGCCCTCCCTGCCGCGCCAGCCGATGCGCTCAAGTTGGGCATCGGTCAGCGGTTGCGTGCCGAGCACGTAGTCGTACACCGGAACGGTGTGTAGCCGATTGCGCCGCAGCAGGCTGGGAAAGGCGTTGGTGGCCATCACGACCCGCTCTGCGGTGATGCGGCCGGCCGAGGTCGCCACCATCACCCTGGAGCCGTCACGCTTCACCGCCTGCGCGGGGGTGTGCTCGTAGATTCGTACGCCCTTTTCCGCACAGACCCGCGCCAGTTCAAACACCAGGCGGGCGGGGTTGACGATCGCGCAGGAATCGGGCGAGAAGAGCCCGGCCTGATATGTCGGTGAATTCACCTGTGCCCGAACCTGTTCGGCGTTCAGGAACGCACCTTCACCGTTGTCGGCCGCCTCACGCAGCCACTGCACCTGGTGCGACTCGGTTGCCACGGCCAGCATGCCGTTGCGTTCCCAGTCCACCTTCATCTCGTACTTCTCGATATCGGCCTGCATACCGTCGAGGTTTTCCATGCCCAGCCGCTCAAGCTGGTCGAATTCGTCGGGCCAACGGGTCTTTCCGTTATGCGCGCCGTGGGTCAGGCTCGCATCGACGAATCCGCCGTTGCGCCCAGATGCCGCCCAGCCGATACGTTCGCTCTCGATGAGCACCACTCGGGCGGCCGGATCGCGTTCGACGGCATGCAGCGCAGTCCACAGGCCCGTGTATCCCCCGCCGACCACCAGCAGATCGCAGGCCACCGGGCCGGTCAGCCGGGGGTAATCCGGGCGCTCGCCTGACACCGCCGAGTCCAGCCACATCGAACCGAAAAAGGCCGGCGCTAGTGCCTCGGTAACCAGACCTTCATCGACGGGTCGATCGAAAACAATGCTCACGGCCATCTATGGTGCCAGGAATTCACTTCGTAAAGCGAGTCAGTACCGATCACCAGTGAGAACTCACCGCGCGCAATCAATGCGGTGCCTGCGGTGGGCGATCACGCCGATCCGGTCGCCGTTGGAGCAGGGTCTCCTTGACGTCCATGTCGCCTAGCTTGCCGTCGTCACCCGAGCCGGTGCGGCGGATCGGGACGGCTCCCAGCCGGGCGGCCCGAAGACATAGCCCAGCTTGTCCCGCCAGCCGGTGGCCGAGCGGACGTCGCGGGCGATCGCCACGTATTCGTGAGTCTCCAGCGACCAGATGTTGAAGGTGTTGACCGGCTTGGTGAGTCCGTAGTGCGGCCGGAAGAGTTCGGGCGCAAAGGAGCCGAACAGCCGGTCCCAGATGATCAGGATGCCGCCGTAATTGCGGTCCAGATACTCCGGGTCCACCCCATGGTGCACCCGGTGGTGTGAGGGCGTGTTGAAGATGAACTCGAATGGCCTCGGCAGGGTTCCGATGCGCTCGGTGTGAATCCAGAACTGGTAGATCAGGCTGATCGAGAAGCTGGTGAACACCATCCACGGCGGAATTCCCAAGAGCGGCAACGGCATCCACATGATCAACTCGCCGCTGTTGTTCCACTTCTGGCGCAGGGCGGTGGCGAAGTTGAAGTACCGGCTGGAGTGGTGCGCCTGGTGGGTGGCCCAGATCAGCCGGACCCGGTGGGCGATGCGGTGATAGGCGTAGAACAGCACGTCGACGCCGACCAGGGCGATCACCCACGTGTACCAGTGCCGCGCCGACAGATGCCAGGGCGCCACGTAGGCGTACAACGCGGCATACCCCAGCAACCCGAGGAACTTCCAGGCTCCCATCGTGGCCACCGACACCAGGCCCATCAAGATGGACGCCCGGGCGTCGGGGCTCAGGTACGCGCCGCGGGCCGGTATCCCAGGATCGGGATCCGGTTCAGGTTCCAGGCCCTCAAGTTTGCGTGCCGCGGACCACTCGATGGTGAGCAGCAGCAGGAAGAACGGGACGGCGAAGAGCACCGGGTCGCGCATCGGCGCCGGCAGCACTGACAACATATCCGCGAGTCGATCCACCTGACACCTCCGCTGAGGAAGTTTAGTCGGCGTTATCGTGCTCACCCATGCGGAGATGGGCACTGCTGGCCGGCGCGATCCTCACCGAGGTGGTGGCGACGCTGTCGTTGCGGGCCTTCCAGGACCAACGGCTTTGGATCATCCTGGTCATCGCGGGCTACACCACGTCCTTCTTCCTGCTGACGCGGGTGTTGCGGGCCGGGGTTCCGGTCGGCGTGGCCTACGGCATCTGGGGAGCCTCGGGCACCGCGGCCACGGCCGTGATCGCCTCGATCATCTTCGGCGATCCCTTCACCCTCCCGGTCGTAGCCGGGATAGGTCTGATCATCGCCGGGGTCCTGCTGGTCGAGTTCGGCTCACACCCGGCGCAATCATGATGTGGTTGACGCTGGCCGCCGGCATCATCCTGGAAGTGTTGTCTACCCTGGGCCTGCGCGCCTCGGACGGATTCCGCAAGAGGGCGTGGATCGCGCCGGTCGTGGTCGGGTACGTCGCCTCCTTCTCGCTGATCTCGTGGACCCTGGCACTGGGCATGCCGGTCGGGGTGGCCTACGGGGTGTGGTCGGCCTGTGGTGTCGCACTCGTGGCACTGCTGGCCAAAGTGCTGTTCGGCGAAGCGCTGACCCCGATCATGGTGGCAGGCATCGTCTTGATCATCGCCGGCGTGCTGACGATCGAGCTGTCGGGCGCGGCCGGTTGAGGAGGTCGCGCCGATTTTCGGCGCCGATGCGGCCGAGCAAGCAAGATGGGGTGCATGGCTGAACCGTGGTTGACCGCACTGGCCGACCGGTTGGGGGTGGCGTGCGCCTACCACGACTGGACCGGGAACTTCGTGACAGTCGAGCCGTCAACGGTCGTCGCAGTGCTGGCGGCATTGGGCGTCCGTGCCGACACTAAAGATGATTGCGCCGCATCGTTTTTGATGTTGGATCGCCAGCATTGGGCCCGCGCCCTGCCGCCCACGATCGTTGCGCGATCGGGCAACGAGGCCTCGTTCTGGGTGCACGTCACCCACGGTGCCCCGGCGCACGTCTGGGTGCGATTGGAAGACGGCACGGTCCGCAACGACATCCGCCAGGCCGACAACCTCACCCCGCCGTTCGACCTCGACGGCACTCTCATCGGCGAGGCGACCTTCGTGCTGCCCGCCGATCTTCCGCTCGGTTATCACCGCGTGCACCTGCGATCGGGTGATCGGGAGTTCGACACTGCAT
>Ga0194051_1001323_pt1 | contig 13180 bp, 8 predicted proteins | sample SepL2320m_MetaG_FD_161275 | JGI IMG/M metagenome (GOLD analysis project Ga0194051, IMG submission 161275) | Anoxic zone freshwater microbial communities from boreal shield lake in IISD Experimental Lakes Area, Ontario, Canada - Sep2016-L239-20m | ecosystem: Environmental > Aquatic > Freshwater >... | reverse complement strand
GAGTCAATTTACCAGTCGTGATCGGAGCGATTGCATGTGCGTGTGCTGGCTTCGGCGTTGTGTTGACTTTTGGGATTGGTCGATCCGGCCCGCGGCCCTCCATGGATACAGCCGATACCGTGCGTGTTGTGCCCGTTGAAGCAGCCGTCCAAACATCTCTTGAATCCTCCGCGGAACCCGACCGCATCTCGCCGCCGGATGATGAAAATTCGACCGTGAGCCAACGCGGTTGGCATGCCCCTGCGGCGACTACCGAAAGGTCTCAGAGCAGTTCTCGCTATCCGATTTCTCCTGCTTCGCTCGACGCTCCGGAAGGCATTGAGACAGCAGCCGAAAACTCCGCAGGTTATTCCAGATTCTCTGGCTCGGCAGCGGCGACTCCCCAAACGGCACAGCCCGATCCAGAGCAAGGGGCCCCAAAGCCCGAAGCAATGCCGCCGAATACGCTCCCAGAAGAGGGCGACGAACTATCGCCTGCCATTCCAGCGGTGGCCGTAGAGGCAACCGTACCACCAACCCATTTGGCCTCTGCAGCGAGCGATAGAGAGCCAACGGCTTCAGGTGCGTCGCCAGCGGCGGCACCGATGCCCTCGCCAACACAGTCCCCCGTTGCATCGGCGCCACCGGCTCCGCTGCCATCGGCACCAGCCGCCCCTGTTCCGCCAATGACTGCGACACTCCCAGCCTTGATGCCGTCGCAGGATCGCTATGCCTCCGCCAACACATCGCTCCCAGTTACGGGCAATCCATTGCGAGCCGCCGTGCCGCAGCCCGCCACGCCGTTTGCTGCTGCTCCACCGCTTACATCGAGTGCAGATTTAACAGGCTCAGGCAACGCGGCCACCCGCACGCAGACTGGCACAGCCAATGGCGGTGGTGCTACCGGCCACGGACGCCCGGGGCCGCTCCAACTGGAAGGCTTGCAGACGCCACAAGTGGCCGTGGAAAAACGAGGGCCTCGCGAAGTGCAGGTGGGCAAGTCGGCCCGCTATGAAATTTTTGTCCGCAATGTTGGCACCGCCACGGCGCATGACGTCGCCCTGCGGGATTCTGTACCCTACGGAACATCGCTCATCGCAACGACTCCACCAGCCAGTCCAGCCACTCAAACAGGAGGACTAGGAGCAACCGGTGACCTCGTCTGGTTGCTTGGATCGCTCCCGCCTGGGGGCCAGTCTCGCGTGACAATCGAGGTCATGCCGACTGTGGAGGGAGATGTTGGAAGCGTTGCCAGCGTGAGCTTCCGCGCCGATGCCTCGGTGCGATCCCGTGCCACCAAGCCTGACCTGCGGATCGACGCTGCTCCGCCGCAGCCGGTGCTGATCGGTAAGAACGTGCAACTTTCAATCCGCATCACCAATCCCGGCACGGGCGTAGCCACCGGCGTTGTGCTGGAGGGATTGCTACCGGAGGGCGTCACTCATCAATCTGGTCGCGAACTCGAATACGACATCGGACAACTCCAGCCCGGTGAATCTCGTACGATTGATCTCTCGCTGGCCTCTACCAGCCCGGGCGTGCACGCCACGCAACTCACTGCGAGGGCCGATGGCCAGATCGAGGTCGTGCATCCGGTGCGGATCGAGGTGACAGCCCCCACACTCGAACTCTCAGCCGATATTCCATCGCGACGCTACCTGCAGAGGCCCGCCACCTGCATTCTGTCGATGACCAACGCAGGCACAGCCCCCGCCAAGTCGGTTGAACTCGTCGCTCAGCTCCCGCCGGGTATGAAATTCATGCGTGCCAACAACGCTGGCTACTACGAGGAGCGAACGCACCGAGTGCTCTGGAATCTTGAGGAGCTCCCTGCTGCAGAGACAGGCACTGTCGAAGTCGTGGTAATGCCCATCGATCTTGGCCCGCAGAAAATCGTCGCGGCGGCTCGCACTGCAAACGGCCTCTCCGATCAGGTGGCCCACACCGTCGAGGTCGAGGGCCTCGCCGCTATCTTTTTTGAAGTCACCGATAGCGAGGATCCGATCGAGGTCAATGGGCTCACCGAATACGTCGTACGAGTGGGCAACCAAGGTACGAAGGCCGCCAGCGGCGTGCGGCTTACAGCCACGCTGCTGGGCGATCTAGAACCACTCGAGGCCTCTGGCCCAGCGGCTCACCGCATCGAAAATCTTACGGTTGTGTTTGAGCCGTTAGCCAAGCTTGCTCCCTCGGAGGAGGCCGTCTTTCGCGTGCGCGTGAAAGGCCGTCGCGAGGGCGACCAGCGCGTGCAGGTGCAACTCACCAGCGACGAGAATCCTTCGCCGCTTACGAAGGAAGAGATCACTCGGGTCTATTCGGATCGCTAATCCGTGGACCACGAGGACGGTCATCCACACCTGCAACCGTCGACGTTAGCTACGGAGCGTGGCACCAACTCGTTGGCCGCACGCTACGACGATCGATTCGATCACGCGATGAGCCTCCTCGCCTGAGAGCGTGCCTGCGTGGCTTCGCAGTCGCAGCGATACAACAACACTTTTTTTTCCAGTGCCCAACCTCGCCTCGTCCTTCCAGACCTGCACCAGTCGACACTCCTCAAGGATGTTGTCGTTGCCTGTGTGGCCTAGTCCGGTGGCTTGATGGGAACCACTATAGATTGCAGCGACGATGTTGCTCCATGGCACAGCGATGTCGACCACAAGATTGATATCCCTCTGGATTGCAGGAAAGTCGCTCGGCTGTTGCAACACTCGATCCACGCCCACGGCCCAGTCCAGCCGATCCAGTCGCAGTTCGGCGGCGGTAACGGGGCCTTCTAAACCAAATCGCTTCAAGACCGCCGGGGCGATTTCGCCAACGACCCCAATCCGCTCGTCTGGTTGCGTCTGGCGATGCAGCAGGATTTCAGCGGCACGGCCTGGTGCAAAGAGATCAAGTTCGAGCGGCCGAAACTCCACGCACACAGAAACCACTGGTGGCTGGCGATCGCCCCCGATGCCCAATTGCAGGAGCATCGCCTCGGCAAGACCTTTGGCGGAGGCAAACTCACCACCGGTCACAAGCGACACGAGCAACGGTTCCTCCAGAATGGAGTCCTCAGGGGGTCGAGCATTCGCTCGCACAGCTCTCGGCTTGGACAGTGGCAATTCAATGTCGGCTCGTGACAAATACGCGTGAGCCACTTCGAAAAGTTCGCCGTGAGGCGCACCAACGGCCAGCGTGCCGGCGCGGGCCTCCAACAAACTCGGCACAAGCGTACGTCGCAGACGGTCGGCCCCTCGCACAAGTGCCGGAGCAATGCTCAGCGGCATACCATCGCTCCACGGGCTGCGCGTGGCTTCCATGTGCTCGTTGACGACGCTACGGGTGATCGCCTCGCACATTCCAGCACTCACAAGAACGGACGATGCGATGCGGACGGCCTGCTCGCGGGCCGAGAGTTCGACGGACTGTGCGCTGATTGACTCATCTTCCGGCACCTGTTCGTAGCCCTCGATGCGGCCGATTTCCTCAACCAGATCAATCTCCCGCGATACGTCGCGACGCCACGTGGGCGATTGCCATCGCGAGCGGTCGCATGGGGCATTGCCTGCAGCCATTGGCCCTGCTGCTGCCACGCCCGCAAATCCGAGAGCCGTGAGGATCGATCGCTGCCGAGGCTGTGGGATGTCGATGCCCAGCACCTGGGCCACGCGAGCGTGACGCAGATCGATCGCAACTGGAGAGCATGCAAGCGTGCCAGCCTCGACAATACCTCGCTCCAGCACGCCTCCGGCAGTGTCGAGGATCATCGCCGCTGCCCGACGGCTGGCCCATTCCACCGCTGCGGGATCGGGGCTGCGCTCAAAGCGGTACGAGGAACCGCTGCCCAGCAAAAGACCACGGGCCGCAGCCCGCACAGCCAGCGGTGCAAACTGCGCTGACTCGAGCAGAATATCGACGGTGCTTTCCGAGACCTCGCTCTTTGCGCCCCCCATCACGCCGGCCAAGGCCACAGCCCCTTCGCTATCCGCGATCACGCACATCGCCGAGGTGAGCGAGTAGGTTTTATGATTGATCGCTACAAACAGTTCGCCTGCTTCGGCCTGCCGTACGATGATTCGACCGCCACAAATCTTCTGTAAATCGAAGGCGTGCAACGGCTGACCGCACTCCAGCATCACATAATTCGTGATGTCCACAACGTTGTTGACGCTCTCAACTCCCACTGTGGCCAAACGCTCGACGAGCCAACTGGGGCTCGGGCCAACATGCACACCTCGGATCACTCTGGCCAAATAGAATGGGCAGCACTCGGGCGAACGGATCTCAACAGCAATGCTCTCTGCTGCAATACCGCCCGCTTCCAACGGGCGTGGGTCGGGAATGTGCAGCGGCCGCGAAAAAAGCACGGCGGCCTCCCGTGCCACGCCAATATGCCCCAGGCAGTCGGGGCGATTGCTCGTCACTTCAATTTCAACGGCTGTGTCGTCGCCTATCACTCGCGTTGACTCGTGATTGAGCCCCGACATCAGCAACCGCTCTGCGAGTATGTCCGCGAGCGAAACAGCCGGTGACGAAGCGCCCGTCAATTGCACGTAGTCTGCCAGCCAGTTCATCGAGATGATCATTGTTCGGCACCGCTGGTGTATGAGTATCAAAAAAGCTGCTGCGAGATCGCTTCTAGAATTGTTCTAAAAAGCGAACATCGTTGCGATAGAAGTCGCGAATATCTGCGACGCCGTAGCGGCGAGCTGCTATCCGTTCTACGCCCAAGCCAAACGCAAAACCAGACACTTCATCCGGGTCGTAGCCAACGGCTTCGAGCACCGCCGGATCGACCATCCCTGCGCCTCCCATCTCGATCCAGCGTCCACCCCATTCCATATCAACTTCCACGCTTGGCTCGGTAAACGGGAAAAAGGATGGCCGAAATCGCACGCGAACATCACCGCCCAAAAAGCTCGACGCGAAGAAACGCAGCACACTCTTGAGGTGCGCCAGCGTCACGCCGGGTTCCACGAGCAAGCCTTCGACCTGATGAAACATCGGATAGTGGGTCGCATCGGCCGTGTCGGGGCGATACACGCGACCCAGCGATACGATTCGCAAGGGGGGCTTGCGTCGCTCCATCACCCGAATCTGCACGGTGCTTGTCTGCGAGCGGAGCAGAAGTGGGTCCGACCCTCGGGCAACGGCCAGATAAAAATTATCGAGGGGATCGCGGGCGGGATGCTCTTCACCGATAGCCAAAGCGTCAAAATTGTGCCACTGGTCTTCCACTTCGGGACCATCCACGCTTTCAAAGCCCAACCTCGCCATGATCTCCTGAACGCGACGGATCGTCTGGGTGATCGGATGGAGGTGACCCATCCGAACCGGATCGCCTGGAAGCGTGACGTCGATCGCCTCTACGTTCGGCACCCCAGACTGCTGCGAGGATGCCACGCGATCCTGAGCCAATGCAAAGCTGGCGACAATCTCGGCTTTCGCGTCATTGAATCGCTTACCACCGGCCGGACGATCGTCGGGGCTCAGCCCAGAAAGAAGCTTTTGGAGTTCCTTCAACTGGCCGCTTTTCACACCTAGGAAGTTCACGCGGGCTTTTTCGATGGCTCCTGCATCGGTAGCCGACTGAAGGATCGCTGCAGCCTCTGCGCGAAGACGATCCATTGCTTCCACAAACGAGTCCAGCGAAACAGTTGCCACTGCTTTACGCGACCGCGGCCGGCTCCGGCAAGCCCAAGGCCATGCGCACCTGATCCACAACCGCATCAAAACCGGTTGGATCTAAGACTGCCATCTCGGAGAGCGTGCGGCGATCGAGGTCGGAGCCAATTTTTTCTAGGCCGGCAATGAACTGGCTGTAGCGAATGCCTCGCTCCCGCACCGCAGCGTTGATCCGGATGATCCACAGCCGCCTGAAATCCCGCTTCTTACGGCGACGATCGCGGCGGGCAAAAACACCAGCACGAATGATTGATTCTTTGGCCGTTCGCAGGAGGCGGCGGCGTCCACCGACCGAGCCCTTTACCCGCTTGAAAAGACGCTTCTTGGCCCTCAGGCGAGGGACGACATTTTTAGTACGCATGGCTCTCTAGCTTTCAAAAACTTTCACGTCAAAACTTCGAATTCCTGTGTTGCAAAGCCCTCTCAATGTCCCACCGGAGTGGGCATTTTCAAGGGCACACCCCTTTTCGCGGGAGTCGGGACGAATGTGACTCGATCAGCCTCGCCTCAAGCGATGACTGTCAGTAACTGTACTTCCCCAAGGCCGCGAGGATTTTTGGCGTGTCGACCGACGCCAGCACACCGGTGCCTCGGAGATTCCGCTTTCGCTTGCTGGAAAGACGCACCTGCAAATGGCTCGTGCCAGCGCGGCGATGCTTTACCTTCCCTCGGGCGGTGATCCGAAAACGCTTCTTGGCACCCTTGTGGGTTTTCTGTTTGGGCATAAAAGACTCCTTTGCAAAACTTTCTGGCTGGCTCTTTAATTCTTCTTGAGTTCTTGATACCTGAGCAGACTCAAAATCCTCGTGGCTGGATGCATCCTTTTTACTTTGGCGAGAGCGTGCACACCAGTCGACGGCCCATCTGCTGCGGCGTGGAGTCGGGCTTTCCGACGGCATCGAGTTGTTCGATGATAATCTTCATCACTCGCTGCCCTTCGTCGATGTGAGCCAGTTCCCGGCCGCGAAAAACGACCGACACGATCACCTTGTCTTTGTGTTGCAAAAACCCCTTGGCTTGATTGACTTTGAATTCAATGTCGTGCTCGCCCGTTTTAGGCCGGAGACGAATTTCTTTGATCTTCGTGTGGTGGATGTGTGTTTTGTGCTGCTTCTTTTTCTGCTGATACTTAAACTTGCCGAAATCCATGATTCGGCAGACGGGCGGTTTTTCATTCGGAGCCACCTCGACCAAGTCGAGTCCTGACTCACGCGCAAGATTCATCGCCTCTTCGGTCGTGATGATGCCGAGTTGTCCGCCTTCTGCGGAGATGACGCGGATCGGAGTGACCCGAATCTGCTCGTTAATGCGATGCTGTTTCTCGATGGCTTACGCCTCCAGTCGCGGAAAAATTACCGCTGGCCTGGAAGTCGATGTTGTGCACACCTGCCGCCTGCGGAATTTCTCCCAGAATAATCCCGACACTCGCGGGCGTCAGCCCAACGGATCCGGGGAACGCGACAGTATTTCACCCGCGGGGGGGACGCGTCAAGGCAGGACTCTTTTATGTGCCAACGGGGCCCATTCCCACGTGCGCTGCGAGATTCTATCGTGCTGCTAAAACGACCGCAGAAGGCTCGAAAAACTGGGGATCTGATGGGCCGGGAGTGTGCATCTATCGGAGTGAGTTCGATTCGATAAGAGCACCCATTTCATCCGCTGGCTCTTTGGGCCACCGCCAAGTGCTCAGGCCTTCCTGAGTGCTTTGCTCGCGCACTCTATCGCGGCAAGCGGGCTTCCTTGGCGGCGGCAGGCTTGGATGCCGAATCCGTTGTAACAAAACGCAACCCCTCGACAAGTTCACGGTCGGCAACACCAAATCGTTTTTGCATCGATGCCTCCAGCATGAAAGTGATGCTCACTCGCCTCCCTTGGGTATCCCACAGAATGCAGTGAATCCAACGAAACGGCAGATTCTCGGCGGTGCCGTCCGACACAACTCGCACCATCTTGATGGGGTCGGTCGCGGTTGAGTGCAAGGTCGTTTCGGTGGCTTCTTGGACGGCACGGAACTGGCCCGCCAGTGATCGCTGAATATCTCGCTGCACCTCGGCAATGGCCGGAGTGACGTCGGCGTCGGCTCGCGGCAAAGCTGTGATCGAGCACTGCCCCACGAGCGCCCCGCAATCGATTAGCCGCATCACTAGTCCAGATGGGCCATCTTCAACGATACGCCATCGCTGATCGTGCACCAGATCGTATCGACCCGCCTGATCGCTATGCCACACCGTCTCGGGCTGGCCAACGCCTTGCCGTCGAACGACTTTCTCTTGGGTGGCTTGGCTACCCAAGGACTCGCTCTGGCTCTCTTGGGCAGTCACAACTTCATTGGCGACGCTGTCGGCTTCTGCGTCGCTCTGGGAAGTGTTGGCGGGTAGTTGAGACGTCCTCGACACAGACAGCCGAGCCTCCACTTCAAATCCGGCTGCCACGTGGCTGGCCTGCCGGCGTTCCCGAAGTACGACTGAAACAGTGGCCACAGGTCCAGCCAGATGCGTGCGATTCAAAGACTCAGAATCCTCAACGTCGCTTACTGGAACGGTGAACGTGCCTTCAACCACAACGTGCGTGGGCACTCCATCTGCTGCACCATCGACGATACCGGCCAGCGAAACCTGCGCTCGGCCGTCTCCAGTTTCCTTGAGCGTGGCTTCCAGCACGCCGTTCTCCACCGTATCGATGGCCAGCAGGCCCGCGGTCACATCACCGGAAATCTGCCACGATTCGCCGACAGCCACAGGGCCCTTCGGCAGCAATTCATCGAGCAGCAGAGAATCAAACGGAGTTTCAAGGAAATCCAGTTCGTCTCGTGATAGAAATGCTGCGGCTAGAAATGGCACCGGCGTTGTGCCCAACCTTGCGACCATGAGCATTCGGGCATCATTGGCGAGCACTGTGCGCGAAACTTTTCCATCCACGCGAATCTCCGCCGTGGCGTCGAGATAGCGGCGAGTTGCGGCCTCCCTGGCCACAGCAGGTGGCTCTTGAGCCTTGGATTCGACAAAGTCGAATCGGGCCGACATTTCAATGGGCTGCCGCACGGACTCCTCGCCGCGGCCGGCCGACGCAAACAATTCTCCTGACACATCCAGTTTCACTCGCACCCGCTGCTGCAGAGGCCCAGCGGCGACCGGGGCCAGTGTGGCCAATTCGGCAACTGCTTCCTGTCCTTGCACATACCGCCCGCAGTTGAAGCCGGCCAGCAGGATCCCGCTGGCCGCGACGAAGGCATTGAAATGCTGCCGCTGCCGTCCAGCCACAAGCCATAGACAGTCCATTTCTGGCAAAAGACTGGTCAATATCATCGAGTTTTACCTTTTCAAGAGCGGGCCTAAGGACGACAGCTCCGCGAGACTTATCTCAAAAAACGATTCGCTCCATGTCTTTTCGTCTTTTATGGCTAAAAACAACTGTTTTATCCTCTTGAACACGCCAAAATGACAAAATTTTAGACGTTTATTGAGCTAAATATACTAAGTGTCCACTGTCAAAAACATCCCAGAGCGTGTAGACTCTTAGCATCTTTCTCTTGAAAAACATCGGTTTAATAGGTCTGGAAGAAAAAAACTCAAGAAATTCGGCCGGGCACCGAACTGTCCGAATGCGGATGCGTATAAATCTCACGTCCCGGAGATGTGGCGGGGGTTACGGATGACGCCCGCAAGCGTGGACGGTTTTGATGCGGTGGTTTTGTGGTCTTTCGTGGAACTCGTTTCCTTCGGCAGATCACCGACACAGGAGATACAGTCATGCGATCGAATAACTCAGCCCCACTGGTTCATCTGTTCAAGGACGATCAGATTCCAATGATGTTCCAACCGCGTTCGGGAGACTTCCAAACCATTGCCTCCGCGCCCGTACAGTCGGTTGCCCCATGCTCGGCAGCAAGTGGCCAACCCGGTGGAACCACAGGTGGCGAGCAGGTCCTATCGATCGAGGAAATCGCGAAGCGTTTCAGCGTTTCTACCAAGACGATCTCTCGCTGGCGTGGCCACGGACTCCAAGCCCAGCACTACGAGGTCGGTGGCCGCAAGCGAGTTGGATTTCCGGCCAGCATGGTCGATCGCTTCATGGAAACCAATCCGCTGCGAATCCAGCGTGGTAGCCGCTTTAGCCAGCTTTCCACCGATGAGCAAGAAAAAATCATCTCGTGGGCTAGGCGACTGGCGGCTGCTGGTGCTTGCCCGGCGGATGTGCATCGACGGATTGCCAAGCGGCTCAACCGCAGCGTGGAGACGATCCGCTACACAATCAAACAGTACGACCAGGAGCATGTCGAGTCGGCTGTCTTTGCCGCGAACGATGGCCGGTTGCGGGAGGAAACATGCGAGCGGATCTACCAGCTTTACACGCGTGGGGAGCAGGTCGATTCGATTGCCACACGCTACCACCGTTCGCGAGCCAGTATCTATCGTGTGATCCTTGCCGAGCGTGCAAAGCATGTGCTGCAGTTGCCGATCGACTTCATGCCAAGCGCCCTGTTTGCCCGCAAGAGCGCCGAGAAAGTGGTGGATCAGGCGTTCCCTGGTGCCGAAGAGGCGGTTAAAAAGGTTCGCCGTCCCACGGGATTGCCTGCCTATCTGGCCAGCCTCTACGAAGTGCCGCTGCTCACCCGCGAGCAAGAAGTGTGGCTGTTCCGAAAGTTTAACTACCTCAAGTACAAGGCCTCAAAGCTCCGAGAGCAACTCAACCCCGAGCGTCCGAGTACGCGGCTGATGGATCAAATCGACAAGATTTATGAAGAAGTCGTGTCGCTCAAAAACCGTCTGGTGCGCGCGAACCTTCGCTTGGTGGTGTCGATTGCCAAACGTCGCGTCTCCCCTAGCGACAGCTTCTTCGACTTGGTCAGCGATGGAAACATGTCGCTGATCCGCGCCGTCGAGAAGTTTGACTACTCACGGGGCAACAAGTTCAGCACGTATGCCTCATGGGCAATCATGATGAATTATGCCCGTACGATTCCCGATGAACATCGGCGTCGCGACCGCTTCTGTGCTGTCGATATGGACCTGCTCCAAAGCGCCACTGACCGCCGCCCCGACGAGTCGCAGCAACGCCTCGCCGAGAGCGACCGGATGCAGCAGGTAGGGAAGTTCCTCGACCGACTCGACTCGCGGGAGCAGACAATCATCATCCGCCGCTACGGCCTCGATCATGAGCGAGAACCGCAGACGCTCAAGGAAGTCGGTTCGGCCCTGGGCGTGACGAAGGAGCGGGTTCGACAAATCGAGGCCAAAGCCTTGGAAAAACTCCGGGAAGCCGCTGCTTCGGAAGCCGTTTGCCCAGAACTGTAAGACGTGGCAGCCGATGGTTGGCCGGCGGCAAAACGCGTTGAGACACGTGAAGCCGCTCGAATTCTATTCTGGCTTACGCATCGGGTTTGGATGACGGGGAGAGGGAAGACGATGTGTTTGGGGCGGAGCTGGTGGAGGCTGCTTTGAGCTCGTCCCCAAGAGCCCGGCCGATCTGCCGCACGGCTTGGCGGAGCCTGTTTTCGTTTTCAATCAACGCCAACCTGACGTAGCCCTCGCCGGCTGCGCCGAAGCCTGCCCCTGGGCTGACGGCCACGTCTGCTTCTTCCAGTAATTTTGTGGCAAACTCCATACTCGTCATCCGGCTCGCAAACGGTTCCGGAATTTTGGCCCAGACAAACATGCTGGCCTTTGGAATCGTCACCGGCCAACCAATGCGGGCGAGGCCTTCGCAGAGCACGTCGCGGCGGTGCTCGTACACTTTTGCCTGTGCCTCAACATCGGCTTCGCCGTGCCGAAGCGCCATGATTGCCGCAATCTGGATCGGGCGAAACATACCGTAGTCGTAGTAGGTCTTGATCGTTCCAAGCGCCCGCACGATCTCCCGGTTGCCCGCGCAAAAGCCCACTCGCCAGCCAGCCATGTTGAAGCCCTTGCTCATCGTGGTGAACTCGATGGCAAACCGCTTGGCTCCGTCCACTGCCAGAATACTTGGAGTGGTGTAGCCGTCGAATGTGACGTCTGCGTAGGCCAGATCGGAAACGAGCATGAAGCCGTAGCGTTTTGCCAACCCCACAACGTCTTCGTAAAAATCAGGGCCCACGACGGTAGCCGTTGGATTGTGTGGAAAATTAACAATCACCATCTTTGGCTGAATCGTTTCGCACGTTTTTGCAATATCGGAGAGGTAGCGGGAGGGATCGGTTGTATCGATGAGTATGGGATTCCCCGACGCCAACGCCACTCCATAGACGTGGGCCGGGTACGAGGGCGCCGGCACCACCGCACTGTCGCCCGGACAGATCAGCGCCAAGCAGAGGTGGCCAAATCCTTCCTTTGAGCCAAGGGTAGAGATCACCTCAGATTCCGGATCCAGCCGCACTCCCCACTTCTTCAGATACCGAGAGGCCACCTCGCGGCGAAGGCTCATGATCCCCAAGGCCGGTGCATAGCCGTGGTTGCGGGGATCGTTGGCCGCCTCAGTGAGCTTCTCGATCACCCGCTGCGACGGAGGATCGGAGGGATTTCCCATGCTCATATCGATCACGTCGGTTCCGGCCCGCCGCTTTTGATACGTCAGCTGGTTAATCCGGGCAAAGAGATAGGGGGGCAATTGAGAGATTCGATCGGCGACTCGAATCTCAAACGGACGGTTGAGGTCCACCGGGGCGATATCCTCGCTCGTGGAGGCTCGATTCTGAGCCACGTCGGTCGCGGAATCCAGAGGCAGCAACGCCGAAATGGGCGACGTGGAACGGATCGAATCAGATGGCTTGGTCATGCATTGAGTCCGTAGGAAGGTGTTCTATCTTACACCGATCGAACAGGCTCTGCGAATCGATTCACGCTCCATTCGAGGTTCTTCGAGGCTTCCTATCGGTTGGGGACCGACTGGACGGCCTGCCGGCTACCGGCACGCGGGCGGCCCAAATCTTCGATCTCACTGGCCGAAAGCGTCGACTTCGGAGGCGAACCGGCCCGTGGAGTGGTCGCCTGAGCGGGCGACTGGCTCGTGCCTGCCAAAAAGTTGTCGATCGCCGCGCCTTCTCGCAGATGAGAAAAATATCTCGCCATCTCGATCCGTTGTTTTTTCTCAAAAATGTCTGCAAAGAGTTCGTCCCGCACCTCGGCAAATTGTACCGACGCGGGGCTCGTATAGCCTTCGCAGAACAGCACGATAAAACGATCCGATACCTGCACCACGCCCGATAGTTCGCCAGGCTTGAGTGCAAAAGCCTCCCGCTCAAGGGCGGGCTGACCGCCGTGTCGCTGGATGGGTGGCACCTCGCCTCGCAACGTTCGACTCGTGGGATCGACCGAGTATTTCTCGGCCAGTTCGCCGATGCGCTCAACCGATAATTGCTCACGGGCCAGTTGCCACACCTCTTGGGCTCGCCGCTGATTATCCAGCACGATCACCCGACACTTTGCCCGCGGCCCAAACGTGGCTGCAAACGCTTTGTCCAAATCCTCCTTCGACACGGGCACCTTGCCCACAAGCTTTTGGAGTGAGACAGTCGGCTGCACAATGTCTTCGACGTAGTGCCGTAGCGGCATCT
>Ga0194051_1001322_pt1 | contig 13192 bp, 11 predicted proteins | sample SepL2320m_MetaG_FD_161275 | JGI IMG/M metagenome (GOLD analysis project Ga0194051, IMG submission 161275) | Anoxic zone freshwater microbial communities from boreal shield lake in IISD Experimental Lakes Area, Ontario, Canada - Sep2016-L239-20m | ecosystem: Environmental > Aquatic > Freshwater >... | reverse complement strand
GGCCACAGGATGTCCGTGACCACGATCAATGAGGGCCGGCTCCTCTAGGGCGCATAGATCCTGTGCCCGTGGACATCGAGTCCTGAATCGGCAACCTGAAGGCGGATCAATGGGGCTCGGCACATCTCCAACCAAAATAATCCTCTTGCGATTGGCCGCAGCCTGGGGATTGGGAACTGGAACTGCAGACATCAAGGCTTGGGTGTACGGGTGCGCTGGCGCACCGTAAACGGCCTTTGGGGATCCAATTTCGACGATCTTCCCGAGGTACATGACAGCGACCTCATCAGCAATGTGGCGAACCACTGAGAGATCGTGAGCGATGAAGACATACGAGAGTTCAAGTTCGGTCTGTAGTTTTTCAAGAAGATTGAGAATCTGCGCTTGGATCGATACGTCGAGAGCTGAGACTGGCTCATCTGCCACGATGACTTTTGGCTGCAAGGCCAAAGCTCGAGCGATACCGGCACGCTGCCGCTGTCCGCCAGAAAACTCGTGCGGAAATCTGTTGTAATGCTCGTGACTCAGCCCTACTAACTCCATCAGCTCAAAGACCCGATGCCTCTCATCAGAACGATTCATTGTCTTTTGAATTCGTATGGGAGTTCCGATACTTTGACCGATGCTATGGCGTGGGTTAAGACAGGCATACGGGTCCTGGAAAACCACTTGAATATCCCGACGCATTCTCAGCATCTGTTTGGGTGAAGCCGATGTGATGTTGGTTCCATTGAGAATGACCGAACCCGAAGTAGGTTCGATCAGGCGTGCCAGTAGGCGCGCCAGCGTTGACTTGCCGCATCCCGACTCGCCAACGATTGCCAAGGTCGTACCTCGTCGAAGAGAAAAAGAAACGCCATCAACTGCCTGAACAACTTGGGTCGGCCGCTGCAACAGTCGTGAAGCCCCAGTCGGGAAATGCTTTATAAGGTCTTGAGCTTGGAGAATGATTTCGTCGTTCATTGCATGGACCTCAATAGGGACGAAAGTTCTGCTGTCGGCATATGACAAGCCGACAAACTGTTTCCAACAGCCTTTAATTCTGGGACTTCAGAAGAACATTGCCCGTTGAGCGAGGCCGCATATTGACACCGCGAATGGAAAGGGCAACCAGAAGGAAGATCAATGAGTGAGGGCGGAGTGCCAGGAATCGGTTCTAAATGGCTATGCCGCTCCGAATCTAAACTCTTCACCGAATTCAATAGTCCACGGGTATACGGGTGCGTGGGAGAATGAAAGACGTCCTCCACTGAAGCGACCTCCACCAAACGACCCGCGTACATGACAAGGACTCGCTTCGTCACCTCAGCGACTACACCCAAATCGTGTGTGATCAAAAGGACAGCCGATCCATGCTCTTCCTGCATAGCGCTGATCAATTCGAGGATCTGTGCTTGAACTGTCACATCAAGAGCAGTTGTTGGCTCATCGGCTATCAGAAGTTTTGGGCGATTGATCAATGCCATCGCAATCACGATCCGTTGGCGCATACCCCCTGAGAATTCATGAGGATACTGATTGACACGCTTCAATGGCTCTGGAATTCCTACCTTGGTCAGCGAATCAAGAGCTAAATCTCGTAGTTCCTTTTTAGAAGTACCAGGGTGATGAATGGCATACGCCTCAGCAATCTGGTGACCCACCGTATAAAACGGGTTCAATGCTGTCAGGGGGTCCTGAAAGATCATCGCAATATCTCTACCGCGCTTCAATCGAACATCTTCTTCAGACATTGCCAAAATGTCTTGACCTTCAAGCAGGGCAGATCCGGAAACACGTACATCCGCTCCGAAATTAAGCCGCATAATCGCGCTGGCCGTTACCGATTTACCGGACCCACTTTCACCAACAATGGCCAAAGTCTCTCCTTTACCGATATCAAAAGATACTCCGCGTACCGCTTGCACATCGCCTTCACTCGTACCGAAATTGACGTGTAAATCTCGGACGGACAACAAAGGTTCAGTCATTTCGACCGTACCCTTGGATCAAGAAACCCATACATAATGTCGACGAAGGCATTCGCAACGACTATGAAAACCGCTGAAACCAATGTCGTGGCGACCAAGATCGGTAGATCAGAGTTAACGACCGCAGCAATCGTGAGCTTTCCGAGCCCGGGAAGATTGAACACACTCTCCGTCACGATCGCCCCACCTAAGAGGAAAGCGAAATCAATACCGGCAATCGTCGCGATCGGGGTCAAGGCCGCTCGAAGAATGTACTTCACAATCAGAGTTTTTCGAGGCAACCCCTTAGCTATTCCGAGGCGCACGAATTCCTCATTCATCACTTCAAGAATCCCGTTACGTGTGAGGCGGATGTAGGTCGATGCCGATAAAACCGCTAACACGCACCAGGGCAGAATCAGTGCCATAAACCATTTCGCTGGATTTTCACTGATGCCAACGTAATGCGGGAACGGCAATATTTTCGTCCAAATGACGAAAAATAGAACGCTTAACAGACCTAAGAAAAATGATGGGAAACTTATTCCAACGACACTAAAAACCGTCGCGAAGTGGTCGGGCCACTTCCCTCTGCGGAGCGCCGCCAAAGTCCCAAGTGAAATTCCGAAAAACATCCACAATACGAATGCACCAAAGGCAATTGAAACCGTAACGGGAAGCGTCTTTGCCACAAGACTTGAGACGCATTCGTGTCGATCATACGAATAACCCAACGAAGGGGCTGAACAATGAACACCAGATTCATCTGCGCCGTAAGTACGTCCAGCGAAGATCCCTTTCATATAACTGCCGTACTGAACAATAAATGGCTTGTCGTAACCAAGCCTGGCTCGATTGGCTTCAATGACCTCGGGACGGCAATTCTTTCCGCAAGTTAAAGCGGCTGGATCGGCTGGAAGCGCCGAAAATATCCAAAAAGTAAAAATACTGACCACAAACAATAGAATGACAGCAAAGAAAGAACGACGAGCGACGAAATAAAACATATTTGGAACTGTTTCATTGGTGGTGGTCAACAACTGCGGTTGCTAACCACCACCAACTTGACTCAGAGATCAGCCAGCTAGGCCAATTTCACCGAGGTTGTACCAACCAAACGGTAACCACTGGTACGCCAGACGGACATGTGAGCCCACCAAGTTTTGTGACTTAGTCGCCGATCCTGGAATCGCCCAAACGTTGTCCATAATGGACTGGTTGAGTTCCTTCCACAGTGTGGCTTGCTTAGCGCGGTCTGTTTCTGACTTAGCTGCACTCACCTTGGTATTGAAAGCTTCGAAATTCGGATCCTTTTCGTTGTTGGTGTAGTTGAACCCGCCACCTTTGCCGAATAGTTCGGGGATAACCGTTGAAGCATTCGCCCAGTCTGCGGCCCAACCGGAACGCATGAGGTCTCCACGATCTCCATTAATAGTGGCGTAGTACTTCGATGGCTCAATCGGGTTGTCAATAATATTGACGCCGATCGCCTTGATCGAAGAAATCCAGATAGCAATGTTCTTCTGCCACGAGGCTGAATCGGGATGGTCGAAACGGAGTCCCTCACCCGTCGCACGAGCAACGAGATCTGGGCAAGCAGTCTTGGCCTTCTCTAACGCTGCGGTCGCTGCTTCTACGTTCGGAGTTCCGTCCTCATTGAGTCCGTCAACCAATTTTGCTGCTTCGTAGTCTGTCGCCAAAAGCGGTGCAACAAAGCTTTTCGCAAACTCGCCAGTGAATGGACCGCCTGCAGCGGTTCGCAGGGCCTCACGGTCCAATGCCAACCAGATCGCTTGACGCACTTCAATACAGTTGACGGTTTCATTATTGAACATGGTGTACGAAACGAAACCATCGAAGCCGTCCGTGCGACGATCCTTCAAGGTGTCATCAGCGAAAACTGTTTGCAGATTTTCAGGTTGAATACCGCCGTACACGATGGCGTTTTGGTCGTCGCCCGAGTCGGCAAGCATGCGCTCGTCAATAACCGCTTCATCAAGACCGTATTGCCAAACGATCTTGTCAACATGGGGCTTACGAACTGGATCTGAATCGGAATTCCAATTCTCGTTACGTACCATCACCATTTCTTTACCGGCTTCGTACGACTCAATTTTGAAAGGACCATTCGAGAACGGCTTCAAAGCGTATTGATCTTTAGTGTCTTGAGCTTTCGGAACTGGTCCAAAAGCCAGCAAGGAAACCGTGTAAGCAAAGTCGGCTACTGGCACTTTCAAATGGAAAGTGATCGTCGTACCATCACAAACAACTGCGGCATCAAAGAGTGCCTGCTGTTCTGGGGTGGCCAACCACGGACCAGGGTAAGCGCTTCCGAAGTCTGAATCGCCTTCTGCAATGTCCAAGTAAGTCGTTGCGTACATAGGACCTTCACCGGCAGTTACTTCTGCAGCGAAGGTTCGTGAAATTCCATATGCGATGTCGCCGCAGGTAACTGCTGAACCGTCTTCCCATGTGACTCCGTCACGCAATGTGAACGACCAAGTTTTTAAATCGTCTGAGGCGGTGCCAAGGTCGGTTGCCATGTCAGGCACGACACCAGCGCCTTCTTTTCCAGCAGCCGGCACGTAGGACGTGAGCGTACGAGCATAAGTTGAGCCGTAAGCACCCAACTCAGCACCGGTGTACACGCGTTGCGGGTCGAGATTCGACGCACCCTCTTGGAAAGTGAGAACGTACAGCGTTCCTCCATCCTTGATTCCGTCCGCAGTCGCCGAACGCCCACCAGTTTCGTCACCACTCTTGGCACCGTCACCCGATCCACCACAAGCTGAGAACAAAAGCCCAGCGGTAGCGATGGTGGCAATCATTCGATTACGTTTCATAACTTCCCCCTCATCATCGTCCTTTGACGAAACTTGTTAATTAACTTTAAATTTACCATACCTTTTGGCTGATGCGCGAAAAATTGAGCAAAGTCAACCTAACTCGCTGAATTTTAGAGTTGCTGACGATCACTACGGGGGTCAAAGGCGTCTCGTAAACCGTCCGCTAAAAGGTTGAACCCCAAAACCAAGAGCAACAAGGCGCCACCCGGAATGAAAAGATAGGCGGTATCGGCTCGGTAATAGCGGACCGAATCGCCGAGCATGATCCCCCACGAGGCCGCCGGCGCCTGGAAACCGACTCCGAGGAAAGACAAAGTTGCTTCTAACGCAACGTATCCTGGCAGGCTGAGCGCCACAAAGATGATGATCTGGGGCCACAAATTTGGCAATAGTTGCTTAAAGACCAAATGGTTTGTTCCCGCTCCGAAAGAGCGCGCCGCCTCGACGAAATCTCGTTCCCGTAACGACAAGACCTGTCCCCGTACAAGGCGAGCCATATACACCCAACCGAAAATGGTCAAAATGGCAAGGATATACGTCAACTTCGCGGTGTTTCCTCTCGGCACCCCCCAACTTTCGAGTCGTTGTGTCATCGGATTGGCGAGCGCGATAATGAGCAAAAGCGACGGGAACGCTAAAGCCACGTCCCCAATTCGACTGATCAATGAATCAACCCAACCTCGGCGCAACCCTGCGACAATACCCAAGAAAACGCCTACAGCCGTGCTCAAAATTGTTCCGACCGTTCCAATAATGAGCGACAAACGATCACCATAAATCAAACGACCCAATATGTCGCGACCCGTTCCAGGTTCAACTCCTAAGGGGTGATTCCATGACATGCTTCCCAAAGGACCTTTTGGGAGTCCGAAATCGTTAATCGCTTGACGATCCAAGGCGTAGGGATCCACGTTCAATAAACGAACTAATAACGGTGCGAAAATCGCTACCAACACGTAAAAAAGCACTACATAAAAAGCAACGACCCCAAGTCGCCCTTTTTTGAATCGTCGCATTCCAAGTCGCCATGGAGACAAACCAGAAGAATCAGAAACGTCAATGCCCTGCATCACTGACTCCACCCCTTGAGAACCCACATCACTCACACGTAAAGCATAGAACAACAGGCACCAAACGTGTCACGCAGAAGCTTTAGGCGGCGTGAAATTGCACAATCCGAGCGAACTCATCGGGATCAATACTCGCCCCGCCAACGAGAACTCCATCTATATCGTGCTGACTCATCAATTCGGCGATATTGCCAGCCTTCACCGAGCCGCCATATTGAATGCGCACCCCATCGGCAGCGGCCGGTCCCCATTGGACCATTACGGCCGCGCGTATATGGGCACACACCTCCTGGGCGTCAGCCGCTGACGCGGTCAGGCCGGTGCCAATAGCCCAAATCGGTTCGTAAGCAATAACCATCGAAGCAACTTGTTCAGCCGAGCGGCCCTTCAAAGAAGCCTGCACTTGGGACTCAACACGCTGAAGCGTTGTGCCCCCTTCGCGCTCCTCTTTTGTTTCGCCCACACAAAGAATCGGAATCATCTCGTATTTCAGAACTGCTGCCACTTTGGCAGACACAAACTCATCGGTCTCAGCGAAAATTTGACGCCGCTCGCTGTGACCACATATCACGTACTTGACACCCAACTTAGATAGAAAGGCCGGCGAGATCTCGCCAGTGAAGGCACCCTTTTCATCAGTATGACAATTTTGCGCACCTAGCAGCATCGCTAACTTGTCGCTCTCCAAAACAGTCTGGATACTTCTGATATCGGTAAATGGTGGATGCAGAGTCACGTCCGCCCGAGCAAAATCCTCTTTTGACAAAAGGTACGAAAGTTTCTGAACGAGATGAATCGCCTCATAGTGATTCATATTCATTTTCCAGTTACCACTAATCAGTGGGCGACGAACATTATTTGGCATTAGGTGCCTTCCTCAGAGCAGCGAGACCAGGCAAGTCGCCAAGTTCAAGTAATTCAAGCGATGCGCCTCCACCTGTAGAGACATGATCGACGGCGTCGTCAAGACCGAATTGCGCCAACGCCGCAGCAGAGTCTCCCCCACCGACAACAGTAAAAGCCTTTGTGTCTGCCATCGCCTGAGCAACGGTACGGGTTCCACCAGCAAATCGCTCGTCTTCGAACATTCCCATTGGCCCATTCCAAAAGACAGTTCGTGCGTCCATGATCAGATCTGAGAATGCGGCAGCCGAACCGGGACCAATATCAAAGCCTTTCGCACCGGGCGGTAATCGTTTTCCGTAAGTGGCGTAATTACCTGCGGCATCAAGACCCACCAAGTCCTCAGGCAAATGGATGGGCTTGCCGAGTGACAAAAGTCGTTGACACGTGTCCACCTGATCCGCTTCAAAAAGTGAATCACCAATGGAGAAACCCTGAGCAGCCAAAAATGTAAAGCACATCGCTCCGCCAATAATCAACGAATCAACTGTCTCTAGCAGTGCTTCAACAACACCAAGTTTGTCGGAAATTTTAGATCCACCAAGCACCGCAATAAATGGGTGCTTAGGTTTATTGCGCAAGGCCAAAAGCACCTCAACCTCACGCTGCAGCAAACGACCCATCGCCGATGGCAATGTCGCCGGTGGACCGACAATCGAAGCATGGGCTCGGTGGGCTGCTCCGAAAGCGTCATTAACATACATATCAATGTTTAGAATCAGCGAATCTACAAACTCTCTGCTGTTGGCTTCCTCCCCTGGATTGAAGCGGAGATTTTCCAACAGCTCCACACCAGGCGCCAACTCAGCCAAGCGAACCTTGACTGGATGCATTGAATATTTCTCAACCACACGTCCCTGAGGTCTTCCAAGGTGACTACAACACACAACAGTGGCGCCGCGTTCAGTAAGCAATTCAATTGTCGGCAATGCTGCGCGAATACGAAAATCATCAGTAATCGTTCGCTCACCTGCATCATTTGTTTCCATGGGCACATTGAAATCGGTGCGCACGAGGACGCGTTTGCCCGACACATCACCCAAATCTTCTAAAGTAGAAATAGCACCGCTCATAGTTTGAACTAGCGACGAGCGCGCTTGGAAACCTTTGAACCAGCGAACAGGGTGGTTTGCACTAAGCGATTGCTGTAGCCCCACTCATTGTCATACCAAGAGAGCACTTTGACCATCTTGCCGAGACTCATCGTGAGTCCGGCGTCGAAAATGCTGCTGTGCGGATCACCGACAATGTCACTCGAGACAATGGGGTCTTCGGTATAGCGAAGAACTCCCTTCAGGGGTCCCGATGCTGCAGCCTTCTTAAACGCTGCATTTATTTCCGCTACCGAGGCAGGCTTCTTTAAATTAGCCGTGAAGTCAACGATTGAGCCCGTTGGCACTGGGACACGCAATGAAGTTCCGTCAAGCTTGCCTTTCATACTTTCGAGAACCAAACTTGTCGCCCGCGCTGCGCCTGTACCCGTTGGCACGATATTGATCGCCGCTCCGCGTGCCCGACGCAGATCACTGTGAGGCCCGTCGACTAATGATTGATCTCCTGTGTAGGCATGAACCGTTTGCATCAGACCTTGTTCGACGCCAAACGCCTCATCAAGCACCTTGACCATCGGTACGAAACAGTTAGTCGTGCAACTGGCATTGGAGATCACTTTATGTTTATTGAAATCAAAGTCTTTGTGATTCACGCCGTACACAAATGTGGCATCTGCCTGATCACACGGCGCAGAAACAATCACCAGAGGTGCTCCACCTTCAAGGTGGGCCGCAGCGGCGTCCCGCTTGGTAAAAAATCCAGTACTTTCAATCACAACGTCCACTCCTAAATTACCCCACGGCAAATTTTTTGGGTCACGCTGACTGAGAACCTGAATCTCTACGCCATCGACACTGATTCCCGATTTGGTTGCTTTAATGACATTGGGTAGCTGACGCATCACCGAGTCGTATTTCAACAAGTGAGCCATGGTGGCCACCGAACCCAAATCGTTCACAGCGACAATTTCTATGTCGGCTCCCTGTGCTTGCACGGCACGAAAAAAGTTCCGACCAATTCGACCAAATCCATTAATTCCAACTCGCACAGTCACGGCGGTTCCTTATCTCATGTGTGGGTACTTCAGACATCTAAAACATAGTCGCCAGAGGTCGTTAACTAAGGATTACCGACCGAGATCGCGATGACTGACCCGTACCGGTTGCCCCGAGGCCCGAAGACCGTGGGCGATTTCCTCAGCGATTACCACGGAACGGTGCCGACCGCCGGTACAACCCACAGCGATCGTCAGATAACTCTTGCCCTCACTGGCGTAATGCGGCAAAACGCTCTGCAATAAAGCCTGAAAGCTGCGTAAAAACTCGATCGCCTGCGGTCTTGATAAGACATCATCTTTGACGGCTTGATCCAATCCACTTAAGGGACGAAGATTCTCATCCCAGTGTGGATTTGGCAGGAACCGAACATCCATGACCACATCGGCATCCAACGGCAGTCCGTGCTTAAAGCCAAAGGATTCCACGGCCACTTGTAGACGATCGCTCACCGAGACCTCAAATGCCCCGATGAGTTTGGATTTCAGTTGATGCACATTCAGATCACTCGTGTCAATAATGAGGTCGCAATCACCTCTCATCGGCTCTAGTAACGTCCTCTCACTTTCAATGGCCTCCAAGAGACCGTCACCATCATTTGCCATCGGGTGGCGCCGACGCGACGACTCATAACGCTTCACTAATTCAGCGGTGGTGGCGTCAAGATAAACCACACGAACTTGATGACCGGCGGCGCGCATAGCCGCCACCTTGGGCATTAACTCCAAATGCTGACGACCAGCAACCAAAGCCAAGCGTTCAATCCCCGACCCAGGCGCACCTGCCAACTCGACAATCGTGTCCACTAACGAAGTCGGTAAATTATCGACGACATACCAGCCAAGGTCTTCGAGGACTGCAGCAGTCGTCGACCGCCCAGCGCCGGAAAGACCCGTTATTACTAAAATATCAGCCACACCAACAAACTACTCACTCTTCACAATCGTTGCGACAATAAATCTTGAATTGGCTGTAGGTCAAATGTGCCATCAAGACTAGGTCGCAAACTTCTAATCAGATGAAGTGCTCCGACTTCAGCAAAATCAACGATACGTATGGGCTCATCTTGTCGAGTTAACAAGACACTGATTTCGAATTCATGATCTGTGTCCACCGCCAGTGAACTGAACTGATCCACAAATTGTCGACGGCTTTCAAACCGAGCAGGGGGTCCAAATCCACTCCAACCATCGGCATGGCGCACAGCCTCCGGAATGGTCACGTTCTTTCCATCCCCGCCAACCCAAATCTTCACCTGAGTGCAAAAGCGCTCATTTTGGATATCAATTTCTTTTCGCAGCACAGCCAATTGATTCGCAAAATGAATCATCCGCTCTTTCAACGGCATCTTCATATTCATCAATTCGTCATCGTGAATAAATCCGCCGGCGCCAACACCAAGAATAAATTCACCGTTGCCGAGTCTGGCCGCGGTTACTGCGCAACGGGCTAAAATTATAGGACTTCGAAAAGTCAAAGGCGAGACAAGCACACCAAGCGTGACTGAAGTAGAGCGTAACTCTTTAGCCAAAGCCCCGATCAGCACCCATGAATCCCATGCCGTCTCATCCGCCTCACCCGTAAACGGCACGAGGTGATCCCACAGGAATACAGAATCCACACCGAGCGCGACTGCATCTCGCGCTGATTTTTCAAACTTCGGTGCGTCAACACCATGGGTCTGAAATTGCACCCCAATTTTTATCTGTGCCTTAGATGCCATCAATTTTCACTGCCCGCAAGTACAACAGTCGAGGAATCGTTGATGCGCTTTCATAGTACTCAGCTCGTGCAAGAAACCCCGGTGGCGGTGCGGGCTCAAGCATCCGCTGAACATAGAGTCCATTTTGTATCAGGGCATTGACGTAGCGACTCAGGGGTCGATGGATGAAGGGGATGAAAATATCCTTTTCGACTTCCTCTTGTGACTCTTGCTCAATCAGATAATCACCGATCCGCCAATATTGCTCGGGAGGATCAAGCACATGATCGTCAATCCAACCACTCCCTGGGGTCTGTAGGAGCGGATGATTCAAAAAGAAGCAGAACCGACCTCTCGGTCGTAGAACTCGCGCAACCTCGGAGATTGCGGCATCGACATCGCCAATATGTTCAAAAACTAAACAAGCCACAACAGCGTCAAATGTCTGATCAAAAAATGGCAAGGCTTCTGCTCCGGCCTTACTCACATGGATTCCACCGCCACGTTCAGCAGCAACGCGAACTTGATTCCATGTCGGATCAATACCCGCTACGAATGAGGCGCCGATCTTGACGGCAAGACGCGAAACCTGTCCATCTCCGCACCCGACATCAAGTACTCTGCCCATACCCTGCAACTCTTGAGCAGCTAGCGGCAGAATCTGTTCTTCATATTCAGCATCGGCCCCCTCAGTGAACCCATCAATCCACCACTGCGCATTCTCTTCCCACAGATCATTGTCATTTCCAGAAGTACTCACATCCCAAGGTTACGAGCCCACTACCCTGAGAGCATGAGCACATCACTGAAATCATCTGTGAAGTTTTCCCTGTGGCCATCTCCCGAGCGTTCTTGGGAGGAAGTTCGCAATTTGGCCGAGTACGGAGATCGCCAGGGATGGCACTGCCTGTGGTACGCCGACCATTTCATGCCCAATTCAGAAGCGGGCGAAGTTCTGGACGGCAATGTGTACGAATGCTGGAGCGTCATTGCCGCCGTTGCTGCAGTCACCAAGACCTTGCGCATAGGTTCACTAGTCAGCCCAACAACCGTGCGCCATCCAGCAGTCCTGGCAAACACGGCGGCGACAATTGATCGGATTTCTAGTGGTCGTCTCGTTCTCGGAATAGGTGCCGGTTGGCAGGTCAACGAACATCACGCCTACGGAATCGATCTTCTATCTGGCAAAGATCGCGTGGATCGCTTTGAAGAAGCAATTCAAATCATCAAGTCACTTCTCAACGAACCTCGCACATCATTCGCAGGAAAACATTTCTCCATCACTGATGCACCTTGTCAACCAACAACAGTGCAGAACCCCTTGCCCCTCATGGTTGGCACAGGAGGACCACGAATGCAAAAAATATCGGCGCGCTACGCCGATGAGTGGAACACATGGGGTCATGTCGAAACTGCAAGTCGGGTCATTGATACCTTTCAGGTTGCTTGTGATTCCGTTGGACGGGATCCAGATACCGTTCACAAATCAGTTCAAGCGATGTTTTTCCTTGCCGAGGACGAAAAGATGATTGAAAAGATCCGCCTTGCAGCACCAGCCGATCGCACAATCGTCGGCTCTGATGCGCACATCATTGAACAGCTCAATCTCTTCAAAGAACTTGGCTACAACGAGGTCATCATTCCTGATTTCACATTAGGACGAGATCCCGTCTCTCGAATGAACGCTTACGAGAGGTTTCGTACAGACATACTTCCTTTTGTTGATTAGTGGAACTTGTCAAAGATGGCTTGCGCCACTACCTCTGGCAGCCAAGATTGGGAGCGCAAGTCCTCTAAGGAAGCCTGCTTCACAGCATTCACTCCACCAAAGGCTTGCGTGATTTTCTTTTTGCGGGCCTCACCTAAACCTTCAATGCCATCAAGTGCACTCGAGACCATTCGCTTATCTCGCAATTCACGATGAAACGAGTTCGCAAAGCGGTGGGCCTCATCGCGAATGCGTTGCAACATAAATAACGCCTCACTTCCTCGCGGAATTTGTACCGCTTGGCTTTGACCAGGAACAAATACTTCTTCAAAACGTTTCGCTAATGAGGCAACGGGAATCTCGTTTTCAAGGCTAAGATTTTTCAACACCCTCTCCGCTACGCCCAATTGCCCTTTACCACCATCCACTAAAAGTAATTGGGGCGGATAAGCAAAACGCTTAGAACGCTTGCGCTCTCCAGTTGCTAGTACCTCAGTGTCACTGACTTGATCCCGTTCTTCAAGGTAAGCCTTGAAACGTCGGGTCAGAACCTCTTCCATAGCCGCGTAATCATCGTTACCGGGAACATCTTTCACCTTAAACCGACGATATTCACGCTTGTTGGGAAGTCCGTCCTCAAGGACAACCATGGAGCCGACATAATCAGTGCCCTGCAAATGCGCCATGTCGTAACACTCGATGCGCAACGGTGCCTCAGCGAGACCAAGCAAATCTTGCAACTCAGTCAAAGCGCGACTCCGACTATTGTGGTCACTTGAGCGTTTCATACGATGACGATGAAATTCTTCAATTGCATTGCGCGTGACAAGTTCGTGCAGTTCACGCTTGTCGCCCCGCTGAGGGATTCGAATCTCGACTTTTGTTCCTCGTTGAAAAGTCAACCAT
>Ga0194051_1001319_pt1 | contig 13243 bp, 16 predicted proteins | sample SepL2320m_MetaG_FD_161275 | JGI IMG/M metagenome (GOLD analysis project Ga0194051, IMG submission 161275) | Anoxic zone freshwater microbial communities from boreal shield lake in IISD Experimental Lakes Area, Ontario, Canada - Sep2016-L239-20m | ecosystem: Environmental > Aquatic > Freshwater >... | reverse complement strand
AATAAAAACAACGATGTAAGTCGTTGTTTTTAAAGGTGTTTTGGTTCCTCGACCTGGGCTAGAAATAGGGACCTACAAATTAACAGAAAACCCGGACCTCTGAAAAACCTATGTAAATCAATGATTTACAGGCAAAAAAGGGAGGGGTGTAATATTTCGTGTAATTGAATAAAAAAATTCACAAGTGTCCGGTTAAAAGTCGAATAAATTCAACTGTTTAGCGGTGATCACCTCATCACTTTGGGTGGGCACAGGCCGCAAGGCGCTTGAAATAAGGGTTTTCTCAAAAACAGATACCGATAATATCTGTAGCAATGTGTAGAGCGATGCTTCCAAGTGAAGTTCCTTTTTAACGATGGCAATAAGCACGTATGTTGAGACCGCTGACCAAATTTGAATCTTCACGGCGTTCTCGCTTGTGCCCATAAAACGTTTGATTTTTAAATGCTGTTTTATCCACTTGAAGAACAATTCGACCTGCCATCGGGCCTTGTAGAGTGCTGCAATGGTCAGAGGTGGAAGCATGGTATTGTTCGTCATGAATACCAAGGTCTTTCCAGTATCGGGATCTTTGAATCTTATTCTTCGCAAGTGTTCGGGGTAGTTTTGTCTGGCGTAGTGTCCGTCGAGTGCAACCATCTGATCGCAAATGATGCCAGTCGAACGGTCGACTGGCGCAGAGTAAACGCGGTGAGCATTCATGCCTTGTTTGGTTCTGGTGACAAAGAAAGCGCCAAGCTGATGAATCTTGAAAAGCCTTGTGTAGTCCACATAGCCGCGGTCCATGATGTAAAAAGCGCCGGCCTCTATTTGCAAGATGTCCAGCACGTTCACGTCTGCCATCTTCCCATCGCTGATATGGATAAAGGCAGGAATATTGCCTCGCAAATCCAAAAGCGTGTGCAGCTTTACAGCCGCTTTCGTTGTGCGAAATGGGGCCCAATCGAACAGGCTCAAGCAAAGATCTATCGTTGTCGAGTCGAGCGCGTAAATCGTCGCGTCCAAATCGGGCAAAGGTTTCTCTTCGGAGTAGAGCTCTCTTGCTTTGAGGATCAATCTCATCGCAAGTGCGTGATAAATTCTCCAGTCTCGCGAGTTCAATGCGTCCGACAGGGTCGAGCGATAAGGAATACTCTTGATCCCCATGTGAAACAGTTTCTCTTGATTCGCCGTGAGACAAACCTCGATGTCCCGCAAAGACTCTCGCCAAGTAAGTTGAGCAAAGGCCATCACACGAAAGATGTCTGCGCAAGACAATGTACGAACACCAGAGTCCCCGTTGTGACGTTCGACGATGCGACTGAAGTTTTTCCAAGGTACAAATTCCATGACCTGAGCGAAAAGAGTCTTTCCTTTGTTCATGATTAATTCCGAGTAAAATTAACCCGAAAGTATCACACATGAAGAGACCAAATTTCAAATCGTGGACACCCCTAAATTCTTGTGAAACCGCATGGATATTAGTTTTCCTGATGGGTCCTTTAAATTAAACCGGACACTTGTGAAAAAAATTATAAATTACGATTTTTCCAGCGTTTTGGTCAAATTTGCAATCAGCGATGTCATTTTTCAAGCAAAAAGTTATGCGCTAGGCTTGGGGCTCGAGCTGAAAAAGGCCAAAGTTCGACTCCATGCTAGGACACTGAACTTTGAAATCTCAATTGTTCAACTCATTCACTGGTGCTCTTTCAAAGGGGGACGGAGGGTCGACTCCTTACCTAACATCTGACTTGAGTTAGGGTTCAAGCTCTCTGTAATTCGAAGCCGTGCAATGTAACGCAGCAATGGAAAGCAGTTCCCGCGCTCATGGATAGAGAGATCGCTTTTATTCACCTGAGGATTTAAGATTTCTCCATGATTGACTGGAATACTTGCCCCTCTGTAGAACACGACCCCGAGTTGGTTAGCGGAGCCTGGGTGTTTCGTGGCACCCGTGTTCCGGTTGTGGCCTTGTTTGAGAATTTACAAGACGGTGTCACCATCAACGAGTTTGTTGAGCTGTTTCCAGGTGTGGAGTTAATTCATGCTCGCAGCGTTTTAGAACACGCTGCTAAAAGTGCAATGGCTGTGCATTAGCCTTGAAAATTCTGTTTGATCAGGGAACACTTGTTCCATTAAGAACGCACATGACCGCACATCACGTGTCAACAGCTTATGAGCTGGGTTGGGCAAAACTGAAAAATGGTGAACTGCTTGCTGCTGCAGAAAGTAACGGGTTTGAAGTCTTTGTCACAACAGATACAAACCTTGCCTATCAGCAGAACTTATCCAATAGAAAGATTGCGATCGTTTTTTTAAACACTACCAACTGGCCCCGCATTCAAAAAAGCATCGCTGCAATCGTGAGTGCAATTGATGCAGCTACGCCAAATTCATATCAAATTGTTTCGATAGGGTAGAGCTGTCTTCACTACAAACCTCATGTCCGGCAAAGAAGCTGGTTTGAGGGGGTTTGGGACAAGACCAAAACCTTTGATAAACCCTTCACCTTCAGCCCCGTCTTTGCGCCCTAAAGATCTTGAATGGAAAATCCCGGTTAAAGCCTATTTTCTGCAAAGATTAGAAAAATATCTTTGCCTGATAGTCCAGGAAACTTAGGGTAGGTGTTTACTTTTACAAGTAGAGAACTCGGGGCACAAGAGCCCCCTAGTAAATATTGAAAATTATTATTGTCCTAGCTTAGCAGTATTGATGTCGAATGCGAGGTTCACAGGGTGTGGACCAAATGAAGCATACGGCACAGCAGGAGAAGTAGTTTGACCCACTCCAGGTTTTGTCCAATCACACACACCTGTGGGGAAAATACTTTGTAATTGTGTTACTTGCGAGGCACTAAACAATTGTTTTCCACTTGCATCGACATAATCTGCGCTTACTAGAGGCTTTAACTGGCACTTAAGAATATCTGCAGTTGTTGGACCGCCAGCTGACATCAGAGGATTTTGAAATCCTTGGCCTCCAATCAAATTAAATTTCAGTGGTCAAATTCAAAGTTGCACTTACTTTCTGAGCGCGCTATATTTTAAAAAAACTATAAGAGTTACCCAAAGTGAACAGATTTAAAGTGTTTTCAACCACCTAGGGGCGGTACAGCTGGTGTGGTCATTTTGAATTCTCTCCTCGCGCAAGAAATACCCCGAACAAAGTTGAAACTAGCTCAGAGTACAGACGGCAGCCAAGTAGCCAACGGGGGATACATGACCAAGGCCAATAACAGCAAGATATCTGCATATAAAAAAGGCATCACACCTTTGAAAATCGTTTGCAGCGACACCTCGGGGTTTTGACTTTGAACCACGAACACCGTTAACCCTACCGGGGGAGAAATCAAACCCACGGTGGACATGACCGTCACAAACACGCCGAACCAAATGGGATCAAACCCAATGCTTTTGATCAATGGCAACAAAACGGGAACCGTGATCAGCAACGTGCTAACCTCTTCTAAAAATGTACCCAACAATAAATACAAGGCAACGATGGCCAGGATCACCATCCAAGGAGACAGCTGCCAACGCTCAACCAAGTTCACCAAGGAAACCGGGAACTGGGTCAGCACAATCAAGCGTGAGAAAACAAATGCGCCAATGACAATGAAAAACAGCATGGCTGAGGTTTGCACTGTCTCCACACCCGCCTGCCAAATACCGCGCCAATCCAAAGAGCGCGTCGCGACTCCAATCACAATAGCGGCAAAGGAAGCTACTGCCGCTGCTTCGGTTGGGCTAAACCACCCCAGATAAATGCCCACTACCGCCAATACAAAAAGCAAGGCCAGCTTCCAAATACCGCTCAGGGCTTTGAGGCGTGAAGGCCAAGGCAAGCTAGGCGTCAGGGGCATCTTCTCTGGGTAGAGTTTAGCCAAAATAGCAATGACTACCACATAGGCAATGGCCAACAAAATGCCAGGGATCATCGCTGCTGCGAACAGTTTGGAAATGGGCTCTTCGGCCACCAGCGAATAAATCACCAAGATCAGCGAGGGTGGAATAAGAATACCCAAGGTACCCGCAGATGCCACAGCCCCCGTTGCCAGTTCCATGTCGTAACCATAGCGGCGCATTTGTGGTATGGCCACTTTGGAGAACGTTGCCGCAGTGGCAATCGAAGAGCCACAAATCGCCGCAAATGCAGCGCACGAACCGATGGTGGCCACCGCCAATGCCCCACGCACGCCACTGAAGATGGCGTTTGCTGCATCAAACAATTCGCTGGACATATTGGCGCGCGAGGCCACGGCACCCATGAAGATGAACAATGGTACAACCGTAAAGGAATAAGCCACGCCGGGGTTGGCGCCAGTTAGTTCATACGGCACCGATGCTAGGGTGCGCAATGCGATCGCCCAACCTTGCGAAGCCGCATACCCCAAGGTGCCGCTGATGAGGAGAGCCACGGCGATGGGCACGCGGAAAAACATCATGACCAGCAAGCCCACCACAGCCAGCAGGCCAATGAGTTCAATGTCCATTATCTTCTCTCGCCTGCTCAGTGCCTATCCACATCTGCAACATCACCACCAACAAGGACAAAAGCATACCAATCCAAGCCGGGGCCATAAACCAGATCTTTGGAATTTGCAAGTCTGCGCTGGTGTCACCGAAAGCAATGACATCGACCATGGGTTGCCACATGTTCCAAACCAAGACCACCAACACCAAGGCACTAAAGACCGTCGATAATCGTTGCAATGCGGGACGCCATTGGGGCCAATGGTCGTCAATGATGTCCATGGTGATGTGCGCACAACGCCAAAAAACGCCGGGGAACGCAAAGAAAAAGGCTACACCCAAAGCAAGTTCCACCATTTCGGTCACGCCCGTCATGGGGTGGTCAATAAACTTGCGCAAACTCACATCAGTGATGGTCAATAAGATCATCAACAGCACCATCAGAACCGCCAGGCTGTCCAGCACCAACAAGCATTTTTCAACCCATTCACGGGCCTTCATGTCTATTGCCGCCCTGAGAGTGCAAATGTGCAATGTCGCAAAAGAGTTTAGGCCCAAAAGTTCTTGGAAGTTTTTGCATGCTTTTCAGCCAACGCCTTCATCATGGTGTAAACGGAACGCGCTGGCAAGCCCTTGGCTTCCATGGTATTTAAATTGGACTCGGTGATGTCAGCACCAATCTTTCGAAGTTTGTCATCCTCGGACTTTGCCAAGCGAATGCCCTCGCCACCGCCATCCATCATGGCTTTTTTACCTGGGACATCCAGCGCATCCCAACCTTGACCAATCTCACGCTCGATGCCAGTGACCGATTCGGTGATCATGGCTTGCAAGTCAGGGGGCAATTTAGCAAACCATGCCTCGTTGGCCACCACGGCAAAGCTAGAGACAAAGCAGTACATCTCGGTTGTGAATTTGCATATGCCTCCGAGTTTCCATGCAATACCAGCGCCACCATAGTCGGTGAATGCACCGTCAAGCGTGCCCTTTTGCAGCTGCTCGGCCACTTCTGTGGGCGGGACTCCCACGGGCGTGGCCCCTAGGGCGGCAATAAACTCTCGAATGGCTGGGGTAGAAAACCGCAGGCGTTGGCCCTTGAAGTCATCCAAGCTGCGGATGGCCTTTTTGGCGGTATGAACACTGCCGGGTTGGTGGGTGAATAAAAACAAAACCTTGGTCCCACGGTGCTCAGCGTCAAGGTATTTGGCTCGCAGCTCTGGATCGTTAAGAACCTTGATGCCAATTTCCGCACTGCCCACCAAGTAAGGCATATTGACAATTTCGGTCAGCTGAAAGCGCCCAGGGGTGGAGCCATGCAAGAAAAATGACATCTCTGCGGTACCATCGCGGGCAAAATCAAAGTGCTTGGGGGTAGGCCCCATTTGCGCACCAGGAAAGTGTTTAAAGATCAGTCGCCCATTGGACTTTTTCTCCAAGACCTCGCCCCACTTCACCAACCACTGTGACTGAAAGTGTTGAGGGCCGACAAAATTGGCCACTTTGACCTCAAACTTTTGCTGCGGCAAAACGAGTGATGGGAAGGCCACCATGCCAGTGGCAACTGCACTGCGGGTCACCAATTGGCGTCTTGAAAGTGTCATTTATTGTCCTTTAACTCAGTTAATCGACCGAGATAACAAGGTCCAGTTTATCAACCCTGTTCCATATAAGAGCGAGGGTAAACCAGAATGAAGGGAAAGGGGGTGTAGGAACTTGCCAGTTATCGATCGGACCCAAGGGGGTGAATCGGTATTGCCTAAACTGGCAATAATTCGATACAAGAGAGGGTGAAGTGTTTTTTTAATCCGAAACAAAAAGGTGAGCATCAAGAAACTGACTCGTGGAAACCCAAGCATGGCTGCAAAATTTACGGAGTTAGATGTGAACAAGCAAAATCTCGAAAAATGAATCACCTCGACCCAAGGGTCGAGGTATCGAACAGCCCTAATTGGCGATCCTGGTGAATTTGTTGATATTCGTTGCCTTGATTCTTGACGTATTTTTTAACCATATTTTCATCTCCGTGTTTACCCACCGAACTTGCAAAGTACACGGAAGTCCAAAATGATCCTCCCCAAAGCAGCTTTTTGACCTGTGGGCACCGTGTAAATATCTCTCTCGCAGTAATGCTTTTAATCACGGCCACAATCTTTGCCACGCTGTAAGTCGGTATGCTTTGAACAAGAAAATGAACGTGATCTTGGTCAGCCCCAATTTCGAGAAACTTTAGTTCGTACCTTTTCTCAATATCAAGGCACACTTTCTTCAATACCGCTTCAACTTCTCCGTCAAATACAACCCTTCTATACTTCGCAGGAAAAACCAAGTGATACATCAAAACCGTTACGTTGTGGCTGCTGTGAAGATAATCGCTCATGCCCCATTATTACAAAATCGGAATCCGCCCCAAGGGGCGGGGAATTGAACCCAAGAGATTAAAGCAAGGAAAGTCAGCTGCTTTTCTAACTCAACCTGAGACTGATGCTTCCTCACGGTCAGCGTTGGGAATTGAACGATGTTTGGTATAAGCGAGTCCACTCGCGTGTCGACTTTCCTGATGGCTTTGTAATATTCCTCTCAGAAAGCCGGCGACGTTTAACAGTCCAAGTCCAAGTCCAAGTTCAGAAGTTTGACAAAAGAGATCAAATGTGAAGGATTGACATTGGTAAGTTCAAATTAATCGAAAATTGATCAAAGAAGAACCAAATAATCTATTGAACAGTGATTGAATCAAATTTATTCTCGTTTACGAAACACCACAACATGTTGCCACGGCAGTGTGCTCACAGTCCTCTCCCATTCCAATGCAAAAACAGCGGCTTCCCTTTTAATTTGCACTTCACTCATTTTATGTAGGGGCTTGATGGGTACGCGCGCATCTTCTGCCTTGTATTCCACGAAGACAATGCGGCCACGGGGTTTGAGAGCCTGCATGATGCTGATCATTACTTCATAAGGGTAGGCAAGTTCGTGATACACATCCACCATAATGGCCATATCGATTGAATTCTTGGGCAATTTAATATCGTCGACCGAACCCAACCTTACTTCGATCTGCTTTAGACCTGAACGCTTCACTCCGGCCTGAAGAAAATTCACCATTTCTGGCTGTAAATCGAGGGCTATGATTTTACCGCCCGGTACAACAAGCGAAGCCATGCGACGAGATAGATAGCCGGTACCGGCACCAATATCGGCAACAACCATGCCTGGTTGCAAAGCCAATGCATCAAGCAATAAATCCGTGCGTTCTTCGAGCTCTCGCCTGTCACGCTCGAGCCATTCAGCACCCTGCCAACCCATAACCCCTGAGATTTCACGATCCATATAGCGCTTACCAATGCCATCAACGCTAGCTGGGATCGAGGCATAGGCTGGCGGGGTATTTTTTTGTGCCAGCGTGAAATTGACTGAAAGCAGCAATAAGAATGAGCAAAAAATTCTAATAACGTTCAAATGACCCTCTTTTCATTTTTTTACCATCGGTTGCAGGATAGTTTATTGCGTCAGCAATATTAGTTACCGATCGATTTCCGTCTAGTAATACTCTTTGTTTTGCTCTTTCTTCTTCTGTCCTTTTTCTCGCTCCTTTCGAAGGTCACGCAATTGCCACCAAGCAAAAAGCAAAACCCCTCCAAAGATCAGCACCACTTCAATCAATATTACTGGGCCAAAGCTATCCATCTATTTCACCTTTGGAGGGTATTTCAATTAAGAAGAGCTCATTAGAGAGATCCAATCTAATATTTATAGACCGCTTCTCCATTTGATCTGGTTCATGGGATGAAAATAAATTTGATCACATCTTAAGATTGCATAAGGTTAATTCTAAGCAAATTACTGGTAACGAAATTGATACATTAATTATTTGCGAATACGATTTCGATGATGAAAAAATACTGAAGCAAATATTTAATTTTCGACTATATTTAAAGGTTTAATCACACTTAACCACAAATCAGAATCAGCTTTTATAAATGTAGAAAATTGATCAGGCGAACTTGGTGCATAAACTTCTAGGTTTTGAGAAAATGCACGTTTTTTAAATTCAGGATCAACTATGATCTTATTAATTTCTTGATTGATAAAGTTAATTACTGAAATTGATGTTCCTACAGGGGCAAAAAGACCTGACCAACCATCCACGCGAACGTCAGCAAGACTGGGGTTTCCTGACTCTTTCAAAGTTGGAATTTCTGGCGCAATTTCAGACCTTGTACTTGAAAAAATACTAAGTGCCTTTAATTTACCAGCCTTGACTTGGCTATAAGAAGAAGTCATTCCATCAATCATTAAATTTACATTGCCTCCAATAAGATCTGTCATCGCTTGAGAACTTCCCTTATAAGGAATGTGTTGAATATTTAATCCAGTAGATTTTTTAAATACCTCCATAGTCAACATTGATAAAGTTCCTGCACCTAGTGATGCATAATTTAACTTATTTGGATTATTTTTTGCATAGGACATCAGTTCTTGTAGGTTATTTGCAGGAAAATTATTTGATGCAACCATAATCATTGAGGTCGAACCGATTTTTGCGACAGGAAGTAAATCTTTAAGTGGATCGAAATGAAGATTTTTATTTATATGCGGAAGAATGACAATCGGTGATAAAGAGGTAATCAAAAGAGTATAGCCATCAGGCTGTGATTTAATTACAAAGTCAGTTCCAATAGCACCAGCAGCTCCTGGCTTGTTGTCAATAATAACTGATTGACCGATACGTTTCGAAAGTAAGTCACCTAAAGCTCTTGCTGTGACATCACTGGCATTGCCTGGCGGAAATGGTATAACAACTTTGATTGGCTTAGAGGGATACGTGTCAGCTGATACGTTGACGAAACATAATCCAATGCTCATTCCAATTAAAAATTTATTGAAGTAATTAATTAAGCTTGTTTTTGAATCGTTTGAACAAATAAATTTCATAGTTGTATACTCGAATGGTAGGTGTAATCAAATGTTATAACATTATGATATATTACACCTATTATGCTTAAAAATCTAAAAATTCTCTCAGTGGAGCAATATGGTGCTGGTCCATTTGGAACTCAATTCTTAGTGGACTTAGGGGCAGAGGTCATTAAGATAGAAACCCCTCAAATGGGGGGTGACATGGCAAGAACCGTTGGGCCTTCTTGGTTTAAGGGTTTACCCCAAAATGCATCCAGTGTGTTTTTTCAAGGTCTCAATAGAGGAAAAAAAAGTATAACCCTTGATCTCAGTCAACCGGTTGGAATTGAAGTTTTTCAAAAACTAGTAACTACTGCTGATGCAGTCACTCATAATTTAAGAGGCGATGTGCCTGAAAAATTGGGACTGACTTACGAAAAATTAAAAAAATTTAATCCAAAGATTGTTTGCGTACATTTGACTGGATATGGTCGAGTTGGCGAAAGAGCAAATTGGCCAGGTTATGATTATTTGATGCAGGCAGAAACTGGGTATTTTCACTTAACTGGAGAGCCTAATAGCGCTCCAGCTCGAGCGGGACTTTCTTTAATTGATTTAATGACTGGCGGACTTGCAAGCCTCTCGTTACTGGCTGGAGTACTCAGCGCAAAAGAAGATGGGTTAGGTAGAGATATTGATATCAGTTTATTTGACGTTTCACTTTACAACCTCAATTATATTGGACATTGGTTTTTAAATGAAGGAATTGAAACGAATCGACTTCCAAGATCCGCCCATGCATCCTTAACTCCCTGTCAAACATACAAAACACTTGATGGTTGGATATATATCATGTGCAATAAAGAAAAGTTTTGGAAATTACTTTGTGAAAAAATTGGACGTTCTGATTTAATCAAGGATAGTCGGTTTTTAACTTTTAAAGAACGATTACTTAATCGCGAAGTCCTAACAGATTTGTTAGATAAAGTCCTAATGTCAAAAAATACAAATCAATGGATGAATATATTTAAAAAATATGTACCTGCAGCACCAATTTTGAATGTCAAAGAGGCCCTTAATAATCCTTGGGTCACCAATCAAAATCGCATAGAGCGTATTGAAATTAACGAGAACGAATCATTTAAATACATTTCCCCACCCATTAGATACTCAGAACAACCGAAAGTAACTTTAGCGCCATCATTTGGAGCAAATACCGAAGAGGTATTAAAAGAATCAGGTTATACATCAAATGAAATTGAACTTTTAAGGCAACAGGGAATAGTATAAATTAACCTTAAAAATTTCGAATTCCTTCAATCATGAAAAATACACCCAAATATCTTCAAATAGCTAAAGCTATGAAAGATTTGGTACATAAAGGCCAATGGCCAGTTAATCAACTAATACCTACAGAGTCTCAATTAGTTGATTATTATGGAGTTAGTAGAATAACAATAAGAGGTGCAATTAAAGAACTAGCATCAGAAGGTTATGTTCAGAAAAGATCAGGTATTGGTACAAAAGTGATAAGGAAAGTAAAGCCACAAAGGTTTATCCATACATCTAACTCACTTGAAAGCATATTGCAATTTACTGGACAAACCCGGTTAAAGTTAATTTCAAACTCACTGGTAAACGTATTACCAATAGCTATTATCAACGAGCATAATCAAGCATTTCATTTTTCAACGCATCTACACGTCAAGGCCTTGCGTTTAAAGTCAAATTTAGAACCTATTTGTATTTCTGACTTTTACATTCCTATAATTCATCAGTCAATTCTGAATTCTCTACCTAATCACAAAGGTTCAATTGCCTTATTGATGGAAAAAAAACTAGGTGTGCATTTAAATGAAATTGAACAATCAATTTCTGCGTGCACCTCTTCTAAAATAGAATCTTTATCTCTGGATATCCCAAACAAATCACCCTGCTTAAAAATCATTAGATGGCATAGAGACTCTCAACTTCATCCAATTATTTCATCCATAAATATTTATCCAGAGGAAAGATTCAAATACACCATTCTCTTCAGACGAAGCTAATTATAGGGAGCCAAAATGGAATTTTCTGCTTTATCAACATTATTATTTACCCCTGGTACTGCAACTACTAGGTTTGAAAAGGGTTATGCCAGTGCAGCGGATGGTATTGTTCTTGATCTTGAGGATGCAGTTGGACCTCAAGACAAAGATATAGCAAGAACAAATGTTTTCGAATGGCTTAAATTAAAAAAAAATGAAGTTAAAGTAAAAGACAATTTCCGTAAATTAATATGTATTCGTATAAATTCACTTGAAAGTCCCTACTTTCATGATGATAACGATGCACTAATTGATTCTATTAAAGAAGGCTTTGCGCCTGATTTAGTTTTAATACCTAAAGTTGAGTCACCACAATTACTTCTCAATTGTTTAGATACATGGAAGACTACTGACGAGGTACCTTTTGGAGTTGTTGCCTTAATTGAATCTGCAAGAGGTATTTATTCTCTTGATGAAATTTGCAAATCAAGCTCAAAAATAATTGCACTTGGCTTTGGTGGTGCAGACTTATCTGCAGACCTCAGGTGTGCGTTTGAATATGAAGCATTGCTTTATTTTAGAAGTCAAATGGTACTATACAGCTCACTTTATAAGCTTGCGTTGTGGGATGTACCTTATCTGGATCTAAAAAATTCGACAGGATTAATTGAGGAGACAAATAGAATTAAAAAACTCGGTTTTACTGGTAAATTTTCAATTCATCCCGATCAAGTTAAACCAATTCAAAATTGTTTTATACCAACCATCAACGAGATTGAATGGGCAAAAGAAATTATTTTTGCATTTACTGAAAATAAAGGTGGTGTCTTTTCTTTTCAAGGGCGAATGGTAGATGAACCTGTAGTTATGTCTGCAAAACGAGTTTTGGCAAGAGCTAAGATAATTATTTAAAGGAGATATCAATGAGCTTTTTTGCATATTCAAAAACAGCCGAGGGACAATTTTTAGAACGCTTCGGATTAGATTTTGAAGATTTTCAAATAGGTCAGCATTTTCATCATAGACCTGGCTTAACTGTAAGTCAGCAAGATAATGTAAACGAGTCTCTTGAGACTATGAACGCAGCAATGATACATTATGATAACAATTATGCTGAAAAAACAGTTTGGAAAAATCCTCTTATCGTAAGCACTATAACTTTACAATTAATGATTGGCATGTCGTCTAAAACATTTTCCAAGCGAAAACGTATTCTTCGATTTGAAAATATTTCAATGACTGCACCAGTTTTTGGAGGAGATACCCTTTACTCCGACTCTGAAATTATTGCTATTGAAGATCTGCCTAAAAGTGAATTTGGAAAGATAGAAGTTCTTTGCCAAGCTAAAAATCAGAATGGAATAATTGTTTCAAAAGTAAAATATGATGCACTTGTTTGGAAACGAAATAAAGGTCCAATTCTTGCACCAGACCATATAAAGAATTTAACTTCAGTTAATGAACCGAGATTTGATTCTTATAAATTGAGTAGTAAAAATAATTTCGTTGAGCAAACAGGACTTTTCTTCGAAGATTTTAATCCTAACGAAACTTTTATACATTGGCCATGTAGAACTTTTTCATCAAACGAGGCTCCTATAAAAGCTTGGCAATACATGGAGATTTCCCCACAGTTTCACGACTCTGCTTGGCTAAAGTCTAACCAAGAGTGTGAAGTAGCTATCACTCAAACTTGGGTCTTAGGTGCAGCAACGGCTTTAACTACTCGGACATTTGGCCGTGTTGTTGCGAATTTAGGTTGGCATGATGCTGAATTTCATCACGATACTTTACCAGGTGATACGTTAAGAGCTGAATCTACAATATTGGATAAAAGAATTTCTAAATCTCGTATAAATGAAGGAATAC
>Ga0194051_1001316_pt1 | contig 13273 bp, 12 predicted proteins | sample SepL2320m_MetaG_FD_161275 | JGI IMG/M metagenome (GOLD analysis project Ga0194051, IMG submission 161275) | Anoxic zone freshwater microbial communities from boreal shield lake in IISD Experimental Lakes Area, Ontario, Canada - Sep2016-L239-20m | ecosystem: Environmental > Aquatic > Freshwater >... | reverse complement strand
TTTGCCGCCGGCCCATTCGGGCCCGCCATCGGTTCGACGAAACACGCTGTCACGCTGCGGTACTTCGGGGACGACGGTGTTGCGAATCTCGACATTGCGAATGCCGCGCGGCGGTGTGCGCCCGCCGGTTGGATCGGTTTCGATGGTGCCTGACTCGATGCGATCGCGGATGACCTTGAGCGGCAGGAAGTTCTCTTTTTGCTCGTGCAAAATCGCACGCAGCAGATCTACATCGTGTTCGTAAAACTTGCGATAGCCAGAAGGCGTGCGCTCAGGTTCGATGAGGCCCTGACTCTCGAGGAAACGAATCTTTGAGATCGTTACATCGGGGAAGTCCTCGAGTAACAGCCCAAGCACCTCGCCGATAGACAGGTATTGGTTATCAGACATCGTGGTCACTGCGCCCGCTCGAAAAAGACGAGGCGGAACTTGCCGACCTGAAGTTCGTCGCCCTGGCTCAACAAGGCTTCTTCAATACGCTGCTGATTGACATAGGTTCCGTTCAGCGAGCCTGCGTCGCGAGACACGTACCCCGCCGCTGTGCGCTCTACTTCGGCGTGGCGCCGAGAGACCGTGATGTCGTCGAGCATGATTTCGCTATCGGGGTGCCGGCCGAGATGGGTGACCGCAGCGCGAAGCGCAAAGCGCTCACCCGCCTGTGCACCGCTGCGCACAATGAGCACGCCGCAATCTTCGGGGACCGTGCTGAGATCTACGTGCACGTCGTCGGCTGTGCCCGGGGCGTCGAGCAATGGATCGACATTGGGCAGCGTGATGGTGTGATCAGAGGCGAGATCGAGCGCGGAGCCACATGCCGAGCAGAAGTTTGACTCGGTGCGATTTCGATGTCCGCAATCGTTACAGAACACGTAGGCCACGGCGCAGACCTTAGCTTTCTGTGAGCGCACGATAAGAAACGGCGTCGATCAATTGTGCCGTCTGGCTGGGGTCGGACATTTCGATCACACAAATCCAGCCGCCGCCGTAGGGATCGTTGTTCACTGCGGCGGGATCAGAACCCAACGCAACGTTGACCTCGACTACAACGCCCGAGACCGGGGCATAAATATCGGACACCGACTTGGTGCTCTCGACCTCGCTGAAACTTTGCCCGTTTGCGACGGTGACCCCAATGTCTGGCACCTGCACGTAGACAACGTCTCCTAACGCGTCTTGCGCAAAGTCGGTGATTCCCATGCGAGCTCGGTTGCCCGAGATCTGGATCCACTCATGGTCACTTGAGTACAGCAGCTCGTCAGGCACGTTCATTAGCCCACACGGTACTCAACTTGAGACCCCCCTGTGAACAAACCCAAGACTGACCCTCTGGCTGAGGCTGAGATTGTTCAAACTGCCGGTTCAGCGCAGCAATTGGCGAATGCGCCGGGCGTACTCTTGGCCGAGTCGGCGCGAATCGGCATCGGTGTTCCCTTCGGCCCACACATGGGTGACGGGCTCCTCGGGATCGGGCAACGCCAAGACCCATCCGTCGTCGTGCATCACCTTGACACCGTCGACCAGCACCACATCGCGTCCGGCCATCTCGACCAAGCTGCGCATGACCAAACCCTTTTGCTCCCAGGGAGTCACCACCGTTTCGTGCACCACATGTGACTTGGGTAGACCCGCGACAACGTCGGCCAAGGTTCGTTCGGTTCGAGCCAACAGATCGAGAATCTTCAGCAATGCACCGGCGGCATCGAACGCTGGCAGGAAGCCCGGCAAGATGTATCCGCCAGCACCATCGGAAGCGAAGCCAACTGCTGGCTCCATCGCCGCCGCCATGAGCGCGGCCATCGAGATCTTTGTGGGAACAACATCGACCCCATGGGCCTCGGCCAAACGAGCCGCCTGCTGGCTGATGTTCACTGGCAACGCAATGGCGTCGCCGAGCAGGTGGTCGCAAACCAAATCGACGAACGCCAAGAGGGCTTCGTCGTGGGTCAACACGCGACCCTCGTTATCGATGAGCGTGAGCCGCTCGCCGTCGGCATCGATGATGGCGCCAAGGTGAGCACCTGAGGCACGCACCAACCCGCCAACACGCTCGCTCGCAACAGCGAGATCGAAGGCAACGCGATCGGACGTAGACACGTACGGGTTCACCGCAAGCACGTCGGCGCCGAGTTTGCCGAGCAACGTAGGCATCACCAACGAGGTGGCGCCAAAGCTGTAATCGACCACGAGCTTGAACTTGCTCTCGCGGATGGCGTCGGCTTGCACCGTGGCCTCAAGCGCAACGGTGTACTCCTCGAGTGCGCGCGGCGGAAACTGAATGTCACCAATCTCTTCGGCGAGCACGCGCCGGAAATCTTCACGCTGGAAGAGGCGCTCGATTTTGCGTTGGCCGTCTTCGCTGATGTCGGTGCCCGACGAATCGAAGAACCGCACGATGACGCGTGACGGGTCGTCTTGATGCAGTCGAACAGTGAGCCCAGCGAACGCTCGTGGCGAACGGGTGAGAAATCGCGTGACCGGCACGCTGGCAACCTCGAGGTCGAGCACATCGACGCCCGACGCATTGAGCCCGGCCATGATGGCTCGTTTGAGCATGCGCGCCGCGCGGCTGGAGTCGCGCGAGATCACGACCGTGGTGCCCTTCTTCAACGACGTGCCGTGGGCCATCGCCAGCTTGACCGCAAGCTCGGGAGTGACATCGACGTTGGCCAGACCAGTGACGCCATCTCGGCCGAACAGGCTGCGCGAACCCTTGCTCTCCCAGACGATGCTGGTATTCACCACGGCGCCATCTTCGATGGTCTTAAACGGGTACACCTTGACATCGCCGTTGAGCACAGCGCCGCTTCCAACGAACACCGAGTCGCCCAACACCACGCCTTCGTCGATGCGAACGTTTGAGCGAATGCTGCAACTGCGACCCACTACTGCCCCGCGTAGACGAACTCCGGAGCCCACGTAGACATTGTCGTGAAGCACTGAGCGTTCGATGTGCACGTCGGTGAGCAGTCGCACGTTTGAGCCAAGCACGGTGTACTCGCCGAGCCAACATCCGGCTTCGACCTTGCATCCCGGCCCGATAACGGCTGGGCCCGTGACGGTGGCCGACGGCGAAATTTCGGCACCCTCGCCGAGCCACACACCATCGCTGATGCGGAATCCGGGGATCTCGAGTTGCACCTTTTGGTCGAGCACATCTTTGTGCGCGTTGAGATAGGCATCGAGGGTGCCGACGTCTTCCCAAAAGCCCTCGGCTACGGCGCCATACAACGGCAACCCTTCGGCGAGCAATTGAGGAAAGACCTCGCCGCTGAAGTCGACCGAGCGACCCTCGGGGATGTAATCGAAGATCGATGGCTCGAGCACGTAGATGCCGGTGTTGATGGTGTCGCTGAACACTTGGCCCCATGTGGGCTTCTCGAGGAACCGTTCGATGGTGCCGTCTTCGCGGGTGATAACGATGCCGAAGTCGAGTGGGTTCTCAACCGGCGTGAGACCGATGGTGGCAATCGCTTTGTGCTCGTCGTGAAAAGCCACCAACGCGCCAAGATCCATGTCGGTCATGACGTCGCCCGAGATCACCAAGAACCGCTCGTTCAACAGATGCCTCGCGTTGCCGACGCTGCCGGCAGTACCTAATGGCACGGCCTCGTGTGCGTAGTGCATCGTGACGCCGAACTCACTGCCGTCGCCGAAGTAGGTCTTGATCGCGTTGGCCAAGAACGCAACGGTGACGACAATCTCGTCGAAGCCGTGTTTGCGCAACAGGTTGATGACGTGCTCCATCATCGGCACATTGGCAATGGGCAGCATGGGCTTCGGAGCGTTTGAGGTGAGCGGACGAAGTCGGGTGCCTTCGCCGCCCGCCATGATGACGGCTTTCATGATTCCTTCGTATTCATTGGGCGAGATCCTTGTGTGCTCGATCGGCCCGGCCGTCGCGCAGGTTGGCGCGAATGACTGGGATGTATGCAAATGCAGTCCAGTAACTGATAATCAGGCCAGGTATGGCGCAGAGCCAACCGGTGATCTGAAACGGCAGCTTGTAACGAAAGTCGGATTGCCCTAAGAGCAGGCCCGGCAGCGCCAGCATCAGCAAGAAGGTGGCCATCTTGCCCCACCACGTGACATCGAATCTCTTCATTCCAAAGGCTGTGGCCAATGCCACGATGCCACCAAAGAGCGTTTCACGAATGAGCACCAGCCAGAAGAACCACAGCGGGCTCACGCCGTACACAATGATGCCCACGAGTCCGACGATGAACATCAAGCGATCGGCGGTCGGATCAAGCACCTTGCCCAGATTGCTCACTTGGTTGAAGCGTCGAGCAATGTAACCGTCGATCCAATCGGTGCCGCCGAGTCCGCCCATGAGCCACGCAGCGCCCGCAAGGTTGTCGCGGCCGAACAAGAGGTACAAGAACAGCGGGATGCACAGCAACCGAACAACAGACATTGCGTTGGGGATCGTGACAATGCGATCGGTGTCGGCTTCGAGTTGCGGGTCTGACGGCCGATTGATCAGGTGAGCAGATTTGCGGTTTGGGCGAGACGAGTCCGACGACACTGACGAAGCGTACAACGACCTACAGTCGCTGCATGACTCCACACGCACTGCAGGGAAAGGTCGCGTTCATTACGGGCGCAGGATCGCGATGACCACCATTTTTACCCGCATCATCAACGGCGACATTCCTGGCACGTTCGTCTACCGCGACGAGCTCTGTGTTGTCTTCATGTCGATCAACCCAATGGCGCTTGGTCACGTGCTGGTCGTGCCTGTCGAAGAGGTTGACCATTGGGTCGATTGCTCACCCGAACTCTCGGCGCATCTCTTCGCCATCAGCCATCGTGTTGCCAAGGCGCAGCAGCTGGCTTTTGGCTGCGAGCGCGTGGGCCTCATCATCGCCGGATACGAAGTACCGCACGCACACATTCACCTGATCCCCACCACGCACATGGGGCAACTGTCGTTTGCAAACGCAGCAACGTCGGTTGATTTTGGGGCGTTGGCCGAAGCTGCGCAGCGCATCCGCGACGCACTGATCCAGTCCTGAGCCCTCGTGGTTTAACCCAGGCGAAGCGTTTCGAGCGGTTCGAGTTTGGCGGCGCGAACCGACGGGTACAAGCCGGCGATCACCGAGATGACCATCGCAAGAAGGATTCCTGCTGGCGGCAGCCAAGGAGCCAACACGAACACCCAACCAGCAATCGTGGCGCCCAAGAAAATAGACACGATGCCGAGTAACACCCCGCAGATCCCACCGAGCAATCCAATGAACAGCGACTCGAGCAAAAACTGCGACGCAATGATCGAGCGGGTGTGACCCAGCGCTCGGCGAATACCGATTTCAGCAGAGCGCTGAATCACCGAAATCGACATCACGTTGGCAATACCAACGCCACCCACGATCGACGCCAGAATGCCCATCGAGACCACGATGAGCTTGATCTGCTGATCGCTCTGCGCCGCGAGTTGAAGGGCTTCTGACTTGATGTCGGTGGTCACTTCATCGGGACCGCCGAGGTTCACCGCCACCTTGAGCGCCTCAGACGTGTCCTTCTCGGCACCTACCTTCGAACGCACGTAGATCTTGTTGGCCAAGATTTTGTCGGCGTCGACAAAGTCGGCCTTAGCCGCCGAGAACGTAATGAACACTGCATTGTCGAATGCGGGTTCGAGCTCTACTTCGCTGAGCACCCCGACCACGCCATAGCGAATGTTGCCGAGTTCGATTGTTCGTGTCTCACCGGGCAGATAGTTGAACTGGCGCGCGAGCCCGATGCCAATCACGGCAGATCTACTGGTTGCCTGCTCGTCGAAGTCGTTGAGCCACCGACCACTGATGAGGTTGACCTCGAGCACTGAGGGCAACAGCACGTCGCTTGCCAGCACCGGAATTGGCACTGCCTCGTATTTGTCTGTCGCCTCGTTATAGGGCGTGACCACGATGTTTGCGAGTTCGTGCACCTTGGCTACCGACTTCACGGTGGTGACGCTGCGAGCGCGATCAAGCACGTCTTCGGGAAGCGTGGGGTCCTGACCGCCGAATGCACTGGACGCAGAAACTTCGATGAGGTTGGTGCCGAGTTTGTTGACCTTTGCTTTGAGGTCGCCCTTGGCGCTGTCGGTGAGACCGACCGCAGCGATGATGGCCGCCACACCGATCATTGGACCGAGCAACAGCAACAGCGTGCGCACCTTGCGCGCAAACAGGCCGGTGAGCGACACCATCAGGAGATCTTTGAATGTCTTCATCGCACCCTTGTCATGTCGCTCACGATGCGACCGTCGCGCATCGATACCTTACGAAACGCAGCATCGGCCACTTCGAGGGCGTGGGTGACCAGCACCACTGCGCGCTCTGGCGACTGCAGGTTGGTGAGCAACTCCATCACGTTCTCAGCATTCTGTGAGTCGAGCGCACCCGTAGGTTCGTCGGCCAACAAGATCTTTGGTTCAGTAACCAGTGCCCGCGCGAGGGCGACGCGCTGCTGCTCGCCACCTGACATCTGCACAGGACGATGCTCGTGGCGATGACCCAAGCCAACTTTGTCGAGCGACTCGATGGCGCGACGACGGCGTTCGGCCTTGCTGAGTCCCCGATACAGCAACGCCGTCTCGACATTGCCTGTGGCATCGAGGTGAGGGATGAGGTGGAACTGTTGAAACACGAAGCCAATGGTTCGGCCGCGCACCTCGGTGCGGTCGGCATCGTCGAGGCCAGTGACGGTCTTGCCGCCAACAATGATCGTGCCCGACGTTGGGATGTCGAGACATCCCAGCAAACCAAGCATGGTCGACTTGCCAGAACCCGACGGACCAACGATGGACACGAAGTCGCCGGGCATGATGCGCAGTGACACATCTCGCAGGGCGTAGACCTTGGCGTCGCCACTGCCGTACACGCGCGACACTTCTTTGAGTTCGAGCAAAGGCTCGACATATGGCTCGTTGGCCGATTGTTGTTGCGACACGTCTGCGTCGGTATCAGGTTCGTGAAGCATATTTAGCCGCCGGCGGCGGGAGTTCCGGCAGCGTCGACATCGATGACAACAAGCTCGTTGCCTTTCAGGCCCGTGACAATCTCGACGTACTCGTTATCGATGAGACCAATGGTGACCGGCACCCGCGTGATGGTGCCCTGATCGTTGACCACTCGCACCTCGTCGCCGTCGCTCGAGCGAAGCACCGCAGCAACAGGAACCGACAACACGTCGGTCTTCTCAGCCAAGGTGACTTCGATCGTGACCGAGGCGCCATCGACCGCAGCGAGTTCGCCCTTCACCTCAACGACGCCTTCGTACAACTCTTCGCCAGCGTCGCCAACCGTTGCAGCATCGTCGAGCGACGTGATCAATCCGGTCAACTCCTGATCGCCAGCCTTCAGTTTCACGGTGGCTGGCTGGCCAACTTTGAGTTGAGCTCGATCTGACGGGCTGACCTTCATCGTGATCGTAAACACGGGCTCGGTAAGGGTGACCACCGGGGCTCCCTGCAGCACGAACTCGCCTTCGTCAACTTCGACCGTGCCTACGCGTGCAGGCCACTTGGCGACGAGCATGTCGCTTGGCAAGAACACGACATCGTCATTGATCACGTTGAGCGGCACATTGACCGTAGATGCCCCGGCCTTCATGATGACGGTGCCGGACAGCACCTCATAGTCGGTGCCCTCGCCAGCGGTGCCGCCAACTTGGTAGTTGATTGAGGTGTTATCGGTAACTGGCGAATCGGCCACGATCTGGAAGCTTCCGCGGCCACCCTCGGCCACGCGCCCGCCACCAGCGAGGCGCATCTCGGGGAGATCGCCGCTCTTAATGGTGATGCGGGTACTCGACGGGTTGCCAACGGAGTAGGCCACGTGACCAACGTCGGAATTCGGATCGGCGCCAAGTGTGACGATGAGCGACTCATCGACTTCTACAGCTTTGTCCTTGCGGATCTGAACGTTGAGACCAACCGTGGTCTGTCCCGCCCGGATCGTGAATGTCTTCTTGTCGAGCTCGACATAATCGTCGGCGACCTTGGCGGTACCCGAGAAGCTCAACGTGAAATCCTGATCGACGTTGGACTCGACGGTGGACTTGATCGTGATGGCCGCCTGTTGACCCTCGTCGACCTCGACCGAATCGGTTTCGATGGTGAAGATCGGCTGCAAGTCGCTGCCGTTGGCAGCGATCTTGATGCGCACCTGGTTCGTTGGACCAACGATGTAGTTGGGGTCGTTACCGAACTGGTCGGTGAGCTGCACCGTGATGTCTTCGGCATTTTCGATGACCTGATCGTGGAAGACCGAGATCGGGTCGAGCGTGACCGAGGTCTGCCCAGCGGGGAACACGAAGTCACCATTGATGGTGTCGTAGTCGTCTCCGTTGGTGGGGTCGTCGCCTCCGGTGGCGCTGCCGTTGATGGTGAGGTCAACGCTGAGATCTTGAGCAGGGGCCACATCGGCCGTAAATGTGAGGGTAAATGTGTCGCCTTCGTTGACCGTGCCTGCGCTGACCGAGGCATTGATCGTGGGCTTGGTGACCACTCGTGGAGCGTGGATGGCGCGGACCCGACCGGCCGCAGCTTTGACTGGAGGCGCCGACGGCACGATGGTGAACGCAACCGTGTTGTCCTTGGCCACCTTGTAGCCAGCGCTGTTCTGCATCAGACTGACTGTGACGCTCTCTTCAGGCTCGGGCGTTGCGCCGCCGTAGCCACGATCGATCTGCCATTTCGCGAGCGCCGATCGGGTCTCTTCGGTGTAGAGGTTGTCGGGCTTGGAGATTGCGTATCCCTGAGCCTTAAGAATGGTCTCAAGCTGCAACACGTCGGGGCCGTCGCTACCAACGTCGAGTCTGCGGAAGAACGCAAAGTCGCCATCTACCGCATACGCAGTGCGACCGTCGAGCGAGAAAATCGGGTCACCAGAATTGATGGTGTCGCCATCTTCTACCGAGATGGCGCTGACCTTGCCGTCGACTGGTGAGTTAATGGTCTGCGTCTCGTCGCGGCGCAGCACACCGTTGACCGTGAGGATGTCGTTGAGCGTGCGCCGTGTGACCGCCTGTGGCTTGATGATCAGCCCACGCACTGTTGGGGTGTCGATGGTGGCGCGTCCGATGACGAACACTCCAGCGAGGAGCGCTACGACGCCAACCCCGATGACTACTTTTTTGCCCGAAACCATAACCGAACTACCCGTTTCCCTTGATTGCGTCGTTGATTCCAGTGTCAGAAAGGCACTGGTCGATGTCACGCTGATTCAACGTGCCATCTGGTGATTGGAAGACCGACGGGTTGATCAACCCGATCTTGTCTGTGGTGGTCTCGATCGTCCAGCCCTTATCGACCAGACACTTTTCGAGCAGCTTGAACGCCTTGTTGCGAGTCTCGACCTCGGCTGGATTCAGGTTCGAGCGTGTGGTCTGCATCTCTTTGAGGATCGAAAGGATGTCGGACCGGGCCGCGCACGTGGTGATGACCTTCACGTATTCAGGATCCTTATAGGCAGGGTTCTTGGGATCCTGCAGGTTGCCCTTGATGGTCTCGCCGGCATCTTCAATGCAGCTCTTGAACTTGCCGTACGCATCGAAGAGGCGAAGCTCTGGAGGACGGGTGTCTTTGTTGAGTGGAACCGTGTCGCCTGCGGCAGCATCGACGCCCGTGCCGCCAGGTGCAGCGGCACCTGAACCATCGGTCGCTGGACCATCGGTGGTCAGCGGCTCCATCTCGGCGCGTGCCTGCTTGACCTCGTCGGGCGTGAGCACTTGCACATCGTCGGCCGAGCGAACCTGAGCCGCAGGGGCACTGGACCCGCACGCAGAAAACATTGTGATCAATGTGACAACCGCTACAACTGTTCTGCGCATTCGCTCAACCTATTGCCTCACGTAGCGCTTCCACGAAGCCGGACGATCGATTTCACCCACCCTGAGCAGCAGGTAGGGTCGCCCTCCCATGGACGCATCCGCATTGAGCATCACGTGATCGTCGCATTTCGTTGCCCGCACTGCCTCCAAAGCCTTACTGAGCAAGCGGCCGAGTTCGACTGCCGAGCAGGGCATCATTTCGATCGAGCAAAAGAGGGCTACGTCAACCTGCTTCCGGGCGGACGCCTCAAGAGCCGACCCGCAGGCGATGACGAGTCAATGGTGCGCGCCCGCAGGCGAGTGTTTGACGCCGGTTTGTACGACCCGGTCATGAGCGCAGTCGCCGAACTCGTTGCTCGCTCCCCCGTTACCAACATCGTCGACGCTGGGTGCGGCGAAGGCTCGTATCTGGCCGCATCTACCACCCTGTCGGGCGCTACCGGATGGGGCATCGATATCTCCAAGCCCGCAGTCAGGCTCGCCTCGCGCCGGCATCGCGATCATCGGTACGCAATCGCTTCGAGCTACGCGCTGCCCTTTGACGACAACTCGTTTGAGGCATTGATCAACGTGTTCTCGCCTCGCGACTTTGCCGAGATGCTTCGAGTACTCGCACCAGGTGGCAGCGCTGTTGTCGCTACGCCGGGCCCTCGCCATCTCACCCAACTCAAAGCCCTGATCTACGACGACCCTCGCCAACATCTCAACCGCTCGGACCCCGACAGCCCAGTTGGTGAGCCGACACCTCAAGAAGTGAGTTCGGTGCAGTTCGAACTCTCACTCAATGATCAAGACCTACGGCTCAGCCTGTTGGAGATGACACCGTTTTGGTGGAGCACGACACCCGAACGACGCGAGGTCATCGCGGCGACGCCGCTGATCGTCGACATCGACATTCAGCTCAGCGTGTACCGCAAGCCCAATGGGTCGGCGCTTCACCCTGTGCTCTAGCGTCCGGTTGTAACTACTTCGTTTACTCCCCTGGAATGAGATCAGCATGGAACGTGAAGCTTGGATCATCGACGCCGTCCGCTCGCCACGAGGCAAGGGCAAGGACACCGGCTCACTGCACAATGTGCATCCGCAGCGCATTCTGGCGCAGGTGCTCAATGCACTGCAGTCGCGCAATGGTTTCGACACCGCCGAGGTCGACGATGTCGTGATGGGTTGTGGTGCCGGCAGCGGTGACCACGCAATGGACATCGCCCGCATGGCAGCGCTCGACGCTGGCTGGTCGCTCGACGCCCCCGGCGTCACCCTCAACCGCTTCTGCGGATCTGGCCAGCAGGCCGTGAACTTTGCTGCGATGGGCATTCTGTCGGGCTTTCAGGACATGGTTGTTGGCGGCGGCGTCGAATCAATGTCGCGCCCAGCACCCATGCATGTCGATGGCTTCACCGCCAACAACGCCCACTTGCGCGAGCAATATGCAATGGTCTCGCAGGGCATCTCAGCCGACCTCATCGCCTCGGTCGAAGGCTTCACCCGCGAAGAGTGCGATGCGCTCGGCGTCGAGAGCCAGATTCGTGCACAGGAAGCCATCTCGCAGGGACGCTTTGAGCGCTCGCTTGTTCCGATCTTTCACGACGACGGCACGCTTGCCCTCGATCACGACGAGTTCCCCCGTCCCGGCACCACCATCGCCGATCTCGCCAAGCTGAGCCCCAGCTTCGAAGGCATGGGCGCTTACGTGCCAAAGGGCCAAGACCTGTCGCTCGACCAAACCGCGCTCCTCGCCTACCCACAGGTTGGCAAGATCAACCACGTTCATCACGCCGGCAACTCTTCGGGTGTTGTCGATGGTGCCGCAGCCGTACTCGTCACGTCGCCCGACTACGCACGTGCTCATGGCATGAAGCCACGCGCTCGCATCATCATGACTGCCGTAGCTGGCACCGACCCAGTGATCATGCTTACCGCCCCCGGTCCAGCCGCCGAGCGTTGCGTGCAAAAAGCTGGCATGACCTTCAACGACATCGACCTGTTCGAAGTGAACGAAGCGTTCGCCGCTGTCGTGCTCAAGTTCTTGCGCGACACCGGCGTCAGCTGGGACAAGGTCAACGTAAACGGCGGAGCGATGGCGCTCGGTCACCCAATTGGGGCCACCGGCGCAATGCTCATTGGCACGTTGCTCGACGAGCTCGAGCGCCGAGATTTGTCTACCGGTTTGGTCACGATGTGCACCGGCGGCGGTATGGGTACCGCAACCATCATCGAACGCATCTGAGTTGGCGCCCCTTCGGGGGCTCCGCTACTCGGTGTAGCGGCGAACCGTTGCCTTCTTACCCTTGATGGTGGTTCGCTTCAGCGCAGCGATCACATCTTCGACAGCGCCAGCGGGCACGCCAACAATTGCGAAGTGTTCAGACACCTTGATGGGTCCGATGTCGCGGCCACTCAAGTTGGTCTCGTTTGCGATTGCGCCAACGAGGTCGCCTGGCTTGACACCATCTTTGCGACCGGCGCCCACATACACGCGGCCCACATCGCCACTGTCGTGACGGCCGGAGTCGCGCATCGCGCCACGCTCGGGACGACCCTTATCGGGACGGCCCTTGTCGGGGCGAGCCTTATCGCGATCCATGCGCTGCGAGGCGTCGGGGATTTCCTTCTCGTCGATGATTGCGCCAGTGGCTGCGTGAGCAAGCTTGATGGCGGCGAGCGCAACGTTGCGAATGTCGAAATCGGCGGCCAACGCATCGACCACACCGTGATAGTTCTCGAGGTCGTCAGAGCCCAAGGCCTCGCGCAGTGTCTCGAGCGTGAGCTCAATCTGGCGGGCGCGCAGATCGGCAACCGTAGGGACCTTTTCGATCGAGATCTTCTGCTTGGTGAGGCGCTCGATATTGCCGAGCAATCGCTGCTCGCGAGGTTCGGCCAAGGTGATGGCCGTGCCTTCGCGACCGGCTCGGCCCACGCGACCGATGCGGTGCACATATGACTCTGGTGCCGACGGAACGTCGTAGTTCACAACGTGGGTGAGTTGGTCGATGTCGAGTCCGCGAGCAGCAACGTCGGTGGCTACGAGCAACTCGGTTGTGCCAGCGCGCAAACGACCCATCACGCGATCACGTGATTCTTGAGTGAGGCCACCATGCAATGACTCGGCGCGGTAGCCACGACCGTTCATCGTTTCGGTGAGTTGGTCGACCTCGGTGCGGGTACGACAGAAAATGATCGCAGCGGTAGGCGCCTCGATGTCGAGGATTCGACCAAGCGCGGCGGGCTTGTGCGAGCGCTGAACCACGTATGCGGTTTGGCGCACCAATGGCGCCTTGCCTGGCTTGGTGTCGCCAAGACCGATCTGGATCTTGAGCGGATCACGCAGGTGGCGCTTGGCAATGCCGTTGATGCGTGGCGGCAACGTGGCCGAGAACATCACGGTCTGACGCGAGTCGGGGGTGGATTTGAGAATCTCTTCGATGTCTTCGGCGAAGCCCATGTCGAGCATCTC
>Ga0194051_1001313_pt1 | contig 13280 bp, 8 predicted proteins | sample SepL2320m_MetaG_FD_161275 | JGI IMG/M metagenome (GOLD analysis project Ga0194051, IMG submission 161275) | Anoxic zone freshwater microbial communities from boreal shield lake in IISD Experimental Lakes Area, Ontario, Canada - Sep2016-L239-20m | ecosystem: Environmental > Aquatic > Freshwater >... | reverse complement strand
CTCCTTACATTGGTAAGCAGGTTGAAGCTCGAATCATCGAACTAGATAAGAACCGTAACAACGTTGTTCTTTCACGTCGTGCATTCTTAGAGCAGACACAATCTGAATCACGCACAACTTTCCTTAACCAGCTACAAAAGGGCCAAGTTCGTACAGGTGTTGTTTCATCAATCGTTAACTTCGGTGCATTCGTTGACCTTGGTGGCGTAGATGGACTTGTTCACGTTTCAGAGCTTTCTTGGAAGCACATCGATCATCCAGGTGAAGTTGTTGAAGTTGGCGATGAAGTAACTGTTGAAGTTCTTGAAGTTGATTTCGAGCGTGAGCGCGTGTCACTTTCACTTAAGGCAACACAAGAAGATCCATGGCAGGCATTTGCTCGCACTCACACAATCAATCAGGTTGTTCCAGGTGTGGTTACAAAGCTCGTTCCATTTGGAGCATTCATTCGTGTACACGAAGGTATTGAAGGCCTAGTTCACATCTCAGAGTTGGCAGAACGTCACGTTGAAATTCCAGAGCAGGTTGTTCAAGTTGATGATGAACTATTCGTAAAGATCATCGACATTGACCTTGAGCGTCGTCGTATTTCACTATCTCTGAAGCAAGCCAATGAAGGACATGAGATTGAGATTGAAGCATTTGATCCAACTCAATACGGAATGGCTGCTCGCTACGATGCTGCAGGAAACTTCATCTATCCAGAAGGTTTCGATTCAGATTCACAAGAGTGGAAGCCAGGATATGAAACACAGCGCGAAGAGTGGGAAAAGCAATATGCCCAAGCGCAGGAGCGTTTCGTGGCACATAAGAAGCAGAAGGCAGAAGCTAAAGTTGCCGATGCTGCTGCAACTCCAGCCGAAGAAACTCCAGCTGCTGAGTAGTAATAATTAAGATAAAGGGACTCGACTTAATCGTCGGGTCTTTTTTCTTTTCCAATCGGGTTATCCTTATTCCATGCGCGTAATCGCTTTAACTGGTGGCATTGGCTGCGGTAAGTCACTTGCCGCTGAGTACTTTGCCGATTTTGGTGCAATCGTGATTGATGCAGACCAGTTAGCGCGCGCAGCAATAGAGCGCGGTTCAGCAGGCTTTGATCAAGTGGTGAGCATCTTCGGAGATTCAATTCTAAAAAATGGGGATATAGATAGACGTGCTTTGGGTGAGTTAGTATTTAAAGATCCTTCTTCAAAAGTGAAGTTGGAAAATATCATTCATCCGTGGGTCCGCCAAGAGTTCGAAGAAGCAGTTGACTCTCTGAAAGCTGATGAAACTCTTGTCTATGAAATCCCGCTTTTGTTTGAAACCGGTGGTCAAGATCGATTCGATATTGTCGTAACCATTGAATCATCAATGGAGAATAGAGTTACCAGGTTGCGTGCCAGGGGATTACACATCTCTGAAATAGAAGCGCGAATTGCTGCCCAGGCGACGAGAGAGCAACGGGAATCAATAGCCGATTTCCTGATTGAAAATGATGGTAGTGAAGATGAATTACTGCGTAAAGTAGAAAATATCTGGGATGAACTCGCGAATAAGGATGTAAAAAAGTAGGCTTGGCAAATGCGCCCGGTCTCAGAACTCCAACGTCGAGTCGAGCCATTTCAGGTAATTAGTGATTATGTTCCAGCTGGAGATCAACCAGAGGCTATAGAAGAGATTGCCCGCAGAATCAATGCTGGCGAACAAGATGTAGTTCTGCTCGGTGCCACTGGAACAGGAAAATCAGCCACAACTGCTTGGTTAATTGAAAAGCTGCAACGGCCGACCTTAGTGTTGGCACCTAATAAGACGCTGGCTGCACAGTTAGCAAATGAATTTAGAGAGCTGCTCCCAAATAACGCCGTTGAATACTTTGTTTCCTATTACGACTACTACCAACCAGAGGCATACGTCCCACAGACTGACACCTTCATCGAAAAGGACTCAAGTGTTAATGATGAGGTGGAGCGCTTGCGCCACTCGGCTACAAACTCACTTTTAACTCGTCGTGATGTGATTGTGGTTGCGACCGTGTCCTGTATTTATGGATTAGGCACGCCGCAGGAGTATGTGGATCGAATGATCAAACTGCGCGTGGGAGATGAGATTGAACGCAACACTCTCTTGCGCAAATTTGTTGATGTTCAATACAAGCGCAACGATGTTGCTTTCGAGCGGGGCACATTCCGAGTCCGGGGAGACACAATCGAAATCATCCCTATGTATGAAGAGTTAGCTATTCGTATCGAGATGTTTGGTGATGAGATTGAAAAGATAACTACCTTGCATCCTCTTACTGGTGAAATCATGCGCGATGAGGTGGAGATGTATATCTTCCCTGCAACCCACTATGCCGCAGGACCTGAAACTATGAAGCGGGCTATTGGTGATATTCAGGATGAACTCCAAGTTCAACTCAATCTTTTAGAAAAGCAAGGCAAACTCCTAGAGGCACAGCGACTTCGGATGAGAACTACCTTTGATATTGAGATGATGGAACAAATTGGTTTTTGTAGTGGAATTGAGAACTACTCCCGACATTTAGATGATCGCGCGGCTGGGTCTGCGCCAAACTGTTTACTGGATTATTTCCCAGAGGATTTTCTTGTAGTTATCGATGAAAGCCATGTGACAGTGCCACAGTTAGGTGCAATGTTTGAAGGTGATGCTTCCCGCAAGCGCACATTAGTTGAGCATGGCTTTAGATTGCCTAGCGCGCTGGATAATCGCCCTTTGAAGTTTCCTGAATTTATAGAACGTACTGGGCAAAAGCTTTATCTCTCTGCAACGCCAGGAAAGTATGAGATGGCAAAGGTAGATGGCGATGTTGTTGAGCAAGTGATTCGACCAACTGGGTTAGTAGACCCACAGATTGTTATTAAACCCATTAAGGGTCAGATCGATGACTTGCTCAATGAAATAACGATCCGGGCTGAGAAGAACGAGCGTGTTCTAGTTACGACGTTGACTAAAAAGATGAGTGAAGATTTGACGGATTATTTGCAGGAGAAGGGAGTGCGAGTCCGATATCTGCACTCTGAGGTAGACACCTTGCGCCGTGTTGAGCTCTTGCGTGAACTGCGAACTGGTGAATACGACGTGCTCATAGGAATCAACTTGCTTCGTGAGGGTTTGGATCTACCTGAGGTTTCCTTAGTAGCAATTTTGGATGCCGACAAAGAGGGCTTCCTTCGCTCTGCGACATCGTTGATTCAAACTATTGGTCGCGCAGCTCGAAATGTTTCAGGGGAAGTGCATATGTATGCCGACAACATCACGGCCTCTATGGAAAAGGCTATTGATGAGACTAATCGCCGTCGGGCTAAGCAAGTTGCATACAATCTAGAAAAAGGTGTTGATCCACAGCCATTGCGTAAAAAGATTGCAGATATCACTGATCTGATTAACCGTGAATCTGAGGACACTGATGAGCTGATGGCATCAAATAAGCGCGCAAATCAAAAGAGCGCAGCAACAGCTGGGCTCTATGTGAAATCGTTGGCTTCTTTGCCGCGCCAAGATTTAATGGCGTTGATAGGCTCGCTCACTGATCAGATGCGCGCTGCGGCAGGAGACCTTCAATTTGAAGTGGCTGCACGATTGCGTGATGAGATAAAGATTTTGAAGAAGGAACTGCGTTCAATGGAAGAGGCTGGGGTTTAGTGACTATCGACAAACTTGTTGTTCGCGGTGCTCGTGAACACAACCTCAAAAATGTTTCCATTGAGCTGCCACGCAACGCGCTCATTGTCTTTACGGGTCTATCTGGTTCTGGTAAATCCTCACTGGCTTTCGACACCATATTTGCTGAAGGACAGCGACGATATGTTGAATCCTTATCTGCGTATGCTCGTCAATTCTTAGGCCAGATGGATAAGCCCGATGTTGACTTCATTGAAGGGTTATCTCCAGCAGTTTCTATTGATCAAAAATCTACGAACCGCAATCCGCGCTCTACTGTTGGAACAATCACTGAGGTATATGACTACCTGCGTTTGTTATTTGCTCGTGCTGGTCGTCCACATTGCCCCACCTGTGGTCAGGCAGTAACAAGACAGTCACCACAGCAGATTGTTGATCAGATTTTGACTATGCCACCGACAACAAAGTTTCAGGTTTTGGCTCCGATAGTTCGGGCACGAAAAGGTGAGTTTGTTGATCTTTTTGCCGATCTTATTACTCAAGGTTTTTCACGTGCTCGGGTAGATGGTGAGGTTATACAACTCACCGATGTACCAAAGTTAAAGAAGCAGGAAAAACACACTATTGAAGTTGTGGTTGATCGTCTGACTGCAAAAGAGGAGTCAAAGACTCGACTCACAGACTCCATTGAAACTGCGCTGCGCCTTGCCTCTGGAATTGTGCTTTTAGATTTTGTGGATGCCAAGGGTTCAGAAAAGGAGCGCACGTATAGTGAGCATTTGGCATGTCATCAGTGCAACCTTTCCTTTGAGGAGTTAGAGCCTCGTTCCTTCTCATTCAACTCCCCATTTGGTGCATGCCCTGAATGTTCTGGAATTGGAACCAAGCTCGAAGTTGATAATGATTTAATCATTCCTGATGATTCGATCTCCATCAATGAAGGTGCGATTGCACCTTGGTCAGGCGGGCAGTCATCAGATTACTTCCTGCGCTTATTAGAGGCGTTAGCAAAGGATGTTTCATTCTCCCTGGATACACCGTGGAAGAAGATCTCGGTCAAAGCACGAGATGCGATTATTAATGGCTATGAGTATGAAATTAAGATGAAGTACAAGGGCCGCTACGGTACTAAGAACTACACAACAGGCTTTGAAGGCGTAGTTCCATTCATTCACCGTCGCCATAGTGAAACTGATAGTGATTACAGCCGCGATAAGTACGAAGCGTATATGCGTGAGACGCCTTGTGATGTGTGTAAGGGAGCTCGCCTTAAGCCTGAAGTACTGGCTGTGAGTCTGGGCGGTAAGAACATTAGTGAAATTACCGAACTTTCGATTATGGAATGCGCAGAGTTCCTTAAGGCGATCAAACTCAATAAACGTGAGGCGCAAATCGCTGAACGTGTGATGAAGGAAGTACATGCCCGTCTTGGATTCTTACTCGATGTTGGCTTGGATTATTTATCACTTGCTCGCCCAGCTGGAACGTTATCTGGTGGTGAAGCACAGCGAATCCGCCTTGCAACACAGATTGGCAGTGGGTTAGTTGGCGTGCTCTATGTTTTGGATGAGCCAAGTATTGGTCTGCACCAAAGAGATAACCGCCGCTTGATTGATACCTTGACGCGTCTGCGTAATTTAGGAAATACACTCATTGTTGTTGAACATGATGAGGAAACTATTAGAACTGCTGATTGGGTTGTAGATATCGGGCCAGGCGCAGGTGAGCATGGTGGCAACGTTGTTGTCTCAGGTAGTTATGAAGACTTGATTGCCTCTAAAGAATCGATTACTGGCGCTTATCTCTCTGGCCGTAAATCGATCACGATTCCTACTAAGCGCCGCAAAGTGGATCCTAAGCGCCAGTTGGTTGTAAAAGGTGCGAAAGAAAACAACCTACAAAATATTGATGTTGAGGTACCACTAGGAGTATTTGTATCGGTTACCGGTGTGAGTGGTTCAGGTAAATCAACGCTAGTAAATGATATTTTGTATACAACTCTTGCTAATAAACTCAATGGAGCACGTCTAGTTCCTGGTCGACATCGCACGGTTTCAGGCATTGATTTACTCGACAAGGTTGTTCACGTTGATCAATCACCCATTGGGCGAACACCTCGTTCTAACCCTGCTACATATACAGGTGTGTTCGACAAGGTGCGTGCGCTATTTGCCGAAACTTCTGAGGCCAAGATCCGTGGCTATCAGCAAGGACGTTTCTCATTTAACGTCAAAGGTGGCCGCTGTGAGAACTGTTCAGGAGATGGCACGATCACAATTGAGATGAACTTCTTACCTGATGTCTATGTTCCTTGCGAAGTCTGTCATGGTGCTCGCTATAACCGTGAAACTCTTGAGGTTCACTACAAGGGCAAAACTATTGCCGATGTCTTAGATATGCCGATAGAACTAGCTGCTGACTTCTTTGAATCCGTTCCAGCAATTGCTCGTTACCTGAAAACACTCAATGATGTTGGTTTGGGGTATGTGCGCTTGGGACAGTCAGCACCAACGCTGTCTGGCGGTGAAGCACAGCGCGTGAAGCTATCGACTGAACTGCAACGACGTTCAACTGGTCGCACAATTTATGTTCTAGATGAGCCAACAACTGGTTTGCACTTTGAAGATGTGAGCAAGTTATTGGGAGTTCTCAATCGTCTAGTTGATACAGGTAACACTGTTGTGGTGATTGAACACAACTTAGATGTCATTAAATCCTCTGACTGGGTCATTGATATGGGACCAGAGGGTGGCTTCCGTGGGGGATTGGTAGTTGCCCAAGGAACACCTGAAGATGTGGCCAAGGTGGCAGCAAGTTACACCGGACAGTTCTTGGGTGAAATTTTGGCTAGTAATCGCAAAGTAGCGGTTAAGAAGTAAGTGATATGGCAGATCCCCAAAGCTATCGGCCAACGGATATACCTAAACTCCCTGGGGTCTATCGATTTTATGATGCTACCGACACGGTTATCTATGTAGGCAAGGCAATCAATTTAAAGAATCGGTTGAGTAATTACTTCCAGGGCAACTTAGCTGAAAAGACTTACCGCATGGTGCATCAGGCGGTGCGAGTGGACTGGACGATAGTTGATACTGAAGTGGAGGCGCTGCAGTTAGAGTTTTCATGGATTAAACAGTATGCACCGCAGTACAACGTGCAGTTTAGAGATGACAAGTCATATCCCTATCTGGCAATAACGAATAAAGAAGAGTTCCCTCGAGTTTTCATTACCCGTAAATCTAAGCGTCCTGGAATTTCATACTTTGGACCCTTTACTCACACCTGGGCGCTTCGTAGCACTTTTGATGTCGTCCTAAAGACCTTCCCGATTCGCTCCTGCACCACAATTAATTTTGAACGAGCCAAGCGGACTAAGCGTCAATGTTTGCTTGGTGATATTGGAAAGTGTGCCGCTCCTTGCGTTGAGTGGATTAGCAAAGAGGATCACAAGGCACTCTCTGATCGCTTAGTGAAATTCATGTCTAATGGAAATACAGACATTGTTCCAACTTTGCGAGCTGAGATGGAGCTGGCATCTAGTCGTGAAGAGTTTGAACGGGCTAGTAAAATTCGAGATTCTATTGATGCCATAGAGCGCGCACAGGAATCGGCAGAGGCTGCATTGCCAGAGAATTTAACGGCCGACATTGTTGCAATTCACCATGATGGTGCACATGCTGCCGGATCAATCTTCATTGTTCGCGGCGGTGCAATTAAAGGTTCGCGTTCGTGGATTGTTGATCAAAGTAAATCCCTAGAGGGTGATGATGAGATGGGTGCGCTGTTCTACTCCATCTATAGTCAAAGCGCGCCAACTGATATCCCTGCTGAGATTCTTATCAATGAACTTCCACTTGATGCCACAGCGCTAGAGAGTTGGCTTAGCGGTTTGCGTGGTGCGCCCGTAATACTGAAGGTGCCTCAGCGTGGTGAGAAGGTTGAGATTCTGGCAACAGTGAAGCGAAATGCACAGTACTCACTCATTCAATTTTTAAGCAAGCGGGCAAATGATGCCGCAGTAAGTGGCAAGGCGTTGCTAGAAATTGAAGAAGCGTTAGATCTAAGCCGCACGCCACTTCGTATTGAGTGTTTTGATATCTCAAATATTTCTGGCACATCCGTCGTCGCATCCATGGTGGTATTTGAAGATGGATTAGCTAAGAAGAGTGAATATCGTCGCTTCATCATCAATACCGAAGAAGGCTTTGATGACACTCGAGCGATGCATCAAGTTATTACTCGCAGATTGAAGAGATTACTCGATGATAGATCTGTTGATGAAGCAGAGGTTGCAGAGCTTGGTGGAAAGTTAAGTAAGTTCTCATATCCACCACAACTTATTGTTGTTGATGGTGGTCAACCTCAGGTCAATGCAGCAGCACGCGCATTAGCTGAGCTCGGAATTACAGATATTGCTTTGTGCGGACTTGCTAAGAGATTAGAAGAAGTGTGGGTGCCAGGTTCATCTGATCCACTCATCCTTCCTCGCTCCAGTGAAGGTCTCTATCTCTTACAACGCATTCGCGATGAGGCACATAGATTTGCCATTACCTTCCACCGCTCTAGACGTTCAAAGGTTATGTTGGAGTCAATTCTCGATGAGATACCGCAGTTGGGACAAGCGCGCAGAAAAGCATTACTAGAACGATTTGGTTCAGTAGCTGCTATTCGTAAGGCAACGGTGGAAGACATTGCTGCAACACCGGGGATAGGCAGCAAGATCGCTGCAGTGATTGGTGAACAGCTTCTGGCAATGAGTTCTCAGCAGGTAAATACAACAACAGGTGAGATAGTGGAGAGTAAGTAGTGAGTTCAGATTTCTTTGATTCTACAAGTGAGCAACAAATAGAGTCTTTCACTAAGACGGCACGAGAGATGCTCGCGGGCTATGGTCTAAGTGAGGTTGAAGTTAAATGCATTAACTATGAATTCAATGCTACTTTCTCTGTCGTCACTGGAGCGGGAGATAAATACGCACTACGCATCAATGTGAATTCGACTCGAACGCTGGAGAACATGCACGGTGAAATCGAATTTGTTAACTTCATAGCAAGGGTACCAGGACTGAAAGTTCCAAGACCTGTTGCAAATAGTAAAGACAGCTATATCTCTTCAATTCATCACGCAGAATCAGGAAAAGAAGTCCCTGGCATTCTCTACACCTGGCTTAAAGGTGAAGAGATTGGTGATGAACCAACTCATGAGCAATTAGTGACACTCGGCGCTGCAATGGCACGGATGCATCAAAGTTCACCTGAGTTTAGGCTTTCAGAAGAGGCCGTCCTTCCAACCTTTAGTGACTGGTTGTGGGGGACTGAGGACTTTTTGCTCAGTGCTAAGAGCTTGCTTACAAAGGAACAGTTCACTGCAATAAAATCTGCGATCGATATTATTGAGGCTGATACAAGAGATCTTTTTTCAGCAAATCCAATTCAGGTAATTCATGGCGATCTTCATGGCTGGAATCTGATGTGGCATGAAGGCGAACTCTTCATCTTTGACTTTGATGATTGTGGCTATGGAATCCCGCATCAAGATTTAGCAATCACCTTGTATTACTTAGATACTCCCGAGCAAGATGCGGCAGTGTTGGAGGGGTATAGAACGGTCTGCCAACTACCCACCTATACCAAGGCTCAAATGGACTCCCTACTACTGCAGCGACGACTGGTTCTATTGAACTATCTTTATGAGACTAAAAACCCTGAACACAAAGAGATGCTGCCTACCTATTTAGAGAAGAGCATGGAGCGTGTGAGTGGGTTCTTGACAGATGTAAGAGGATAAAGCCATGACGAGCAATGAGACCTTGGTCCTAACCGGAATGTCAGGTGCTGGGCGATCAACGGTGGCCCATGCTCTAGAAGATCTTGGTTGGTATGTAGTTGATAACTTACCTCCAGCGTTGCTACCAGCATTAGTTGGTAAAGGCACGGGATCTCAAGGCAAAGAGTATGCAGTTGTAGTTGATGTTCGCGGTGGACATTTCTTTGATGAATTAACTGCAGCCCTAGCAGAGTTGAAGAAGAATGGTTCTACTTATCGTTTAGTTTTCCTAGATGCCACCGATCAAGCTTTAGTGCAGCGTTTTGAATCAACTCGCAGACCACATCCTTTGCAAGGCGGAGATCGCATCGTTGATGGAATTGCTCGCGAGAGAGCCGCGCTCGAAGAAGTACGAGCTGAGTGCGATATTGCTATTGATACAACTAATTTGAACGTGCACCAGTTGGAGAAGAGAATTGGTGAGATTTTTGGCGGTGGAAAGATTCAGGGAATTCGAATTAACGTCCTCTCATTTGGTTATAAGTATGGAATTCCAGTTGATTCAGATTTAGTTTTAGATTGCCGCTTTATCCCAAATCCACATTGGATTCCAGAACTAAGGCCTCTCACCGGACTTACAACTGCGGTGAGCGAAAAGGTTTTGGGTAGCGAGGGTGTGAGTGAATTCGTGAAGGACTATGTCGCACTCATCAACTCGATGATCCCTGGTTATATGCATGAGGGTAAAAAGTATGTGACGATTTCTATTGGCTGTACCGGCGGTAAACACCGAAGTGTTGCAGTTGCCGAAGAGATTGCACGCCAACTCGGTTCTAGCGATTGCTCTGCCTATGCAACGCATCGAGATGTTGGGCGAGAGTAGAGAGTGCAAAAAGTAGTTGCACTTGGGGGAGGACATGGTCTTGCCGCAACTCTGTCAGCGCTTCGCCAACTCACCAATGAGATAACTGCCGTTGTTACGGTGGCAGATAACGGTGGTTCTAGTGGTCGCTTGCGTGAAGAGTTTCCAATCTTGCCTCCAGGTGATTTGCGGATGGCGCTTGCCGCATTATGCGCAGATGATGAATGGGGCCGCACATGGGCAAACATCATGCAACACCGCTTTGAAAGTGATGGACCGCTCAACGGTCATGCAATGGGCAATCTCTTACTAGCATCGCTATGGAATGAGAATGAAGATCCAGTTATTGGTTTAGATCGCGTAGGCCAGTTATTGAAAGTTATTGGACGAGTTCTTCCTATGGCTGAAACTGCCTTAGATATTGAAGGAACTTTTAATACTTCAACTGGTCGAATTGTTGTTAGAGGGCAAAAAGAAGTTGCTACAGCAAAGGGTCGTATCGAATCCCTGCGCGTGATTCCAGAGAATCCGCAGGCACGTTTAGAAGCACTCACCGCGATCCGAGTAGCGGACTGGATCACTATGGGGCCGGGTTCGTGGTTTTCCTCAGTCATGCCACATCTCATGGTGCCAATGCAGCAAGATGCGTTGCTTCGCACAAAAGCTAAAAAGATATTGATCCTCAACCTTGATGCCACAAATACAACTACGGGAGAAGAGTTTGCGGGCTCCACACCAGAGGAGCACCTTGAGTTTTTTCACTCTTATGCCCCGCAATTAAAGATTGATTACTGTCTCGTTGATTCATCTGTGGTCCGAAACTCTGCAGCCCTTGATGAAGCTGCTGCAAAGATCGGTGGACGAGTAATTGCAGCCGATATCCGCAAGGCACCGGGCAGTATTCATCATGATGTTGCAAAATTAACTCTCCATTTAGGCCACATCATGGGTCCAAAACTGGTTGGATAACCCCATGGCGATGACAGCAGCAGTAAAGGACGAACTCAGTCGTATCTCAGTGACTAAGCCATGCTGTCGCAAGGCCGAGGTTTCATCCCTGCTCCGCTTTGCCGGGGGACTACATATTGCTGCAGGCAAGATTTTGATTGAGGTTGAGTTAGATACTTCTCAAAGTGCGCGCAGACTTCGTAAAGATATTGCAGATATTTATGGCCATGGATCTGATTTAGCCGTGCTCTCATCCAGCGGTCTTCGTAAAGGCTCGCGCTATGTTGTTCGTGTCATCGAAGCTGGAGATGCACTGGCTAGACAAACTGGTTTAGTAGATGCCAATGGTCGCCCTGTAAGAGGATTACCTCCTCAAGTAGTTTCTGCTGCAATTTGTGATTCGGAAGCGGCTTGGCGTGGTGCTTTCATTGCCCATGGTTCATTAACTGAACCTGGACGCTCTTCCTCACTTGAAATTACATGTCCTGGTCCTGAAGCTGCGTTGGCATTAGTAGGAGCTGCGCGTCGTATGGGAATTGTTGCAAAGGCCAGAGAAGTGCGTGGGGTTGATCGCGTTGTGATTCGCGATGGTGATGCAATCGGAGTTTTGCTTACCCGCCTTGGTGCACATGAGTCAGTCCTTGCATGGGAAGAGCGTCGTATGCGTCGTGAAGTTCGTGCAACTGCCAATCGCTTAGCTAATTTTGATGATGCAAATCTTCGCCGTTCTGCTCGCGCAGCAGTAGCTGCAGCAGCGCGCGTGCAGAGAGCAATGGAGATTCTAGGTCCAACAATTCCGGATCATTTGAAAGAAGCGGGTGAGCTCCGCATTAATCACGGTCAAGCATCGCTAGAAGAGTTGGGTTCACTTGCCACACCTCCGATGACTAAAGATGCGATTGCCGGTCGCATTCGCCGCCTATTGGCGATGGCTGATAAACGAGCCGGGGAGCTCGGCATTCCTGATACTGAGAGCGGACTTTCCCCTGATTTGTTGAATTAGGGCCTTTATTACTGAAGAGTTCACGCAATAGTCACTGATAGTATTAGCACCAAGACCCCAACGTTGTGGCAGATTAAATGCATATTTCAACGTTTGGGCTTTTTCATTGAGAGCCCCATGAGTAGCAAGGAAACAGACTGTGATTAATGTCGGAATTAATGGTTTTGGACGCATCGGACGCAACTTCTTTCGCGCATCCCTAACAAACCCAGATATCAACATCGTTGGAATTAACGACCTCACACCGAATGAGACTTTGGCACATTTGCTCAAGTATGACTCAATCTTGGGTCGCTTAGGTCTTGAAGTTACATTCACAGATGATTCAATCACTGTTGGTGGAAAGACAATCAAGGTTTTCTCAGAGCGCGACCCAGCTAACTTGCCGTGGGCCTCAGTTAAGGCCGATGTTGTTGTTGAATCAACAGGTATTTTTACAAAGGCTGCCGATGCTCAAAAGCACATCAACGCTGGTGCCAAGAAGGTCATCATCTCTGCTCCAGCAACTGATGAAGACATCACCATTGTTATGGGTGTTAATCATGAAAAGTATGATGGTTCAAAGCACAACATCATTTCTAACGCTTCTTGCACAACTAACTGCCTTGCTCCCATGGCCAAGGTTCTCAACGATAACTGGGGCATTGTTAAGGGCTTGATGACAACTATCCATGCCTATACAAATGACCAGGTAATCCTAGATTTCCCACATAAGGATCTACGTCGCTCTCGCGCAGCTGCAACTAACATGATTCCAACATCAACAGGTGCTGCAAAGGCGATCTCTTTGGTTCTTCCAGAGCTCAAGGGCAAGCTAGATGGTTATGCAATGCGCGTGCCAGTTCCAACTGGTTCGGCAACAGATTTAACTGTTGAACTTGCAAAGGAAGCAACAGCTGCAGAGATTAATGCTGCAATGAAGGCTGCTTCACAAGGCGCACTTAAGGGATACCTTTCATATACAGAAGATCCAATCGTTTCTTCAGATATCGTGACTGATCCATCATCATGTATCTTCGATTCAGGTTTAACCAAGGTAATTGGTAACCAGGTCAAAGTTGTTGGTTGGTATGACAA
>Ga0194051_1001307_pt1 | contig 13310 bp, 13 predicted proteins | sample SepL2320m_MetaG_FD_161275 | JGI IMG/M metagenome (GOLD analysis project Ga0194051, IMG submission 161275) | Anoxic zone freshwater microbial communities from boreal shield lake in IISD Experimental Lakes Area, Ontario, Canada - Sep2016-L239-20m | ecosystem: Environmental > Aquatic > Freshwater >... | reverse complement strand
GACCAGGACCGAGAACAGCGGCTGCGAGAAGGCGATGGCGGTGGCGTCGGCCAGCGGCAGCATCGAGACGGCATAAAAGCCCAGCACCATCGAGGCGGTGCCCATGAAGGTGCGCCAGAAGTGGCCGGCGATGCGCTTGGAGTGCCACGGCTTCACCCGGCCGGTGAGCATCATGGGCAGCAGCAGGACGAGGCTGATGACGGCGCGGAAGAAAGCCGTCTGCACGCTGTCGATCTGCTCCGACAGCAGCCGGATCATGACGCCGGTGGAGGTGAAGATGAAGCCGCCACTGACCAGCCACAGAGCGCCCTGCACGTTCGGCGGCAGGCGTCGCAGCCAGGCCAGCACTAGGTCGGGGTCCTGTCGGAGTGGACCGCGGGCCTCCAGGCCCGCTCATGAGGCGGGCCTGGAGGCCCGCGGTCCGTATGAGATGAATCCATCTCAGATCTTGCGGTCATGGCCGGCCCAGTACGGCGCGCGCAGGTCCTTCTTCAGCACCTTGCCGACCGGGCTGCGCGGCAGGGCGGCGATGAAGTCGACCGACTTGGGCGCCTTCACGCCGCCGAGCTTCTCACGGGCGAGATGGATCAGTTCCTCGGCCGCCACCGTGGCGCCGGGCTTGAGCTCGACCACCGCCTTCACCGCCTCGCCCCATTTCTCGTCGGGGACGCCGATGACGGCGCAGTCCTGCACCGCGGGATGGCTCCACAGCACCTGCTCGACCTCGCTCGGGAAGACGTTGAAGCCACCGGAGATGATCATGTCCTTCTTGCGATCGACGATGTAGACGAAGCCGTCCGCATCGATAACACCGATGTCGCCGGTATGGTGCCAGCCGAACGTAGAAGCTTCTTCCGTGGCCTTGGGGTTGTTGTAGTAACCCGCCATGACGAGGCCGCCCCGCACCACGATCTCGCCGGGCTCACCGCGCGGCAGGAGCCGACCTTCCTCGTCCATCACCTCGAGCCGCACCAGCGGCGAGATACGGCCGCAGCTCGCCAGCCGATGGCGGTTGTTGCTCGCGAGCGCCTCGATATGGTCCTCAGGCGAAAAGAAGGTGCAGATCATGCAGGCCTCGGCCTGGCCGTAGGTCTGGGTCAGCACCGGCCCGAATACCTCGATCGCCTCGACGAGCTTGTCGACCGACATCGGCGCCGAAGCATAGACCAGGTTCTTGAGCGAGCTGTAGTCGTACTTGGCGACATCGGGATGGGCGAGAAGCATGTAGATCAAGGTGGGCGGCATGTAGATGTGCGTCACCTTGTGCTTCTCGATCGCAGCCAGGATGCCGCCGGGATCGGCCGTGCCCATGAAGATGTTGGTGCCGCCGAACGGCAGCATGGGAAAGGAGCAGACGCCGGCCGCATGCGTCATCGGCGCCACCATGAGATGGACCGGCGGCGTCTCCAGCGGCATGCAGGCCCAGAAGATCGAGTTCATGGTCTCGATGTTGCGGTTGGTGATCTGCACGCCCTTGGGCCGGCCGGTGGTGCCGCCCGAGCTCGCGAGGAAGGCCACGCCGTCGGGATCGTCGGGCAGGTCGGGTGCTTCGGCCTTCTGCGCGCCGAGCCAGGCCACGAACGACGGCCGATCGATGCAGATGACCTCTTTGATCTTCGGGCAGGCCTCGCGGATGCGGACCAGGTAGCCGTCGAAACTCGAATGGTAGAACAGGACCTCAACATCGGTGTTGTTCAGGATGTAGAGATTCTCTTCGAGGGCATTGCGCGCATTGACCGGCGCCCAGGTGACGCCGGCGCGCACGATGCCCAGCAGGCAGGCGTAGGCCGCGGCGTGGTTGGGGCTGTAGACGGCGGCCTTGGAGCCACGCCCCAGGCCAGCCGACAGCAGCCCGTTGGCCACGCGATGGGTTTGGCCACGCACCTCGGCGTAAGTCCAGCCCCGCGCGCCGTCATGCAGGCAGTGCCGCTCGGGGAAGAGATCGGCGCCGCGGTCGAAGTAATCGATCAGGCGCATGGCTTAGCTCCAGCGAGGCTGTTCACGACGCACCATTTTCAAAGCTTTGGCGAGGGGCGGCGTCTAGTTACGCCACGAATCGGGGATGGCTTCTTTGTCGACCTTGGATTGCCAGGTTGCGGCCATTTCGATTTTTGAGCAGTCACCATATGACGATCCTACCTCATGCCGAGGAGCACCCGAAGGGCTACTCTACCCGATGCGGCGACTGATGATTTGCAAGATGAAGCTGTGCGGTTGGAGATGAAACCATGTCCGCCACCTCGCGACGCTCTCGGACATTGCTGCGCAATGTCCTGCCGCTCATGGGGGCCGAGCTGCGCTCGGCCCCGTACCCTGCTTCTGATATCAAAGGCAGTCATGTGGGAAAACAGGCGTATTCGCGGCTTCGCTGCCTCGTTCCTCGCGGTGGGAGCGCTGGCCGCGTCTGGACTCGTCGGGGCAAACAGCGCGCTCGCCCAGGCCAGCAAGCAGGAGGATCCGATCCCGGCCAATCCGGGACAGGACCTGACCGCGATCGAGCGCATCTTCCTGCCCCCGTCGCCGCCGCCGCTCACCGCCTTCCCCGAGCTGCGGGAGCGGTGGAAGGATACGCCGGCGTTCCTGCGCGATTCGAAATTCGACATCAACGTCCGCAGCTACTACCGCGACGCGGTGACGAACGCGCCGGCCAGCGCCAACGTCAAGGAAGCGTGGGCCGCCGGCGGCTCGGTCTCGACCGAGACCGGCAAGCTATTCGATCTCGTGACGCTGGGCGCGGTGCTCTACACCTCCGTCCCCCTGGTGGCACCTTCGCAGTATGGCGACACCGGGCTGCTGCTGCCCAACCAGCAAGGCTATGCCGTGTTCGGCCAGCTCTACGCCCAGGCCCATCTCTTCGACACGCACAAGGTCACGCTCGGCCGCTACCTCTACAACACGCCGTTCCTGGGACCGCACGACAACCGCATGACGCCGCAGACCTTCTCCGGCTACACCGTGCGCGGCACGTTCGGAGCTGAAGAAGGCAAACCTTCCGCCGACAGTAAAGAGAGCGGAAGTGGACCTGGCTTCCGCTACGGCGGCGGGTTCATCGACGCCATCAAGCCGCGAGACGCGATCGCCTTCCAGTCGATGGCAAGCACGGCGGGCGTTCCCACGTCGAACGCGGGCGTGGGCTTCGGCGGCGGCGTGCTGCACTGGGGACCGGCGCGGATCGGCGCGATCGACTATTACAGCCAGGACCTGCTCAACATCTTCTACACCGAGGGCAAGTACGGCGCGGACCTGGGCAGCGGGTTCAACGCCATCGCCGCTGCGCAGTTCGTGGCCCAGAACAGCACTGGTCAGCACTTGATGAACGGCGGCACCCCCTTCGCCACCAACCAGTTTGGCGCCAAGGTCGATTTCGGCTACGACACCGCTATCCTCACCGTGGGCTACTCCGTGGTGAATCCCGGCTTCGCAATCCAGACGCCGTGGAGTGCCAACCCCTTCTATACCGACGCCCTGATCCAGGGTTTTCAGCGCGCGGGCGAACAGGCGGTGATGGTGGGCCTGTCGCACCGGCTGACGCACATCGGCCTGCCGGGTGTCGCGGTCGCCGCGCACTTCTTCAACGGCGCCACGAGTGCTGCGGCCGCGGGGGCACCGCTGGTCGAGACGGAGTGGGACTTCCGTATCGAATGGCGACCGGAATGGAAACCGCTGGATGGGCTTTGGTTGCGTGCGCAGTACGGGAAGTCGTCGACCTGGCAGGGCGGGTCGCTCACCACGGCGGATGAGCTGCGGCTGGTTTTGAACTACGCTCTAAAAATATATTGAACTCATCGTCATTTGGACCGCGAGCCTCCGGCTCGCTCATGAGGCGAGCGGGACGCTCGCGGTCCGGAAGACCTCAAGCCAGCTTGAACACGCGGCAGGCGTTCGTTTCATAAATCTTACGTCGCTCCTCCTCCGTGACGCTGGCCCCATCCATGAATCGCACGGCCTCGGCGTCGTCCTCGTAGGGAAAATCGGCGGCGAACAGGATGCGGTCCACGCCCAGCACGTCGAGCGAGAGGCGGAGCGCCGGCATCGAGGTCACGCCCGACGTCGTGATCACGAAGTTTTCTAGGAAGTACTCGCTCGGCAGCTTGGGGAGCTTCTCGCAAGCGCCGATCTTCACTTCGAGCAGGTAGCGGTTGTCGATGCGCTGGAGCCAGAAGGGAATGCCCTCGCCCATGTGGCCGAGCACGATCTTCAGCTTGGGGAAGCGATCGAACAGGCCCGACATGATCAGGCGCATGGCATGCAGGCCTGTTTCGGCGGCGAAGCCCCAGCCCGCGAACCACAGGGCATAGTCGAGATACGGGGTGACCCAGGAAGCGGCGGGCTCGCGCGGATGAAGGTAGATCGGCATGTCGAGGGCTTGGGCCGCCTCGAAGATCGGGCGGAACTTCGCGGCATCGAGATACTCGCCCATCGTGTGGGAGTTCACGATCAGGCCTTTCAGGCCGAGCTTCTGCACGGCGCGTTCGATCTCCTTTGCCGCTGCCGCGGGATCCTGCGGCGCGATAGCCGCCAGCCCCGCGAAGCGCGTCGGGTGGGCGCGCACGGCTTCGGCGAGCGCGTCGTTCGACTCTGCGGCCAGGCGCGTGGCGAGTGCTGCCTCAAACACCTGCACGCCCGGCGAGGTGAGCGAGATGATCTGCATGTCGATGCCGACCTGGTCCATGTGCGCGATGCGCGCAGCGCCTATGTCAAGCAGGCGGTCGTCCAGCGGTTTGTTCGCGGGCGTCTGTGCCAGGATGGACTCGCCCATCTTGGCGAAGCCGGGCTCGACGTTGCGCCCGGCCAGGACGACGTACCATTGCGCCATGATCTCGGGCGTCACAAAGGCTTCTTCGACCGCGATACGCCGGAACGTCATGTGCGAACTCCTGCCACTTCGCGCGCACCCTACCTTCGACAGGCGAGGCCGGCTACCATACCGGCATGACAAAGCCCGAAGACGATTCCTCCAATCCTTCGCGCCGCGCGGCGATGGCCTCCGGCGCGGCCCTGCTCGGCACGACGCTGCTCGCCGGCGGGATCGCCAATGCGCAGACGCCGACACCCACACCGCCCACCGACACGATGCCGGCGGGCTACAACATCCTGTTCGTGCTGGTCGACCAGGAGCATTTCTTCCCGCAGTGGCCGTTCCCGGTGCCGGCGCGCGAGGCGATCAAGAAGAAGGCCATCACCTTCCTAAACCACCAGGCGGCTTCGTGCGTCTGCTCGTCGGCGCGCTCCGTCGTCTACACCGGCCAGCACATCCAGCAGACCGGCATCGCCGACAATCTCAACTACATCTGGCAACGCGACCTCTCGACCGGGATCAAGACGGTCGGCCATCGCCTCACCGACCTCGGCTATCACGCCGCCTACCAGGGCAAGTGGCATCTCTCGGCGACGCTCGACCTCAACGACAAACCGATCGACGCGCCACTGCTGGACTACCGCAAGACCATGCAGTCCTACGGTTTCCAGGATTTCTTCGGCATCGGCGACCTGATCGACGGCACGCTGGGCGGCTATTCCTACGACGACGGTACGCTGGCGACGGCGGTCACGTGGCTGCGCACGGAAGCGCAGACGCTGCGCACGAAGGGCCAGCCCTGGTACCTCGCCGTCAATCTCGTCAATCCGCACGACACGATGTATTTCGACTCCGACGTCGGAAACGAGAACATCCAGGGCAAGAGCCACGCGGTCGGCATCGCCCGCGCGCCAGCGACGAGCTCTACCGCGCGACCTGGGACAGCGTGCCCATGCCGGGCAGCCGGCACCAGCCGTTCAATGCACCCGGGCGGCCGCCGGCGCACCTCTACTACCAGCAATCGATCGACCTGCTGGTCGGCACCTGGCCCGACGAGGATCGGCGGTGGCGCGCGCTGCGCAACTACTACTTCAATGCCATCCGCGACTGCGACACCAAGGTGGAACGCCTGATGGCCGCGCTCGAGAACAACGGCATGGCGCAGAACACCATCGTCATCTTCACCGCCGACCATGGCGAGCTGGGCGGCAGCCACCAGATGCGCGGCAAGGGCACCACCACCTACCATCAGCAGAATCATCTGCCGCTCATGATCATCCATCCGGCCCTCGCGGGCGGCAAGCAGTGCCAGGCCATCACCTCGCAGCTGGATTTGACGCCGACGATCCTGGCGCTCACCGGCAAGGACGGCGCTTCGCTCGCGCGCGCGGGCGAGGGATTGCGCGGCAAGGACTTCTCCGCGCTGCTGCGCAACCCGGAGGCCGCCGGGCAGAAAGCCGTGCGGCCGGCCGCGCTGTTCAACTTCAACATGCTGTCCTACGCGAACCCCAAGTGGGCCGCGCTGTCGATCGACACGCGTGCCTTCAGGACGAAGCCGCCCGAGCAGCAGGAGGCGCAGCTGGCAGGCCACCCTGCGGATTTCCCGTATCGAACGGGGATCCGCAGCATCTGGGACGGCCGCTACCGTTTCTCGCGATACTTCTCGCCGACGCAGTTCAACATGCCGCGGACGATGGAGGAGCTTGTCGCCAGGAACGACCTCGAGGTCTACGACCTGCAGGCCGATCCCGACGAGATGGCCAACCTCGCGCTCGATCCGAAAAAGAACGGCGATCTCATCCTGGCGCTCAATCAGGCGACCAACGATCGCATCGCCGACGAGGTGGGCGTCGACGACGGTAGCTTCCTGCCGATCCGCGACGGCAAGTGGAAGTTCCCGCCGTTGAGCGACAGATAGAAGGGCTTCTACCCGATGCCGCGACTGACTTACAAAGATGAGGTCGTTGTTGGAGGCTGACGATCTCCCGTGCCCAGCGCGCGCTGCATCAGGACCGAATCGAGCCAGCGACCGAACTTGAAGCCGATGCTCTTCAGCGTACCGGTCATCTCGAAGCCACAGGAAGCATGGAGCCGGATCGACGGCGTCTGCGCCGAATCGCCAATCACCGCCACCATCTGGCGCTTGCCAGCCGCGGTGCAGTGCTCGATCAGCACCGGCAGCAGCGCCTTGCCGACGCCCTGACCCACCGCGTCCTTGTCGATGTAGATCGAATCCTCGACCGAGAATTTGTAGGCAGGCCTCGGCCGCCAGTTGCCGGCATAGGCGTAGCCCATCACCCGGCCGTCACGCTCGGCCACCAGATGCGGCAGGCCGAGATCGAGCACCGCGGCACGCCGCTTCTTCATCTCGGCGAGATCCGGCGGATCGACCTCGAACGAGGCCGTGCCGTGCAGCACATGATGTCGGTAGATTTCGGCGCAGCGCGCCACATCGGCCTCGGTCGAGGCCCGCACGATCAATCCACTCACGTCTGTCGTTCCCCGCGTCGTTTCACGCGGGGACTATAGCGCGTCAGTTGCCGCCACGCCGCATCTGGCTGGGATCGGGGCCGTCGAACTTGAACAGCGAGTCGGCAAGCTGCCCGCCCGCCTGCACATCCTGCAGCGACACATTCACCTGATTGCCGCGGTTGTCGATGATCGTCCAGCCGCGCAGCACCATGGGATTTTCCGACAAGCGGACGATGACTTTGCCCTCCTGGGGCTTCTTCGCCTGCGTCATGGTGAGCTGCAGCATGCCGTCCTGGCGCTCGCTCTTCTCGACCTGCAGGTCGCCACTCAGCGACAACGAATCCTTGACCAGGAACGATGCCGCCGTCCACCCGATCGGCCACTGGCCGAAATCCTTGGTGGTCGGGTCCCACATCGTCACCTGCGAGCCGTCGGCCACGACCTTGAGCTGCGAGGGCGCATCGTATTCGAAGCGCATACGGCCGGGACGGCGCACGTAGAGCGTGCCCTGGACGACCGAGCCGTTGGGATTGCTCTGCACGAACCGCGCCTTCAGCGTGCGGATCGAATTGATATACCTCTCGACCTCGGCCGCGCCCGGCTGAGCCTGGGCAACATCCTGGGCACTGGCTGTCGCGACGGTGAAGATCGAGGAGAAGGACAAGAGGACGGCGAGGAGGATACGCATGCGCTGCATATGAAGATCGAATGCGGCGGAATCAAGCAAACTGCCCCCTTTCCAAGTCGGTAAACGCACGTTTACCATAGGTGGAAACAAAGATTTTCACGATCAGCAGGGGAACCTTCCATGCACGTCGGAATGGCAGCCGTCTTCCAGAACACCGGCCGCGCGCTCAGCGACCGGCAGATCTACCTGAACGAGCTGGCGCTGGCCGACATGGCCGAGCCGCTGGGCTTCGAATCGATCTGGTCGGTCGAGCACCATTTCACCGACTACACCATGTGCCCCGACGTGGTGCAGTTCCTGAGCTACATGGCGGGCCGCACCAAGCACATACGCCTGGGCTCGATGGTCGTGGTCCTGCCGTGGCACGACCCGATGCGGGTGGCCGAGCAGATTTCCATGCTCGATCACCTCTCGGGCGGCCGCATGATCCTGGGCCTCGGCCGCGGCGCCGGCAAAGTCGAGTTCGACGGTTTCCGCCTCGACATGGGCGACAGCCGCGAGCTGTTCGTCGAATACGGCGAGGCGCTGCTGAAGGGCCTCGAGAGCGGCGTGATGGAATACCAGGGCAAGCATTACAAGCAGCCGCCGGTCGCCATCCGCCCCGCCCCGTTCAAGAGCTTCCGCGGCCGCACCTATGCCGCCGCCGTCAGCCCCGAGAGCGCGCGTATCATGGCCAGGCTCGGCGTCGGCCTCCTCATCATCCCGCAGAAGCCGTGGCGCGAGGTCGAGAAGGAGCTCACCGAGTACAACACGCTCTATCGCGAGATCAACGGCACCGACGCGCCGCAGCCTGTATCCGCCGGCTGGACCTTCGTAGACGACAGCGCCGAGCGGGCGCGCGAGATGGCGATCAAGTACATCGGCGGCTACTACCGCACGGTGCTCGACCACTACCAGTTCGCGGGCGAGCACATGAAGAACCAGCGCGGCTACGAATACTACGCCAAGATGAACGAGAAGCTCGCCGTCTACGGCGACCAGAAGGCGATCGAGTTCTTCGCCGATCTCCAGGTCTATGGCACGCCCGAGCAGGTCTACGACAAGATCATGAAAATCCACCAGCAGACCAACAATTCGGCCTATGTCGGCGTCTTCTCCTATGCCGGCATGCCGCACGAGGAAGCGGCGCGAAATGTGCGCCAGTTCGCGGCGACCGTGATGCCGGAGCTGAAGAAGTTCGATGCCGGCGCCGAAATCGACCGTTCGCAGGCGCTCCCCGACTTGCGATTCGCCGCGGCCGCCGAGTAGGAGCGCCCGCACGGCCTCTGGCACGGATGCGGCACTGCGCTAAGGTGACCGGCAATGACCGAGGCTCCGCCCGTGCTGGCTGATCTTAAGGCGGCCTGGCGGCTGCGTGGGCCGACGATTGGCTCTGCCAGACTGGTCTACGTCGCCGGGCTGATCCTTCTCGCGGGATTGAGCGACGGCGTCGGCCTTGCCTTGCTCATTCCCCTGCTGAATTCGCTGGGCGCACCGGCACCCGAGGCGACCGGAGCCGCCGGCTGGTTCTTCGCCCGGCTGCCGGGCACGCTGGGCGGGCTGCTGCTGGTGTTCCTCGGTGTTGCCGTGATGCGGGCGATCGTGGGCCGGCTGCGCGAGGACGCGGTCGCACGCCTGCGTTTCGACTTCACTGTCGGCCTCAAGATCAAGGCCTATGCCGCGATCGCAAATGCTTCCTGGGCCTACCTGCGGCGCAAGCGCGCCGCCGATTTCCACGCCGTGTTCACCAACGAACTCGGCCGGCTCGAGCACGGCGCGCAGCTGCTGCTGGAGCTTCCGGCGCGGCTCGTGATCTTCCTGGCGCACATCGCCGTCGCCTTCGCCATCGCTCCCGCCTTCTCGGCCCTGGCGATCGCGCTGAGTCTTTGCCTGGCCTGGGGCCTGCGGCGGCGGCTTCTCGAAAGCCGGCGGCTGGGCGACATCGTCTCCGACGCCGGCACGCGTGTCAGCCGCGAGATCACCGAGTTTCTCCAGGCGCTCAAGCTCACCAAGGCCTACGGCGCCGAGGCGCAGCATGTGCGCGCCTTCGCCGATGCCGTCGAACAGGACGAAGGTGCCGGCCTGGCGAGCAGCCGTCTGCAGGCCAACACGCGGCTGATCCTCGAGGTGGCGACGGCGGTGAGCCTTGCCGCCCTTCTCTGGCTGGCGGCCGAATGGATCGGCCTGCCGCTGGCAAACCTGCTCGTCCTGATCTTCGTCTTCCAGCGGCTCATGCCGATGTTCCAGGACATGCTGGATCTGGCACAACAGCTCGCGCATTGCTCATCGGCATTCCCGATCGTGGCCGCGACGATCGCCGAGTGCGAAGCCGCCGCCGACCGGAGCGATGCAGCACCCCCGGCGCGTCTGCCGTTCGAGACGGAGCTGCGCTTCGAGCGCGTGGACTTCGCCTACGATCCCGCGGCCGGCGACGTGCTGCGCGGCCTCGACCTGGCACTTCCCGCCGGATCCCTCACCGTGCTGTCGGGCGTGTCGGGGGCCGGCAAGAGCACGATCCTCGATCTCGCCGGCGGGCTGATCGTCCCAACGGCGGGCCGAATTCTCGTCGATGGCGTCGAACTGACCGCCGAACTCGCGCCGGCCTGGCGCCGCTCGGTCGGCTACATGGCCCAGGAAGCGTTTCTCTTTCACGACACGATCCGGGCCAATCTCGTCTGGGCGGCGCCCGCGGCTTCGGATGAGCGGATGCTGGAGGCCATCCGCCTGGCGGGGCTCGCCGAGCTGCTGCAAAGCCTGCCGGCAGGCCTGGACACCGTCGTCGGCGATCGCGGCGCCAATCTGTCGGGTGGCGAGCGTCAACGACTGGCGCTTGCGCGGACGCTGCTGCGCCAACCGCGGTTGATCCTGCTCGACGAGCCGGCCAGCGCCCTCGATGCGCAGAACGAGGGCCGCCTTCTCGACACCATCGCCGGACTGCACGGCAAGACCACGATCCTGCTGGTCACCCACCGGCCGACGGCGATCACCGGCGCCGACCGCCATCTCACGCTGGTCGATGGCAAGCTGGTGGCCACCGACGCGGTCCCCGTGCGCTAACAAAGGGGCGCTAGCGAAGGGCGGCGACCGCCTTGACGGCGAGGCGGAACGGCCGCGTGACGTAATACGCGGACCACAGCGTGGACGGCAGCTTCATCGCCTCGTAGTCGCCTGCGGTCGGCGTAAAGATGAGCTTCAGGGCAGATTTGACCCGGTCGAGTCGTCCATCACAAAGCGCGAGATCGGTGAAGTTCTCGCCAGGCGCCGTCGGCAGGACTCCAAGGCGCATATGACCGGCCAGAGACGCCGCGAGGGAGCGCACCCGGCTGCTGCGTGCCACCAGATCCGCGAGATCGCGCGGCACGGCAACATCAAGGAGGTCCTGCGCCAACGCACATCCCAGAAGCACCGAGTCGCCGCAGCGCCGCTGTCGGGCGCGCCGATGGACATCGAACCAGTCGAGATCGGGATTGCGGTCGATCATCCGGGCGAAGTCGCAAACCCACTTCAGTGCTCGCCAGGCTTCCTTGGTGCCGTGGCCGGCGAGCAAAAGAGCCAGGTTCACACCCCCGACGGTCGCGACGTGATGATCGCCGATCGAGATCCGAGCCAGATCGCCCCAGATGTCGGCGGGGGCCAGGGGAAACGGCACATGGATGCCGCTGAAGTCCCAATGCAGGTCGATCGCGCCGCTGCCGTCGGCGCGCGCGAAGGCATACTGGCGCTGGTGGACGAGGAACGCGTGCCGGAAATTCTCGTCGCCCTGTTCATTGCGGTAACCCAGCTGCGCCAACAGCCGTTCGGCCTCGCCGATCTGCCCTTCCGACACAATGACATCGATGTCGTTGCACTCGCGGTTGGCGAGGCCGCCGTAGAGAACCACGGCAAGCGACAGCCCCTTGAAGGTGACGATGGGAATTCCACGATCGGCAAACAGACCGGCCACGCGCCGCAGCTCATCCGACAAGGCGAGCGTTCGCACCAGATGGTGATGCTGAAAGGCTTCCAGGGCTTCCCTGGCACTCGCCGGAACGGCGTCCCACGACAAGTCGCTCAGGCACCGGAACAGGCTCGGCCGTACCCCGTGATATTCTGCGATTTCGATCAGATGGTGGCCGTCGACGCCTTTGCGAAGGGTGTCGCGGACTCTTGACAGGTCGGGCGTCGGCCGCGCCGCCAGACACAGCAGTTCAAACTCAACGATACCTGGTCGATCGTCCGGCACCGGCACCTACCTGGGAAATCGAAAGCCGGCAAAGCCACGTTCTGTTCGGTACTTGCGCGAACCATATCGCCGGGAAAAATCAGCCTGATTCAGTTCTCGACAACATGCAAACCGCCACGGCCCGTCAGGTTGTTACGCCTGGATTTGCTACCGTCGGACACCTTGCCGCTGCTCTTGGACATCGTCACATCGCGCAGGGCGCCCATCTTGGTGAGAACAGGCTTTTGGTAAGGCTTCTTCACCAACGCCTTGTGCGAACCCGAAACCTGATTGTCCTTGTTGGGCAGTGTCCCGGTCATACTAGCTCCTGTTCAATGCTCACTGTTCGCGCTCGAACGGATAGCGGCACATATCGCCGGAGAATATCGGACCGGTTCAGCCCTCGGCAGCATGCAATCCGCCGCGCCCTGTTTTATTGTTGTACTTGGACTTGCTGCCGTCGGTAACCTTGCCGCTGTTCTTGGCCATCGTCATATCGCGCAGGGCACCCATCTTGGTAAGGATCGGCTTTTGATAAAGCTTCTTCACCAACGCCTTGTGCGAACCCGAAGCCTGATTGTCCTTATCGGACGGTGTCTCGATCATACCAAAGCCTTTCGGGTGAACATCTTCAAATTAGCACAGGCGTACAATGCAGAGCCAGCGTATGAGGACGAGCCTTCAGGTGTCATTCGACGACGTCGATGAGGCCTTCTTCACGCAAGTCCGCCAGAATTTGCGCGACATCGGTCCGGCACTCGTCCGGCGACACCTCGAACTCGGCTTCGATCGACGCGCAAAGATCGGCCACCGACCGGGGCTGCTCGAGGGCATCCCAAATGCTGGCGCCCACACCCTGAAGTCCGAAATAGATCGCGCGTTCCGTATGAAGGATCGCGATTTCCTCGTGGATCTTGCAGGAGACCTGATGAGTCGATCGCTGGAAAGTGGCCGCTGTCGCACCCACGTGATATCCTTTCAGTCTGATTGCAGAATTCTCACGCTTGGTAACTAGCCGGGCAAGAGGCCAAAAGCAATAGACCATAGTATAATAGTGGTTAATTCAGATCGAGCGTCAGCCAGTGATCCAGCGCGAATACGGACAGTGCCGGCCACGCCATGAATTCCTGAACTGAATTTGTCGAGATTTGTCTCACGTCGACATATTTATC
>Ga0194051_1001306_pt1 | contig 13312 bp, 15 predicted proteins | sample SepL2320m_MetaG_FD_161275 | JGI IMG/M metagenome (GOLD analysis project Ga0194051, IMG submission 161275) | Anoxic zone freshwater microbial communities from boreal shield lake in IISD Experimental Lakes Area, Ontario, Canada - Sep2016-L239-20m | ecosystem: Environmental > Aquatic > Freshwater >... | reverse complement strand
GTATAACGGGATACCGATGTCAATGCCAGCTCGAACTGGTGCCAGCCTTTCGACAGGATGGCCTTGTTAAGGCCCGATTTCGCGGCGGCCCCGTTGAGCAGGTACCGGCCCGGGTTGCAATTACTTCACCGTCTGGTACGGGGTGTATCAGGTGTCCACGCGGACAATGCGCTACGCCAGCGCGGGCCACCCACCGGCGCTGATGTTCACCGCCGGCGCCGAGCCGCTCGAACTCAATACCGAGGGGCTTCCCGTCGGCATGTTCGACGACACCGTATTCCCCGCCAGCAGTCTGCCCGTACCTCCGGGAACACAGATACTGCTCTACAGCGACGGCGCCTACGAGTGGACGCTGCCGGATGAACGGATTTGGTCGGTATCGGAGTTCATCGACATGTGCAGTCGCCATGCCCACTCGGTGGATGACTGGACATTGGACTCACTGATGACCCAGCTTCGGACGCGTAATGCGGCGGCGGGGTTCGAAGACGACTGCTCCATGGTCCTGCTGAAGTTCGACTGAGGCCATCCCTGCAGGTCCGGGCTGCGCGCCAGGATGCGAGACCGACGATTCGGCTGATAACGTCACCGAGGATCAACCGGGCCGACCGCACATGACCGAGCAACTCGACCATGCCGAGAAACGGCAGCGTCAGGCTCTCGACGAGGTGAGCGCGATCGCACAGCTGTCCCGGGAGTTCCATGCCGTTGAAGGGGACGCCGAACGTCTGCGCGCTGTTGTCGACGGTCTGCAGGACGGGGTCGTCACGGTCAATCCCGAACTCGGCGAGGTCACCGTCAACGCCGCGGCCGCGGCACTGCTGGACCTTCCGCAGGGCAAGCAACCGGAGTCCGATTTCCGCACCGCCCTGACCATGCTGACACAGCGGGCACTGAATCGCGACGACGTCGATTCCTGCATCAGGGCTGTGGAGTCAGACCCGGCGGCCTCGGTCGAGTGCATGTGGCGCTTCGCCGGTTCGCCGAGCCATGTGTTCGTGGTGTCCAAACCCGTTCGGCACCAGGACTTCCGGGGCCGGACGTGGGTCTTCTACGACGAGTCCCAGTCCTCGACGGCGCTGCAGTCCTTGGAGCGGGCGCACGAACTGCTTCGGGCATCGGCAGACGGGATGCTCGATCCGCAAGCGCTGCTGGAAGCCGTTCGTGATTCCAATGGGCAGATCACCGACTTCGTCTATCGCGACGTCAACCGGGCTACCTGGCAATACCTGGAGACCACCCGCGACGAATTGATCGGACGCACTCTGCTGGAGACGATGCCGAACCTCAAGCCCTCCGGACTGCTGGCCCGGTATGCCCAGTGCGCCGACTCGCACGAGCCGATGATCCTCGATGATGTTCGCTACGACAATGAGATGCTCGCCGAGTCGCGGCATTACGACATCCGCGGGAACCACGTGGACGGTGACTTCATCACCCTGACCTGGCGCGACGTCACCGACAGGTTCGAGACGGCGCGGCGGATCGCACATTCCGAGGAACGCTTCCGGTTACTGGCGGAGAACTCCGGTGATGTCGTGGCGCACCTGCGCGATGGCGTGATCATCTGGGTTTCGCCGTCGGTCGAAGAAGTCCTGGGCGCGCCGCCCGAACACTGGATCGGTCAAGACATGCGCGCAACAGTCCCCCCGGACGAGCTTGGAAATCAGGCGGCGATCATTGAACGCATCGCGTCCGGCGAGAGTGTGGTCGCCCTCAGCCGGTTACTCTCGGTGGACGGCACCACACACTGGATCCATTTGCACGGCAAGCCTTTTCACAATGCAGACGGTGACCCGGACGGATTGACGGTCGCCTTCCGTGTGATCGACGACGAAGTGGAGGCGCTCGAGCAGGTCGAGAAGGCGCGCCTGCAGGAGGCCCGCGCCGACGCGCGATATCGCCGACTGATGGACAACTCGGCCGTCGGCATGAGCATAGTGACTCCCGAGGGGCGGTACGAGGCGATCAACCAGGCGCTGTGCGACTTCTTCGGCTACGACGCCGAAACGCTGAAAACCAAGACATGGCAGGAACTGACGTCGGGCGAGAACCTGGAGCGCGATCTCCGACAGGCCGATGAAGTGCTGGCGGGCCGCATCGACCACTACCGGCTGAAAACGCAGTACATCCACGCCGACGGCCACCCTATCTGGGCTGACCTGTCGGTGAGTTGTCTGCGCGACGCCCATGGACAGGTGGAGTACTTCATCTCACAGGTCATGGACATCACTGCGGAGGTCCTGAGCAGACAGCACATCGCCCAGCGCGATCTGCAGAATCGCGCACTCGCACAACGTCTTCAGGCCCAGACCGACCGCTTGCGTTCCGAACTCAAGGCCGCTGGAACCTACGTGAACTCGCTGCTTCCCGGAGACCTGGATGGCCCGGTGCAGGTAGCGCGACACTATCTGCCCTCCCGGGAACTCGGCGGCGACTGCTTCGACTACCGGTGGATCGACGACGATCACCTGCTCATTTACCTGATCGACGTCTCCGGACATGGCATTGCGCCTGCGCTGGAATCGATTTCGGTACACAACCTGCTGCGATCAGGTTCGCTGCCGACCGAGACATTGCTGGAACCTGCCGAGGTACTGGCTGAACTCAACGCGAAGTTCCCCATGGACCAGCATGGCGACAACTATTTCACCATGTGGTACGGCGTCTTCCAGGCATCCAGCCGGACACTGCGCTACGCCAGCGCGGGCCACCCGCCGGCCCTGGTGTTCGCCGACTCCGTCACTGATCCGGTCCGATTGGCAAGTCCGGGCGTGCCTGTGGGCATGTTCGCCGACACCGCTTTCAGCTGCGATACGCACACAATTCCGCACGGCGCCGAGCTAGTGCTCTACAGCGACGGCGCTTTCGAGTTTCCGCTGCCCGAGGGGGCAACGTGGTCACTGGACGACTTCGTGGCGTTGTGCAGCGCCCTCTACAAGTCGTGCGATTGGACCGTCGACGATCTCGCCGGGAAACTGCAGGCGCGCACCTTGGCGGGGCTGTTCAGTGACGACTGCTCGCTCCTGCGACTGCGGTTCAGCTGAGACGAAAGACGCCCAGCGCCGTTGGCGCTGGGCGTCTTTGAAACGTCACGGAACTACTTGGCCCGCTCCAGGACCTCGACCAGGCGCCAGCGCTTGGTGGCCGACAGCGGCCGGGTCTCCATCAGAGACACGCGGTCGCCGATACCGGCGGAGCCGTCCTCGTCGTGGGCCTTGACCTTCTTGGTGGTCCGAATGATCTTGCCGTACTTCGGATGCTGCACACGCGACTCCAGCTCGACGACGATGGTCTTCTCCATCTTGTCGCTCACCACGTAGCCGATCGCGGTCTTGCGGCGACCGCGCACCTTCTCGGTAGCCGGGGTGTTCTTGGGGCCCGGCCCCGAACTCTTAGTCTCAGTCATTACGACTCCTCACCGCCGGGACCGGAGGCCAGACCCAGCTCACGTTCACGAAGCACCGTGTAGATGCGCGCGATCTCCTGACGAACGATGCGCAACCGGTGGTTGTTGGCCAGCTGTCCGGTGGCCGACTGGAAGCGCAGATTGAACATCTCTTCCTTGGCCTGCCGGAGTTTGGTGGTCAGGTCCTCATCAGTAAGCTCGCGCAACTCGCCCGTGCTGATGCCCACTGCCATCAGAACTGCTCCTCTCGGGTCACGATGCGTGCCTTGATCGGCAGCTTGTGGATGGCACGCGTCAGTGCGTCGCGCGCGACCTTCTCGTCCGGGTAGCTCAGCTCGAAGAGCACCCGGCCGGGCTTGACGTTGGCGACCCACCACTCGGGCGAGCCCTTGCCGGAGCCCATCCGGGTCTCGGCCGGCTTCTTGGTCAACGGACGGTCCGGGAAGATGTTGATCCACACCTTGCCGCCGCGCTTGATGTGGCGGTTGATGGCAATACGGGCGGACTCGATCTGCCGGTTGGTGACGTAGGCGTGCTCCAGAGCCTGGATGCCGTAGTCACCGAACGTCACGCTGGTGCCACCGCTGGCAATACCACGCTGCTTGGGGTGGTGCTGCTTGCGGTGTTTGACCTTACGGGGAATCAACATGATTGACGCTTCCTAGTCCTTACTCGGCGCTCTCGGCTACCGGCGCAGCCTCAACGGCCACCGGCTCGGCCTCTTGCGCGATCGGGCCGGCCTCGTCGGTGCCCGACGCTGCGCGGCCGGCCTCGGTGCTCGTCGCCGTGGTGCCCGAAGCACCGCTGCGGCGCGGCCGGGTGCCCGCGGGACGATCACGACGGGGACGGTCGGCCGACGGCGCGGTTGCGGTCAGCTCACGCTTGCCCCCGACGACGTCGCCCTTGTAGATCCACACCTTCACGCCGATGCGGCCGAAGGTGGTCTTGGCCTCGTAGAGCCCGTAGTCGATGTCGGCGCGCAGCGTGTGCAGCGGCACCCGACCCTCGCGGTAGAACTCCGAACGGCTCATCTCCGCGCCACCGAGGCGGCCGGAGCACTGCACCCGGATGCCCTTGACGTTGGGCTGGCGCATGGCCGACTGGATGGCCTTGCGCATCGCGCGGCGGAACGCCACGCGGTTGCTCAACTGCTCAGCGACGCCCTGGGCGACCAGCTGTGCCACCGACTCGGGGTTCTTGACCTCGAGGATGTTCAGCTGCACCTGCTTGCCGGTGAGCTTCTCCAGGTCGGTGCGGATGCGGTCGGCCTCGGTGCCGCGGCGTCCGATGACGATGCCCGGACGGGCGGTGTGGATGTCGACACGAACGCGATCCCGCGTGCGCTCGATCTCGACATCGGCGATGCCGGCGCGCTCCAGGCCGGTGGCCAGCAGGCGACGGATCGCGACGTCTTCCTTGACGTACTCGGCGTACTGCTTGTCGGCATACCACCGGGACTTCCAGTCGGTGGTGATACCGAGCCGGAAGCCGTGGGGATTGATTTTCTGGCCCACTACTTCGAGCCTCCCTTCGTGGCTGCTGCCTTGGTGGCCGGAGCCTTCGTGGCGGACTTGCTGGCCTCAGCGCGACGCGACCGGGTGGACTGTCCGGCGCGCTGATCGCGCGGCGGCCGGCTCTCCACGATCACGGTGATGTGGGTGGTGCGCTTGCGGATCCGGAAGGCGCGGCCCTGGGCGCGCGGCCGGATGCGCTTGGCGGTGGGACCCTCGTCGGCGTAGACGGTGGCGACCACCAGGGTCCGCGGGTCGAGTCCGTTGTTGTTCTGCGCGTTGGCCGCGGCACTGGCGATCACCTTGGCCACCGGCTCGCTGGCCGCCTGGGGCGCCCAGCGCAGGATGTCGAGGGCTTCCTCGACCGACTTGCCGCGCACCAGGTTGATCACCCGGCGGGCCTTGCTCGCCGAGATATGCACGTATTTCGCGACGGCAGAGGCCGAAGGATATTCAGTCGTTGTCGTCATCGGCGCTTCGCTTTCCGGTCGTCCTTGATGTGGCCCTTGAACGTCCGCGTCGGGGCGAACTCGCCCAGCTTGTGGCCGACCATCGCCTCGGTGACGAACACCGGCACATGCTTGCGGCCGTCGTGGACGGCGAAGGTGTGACCGATGAAGTCAGGCAGGATGGTCGAACGACGCGACCAGGTCTTGATGACCTGCTTGGTGTTCTTCTCGTTCTGAACGTCGACCTTCTTGAGCAGATGGTCGTCGACGAACGGACCCTTCTTCAGGCTGCGTGGCATCTGTTACTCCCCTGCCCTAGCGCTTGTTCTTGCCGGTGCGACGGCGGCGGACGATGAGCTTGTCGCTCGGCTTGTTCGGCTTGCGGGTGCGGCCCTCCGGCTTGCCCCACGGGCTCACCGGGTGGCGGCCGCCGGAGGTCTTACCCTCACCACCGCCGTGCGGGTGGTCGACCGGGTTCATCACGACACCGCGGACGGTGGGGCGCTTGCCCTTCCATCGCATGCGGCCGGCCTTGCCCCAGTTGATATTGGACTGTTCGGCGTTGCCCACCTCGCCGACGGTGGCGCGGCAGCGCACGTCGACGCGGCGGATTTCACCCGACGGCATACGCAGGGACGCGTAGCTGCCTTCCTTGCCGAGCAGCTGGATGCTGGAGCCGGCGGAACGGGCCATCTTGGCACCACCGCCCGGCCGCAGCTCGACGGCGTGGATCACGGTGCCGGACGGGATGTTGCGCAGCGGCAGGTTGTTGCCCGGCTTGATGTCGGCGTTCGGCCCGCACTCGATGACGTCGCCCTGCTTGAGACCCTGCGGGGCGATGATGTAGCGCTTCTCGCCATCGAGGAAGTGCAGCAGCGCGATATTCGCCGTACGGTTCGGGTCGTACTCGATGTGAGCGACCTTGGCGTTGACGCCGTCCTTGTCGTTGCGCCGGAAGTCGATCACCCGGTAGGCGCGCTTGTGGCCACCGCCCTTGTGCCGGGTGGTGATGCGCCCGTGGGCATTTCGCCCACCGGTGCTGTGCAGTGGACGCAGCAGCGACTTCTCCGGCGTCGAGCGGGTGATCTCAGCGAAGTCGGAGACGCTGGCACCGCGGCGACCGGGGGTCGTCGGCTTGTACTTGCGAATTCCCATGTCTGTTCCTTCTCTGCCCGGCCTAGGCCGGAGCTCCGAAGATGTCGATCGGCTTGCTGTCAGCAGCCAGGGTCACGATGGCGCGCTTGGTGTTCTTACGCTTGCCGTATCCGTAGCGGGTGCGCTTGCGCTTGCCCTGCCGGTTCGCGGTGTTCACCGAGTCGACCTTCACCGAGAAGATCTTCTCGATGGCGATCTTGATCTGCGTCTTGTTCGAGTCCGGGTGGACGATGAACGTGTAGACGTTGTCCTCGATCAGACCGTAGGACTTCTCCGAGATCACCGGCGCGAGGATGATGTCGCGCGGGTCAGTCACTGTCGCCATCAGGCCGACACCTCCTGCTCTGCCTTGGAATCAGACACGGCGTGCTCGATGTAGGCCCCGATATAGGCATGGAGCGCCTCCACGCTGAAGACCACGTCGTCGGCCTTGAGCACGTCGTAGGTGTTGAGCTGGTCCGGCGAGAGCACGTGCACGCCGGGCAGGTTGCGCACGCTCTTGGCGCCCACCTCGTCGGTGCGGCCGATCACCACCAGCACGCGCCGGCGACCGGTCAGTGTGCCGAGGAACGACTTGGCACTCTTGGTCGACGGGGTCTGCCCGCTGACCAGCTCGGTCACCGCGTGGATCCGCTCGTTGCGGGCCCGGTCGGACAACGCACCGCGCAGCGCGGCGGCGATCATCTTCTTCGGTGTCCGCTGGCTGTAGTCACGCGGCTGGGGGCCGTGCACCGTGCCGCCGCCCTTGAACTGCGGAGCGCGGGTAGAGCCCTGCCGCGCGCGGCCGGTGCCCTTCTGCCGGTACGGCTTCTTGCCGCCGCCGGAGACCATGGCGCGGGTCTTGGTGGCGTGGGTGCCCTGCCGGGCCGCCGCCAACTGCGCCGTCACCACCTGGTGCATCAGCGCGATGTTGGGGTCCACGTCGAACAGCGCCGCCGGCAACTCGACGTTGCCGCTTGCGGTGCCGTCCGGGCTGTGGACGTCAATTGTCTTGCTTGCCATTACTTCTCACCTCGTTTGACGGAAGTGCGAACCATCACCAGGCCGCCGGTGCGGCCGGGGACCGCACCCTTGATCAACAGCACGCCGTTCTCGGCGTCGACCTTGTGCACCACCAGGTTCAGCGTGGTGACGCGGTCGTTGCCCATCCGGCCCGACATCCGGGTGCCCTTGAACACCCGGCCCGGCGTGGAGCAACCACCGATCGAGCCCGGCCGGCGGTGCACCGCCTGGGCGCCGTGCGAGGCGCCCTGGCCCTTGAAGCCGTGACGCTTCATGGTGCCCGCGAAACCCTTGCCCTTGGAGGTGCCGGTGACGTCGACGTAGCTGCCGGCCTCGAAGATGTCGGCCGTCAACTCCTGGCCGACCTGGTACTCGGCCGCCGCGGACTCGTCGTCGAGACGGAACTCCGCCATGTGCCGGCGCGGGTTGACCCCGGCGGCGGCGTACTGGCCGGTGACCGGCTTGTTGACCTTGCGCGGGCTGATCTCGCCGTAGGCGAGCTGCACGGCGCTGTAGCCGTCGAGCTCATTGGTGCGGATGCGGGTCACGACATTCGGTCCGGCTTTGACGACCGTCACCGGAACGACGCGATTGTTCTCGTCGAAGACCTGGGTCATGCCCAGCTTCGTGCCCAGAATTCCACGCCGTGGATTTTTTGTGGGTGCCATTGTGTTCGCCCTACTGGATGTTCACGTCGACGCTGGCCGGCAAGTCGATGCGCATCAGCGCGTCGACCGTCTTCGGCGTCGGGTCGAGGATGTCGATGAGCCGCTTGTGGGTGCGCATCTCGAAGTGCTCCCGCGAGTCCTTGTACTTGTGCGGGGAGCGGATGACGCAGTACACGTTCCTCTCAGTCGGCAGCGGCACCGGACCGACCACGCTGGCGCCGGTACGGGTAACCGTTTCCACGATCTTGCGCGCCGAGGCGTCAATGGCCTCATGGTCGTAGGCCTTGAGCCTGATGCGGATCTTTTGTCCCGCCACGCTTCCTACCTCACTCTGACTGCTGCGCCCATGTGCAATGGGCGCTGGCTTCCGCCGCCGCTGTTTACCTGTCCTGGTACACCGGCCCCCGCGTTCAGGTGTGTTACCCGCACGCAGGCCTCGTCGGCGCGACAATGTCTCGCTGGCGAGGTGGGGACCGGATGCGCCGGTGTCGGCGCTGGTCGTATGTCTTTCGCGGAACGCTCCCGGAGGGCGCGAACCCGGCTCAAGACAACCTGAACAGTATGCCTGACGACTGGGGCCTGCTCCAAATCAACCCGGGACCAGCGCGAGCGGCCTAACGTCGGACCAGAACTTGAGGGGTCCCATTATGTACCGAGTCATCCAGTGGGCCACCGGTGGCGTGGGCCGGGCGGCGATTCAGGGCGTGCTCCGCCATCCCGAACTCGAACTGGTCGGATGCTGGGTGCACAGCGCCGACAAGGACGGGCGCGACGCCGGCGAGCTGGCCGGCGAAGGACCGATCGGGGTGGCGGCCACCACCGATGTCGAGGCGCTGCTGGCCACCGATGCCGACTGCGTCATGTACTCGCCGTTGCTGCCCGACGACGCGATCGTCGCGGCGATCCTGCGGTCGGGTAAGAACGTCGTCACCCCGGTCGGCTGGGTCTATCCCGACCGGAACAACCCGGCGGTGGCGGCCATCGAGCAGGCCTGCTTCGACGGCGGGGTCACGCTGCACGGCTCCGGCATCCACCCGGGCGGGATCACCGAGCGCTTCCCGTTGATGGTCTCGGCGCTGTCGGCGGCGATCACACACGTGCGCGCCGAGGAATTCTCCGACCTGCGCACCTACAACTCCCCACTGGTGGTGCGCGAGGTCATGGGCTTCGGCCTGACGCCGGAGCAGGCGATGGGCGGACCCATGGCCACCTTGCTGGAGGCGGGCTTCAAGGCGTCGGTCCGGATGGTGACCGATCAACTCGGCTTCGCGGCGCAACCGCGCATCCGGTCCACCCAGGAGGTCGCCGTCGCGGTGACGGGCACCGACGACCTGATCGTGCCGATGGAGCCCGGGACTGTCGCCGCTCGCCGGTTCCGCTGGGAGGCGATCGTCGACGACCGGCCGGTGGTGACGGCCGCGGTGAACTGGCTGATGTGCGAGGTGGAGCTGGACCCGCCGTGGACGTTGGGCCCCGAGGGCGAACGCTTCGAGGTGGAGATCACCGGCGACCCGGACGTGCGGGTGACGTTCAAGGGCCTGCAGCCGGAGACGGTGGCCGAGGGCCTCATCCGCAATCCGGGCGTGGTCGCTACGGCCAATCACTGTGTCAGCGCCATCCCCTACGTCTGCCGGGCGGAGCCGGGCATCAGGACCTACTTGGACCTGCCGCTCATCGCCGGGCGGGCAGCGCCGGATTCTCGGCAGAGTCGGGTTAATGCCTGACTACCAGACCACCCACCGAGAGATTCGGCAGCTGGGGGCTCTGCTGGACGAACTGGAGATCGGCCTGGTGTCGATGGACACCGCCGAGGACTACGCCAATGTGAATCGCTCGGCGGCTGCGCTGTTGAACACCGAAGCGCGCGACACGACGGCATCCGAGTGCGCCGGGATCGTCCGCGGGCTGGCGGACCGGGCTCTCAATCGGACCGAATCCACTGCTGCGACACAGCGAATGGAGCGCGACCCCGCGGCAGAACTGAGTACCACCTGGGTGTTCTCCGAATCGCCGACCCACCTGGGGGTGATGTCCAAGCCGGCCCCGTATCCCGGACTCTGCGGACGGATCTGGACGTTCGTCGACAACTCCCCGCTGGCGCAGGCGATCGACTCCTCGAAGCAGATCAACGCGCTGGTCCGCGCCAGCAGCAACGCGATGCCGGACCCACTGGTGCTGCTGGAGGCCCTCTGGCGCGACGGCCGGGTGGTCGACCTCGTCTACCGCGACGTCAACACCGCAACGTGCGCCTACTTCGGGCTGCGCCGCGCCGAACTGCTCGGCCAGAGCATCATTGACGACGGCCTGGTCGACTACTACGTCCGCTGCGCCGAGAACGGCGATCCGGTGATCCTCGATGACTTTGCGCGCGAGAGGGAAACGGGTCTGCACTACTACGACGTGCGGGCCGCTCAGATCCGTCCGGGGTTGATATCGCTGACGTGGCGTGATGTGACCGAGCGCTTCACGCTGGCACGGCGCGTCGCCGTCTCCGAGGAACGGTTCAGGTTGCTGGCCGAGAACATCGGCGACGTCGTGGTTCGGCTGACCGACGGCGGCAGAATCACCTGGGTGTCCGATTCCGTGGAGCAGGCGCTCGGCGCCCCGGCGGACTACTGGGTTAACCGGCGCTTCACCGACTTCGGGCTTCGCGGCCAGCGGACGGACGGCCGCGAGCGTTGGGCGGAGATGGTCGCGGGCAAGTCACACATCGGACGCGGGCAGGTCCGCGGGCCCGATGGCGCGCTGCACTGGATCCACCTGCATTCCGAGCCGTTCCACGACGCGGATGGCAAGCGGGACGGCCTCGTCGCGTCATTTCGGGTCATCGATGACGAAGTGGCCGTTGAGGACAGAGCGCGAGAGGAGATCGCCCGAGGGGATGAGCGCAACCGCAAACTGACCCAGTACCTGAAGGCCCAGACGAGGCGGCTGATGGCGGAACTGAACAGTGCGGCGCGCTATGTGGCATCGATCCTGCCGGACGACCTGGACGGCCGCGTCCCCGTGACGGCGCGCTATCTGCCGTCGGAGGAACTCGGCGGTGACACCTACGACTTCCGGTGGCTCGACGACGACCACCTGATGGTCTATCTCGTGGACGTCTCCGGGCACGGTGTGGGCCCGGCCCTGCTAGCTGTGTCGGTGCACAACCTGCTTCGATCGGGAACCATCGGCTCCGAAACGCTGCTGCGCCCGGATGCGGTGCTGACCGAACTCAACCGGCTTTTTCAGATGGACCGCCACGGCGGCAACTACTTCACCATCTGGTTCGGCGTCTATGAAGCCTCGAGTCGCACGCTGCGGTATGCAAGTGCCGGCCACCCTCCCGCACTCGTGCTGGCCGGGGGGTCCGGGCCGGAGCAGCTGTCCACGGACTCGGTGCCGATCGGCATGCTCGACGACACGGCGTTCGCGACGGCGAACTACATCGTGCCCCGGGACGCGGAGATCCTGCTCTACAGCGACGGGGCGCTGGAGCTGGGGCTGCCCGAGGGCAAGCAACGGCCGCTGGAGGAGTTCGGCAATGTCTACGCATGCTCGGCCGGGACAGCGGAGCCGACGCTCAACACCTTGATCGTGAGACTGCAGGAACACTCGGCGCCGGCGAAGAACACCGACGACATCACGTTCGTTCTGCTGAGCATCCCGTAACTAACCCCGGGAGGCCCAGAAGTCGCATTTGTGCCGCTGGGCGAAATCACCGGTCAGTACGGGCTCGCCGGTTTGAAGCGAAAGCCGTTGCGGCCGCTGCGGATTCAGCGCCGGCCAGGCCGGCTGCCCGGGAACACCGGGATCGCCGGTCGTGACGAACCGGCTCCAGTAGGCAATCATCTGATCGGCCAGCGCCCGCTGCGCGGCATCCAGCGCCGGCGCACCGCCGATGTCGAACAGGTAGCGCAACTCCAGCGCGTGCGCAGCGCCGACCCGAAACGGCAACGCGCGCATGGGAGCCGGGGCCGGAGCGGTGCGATCGCTGAACTCGTAGGCAAAGACCGCTGGGCTACCCCGGCGCGCCAGTCCGGTGGCGTAGGCATCGATCGGGCAGGCGAACACCCCGTCGGTGACCGCGGCCGCGTAGGCCAGCGCGGTGCTGCCGTCGTATCGGTCGAGCGGGTAGTGCGCGGCCACCAGGGGCGCCTCGGCTCCGAAGGTGTCGGCGAGTAGAGCGGGGTAGGGCGGCAGGCCCTTGTGGCGCAGGTAGGTCATGGCGACGAACAGGGAGAACTCGTCGGCGGTATTGCCGATCAACACCGGCACGCGGGCGGTCGTGCCGCGACCGAGCAGGGTCTGCGGCGCGGCCGGCAGCCGCGAGGTTCCGGTGACCGGACCGGTCAGGACATTGCTGCCGATGCGGACATAGGGCGGTCCGGTGATCAACCGGTCGGCAGGCAGCGCCCGCAGGCAGCGCGCCGCCGCCTGCACGTCGGCGCACCCGGCCCGGGCCGCGTAGCCGATGCTGATCCGCTCGGCGGCCGGCAGGTCCGCCTGGATCTGGCACGGCCCGCTCTGCATGATGGCCCCCCGGAAGAGTCCGGCTGATTCCGGTGCGACCAGGTGGTCGCAGACCGAAATGGCACCGGCCGACTCCCCGGCAATGGTGACCTTGGCCGGGTCACCACCGAATGCGGCGATGTTGTCGCGCACCCAGCGCAATGCGGCCTGCTGGTCGGCCAGGCCGTAGTTGCCGAGTTGGTCCCGGTCGGCCGCCAGAGCCGGGTGGGCCAGAAAGCCGAGCGCCCCCAGCCGATAGTTGATCGAGACCACCACGATGTCGCCCCGGGTCGCCAGCCACCGGGCGTCATAGATGTCGGAACTGCCGTTGAGAAAGCCGCCACCGTGAATCCAGACCAGCACCGGCCGCGGCGAGTCAGGCGCGGCTCCGTCCGGTGTCCAGACGCTGAGGTTGAGGCAGTCCTCACTGGTCGGCCTGCCGAAGTCGGGGTCGGCGCGGGTGTCCTGGATGCACCGCAGCCCGGGCTTTGTCGCGTCGCGCACCGTCGTCCACGGAACCGGGGCCACCGGGGGCTGCCAGCGCAGCGCGCCCACCGGGGCCCCCGCGTAGGGAATGCCCTGGAACAGCCGGAATCCCCCGTCGGGGCCTGCGCCGCGGACGCC
>Ga0194051_1001304_pt1 | contig 13341 bp, 10 predicted proteins | sample SepL2320m_MetaG_FD_161275 | JGI IMG/M metagenome (GOLD analysis project Ga0194051, IMG submission 161275) | Anoxic zone freshwater microbial communities from boreal shield lake in IISD Experimental Lakes Area, Ontario, Canada - Sep2016-L239-20m | ecosystem: Environmental > Aquatic > Freshwater >... | reverse complement strand
GCCACCGCCACCGAGAAGGCCGTCGACTACTGCAATTCCGGCGTCATGTGCCTGGATGGCAGGCTGATCGCCGGGTTGCTGGGCGCGATAGGCAACGACAATGCCAAGCGGGAATTCTATCTGACCGAGGCCGTCGGCCTTGCGCGGGCCGCTGGCCAAAAGACCATCGCGGTCGAAGGCGAAGAGGCCGAGTTCCAGGGCGTCAATTCGCGCGTCGAGCTGGCGGTTGCCGAGCGTGCGCTGCAGGAGCGGCTGCGCATCGCCGCGATGACGGCAGGGGTCACCATGACCGATCCCGATACGGTGTGGCTGTCGGCCGACACCCGCTTCGCGGCTGACGTCACGATTGGCCCCAACGTGCGCTTCGGCCCGGGCGTCAGCATTGCAGCCGGGGTGCAGATCAGGGCGTTCTGCGACATCGAGGGCGCGCGCATCGGCAGAGGGGCCCTGATCGGTCCCTTTGCCCGCATCCGGCCGGGTTCCGAGGTGGGCGAGGACGTCCATATCGGCAACTTCGTCGAGCTCAAAGCCACCCGCATGGCCCGCGGCGCCAAGGCCAATCACCTGGCCTATCTCGGCGATTCCGACATCGGGGTAGCGAGCAATATCGGCGCCGGCACCATCGCCGTTAATTATGACGGCTATGGCAAGCATCGCACGATCATCGGGGCCGAAGTCTTCATCGGTTCCAACAGCTCGCTGATCGCCCCGGTGCGCATCGGCCGGGGGGCCAACGTGACGGCAGGCAGCGTCGTCACCGAGGACGTGCCGGCGGGTGCGGTGGCCTTTGGGCGGGCCCGACAGGTCACAAAGAAGGGGCGGGCGGCGCCGCTTCGTGCAAAACTGAAAGCCCGTGCGACGGCTGCCAAGCGGGCCAAGAACAAGCATTAAACCCCTCCCGGAACTCTACCTTTCACGGACTCCCTCATGTGCGGAATCATCGGAATCCTCGGCAAGGCACCGGTAACACCCCTGCTGGTCGAAGCACTGAAGCGGCTTGAATATCGCGGCTACGATTCGGCCGGCGTTGCAACGCTGGTGAACGGCCACATCGACAGGCGCCGCGCCGAGGGCAAGCTGGTCAATCTCGAGGCACTGGTAGCCAAGGAGCCGCTGGCCGGCACGATCGGCATCGGCCACACGCGCTGGGCGACCCACGGCAAGCCGTCGGAGCGCAATGCCCATCCGATCGCCACGGACCGTGTGGCGATCGTGCACAACGGCATCATCGAGAATTTCCAGGAGCTGAAGGACGAACTTGTGGCCGAGGGCCGTACGTTCGACAGTGACACCGACACCGAAGTGGTGGCGCAACTTCTCACGTCCTACCTCGAACTCCAGATGTCGCCGGAGGAAGCGATGGGCAAGGCGATGGTGCGCCTGCGTGGCGCCTTTGCGCTGGTCGCCCTGTTCAGCGGTCGCCACGATATTCTCATCGGCGCCCGTCGCGGCAGTTCCCTGGCGGTCGGCTACGGCGATGGCGACGGCGAAATGTACATCGGCACCGATGCTTTGGCGCTGGCGCCTTTCACCAGCCGCGTGAGCTATCTCGAAGACAATGACTGGGTTGTGCTGAAGGCCGGCGGTTGCACGGTCTATCAGGGCACGCAGAGGGTTGATCGGCCGATCAAGACGAGCGGCCTCAGCGGAGAGTTGATGGGCAAGGGAAATCATCAGCACTTCATGATGAAGGAGATCCACGAGCAACCGGCGGTGATCGGCGATACGTTGCATTCCTATCTCGATCCCGCGACGCGTTCGGTCCGGCTTCCGGCCATGCCGCTCGACTGGTCGAAGGTGAGCCGCATCACCATGACGGCCTGTGGTACGGCGTTCTACGCCTGCATGGTCGCCAAATACTGGTTCGAGAAGCTGGCGCGCCTGCCGGTCGAGATCGAGGTCGCGTCGGAGTTCCGCTATCGCGAGCCGCCATTGCCCGAGGGTGGCGTATGCATCGCTGTTTCGCAGTCGGGCGAGACCGTCGATACGCTGGAAGCCTTACGCTACGCGCAATCGCAGAAGCAGACGTTGCTGTCCGTGGTCAACGTACCGGAAAGTGCCATCGCGCGGCTATCGAATGTCGTCCTGCTGACCCGGGCCGGGCCCGAGATCGGTGTCGCATCGACCAAGGCCTTCACGACGCAGCTTGTCGTCCTGCTGGCCACCGCGATTGCCGCCGGCCGGGCACGCGGAACGCTGTCGCGCGAGGAGGAAGAGCGTCTGACGCTCGCCATGATCGAACTGCCAGCGCGCATCAACGAAACGCTGAATATGGAGGAGGACTATCGCCGCATCGCCGAGAACACGCTCGCCGGTGCGCGGGACGTCCTCTATCTCGGCCGCGGTTCGTCCTTTCCGGTGGCCCTCGAGGGCGCTCTCAAGCTGAAGGAGCTGTCGTACATCCACGCCGAGGGCTATGCCGGCGGCGAGATGAAGCATGGTCCGATCGCGCTGATCGATGACGCAGTGCCGGTCGTGGTGGTGGCGCCGACCGATGCGATCTTCGACAAGATCGCGTCGAACTTCGAGCAGGTGAGGGCGCGGGGCGGCAGGCTGGTGCTGCTGAGCGACGCGCGGGGCGTGGCGCGGCTGGGGGCCAAGGCCGAGACGTCGATTGCCCTGCCCGATATCGATCCCGTCGTGTCGCCGATCCTCTACACCGTCGCGGTGCAGCTGCTCGCCTACTATACCGCGCTGGCAAAAGGCACCGACATCGACCAGCCGCGCAATCTCGCCAAGAGCGTTACGGTCGAATAGACCCCTAGCGCGTACCTTGCGGCAGGCCAGGCGCTAATCCCTGGGGCGCCGCCTGCGGTGCCGGCTGACCGCCGCGCGGCTGGGCTGGTGCCGGACGCGGCTGCGGCGGCGTGGCCGGCTGCTGGGTCTGGATGAACGCCCGGACCTTCTCGCTCTCGTGGTCCTGGGCCTTCTTGAACTCTTCCTCGCTGATGAAACGGTCCTTGTTGAGGTCCATTTCGAGGAACTGCTTGAGGGCAAAACCGGTTAGCTCGACGCGATCGACCTGGCCGTCCTTGTTGGTGTCGATCTCCGCGAACTTGCGCAACGCCAGCTGCTTGCGCAGATCGAAGGGCAGCATGTTCTTGGCCTGCGGTCCGTCGGCGGGGCCGGCCAGCACGAGGTATTCCTGCTGGTTGATCTTGCTGTCGCCGTTCTTGTCGAGCTGGTCGGCGTTGCGCAGCTGCATGTCGATCAGTTCGTTGAGGGACATCATGCCCTGGCGCTTGCGGGCCTCGATCTGCTGGCGTTCGTTGGCTTCGCGTTGCAGCGACCGCTGCACGATCAGGCGTACCTCGGGCTCGGTGATCTTGTTGTCGCGGTCGGTGTCGTACTGGTTGAATTCGGCGTGGACCAGGGCTTCCGCCTCGGCGCGCTCGACGAAGCCGTCGCGGTTGGTGTCGAGATTCTGGAATTCGGCGCGGGCGCGGTTGCGAAGTTCCTCGATCGGCGGCTTGTTGGGGGCGTCGGGCGACAGCGGCGGCTCGACCACCTTGAGGAATTCATCGACCGTGAGCTTGCCGTCCTTGTTGGCGTCGAGCTGCTCGAACGACTTCATGCGGTACTTCAGGAAGTCCGCGCGCGTCACTTCGCCTTTCTTGTTGATGTCGATCTCGGCGAACCACGAGGGCAGCGGAATCGGCGGTGCCGGACCGGTGGCGGCCTGCTGCCCGGCGGGGGGCGCACTCGGCGCCGGCGGGGCGGCCTGCTGCGGCGCGGCAGCGGGCGGCGCAGCTTGGGGAGGCCGGTTGGCCGGCCAGCCCTGAGTCGGCGGAGTCTGCGCCGGCGGGGTCTGTGCCGACGCTGGCAGCGCCATGGCGGCAGCGGCAAGGAGGATTGGAGCGAGAAGACGATTCATAGGCGGTAGGCCCGCGTTGGGAGGGGTGATTCGTATCGGTCGCCATGGGCCATCTGTCAACGCCCCGCGCGGTTTGCAGTCTGCGTGATAAACGTGCCCAAAGAATGGCGCGATTCCATTTGAGTTGCGTCTCTGGGTCGTTTACGCCATCGTTGTTAAAATCGCGGGCCCCACAGAAGGGCTCCAAGTGCTTGGGAGGCAAGGGTAATTTCGTGGAATCACCGCGTTGCTCGCGGCGGTCCACGAAACCAGCAGGAACATGGCAGGACAGTTTTCATCCAGCGGATCGCCGTTGCTCAGCGTCCGCGACGTTTCGGTCCGCTTCGGCGGCATCGTCGCACTCGACGGCGTAACGTTCGACGTCGTGGCCGGCCAGGTGGCGGGCCTCATCGGCCCCAACGGCGCCGGCAAGACGACCCTCTTCAACTGCCTCAGTCGTCTTTATACACCCAACGGCGGCGACATCCTGTTCGAGGGTCAGTCGATCCTCAAGCGTCCGCGCCACGACATCCCGCACATCGGCATCGGGCGAACCTTCCAGAACGTTGCTCTGTTCGACAACATGTCGGTGCTCGACAACGTCAAGGTCGGTTGCCACAGCCGCAGTTCCACGAGCTTTTTCGACAACGCGCTCAGATTGCCCAAGGTCCGGGGCGAAGAGGAGCAGATCACCCGCCGCGCGCTCGAGCTGATCGACTTCATGGATATCCAGCCGTTCACGGCGGCGCGCGCCGGTGGCCTGCCGTTTCCGATCCGAAAGCGCGTCGAACTGGCGCGGGCGTTGGCGTCCAGCCCGAAACTGCTGCTACTCGACGAGCCTGCTGCCGGGCTGAACCACGAGGAGATCGAGGTCCTGAAGGGCCAGATCAAGCGGGTGCGCGATACGCAGAACGTCACCGTGCTGCTGGTCGAGCATCACATGAGCCTCGTCATGTCGGTGTCCGACAAGGTCGTGGCCATCGATTTCGGCAAGAAAATCGCCGATGGCACGCCGGCGGAAGTGCAGCGCGATCCGGAAGTAATCCGCGCCTATCTGGGGACCGCGTAATGGCCGCGTTGCTGGAAGTGAAGGGGCTGAAGGCGTTCTACGGCCAGACCCAGTCGCTGTACGACGTCGGCTTCGAGATTCCCGACGGCGGCATCACGACGCTGCTGGGCGCCAATGGCGCCGGCAAGACCACGACGCTGCGCGCCATCTGCAACATGGTGCGGACAGACGGCACGATCCGCTTCGACGGCAAGGATATCGCCGGCCAGGCGACCGAGGAGATCGTACGGCTGCGGATTGCTCATGTGCCCGAGGGCCGCGGCACCTTCACCACGCTCACCGTCGACGAGAACCTGCGCATCGCGGCCTATACGAGACGCGACAAGGCCGCCGCGCACGCCGATCTCGAGCGCGTGTTCGGCTATTTCCCGCGGCTCAAGGAGCGCATCCAGCAGCAGGCTGGCACGCTGTCGGGTGGTGAACAGCAGATGCTGGCGATCGCCCGCGCGCTGATGCTTAGGCCGCGCCTGATGCTGCTCGACGAGCCGTCGTTCGGCCTGGCGCCGCTGATCGTGCAGGAGATCTTCCGCATCCTGAAGCGCATCAACGAGGACGACAAGGTGAGCATCCTGCTGGTCGAACAGAATGCTGCTCTCGCCCTTGATCTCGCCACCCACGCCTATGTCCTCGAGACCGGCCGGGTGGTCATGTCGGGGCCCTCGTCGGTCGTGAAGAACGACGAGAACGTCCGCAAGTCGTACCTCGGCTACTGAGGCGGAGAAAAATGGAACAGTTCCTCCAGCAGATCGCCTCGGGCCTCGCCAACGGCGCCATCTATGCCTGCGTCGCCCTGGCGCTGGTCATGATCTACGTCTCGACCGACCACATCAATTTCGCCCAGGGCGAGATGGCGATGTTCAGTACCTACATAAGCTGGCAGCTCATGACTTGGGGCCTGAGCTTCTGGGTCGCCTTCATCCTGGCGGTGGTGTTCTCCTTCGTGCTGGGCGTGATCATCGAGCGGGCGATCCTGAGACCGCTGCACAACGCGCCGGTGCTGTCGATCGTCGTGGTGTTCATCGGCCTGCTGGCGATCTGCAACTCGATGGCGGGCGCGATCTGGAGCTACCTGATCAAGGAATTCCCGTCGCCGTTTCCCAAGAGCAGCTTCGGCATCGCCGGCGTCATCGGGCCGCATCAGCTCGGCGTCGTCATGGTCACGCTGATCGTGCTGGGCCTGCTGTTCATCTTCTTCCGCTACACGCCGCTCGGGCTCGCCATGCGGGCCGCCGCCCAGAACCCGCAGATGGCCCGCCTCGTCGGCGTGCGCGTCGACTGGATGCTGGCGCTGGGCTGGGGCCTCGCCGCCGCCGTCGGCGCGGTGGCCGGCATCATGGTCGCCCACATCGTCTATCTCGATCCCAACATGATGGGCGGCATCCTGCTCTATGCCTTCGCCAGCGCCCTCGTCGGCGGTATCGGCAATCCCGGTGGCGCGGTGGTCGGTGGCTTCATCGTCGGCGTGCTCGAGAACATGGTGGCCTATGCCGGTAACCAGATCGAGAAGGCGACCGGGATCTACATCATCGGCAACGGAGAGAAGCTCACCGTGGCGCTGATCATCGTCATCACCGTGCTGACCGTTAAGCCCGCCGGTCTGTTCGGTCGCGTCGTCGTGAAGAGGGTCTGACATGCCGGCGTTTCCGAAGAAGCTGCTCTGGGTTCTGCTGGCGCTGGCGTTCCTCGTGCCGTTGCTGCATCCGTTGTTTCCCGACGTCGTGTCCGACTACCGGCTGTTCCTCGTCAGCACCATGATCATCGCCGCCATTGCGGTGCTGGGGCTGAACCTGCTCACCGGCTTCAACGGCCAGATCTCGCTGGGCCATGGCGCCTTCTATGCGGTCGGCGCCTACACGGCCGCGGTGCTGATGGACCATCTGAACATGCCGTACTGGGCGACGCTGCCGTGCGCGGCGGTCGTCTGCTTCATCGTCGGCTACCTGTTCGGCCTGCCGGCTCTCAGGCTCGAAGGGCATTATCTGGCACTCGCCACCTTTGCGCTGGCGCTCGCCGTGCCCCAGATCCTGAAATACAAGTGGTTGGAAGGTGTCACCGGCGGCGTCCAGGGCATCGTGCTCAACAAGCCCGAAGTGCCGTTCGGCCTGCCGCTCAGCGAAGACCAGTGGCTGTATTATTACTGCCTGATCGTCATGGTGGTGCTGTACTGGGCCGCGGCCAACATGCTCAACAGCCGCAGCGGTCGCGCGATGATGGCGATCCGCGACCAGTACATGGCGGCCGACACGATGGGCATCGACACCGCCCTCTACAAGACGGTCACCTTCGGCATCAGCGCGGCCTATACCGGCATCGCCGGCGCTCTGTCGGCATCGGCGATCGCCTTCGTGTCTCCCGACAGCTTCACCATCTTCCTGTCGATCAAGTTCCTGATCGGTCTGGTCGTGGGCGGCGTGGGCTCGCTGGCGGGTTCGGTCGTCGGTGGCATCTTCTACGTGCTGGTCGACAATTCCGCCCAGGCGCTGTCCTTGTTCGTGAAGAACGACCTCGGCCTGCAATTCGATTTGTCGGCCTACACGGTCTTCGGCATCCTGCTGATCGTGCTGATGTACCTGATGCCGATGGGCATCGTCGGCGGCGTCTACCTGCTGATGCGCCGCCTGCGCGGGCTGCGCGGCTAGGGTCGCCGGTCCTTGTTCGTCTCGATCCATTTTCAAGCGTGAGGTTAGTGCATGGCGTAATCCACTCCAGGGAGGACACGATGAAAACCAACAGGCGTACATTCGTCGCCGGCGTATCGGCGGCTGCAGTGCTTTCGGGTTCCCGAGTAGCGTATGCGCAAAAGAAGTACGACGACGGGGCCAGTGATACCGAGATCAAGATCGGTCACACCAACCCCTACAGTGGTCCGGCGTCCGCGTATGGAGTGATCGGCAAGACCATCGAAGCCTACTGGAAGTCGGTCAACGAGGCCGGTGGCATCAACGGTCGCAAGGTGAAGTTCATCACGCTGGACGACGGCTACAACCCGGCCAAGACCGTCGAGTGCATCCGCCAGCTCGTCGAGCAGGACAAGGTGCTGTGCACCTTCAACACGCTCGGCACGCCGACCAACACGGCGATCCACAAGTACATGAACCAGAAGAAGGTGCCGATGCTCTACGTCGCCACCGGCGCATCGAAGTGGGGCAAGCCCAAGGAATTTCCTTGGACGATGGGCTATCAGCCCGACTACCACACCGAGGCGGTGATCTACGCCAAGCACATCCTGGCCAACGTCAAGGACGCCAAGATCGCCGTGCTGATGCAGAACGACGATTACGGCAAGGACTACTACGAGGGTTTCAAGGAAGGCCTCGGCAAGGACATCGGCAGGATCGCCAAGCATGTGAGCTACGAAACGACCGATCCGACGGTCGATTCGCAGGTCATCCAGCTCAAGGACTCGGGCGCCAACGTCTTCTTCAATATTGCGATCCCGAAGTTCGCAGCCCAGGCCATGCGCAAGGCCGGCGACCTCGGCTGGAAGCCTGTCCAGTATCTGAACAACGTGTCGTCCAGCGTCGCTTCGACCATGAAGCCCGCCGGTTTCGAGAACGTGCAGGGCGTGATAACCGCACAGTACCTGATGGACCCCACCGACAAGCAGTGGGACGACAACGCCGACATGAAAATGTGGCGGGCATGGATGGCCAAGTCCAATCCCGGCGCCAGCCTGTCGGATGCCTCCAACGTCTTTGCTCATTCTGTGGCAGCACTGATGCACGAAACATTGAAGAAGTGCGGCGACAACCTCACGCGTGAAAACCTGATGCGCCAGGCGGCGAACTTCCAGAAATTCCGGTTGCCGCTGCTGCTGCCCGGAATCACCGTCAGCACCAGCCCGACCGACTACTATCCGATCCAGGCAGTCCAGCTCTCGCGGTTCAAGGGTGAGAGCTGGGACCTGTTCGGCGACGTCATGCACGCCGAAAGCAGCTGATCTCGCCTGTCGAACCTGGGCAACGGGAGGGCCGCCGGTATCCGGCGGCCTTCTCATTTTACGGCGGGATTTGGCCTTTTCTCTGCCGCCTTTTCGGCCGAAAGTCCCCCCGGGCAACAACCCTGGGAGGAAAAGTCAGTGAAGACGAATAGGCGTATGTTTATCGGCGGCGTGTCGGCCGCTGCGATGGTATCGGGTTCAGGCGTCGCGTTTGCGCAGAAGAAGTACAGCGACGGGGCGAGCGACACCGAGATCAAGCTCGGCCATACCGGCCCCTACAGCGGCCCGGCCTCGTCCTACGGCGCGATCGGCAAGTGCATCGAGGCCTACTGGAAGAGCGTCAATGCCGCCGGCGGCGTCAACGGCCGCAAGGTCAATTTCATCACCCTCGACGACGGTTACAATCCGGCCAAGATCGTCGAGCTGATTCGCCAGCTCGTCGAGCAGGAGAAGGTGCTCTGCACCTTCAACACGCTCGGCACGGCGAACAACACCGCGATCCACAAATACATGAACCAGAAGAAGGTGCCGATGCTCTACGTCGCCACCGGCGCGTCGAAGTGGGGCAATCCGAAGGAGTTCCCGTGGACGATGGGCTTCCAGCCCGACTACCACACCGAGGGCGTCATCTACGCCAAGCACATCCTGGCCAACGTCAAGGATCCCAAGATCGGCGTGCTGATGCAGAACGACGACTACGGCAAGGATTACTTCGGCGGCTTCAAGGAAGGCCTCGGCAAGGACGTGGGCAAGATCGTGAAGCACGTCACGTTCGAGCCGACCGATCCGACGGTCGATTCGCAGATCATCCAGCTCAAGGACTCGGGCGCCAACGTCTTCTTCAACATCGCAACGCCGAAGGCTGCCGCCCAGGCGATCCGCAAGGCCGCCGACCTCGACTGGAAGCCGGCGCAGTATCTCAACAACGTGTCCGCTTCGGTGGGCTCGGTGATGAAGCCGGCCGGCCTCGACAACAGCCAGGGCATCATCACGGCGCAGTACCTCAAGGATCCCACCGACAAGCAGTGGGAGAACACCGAGGACTTCAAGGCGTGGGTAGCCTGGATGGACAAGTGGATGCCGGGTGCCAACAAGGCCGACGCCAACTACGTCTTTGGCTACGCGGTCGCCACCTTGATGCTCGAGACGCTGAAGAAGTGCGGTGACAACCTCACGCGCGAGAACGTCATGAAGCAGGCGACGAACTTCCAGAAGTTCAAGCTGCCGCTGCTGTTGCCGGGTATCACGATCAGCACCAGCGCGACCGATTACTATCCGATCCAGGCGGTCCAGCTGGCCCGCTTCAAGGGCGAGAGCTGGGATCTGTTCGGCGACGTCATGTCGGCCGAAGGCTCCTGATACGCGCCAACCGAGTAGGGGAAAGGCCGCCGGATTCCGGCGGCCTTTCTCGTTGTGGCGATCAGCGCATGTTCCGGGTCTGGTCCGCGGGCCTGCGCTGCAGGGCCTGGCGGCATTCCGCGGTGTCGATGCGGCCGTCCTTGTTGAGGTCGCAGCGAGCGAAGTTGCCGTCCGCCACGGCCATGAACTCGATCAGGGTGACGACGCCATCCTTGTCCGCGTCGAGGCGCTGGAAATAGGCCGACTGGCGCCCTGTTTGGCGGTCGGCGGGCAACACGCTGTTGCCGGCGGCAGGCGTGCGGGCAAACAGTTCGTCCTGGGTGAGCTTGCCGTCGCCGTTGGTGTCGAGTCGCTTGAAGCGGGCTTCCTGGCCCGCCTTCCATTCGGCCCGGTCGACGACACCGTCCTTGTTGGTGTCGTAGCGCATGACGCCAGTGGGCTCACGGGCCGGCTCGCGCGCCGGCCTGGTGGTCGGCGCGGCTGGCGTCTGGTCGCCGGGGGCGGCGAGGGTAGGGGCCGCCAGGAACAGGAGGGCGGTCGCGAGCGAGAACAACTTCGGCATAGGGATATATCCTTATAGTTGTGTCAGGAGATGGTGATACACGCGCCATTTCCCTTACCCGGCCGTCTAAGCACCGATATAGTCTGCCCCGCGACCGAAATATGGCCGTGTTGTGGTTTTGTTCTCACTGCCCCGAAGGTATCCACATGGCGTACGACTACGACCTCTTTGTCATCGGCGCCGGTTCCGGTGGCGTCCGCGCCTCGCGGATCGCCGCGACCCACGGCGCCCGCGTCGGCATCTGCGAGGACTATCGCGTCGGCGGGACCTGCGTCATCCGCGGCTGCGTGCCCAAGAAGCTCCTGGTCTACGGGTCGAAGTTCACGCACGAATTCGAGGATGCCGCGGCCTATGGCTGGACCGTGCCGGCGCCCAGTCTTTCCTGGCCGACCCTGCGCGACAACGTGAACAAGGAAGTGGATCGGCTGAACGCGGTCTACCTGCGCCTGCTCGACGGCGCCGGCGTGAAGCTGCACATGGGCCGTGGCCGGCTGATGGATCGCCACACGATCCAGATCGGCGAACAGACCGTCACCGCCGACAAGATCCTGGTCGCCACCGGCGGCCATCCGGTGATCCCGTCGATCCCGGGCTGCGAACTCGCGATCACCTCCAACGAGGCGTTCCATCTTCCGGAGCTGCCCAAGCGCATCGCCATCGTGGGCGCGGGCTATATCGCCGTCGAATTCGCCGGCATCTTCAACGGCCTTGGTGTCCACGTCGACCTGGTGTTGCGCCGTGATCGCGTGCTGCGCGGCTTCGACGAGGAATGCCGGACCGCCGTCCATGACTCGCTGAAGGAAAGCGGCATCAAGATGCGCACCGAGACGGAGATCGGCCGCATCGTGAAGAAGGGCGAGAACGGTCCGTACGAGATCCACACGCCGCTCGGCGGGATGTTCGAGACCGACCTGGTGATGTACGCGACCGGCCGCGCACCCAATACCAAGGGCATCGGCCTCGAGAAGGTGGGCGTGCAGCTCGACAAGGCGGGCGCCGTCGCTGTCGACGAATGGTCCAAGACGACGGCCGAGAACATCTGGGCGGTGGGCGACGTCACCGACCGCATCAACCTCACGCCCGTCGCGATCATGGAAGGTCATTGCTTCGCCGATACCGAATTCGGCAACAAGCCGCGCAAGGCCGACCATCGCACTGTGCCGTCGGCGGTCTTCTGCCAGCCCGAGATGGCCAATGTCGGCCTGACCGAGGAGGAGGCGAGACGGACCCTGGGCGAGCTGCGGATCTTCACGGCGGCTTTCCGGCCGATGAAGTACACGCTGTCGGGCCGCCACCAGCGCACGTTCATGAAGCTGATCGTTGAAGCCGCCACCGACAAGGTCGTGGGCGCCCACATGGTGGGCGACGATGCCGCGGAGCTGATCCAGGGTCTCGCCGTGGCGATCAAGGCGGGCGCCACCAAGGCCCATTTCGATGCCACCGTCGGCATTCACCCCACAGCCGGTGAGGAATTCGTCACCATGCGGACGGCCCGCGCCGACACGACGCCGACCCGGGCCGCGGCCGAGTAGCGAAAGCCGCCCCCGGGCGGCCTTTCCGGCCATCTGGCATTTCATCCACAGCGCGTATAGGTTCACCCACCCCGGCGGCTGGATGGTTCGAAAATGGCCGGTTCGGGAGCAGGAGATAAGACGATGACCGCGATCCAGGGCTCAACCCGGGCAGGCGCCCGGACGGCCACGAAAGCGCAATCCCGCAGTTCGAGTGCCGCCGACTGGTCGCTGACCAGCTGGCGCGGCAAGCCGGCGCAGCAGATGCCGGTCTATGGCGATGCCGCAGCGCTCGCCAACGCCGAGGCGCGGCTGCGCCGCTACCCGCCGCTGGTCTTTGCCGGCGAGGCGCGCAAGCTCAAGACGGCGCTGGCCAAGGTGGCCGCGGGCGATGCCTTCCTGCTGCAGGGCGGCGACTGCGCCGAGAGCTTCGTCGATTTCACCGCCAACAACATCCGCGACACCTTCCGCGTGCTGCTGCAGATGGCCGTCGTGCTGACCTACGGTGCCGGCATGCCGGTGGTGAAGCTCGGCCGCATGGCCGGCCAGTTCGCCAAGCCGCGCTCGTCCAACGTCGAGAAGATCGGCGACGTCGAGCTGCCGTCCTACCGCGGCGACAACGTGAATGGCTTCGAGTTCACCGCCGCGTCGCGCCTGCCCGACCCCGAGCGCATGGTGCAGGCTTATAATCAGTCGGCGGCGACGCTCAATCTTCTGCGCGCCTTCGCCCAGGGCGGCTACGCTGACCTGCACGAGGTCAACCGCTGGAACCTCGACTTCGTGCGCAACTCGCCGGCGTCGGCGCGCTACCACGACCTCGCCGCGCGCCTAGACGAGACGCTGAACTTCATGGCCGCCTGCGGCCTCAATTCGGCGACCACGCCGCAGATCGCCGAGACCGACTTCTTCACCAGCCACGAGGCGCTGCTGCTGCCGTACGAGGAGGCGCTGACCCGCGTCGATTCGACGTCGGGCGACTGGTACGACTGCTCGGCCCACATGCTGTGGATCGGCGACCGCACCCGCCAGCCCGACGTCGAATCGACG
>Ga0194051_1001301_pt1 | contig 13347 bp, 15 predicted proteins | sample SepL2320m_MetaG_FD_161275 | JGI IMG/M metagenome (GOLD analysis project Ga0194051, IMG submission 161275) | Anoxic zone freshwater microbial communities from boreal shield lake in IISD Experimental Lakes Area, Ontario, Canada - Sep2016-L239-20m | ecosystem: Environmental > Aquatic > Freshwater >... | reverse complement strand
ATCTCATTCGTTGGATGGCGTGCCCCGGTCGTGCGGCCGTACGAGGCGATGGATCCGGGCCGCCACCGCATAATGATGGCCGGCCAGTCAACTCCCGGACCCGGCGAGGCCTGGCCGCCCGCCTGATCTATTCGGCGGCGGCGGACTCCATCGGAGCTCCGTCGCCACCGGGATAGGCCCCGGTCGGCCCGGATCGTGGATGCGGGCGAGTTCAAACAGCATTGGACTGAGTTCGCAGCTCTCGGCGTGCCGGGCGCGCTCGGTGGCGGTGTTCGCTCATTCGTTTACCGAACCACCGCACGGCATATCCCTTGGTCAGGGCGGCCCCAGCCCACCCCGCCACGTGGAACACAGGCCACCGGCTGCTGCGCCCACCGCCACGGCGTCATCAATGTCGAGGCCGCGGGCGAGGCCAACGGTGAGCCCGGCGGCGAATGAGTCGCCACAGCCGTACGAGTCAACGATGGGCGCGGCCTGCACGGTCGGCGCATATCGGCGCACGGCGGCGCCGTTGGTTTTGCTGGAGCCCCCCGCTGCGCCATTGGTCATCACCACTGCGCCCGGTGATAGTTCTGCCGGGAGGGCCGCGGGGCTCTCCTCGGGATCGTTCGCGCTGGCCACGAGGACGTCGGCGACGATCCCCGCTGCCGTCACATCTGCGAGCCGACGCCCGCTCACCACCAAGTGCCGGGCCTGTCTGGCGAGCCCCAGCAGTGCGGGGTCCTCACCTGTGTGGTAAGCCCCAGCGGTACGATTCCGCTACTCGGCTTCCCATAGGGACTAGGGATGTGGGTGTTCATAGGGTCTGCATTTCCTCTCTCTGTGTCTAAGCGTGTCTAAGCGAGATTGTCGAAATCATCGAGTAACGCGGTCTCTCGCTCGATTGAGTCCGAAATCAGGTGCCCGTAGGTGGCGTCAATCAACTGAACGCTAGTGCCCATACGCCGGGCCAAGACGAAGGTGTTCAGGCCAGCCGCCAAGCACCACGAGGCGTATGAGTGACGCATGGCGTAGGGCCCTGGTTCGCCTCAACTAGCCCGCGCTGCGAATGGCCGTGCATCTCGCTCTTGGCGCGACCTGGCCCCTATAGGGAAGCCGTCAGAGCCTCTGGCCAGCCGGCGGCAAGCATCACCTTGCGCCTCCGCATCGCCGTCACGCTGTCGCCGATCGACCAGTAGACAGCAAAGCCAAGATCACGCGCCTGGTCGATCGCGCGACCGCCAATGCTGGGCGCCTTCGCCGCCGGATCACGATCCGGCATTTCCTCGCGCGCGGCATCCCGAATCTGAGACAGCGTGATGCACACGCGAGGCAGCGGGCTCAGGCCAGCGAGCACCCTCGCTGCTTCGTCGGCCACAATCAGGGGGCGATCGGCGAAGTCCGGAATCGAAAGGATCGCCGCAACGGGGCCGGCGCCAATTGCGGACGACATCTGTGTGCGCCCGCGATCATCGAGAAGACCGGCCACATACTCAGCCGCACCAGGATCAGTGGGCAGACTGACGGGAACGCGGTACTCATCCCCAGCAAGCACGTTCATTGTGTAGTTCAGGGGGACCAACGCGGGCTCATCGATCGAGCCCCCAATCGCGAACGCCACTGGCCAGTGCCCTCTGAGCGGAGCCTTCTCATCGGTGCTCATTCGATCCTGCCCCTTGGGTTCGGCACTTCTGCGCCGTCACGTGCCGCTCGGACATAGGCCTCGGTGATCTCTGCGGGGATTCGACCTCGATCCCCGATCTCGTACCCATTGGCCCTCGCCCAAACGCGTACCTCATTGGGGACGATATCGGCGCGCACCGGCGACGAGACGCCGTGCTCCTTCCTCGGCGCGCCATCAGACTCAATCGCTGGCTGGACATGGCGCATCAGCACCTCGAAATCGTCGGGGTGCACCACGCGGGTCCCGTGCTCTCGTGCCGACGCTGCTTTCGTCCCGTCCATCGACCCATCGCTGACCAGCACAGCGGTCTTGCGGGAGACCGCTCCGGTCACCCGAACCCCGGCTACCCGTGCCGCATTCTCCAGACGGTCCCGCTGAGCGCCATCGCAGCCAGTAAAGGCAACACCATCGCCCACCCGCAGTGGCTCGCCGGACGCCCAGCCAGCCGGAAGCGGTGCCAGCCCTTCCGAGGACTTGCGGGAGGCAAGGACGCGCGCATCCGACAACACGCCCGGAATGAGGTCTTCGGGCTCCCCAAGGAGCGTGCAGATCGCGACCATCTCCTCGCGCTCGTCCCTCGCAACCGTCCCGTCGGCTACCGCGAGGTGTCCCATCGCCAGCAGGAAGGCTCGATGGGCACTGGCGACGTCACTGGGCGACATGCCGTAGATCTCCGCCAGTCCGGCGAGATCATGCCCCTCACCAACCGTGACCACGCCGTCTTCGAGTACCTCCAGCAGCAACTCTAAGTACGGCAGCGACCCCGCCGGCGCCCCCTCGCTGAGCGCATCGATGAGTGGGTAGTCGCTCACTAGCGCCATCAGGGACGGCGAGAGCCGCTTGGGGCGAATGCGGAACGGCCGAGCCGTCCACGCTGGCCTGGCGCCCATTCCCGGATCAGACGTCGGTGGCCCATCGGGTTCGCTCGGCCACGGCACCGTTGACGCCATCCCCGGTAGGTCAAGATCACTCTGGTCGGCCGCCGGCGGGTGCCCCGGGTCGAGAAACCACGCAAGGAGTGACGCCGCCCCATAGGCGTCCGGGAGCGCAGCGTGCGTGGCCTCAAAGTCGAGGCCAATCGCACGGCAGCAGTCATTCAGCCTCCTGCGGTGGAGGTGTGGGAGGTACCGCGTGCTGGCGTTCAATGTGCAGAACGACGGGGCGTCTGGGAGCCTCCACCCCTGCCGGGCAAACTCTGCCCTGAGAAATCCGATGTCGAACGATGCGTTATGCGCCGCGAGCGCCCGGCCGCGAAGGAGCTCAACGATCTGAGGGATTAGGTCGGCAAGAGGCGGCTTGTCGCGTACGTCCTGGTCGCGGATCCCGTGGATGAAGGTGGCGGCGACGGGGCGCATGGGGTTGACCCGCGACACCCATTCGCCGGTGACCTCGCCACAGGCGTTGGTCTGGACCACCGCGATCTCCACGACACGATCGGTTGCCGTGCTGAACCCCGTGGTCTCAAGGTCGATGACGGCGAACCCGAGCGGTTCATCGGCATCTCCGCCGATGATCGCGGCGAACTCGCTATCGAGGTCCCGGGTTCCCATGACCGTCATTCTGCCGAATCCGTCCTGAACCCGAGCAATGGTCATCTTTGGCTCCCGGCGAAGTTTGTTCACAGTCCGGTAGTCTGGCGTCGCCTTGCAGTCCGTAACCCGAATCGATCCAACGCCCGAGGCACTTCACGGCAAAGCAGTACCGTTAGCTTCGAGATGCGCTCCCTATTCCAACCCGCAGCAATGGTCGCTCTGGCGGCCCTTGCGGGGATGATCACGGCAGCCAGTGCTACCGGGACCCCGACGGTGAGCTACTACACGCCGGGCGCTACCTACGACACCACGACCCTTCAGGTCATCGGCGACGGAACAAGCGCGATGGAGGGGGCGGCGCCCGCCAAGGGGATTGCCCTGAGCGTGATGAGCACCGCGTCTCTTGATCCGGAAGAGTTAACGGACACGTCGGGCGTCCGCGCCGTGTTCGGCGGTGACGACGGGCCGTACCTGTGGGGGATCAACACCCTGCGGACGACACCCACGAGGAATGGCACCTGGAGCAAGGTGCGCTGGCTCGCCACCGACAACCACAACGAGGTGAATTTCCGTGTAGCGGACGGGGTAACCACGTACACCGTCTCGCGCTACCGGCACATCTTCCAGCGCCAACTGTCGCACCGCATCTACGACTATCAGTTCGACAACTATGTCAACGTCTGCATCAACGCGTCGTACAAGACATATGCGAGCGGCGGGCATCTCTACTGCACCGTCGTTGACCGCCCAGGCGTTGATCGCACGCTGTATCGCTTCACGACGTCGACCCGAATTACGAAGGTGTATCCCGCATACGTCGCGCCGTAGCAACCGCCGGTGGTGGTGGCTACCGCGTAGCCCACGGACGCGCTGCCCGGCCACAGCGCGGAGGCGATCATCGCTGAGCTTGCTGCCCGCCGCTACTCTTAGTCCGTGAAAGCGTGGTGGCAGAGGAACGGACGGAGCAACACGCTATGGGCCGTGTAAGGCGTAGGGCTCGCCGGCGTCACATGGGTGATATGGGGCGCGGTGAAGAGGCTCGCGGTTTCGCCCTTTGGGTCGTGGTGTTCTTAGTGTGGGGGATGGGATGGCGTAGGCGGTAAGTGATGGCCAGCCGCATCTCTTGGGTCGCTTGATTCCTGAGCGCGGGCGACTACCCGCCCAACACGTTTGGGCTGACAACCGAGAGGTCGACTCGGTAGTAGGCGGGTGTGGTGTCCACGCAGTAGAGCCGACCGCCCTTACTCCACGTGTTCAGGCTGTCCTTGATGCAGACGTTGTAGAAGCCGTCTGTGCCCTGCCAGATGGTCCTGCTCGTGGCGCGGTCCGTGCGCCGGATTGCGTAGTGGATGAGAAAGGTGCCGATTGCGATCGAGGGCCCGGCGCCTCCGGGGAGTAGGGAGACCACGACGGGCCGGGTCTGCGAGCGAAGGTTGGCAGGCATGCGCAAGGGCACTTGCCACGCCTGCGGCTGTATGTCGTAAGGGTTACCACCGAGAACGTGGCAGATCTCGGTGTCGTCGCTTGAATCCCAAGCAACAGCCCCTCCGGTCTGTGCGAGCGCGCTGCCGGTCAGCAGCAGGTCTTCTCCGAGGGTACCCGCAACATTTACTCCGTCTTGGACGGGGCACGCTGCGACGTCGGCTTCGAGGTAGAGGAATCCGGCAACCCTGTCGCCGGGAGAGATGAGGTGCAGCCTTACGGCTGTGAATGCCTTGCCACCCATCCATCGAGATGCCTTAGCGTCGGGTCCGGCAAACGTCTGAACAAAACCCGCCGTCAGCGATGTAATGGTGACGTTCGGGACGTCCGATACGGGTACCGCGACGGCCGCGGTCACGGGTGCCAGCAGCAGGGCAGCGATTGCGAGATTGCCAAGTCCAGACATTGAGTGAACGCTATACCTCGGGCTGGCAGACCTGCGCGACGCGTTGCCCCAAGTACCCACCGAAGCTCTCTCCCTCGTAATGAAGGGGTCAGCGGTTCGAATCCGCTCGTCGGCTTCCCATAGGGCCTAGGGATTTGGGTGTTCATCAGGCTCCTCGTTTTCGTCTTGTAGGCTGAAAAAAGGCAGAGCGGAGTTATCGAAATCATCGAGCAATGCGGTCTCCCGCTCGATTGAGTCTGAAATCAGGTGCCCGTAGGTGTTGTCAATCATCTGCACGCTGGTGCCCATACGCCGGGCCAAGGCGAAGGTGTTCATGCCAGCCGCCAGACACCACGAGGCGTATGAGTGACGCATCGCGTAGGGCTTCCGGTACGCCACATTTGCGGTTTCCAGCGCCCTAGTCCACTCCCTCTTTCGCCAGTTGCGGATGCGGATGTGGTGCCCTTTATCCGACTGGAATACCAATCCGTTGGTCCGCTCAAGCGGCGCAAGAGCATCTCGAACAAATTTGCGTAGGGGGACATGCCTTTTTGATCCCTCGGTCTTTCCGTATGGCTTGAGTCCCCCTAACTCAGTCCAGGACTTATTGACACTCACATGTTCGTCAGTGATATCTGCCCATGTAAGTGCGCACCACTCCTCGGGCCGAAGGCCAGTCCCCGCAGCGAAGATTGGGATCACCCGCTGGGGCTCTGGAAGCTCATCGGAAATCGCGATGATCTCGTCCCACCCGTCGAAGAACAGGACCTCCTTCTTCGGAACCATCGTGTTCTCGATCACGCCAGCTGGGTTCCTCATGGCATACCCCCAGGTCACGGCAGCCTTGAGCACCTGACGCAGTAACCCGTGTACCTGATGACGCTGCCCCTCGCTCACCGTCATCGCCGTGCCAGCTGTTTTTGTGCTGGTCAGCGCACTCACCGGAATCACGGCCAATCTGCTCGGCCCGTTCAGCGGCGTCGTCGCATTTCTGCTCGGCATCGCGATCATCACGGCCCTCGTGATACTGGGCATGGCGTGGCTCCCCTCCAAGCCCGTCCCGGTATACGCACACCTGCCGGGTGCCATCGTGCTCGCCCTTGTCATTCAGGGCCTGGGCGCGGTGGGCGAATTCTTCATCGCCAATCAGCTGGCGAGTTCGGAGGCGCTGTACGGCGTACTCGGCCTCGCCGGCACCCTGCTGTTCGTGCTGTACATGATCGGCCGCACCACGGTGTGGGCGTGCGAACGCAACGCCATCACCTGGGACGTCTGGTTCGGCGATTCGGAACCGCCTCGTGCCGCCCCCATTCGGACACCCGCCCGACCTGGGCCGGCAACTGGCGGATCTACCGCTTCAGACCAGGAGGTACGTCATTGATGTCGCCTGAGAAGATCCATCGGTCGTAATCGCTCACCGCAGGGTCGAGGGTCACGATGACGGCGGGACCATCCTTGTGTACCGCACAGAAGTCCTTGAAGCCGTCGCCCCTCCGGGTTCCGATCATGTTCTTGCCGGGAATCTGCGTTCCCACTTCCTTCATGCCACGCAGGGCGGGCCAGGGGTCATCGACCGCCTCAACGGATTGAACGGCCGTCAGCGGAGCGGAGATCGTGCGTGCGTGCACCGCTTCCACGGCTTCCATCCGGCCCAACTTCAGGACCGCGTTGTCTCCATCAATCTCAACGGTTGCCACGCTGTCTCCAATCGGTCGGGGTCGGGGAGTCACGCTGGGAGAGATCTCCCCCCTCGGTGTCCCCCAAAGCGTATATCGACTGCCCTCGGCACGATGGTCGACCGAGTACTGCATGGGCTCGCCGTCGGTTGCCTTGGCGAAAGCCCGGGGAGTTACGCCTCGCCCATATCGAGGCGCTCGCCCACTGCCTGTGCCTCGGTGCGAATGGCGGGAAGGTCATCGCGGCGATCGAGGTTGCGAAGCGACAGGGCCATGCGCGGATTGCGCGCAAGCACCGGACGGTGGCGATCAAGGAACGCCCAGTAGAGCGTGGTGAACGGGCAGGCCGTGGGTCCGGTCGCCTTCGCCGGGTCGTACGGGCACGAACGGCAGTGGTTGCTCATGCGTTTGACGTAGGCACCACTGGCCGCGTAGGGCTTGCTCATCATCTGGCCGCCATCGGCGAAGAGCGCCATGCCAAGCACGTTGGGGGCCATCACCCAGGCGGCGGCATCCACATGCGACGCCCGGAACCACCGAAGGGCGTCGGCCGGCCGGGTGCCCCGCTGCAGCATGAGGGTGCCCAGGATCATCAACCGCTGGATGTGATGGGTGTAGCCGCGCGCCTCAACGCCCTCCGCGGCCACCTGCACGCAGCGCATGCGAGTGGATCCGCCCATGAGCGCAGCCGGCACGGGCGCGTCGGCCTCGAGCGCATTGGCGCCCTGCCAGTCCCTGCGCCAGTACCAGCCCCACACGTACTCGCGCCAGCCGATGACCTGCCGCACGAACCCCTCCACCGACTGGATGGGCGCGCCGTCGTCAAGGGCCCCGGCCACCCGCTCGGCAACCCGCCGGGGTGAGAGCAGCTCCAGGTTCATCGGGCCCGAGAGGAAGGCGTGCGACATGGCCCAGTCGTCATCCATCATGGCGTCCTGGAACGGCCCGAAGCCGTCGAGTCGCGTCTGGACGAAGCGCTCGAGGGCAACCTCGGCCTCATCCGCCGTCGCCGCCATCACCCGCTCACCACCCGCGCCGGTCTCAGCAAGGCCTGCGAACTCCTGGCGAAGCGCCGCGTCGAGCGGGTCGTCGGCAGCGGGCAGCCACGGCGGCGGGGCGCCCAGATCGCGTGACCTGGGCGGCGGCCGCCGGTTCTGCTGGTCGAAGCTCCACTCGCCGCCGGTGGGCGCGCCGTCGTCATCCACCAGCAGACCCAGGCGCAGGCGCATCTCGCGGTAGAAGGTGGCCATGCGCGGCTGACGCCCGCGCAGCATGTCGTCCATCTCGCCCGGCCGGGTGATGAAGCCCACCGGATCACGCACCTCCACCGGCACGGGAAGGGCGCTGCCAAGGCGTCGTGTGAGCGCCAGCCCCGCCCGCGACGACGGATGCGCCACCACCAGCCGGTCGGGGTGGTGCTCATCGCAGTGCGCCAGCACCCCCGCTGCGAGGGTGGGGGCCTGCCGCAGATCCACCGTCCAGCCGTCGGCCCTGAGGCGATCGGCAAACCGTCGCATGGCACCGATCACCAGCACGCGGCGCTCGCGGTTGAACGGCAATCGCTCGATCGCGTGACGGCTCTCGATCATCAGCACGCGCGCCTCGCCGGCGCGGTAGCCGGCGAAGGCGGGGCCGTCGGCATCGAGCTGGTCGCCCAGCACCCAGATAGTCGGTGCAGCCATCGCCGCCGAAACTACCTCCCGCCGCTCCCCTGAGCGACGGGGACCTACCGCTTCATGTCGGCCGGCACATCGTTGATATCGCCCGAGAACACCCACCGGTCGTACTCGCTCACCGCGGGGTCGAGGGTCACGATGACGGCGGGACCGTCCTTGTGCACGGCACAGAAGTCCTTGAAGCCCTCACCCCTCCGGGTGCCGATCATGTTCTTGCCGGGGATCTCGGTGCCCACTTCCTTCACACCGCGCAGGGTGGGCCAGGGGTCATCGACTGCTTCCACGGATTGCACGGCCGTCAACGGGACGGAGATGGTGTGCATGTGCACCGCTTCCACGGCTTCCATCCGACCCAGCTTCAGGACCGCCTGGTCTCCATCGATCTCCACTGCTGCCACGGTGTCTCCAATTCCTTCGAAGTGAACCTCGAGTGCCCTCGGCAAGATTCGAACTTGCGACACCAGGATTAGGAATCCTGTGCTCTATCCCCTGAGCTACGAGGGCGAACTGCCTGCCCCCGAAGGGTAGCGGTGCACAGGGGCGCGAGCGTGCACATGAAATGGCCCGGTGGCGCAGTGGCGGGCGCTTCGCCCGCGATCAGCGATACGCCGCGATCAGGTTGACCACCTGCGGCGATTGACCCGGCTGCTGCGCCTGGTCGAGCACCGACTGCGGATACACGGCCGGGTACTGGAACTGCTGGGCGGGCACCGGGCTCTGCACCAGCACGGCCCCGGCCACCTGGTTCGAGGGCCAGATGCCCTGCTCCACGCCGACCATCCATCCGGTGGTGGGCGGGGCGCCCGCCGGGTTCCGGACGGTCGAGTTGCTTGCGAAGGTCATCACCCCCGAGGGGTAGTACGAGAACGAGCCGGGGCCCTGACACGCCACGCTCGGATTCGGCCCGGTGCCGCCCTCGCAGCCCGCGTACCAATCCGTCGAGGGTCCCGTCCACCACGCCGACGGACCCTGTCCACCGGGGAATGCCGCCGGGCTGGTGATACCCACGAGGTTCTGCAATTGGGTGTTGCCCGAGACCAAACCGCCGAACAGGCCGGACCCACCTGCGGGCACACCGAACTGCGGCGACTGCGAGGCGTCATAGAGCATCCCGCAGGCAGAACTGCGCGTGCAGGGGGTGATGGCACTGGGCGGGTTGCCCGAAAGGCTCTGCCCGAGCGCGAAGTTCGCGGTGGGCAGTGACCAGTTGATCTGGAAGTTCGGCGGCGCACTGGCGACCTTGGTCACGACCTGCGCCAGGTTGGCGTTGATGGCGAGCGACGACGTGGTGACCGGGCATGCGGTGCCGAACGGCCAGGGGCTGAACTGCGCCTCAGCACCCCCGCACGCGGTGAACGACCACGGGGTGGTGCCACCGGCATTCAGCTGGTCGAGCAGGCCCGGCACGATCGGGGCCCCGGTGCTCGCGTTCACCGGGTACCCCTGCGGCGACGCCGTCTTCAGGGGCCAGGTGCTGCCGGGCACGTTGGCGTTGATCGCCGTGCCCCAGATGAGGTTGGTGGTGGGGTCGATGACGGTGCCCGCCGGAACGGTCATGGGCATCGCGAACACCTGCTGCTGCAGGTAGCCGGCGATCGACTGCGAGCACGGTGACTGGGCGAGTGATGCGCACGTCCCGTTGCTCAGGACGACGGCGGTGGCCGCCTGCGGCGAGAGCCCACCCGGGGGCGGCGTCTGGCTGAACGTGGAGTTCCAGTAGTTGGCCGCGAGCACCGCGAGGCTCACCGTGTAGGCGTACCAGGCATCCGACACCGCGCTGAACGCGGACGACATCTCGTTGGTGTAGAGCGTGGTGCCCTGGCCGAGGGCGGCATCTCCGTTCTCGGTGTCGCCGAGCGACCCCGTGGCCTGCTCGGCGCGAACCGCCTGCCAGGCGGCGGGCAGGATGCCCGAGCCGGTCGACCCGGACCCGACAATGGCCTGCTGCAGCGTGGTTGCCGTGGCCGGGTTGGCGAATCCGCCCCGCGTGTTGCTCATCGGGCCGGGGTTGGTCGACGTACCGAACAGGTACGACTGCTGCGCCTGCACCGCGATCTTGTCGGCCGCGATCTGCGCGGGCGTGGGGTTGCCGTACTTGCTGCCCCCGGGCGAGAACTCGGCAATGGTCTGCAGCGCGGTGATACCCGACGAGATGCTCGCCGTCGTGGAATTGATGTCGGCGACCTGCGCGTTGTAGTTGTTCTGGGCGCCCTGGGCCACCAGCGCCGTGAAGTCGGAGTTGAGCTGCGCCTCGATCTCCGACACCTGGGCCTGAAGCTCCACGAGCTGCGCGGAGATCTCGGCCAGTTGGCTATCGGCCTCGCTGGGCGGGTTGATGCCCCAGGCGTCGGCCGATACGGCGAGCGTGGACGAGAACGTGCACGACGCGATTGCCTCGGGCTCCCACTCCAGCTCCGTCAACAGGCACAGACCGGGGTTGTCGGGCTCCGACGCCTCCATCATGCGCGCCCGCGGGCGCACCCTGGCGCCGAGCCCCGGCTTGGCCACCACCCCGCGGGTGACGGCAAGGTCGGTGAGGTGCCGCACCAGTCGCCGCAGGCCGCGCTGCGACTGCGCCAACTTCCGCACCTGCGCAGATGACACGTATCGGGTGTTGACGCGGTCGTCGAACCCGAGGCTGACGTACCCGGGGAACCGCAGGGTGCGGATCACCCGCTGACGCGCAATGCGCAGCGCCTTCGCGCGCGGACCCGCGAGCCGGCGATACACGCCCACCTGCATCGTGGTGCCCAGGCTCACCTGCGCAGTCGCAAGTGCGTTGCGACCGTTGCTGAAGATCGCGCGGAACGTCGCCCGCGACCGCGCGCCCAGCGCACGCCCGCCGGTGACCACCACCACGAAGCGACCGGGCAGACCCGCCCGCGGGATCGCGAAGGCGCCGGTCTCGCGCGTGGTGCGAAGCGCCCCGTACCGCCCCCACCGGATGGCGAGGGGCGCGCCGTCAACGGTCTCGGCCGACACCCGGCCACCGGCAATCGGGGATCCCTTGGCCACCGCCGCCGTGCCCATGATGAATGGGCTCGGCGGGGGGGCCGCAGTGCCGGCGGACACCGCTGCCGTCGGGAGGGCAACGAATGCGAGGGTGAGTGCAAGCAGGAGGGTGCGGATGACGATCCTCCGATTCGTGGAGTTACCCATAGTAGCCAAGAATTCGCGATCGCGGCATGGGAGGGCGGTGCCGGCGTGCAGAACTGGCCGGGCGGGGAGGTGTGCAGGGGCAGGGGCGGGAGTACGGTCGTACGTAGACCGGTCAGGGCCCGGCAGACCATGCAGCGGACTCCTGAAGGCGCGGGAGAGGCAGAGGTAACGCGCCGTCCGCTACTGGCGCAGCACAAGGCGGGGCGACCACAGCCAGGGGAGCCGGGGTCGCCCCGCCGACATCTGGGGCCGTGCTCAGATGCGGCGCTCCGCCATCGGTGGCGGCGCGCCGCCACCGGGCACCATGCCGTGCAGGTCCATCACGTTGGCGATGAACCACTTGTCGAAGTCGTTCTCCGACTCCCCGAGGGACGGCAGGAACCCCTCCGACCCCGGACCCTCCACCACGACCAGCGCGAGGAACCCCCCGTCGGGGGTGGGCTGCAGGTACGCCCGGTGCTCCAGAAGGCCCATGCGCGCGTTCATGTCGTCGAACTCCGCGCGGCGTGGTCCGCTGAGCTGCGCGGCCCACTCCTCCCACGCGCCAACCTTGTCGTTCGGAATCGGGATGACCATCGCGGGCATGACTGTGCCTCCAACTCGGAGCTGATCCGGAGCGTCCGACGCTAGGTCCGTGCGTCACACGACGCTGTGCGAACCATCCGAAAGCGCTTCCCATGCGGGGGATCTCGCAGCTTTTTGCCCAGAGTCCCGCAATGGGACCGCGCGCCCGTCCGCCTAGGAGCCGCCCGCCACGGGCAGTTCAGGCCGGTTGCTCCATGCGGAGTACGAGCCCGGGAACAGGCGACCCCTGCCCAGGCCGACGTGCTCCATCACCAGCAGGGTGTGACATGCGTTGACCCTCGCCCCATCCCAGCGGACGTCCAGATGGTCGCCCCCGGTCGGCTTGACCTGGAAACCGCGCGACTCCAGCTGCTTCTTGTAGCGGACTACCTCTTTCTTCACGCATCCGGCCCCTCGGCGGCTAGATCCTCACTCATGACGCCGGCCAGCAGAATGAGGTAGTTGATGCTGTCGCGGATGTTGTTCAGCACATCACCGTCCGCGGGCGGCGTGGGAGCCTCTCCACGGGCCATCTGAGCCACAATGGACCCGACGGCCCGGTAGTGCTTCCCGAGGTGTATGTAAGCCGCCTGAGGGGCTGTAACTCCGCCTTCCTCAGATGCCCGGAGGTCTGCAAATGCATTCGCGGGCGTGGCGTACTTCGCCGCGCGATCTGAATGTATTGAAATGCACTGCTGTAACAGGCGGTCGCGAAAGGCAACAAACTCAGGCTGCTTCATCAGTCGCCCCGGCGCGATCGCGAAGCTGCTCATGTACGAACAGCCTCACCCCCCGTACAATCCAGTCAGTGCCGTAGTAGGCAGCGTCATCTACTTCTAGGGGTGCCAGCAGTGGGACCATGCCCGAGCGAACGTCGAGGTCCCTATCGACCTCAAAGGTCTGGCCGTCGTAGTCTCCGCCCCAAAGGGCAATTGACCGGACCCGCATCGGGCTCTTTCCTTGGCTTGGCACTGCTAGCAGTCTAGCCCCCGCCCGACGGGCATTCTGTGTCTGAGCGTGTCCAAGCGAGTCAAAAAGGTGCCTGACCCACCCCCCATTCCTATGGGGGTTTCTCATGAGATGCCCTGCACTTCGGTATCTGGAAATGGGTAGGAAGTACCTGATAGCAGTCGGGGCGGTAACTCCTGTGTAATAGACCGCATCCGCCACGGCGAAGAGATCGGTCCCGGTGAGGTCTGATGCCCGGGCC
>Ga0194051_1001299_pt1 | contig 13350 bp, 15 predicted proteins | sample SepL2320m_MetaG_FD_161275 | JGI IMG/M metagenome (GOLD analysis project Ga0194051, IMG submission 161275) | Anoxic zone freshwater microbial communities from boreal shield lake in IISD Experimental Lakes Area, Ontario, Canada - Sep2016-L239-20m | ecosystem: Environmental > Aquatic > Freshwater >... | reverse complement strand
AGTATCTTTTTGTTTTTTTATCAATTTAATGTATTATGTTGTCCATGCGCTCGTGGCTCAATGGATAGAGCACTTGGCTTCGGACCAAGGGATTGCAGGTTCGAATCCTGCCGAGCGCACCAATAGGATAAGGGACAATATAAGCAGGTATGGTTTAGTGGTAGAATGCGTCCTTGCCAAGGACGAGACGAGAGTTCGATTCTCTCTACCTGCACCAATTTAGTACTGGATTCAGATATACACAAAATGTGGAAAACTGGGGATAACTCAGGGGATATGTGTATAAAAGACAGAGTTTAAAAGACATTGAAAATATGCTCTTTTTGATATTATATCCTTATTTATCAACGTATAATCAATAAAATAGTGTTTGGTATGTCGCACGTGAAACATAAATACATGAAGAAAACTTCATTTTAATTTAAGCTTTATTTGTCTTCATTAAAGTAAGATTTAGGGATGATAAGCACAAAAATATTAGGTGATTTCGGAGAGCTATTGGTCGCTAAAAGACTAGAGTCTAAAGGTCATAAAATTTTAAGGACTAGGTATAAAAAATGGGAAGGGGAGATAGATATTGTTTCAGCTAAAGATGGTGTTATGTATTTTAATGAAGTGAAAACTAGAGTGGTCAAAAAGGTCAAAGATGAGACAGATCTGCAGAATATTGGGCTAACCCGCCACAAAATGTCCAAGATCATAAAGTGTGCCCAGTGGTTCTCACAGAAGGAGATTGGTAAGTATGCATATGCAAAAAGGCAGTTTGATGCCTACTTTCTCCAGTTGGTACCAGACAATATGAGAGATGTTTCGACGTTAGACGACTTAAAACATTGTTTCACTGAGGGGAAAATGCAGGTTTTGTCTACTTATATGGAAAATATCGATATGGAGATTTTTGGATGTTACACAAATACTTTAATAGATTGAGATATAAGGATAACTGTGTTAGGATTCAACGAATCGGGGTGTAGTGTAACGGTTAACATTCCTGTTTTGGGAACAGGCGACTCAGGGTTCGAATCCCTGCACCCCGACAAGTTTTGAGAGAGGGAAATATTGGAGGTGCCAATTTGGCACCTCCAATTTCAAGGTCGCAAATTGCGACCTTAAACGAAGAGTGAATTCTTAACTTGATATCGCAATTTGCGATATCAAGTTAAGTGAAATTTAACATTTCTTTACTTTCTCTTCATATACGACCTGTAGTATAGGTGGTATGAACGAAAACATAATCACGGAAATTCCTTTAACCCCCGAAATCATAAGGGAAAAGATATATATTATAAGAGGTAAAAAGGTGATGATTGATAGGGATTTAGCGATTCTATACGAAATACTTACTAAGCAACTTAATCAATCTGTAAGGAGAAATGTAGATAGGTTTCCAGAGGACTTTATGTTTCAACTTACAAAAAAAGAGATGGATAATTGGATATGCCAAATTGGCATATCCAATGGTGATAGTGAGACCGAAAATTGGAAGTCACAATTTGTGACTTCCAATTCTACGCTCAAACAGAGCCTTAGAAAACCACCCCTCGCCTTCACCGAGCAGGGAATCGCCATGCTTTCAAGTGTTCTAAACAGTAAACGTGCCATCCAGGTAAACATTCAAATCATTCGCATCTTCACCAAACTTCGTGAAATGATCGATGCATACAAGGAACTTCGCGAGAAGGTAGAAGAGATGGAAAAGAACAATGAGGTTAATTTTAGTGAGATATTCAGGGTAATCAGGCTACTTATCACAGAAAAGGAAGAACCTAAGGAGAAAATGGGTTTTCGTGCAGATTAGCCACTTTATGCTATATTGGCAATATCAATGAAAAAGTTTATCAAAAACAAAGAGGATTTTACTTGTGAAAAGTGCCGAAAGGAGGTTAAGGGGACAGGTTTCACCAACCACTGCCCCCAGTGTCTTTATAGTAAGCATGTGGATGTTTCACCTGGAGACCGGGCTAATGAATGCTGTGCCCTTATGAAACCTATAAGGGTAGAGGGGACAGGGATTGATAAGATGCAAATAGTACACAAGTGTGTAAAGTGTGCAGCGGAGAAAAACAACAAAATTCAGAAGGATGATGATATAGATGCAGTGGCCCAAGTTGCAAAAGATTTTGCGAAGGAGAAAATAGAGAGCTGGAAGCTTAAAAGATAGAAATTGTATAAAAGGGAACTCTCTGCTATATTGTTCACATGCAGGATTGGTTTAGTGGTAGAATGACTGCCTTCCAAGCAGTAGACAAGGGTTCGATTCCCTTATCCTGCACCACGTAAAAAAAGGGCCCGCGACATTCGTCGCGGGCCCTGAAACTCACCTCAAAAGAACTTCAAAAGGACCGAATGTAAAATGTTTTTCAACACTACTTTCGAAAACCTTCATGGCCATAGTCCACTTATCCATTTCATTTTCTCCAACTTCAACCTCAATAGCGAAATGATAAACGCCATTTCCCGCATGGACCGAATGAATCTGAATCATGTTCAAACCTTCCGTCTTGAACGGAATGAGTGAATCAACCAGAGACCCTGGTTTGTGAAGCACTTTATAAACAATCAGTGCACGATTTTTCTTTCCAGTTGCAACTTTGTGATCCTTCGGTGCAATCAAAAAGAAGGTGGTGATTGCCTCCTTATCTTCGAACGCTTCATCCAGGATTTTCAAACCATATTTCTCCGCCGCAGAACGAGGACCAAGTGCTGCATGTGTGGCATACTCCGCATTCTGCGCCACTAAACGCGCCGCTTCACCATTTGATGGTGCACTTGCCGTAGGCCACTTAATCCTGGCCCTGCAAGCACCTAGTGACTTTGGGTGTGCAACAATCCCACACACCTCTGCCCCCTCTCTCGCCATAAGACAAAAGTGAAGTTTCATCTGTACCGCGCCGACGATGTGAAACGTGCAGTCATCGTACTGTAACGTCTCTATGAATGCCTCCACAGGCTCTGCCACCCTGCCTTCCGCAAGTGTTTCCATGGCAATTGCTCCGCAACCTCCATGTTTTGCAATCAATCGCAAAACTTCTCCGTTGTTTTTTGCTTCAACGTAGTTTTCATTTGTAACGGCCGGTGCGCCGTAGATTCCCGCCAATGCGTTGTATGCATCATGCGAGAAGGTTGCCCCGATGGGGCCGAGGAATGTGAGTTTGTGGTTTTTCATGTGGTTGGTTGTTGTTATGTGATACATCAAATCAAAAAAACCGCCGGTCCGGAGAGGATTAGCGGTTCTTTTATCTAGATTTTACAATGCTAATTCACTCTTCGGTTTACCGATTGATTCCAGAAGCTAAAGAATGTGTTAGTAAGTTGTATCACGGGATTAAGGGTAACTTAATTTTATAGTTTGTGCAAATATATGAATTTTTCTTCAGGATTTCTTTATCTAGATTTAATCTGCGCTTGTTTTAATGGCAGAGTTACTTTACAAAGTAACTAACCAAAGTATATACTATGGTTAATGAAAACCGTGATAAGTCTAAAAATCGATAAAGAACTTAAAAACCAAGCCTCAAAACTCGCAGAAGAGATGGGTTTTAACCTGTCATCAATTATTGCTGCTACACTTCGAAGTTTTGTGGTAAACAGGGAAATTAATATTTCCCTTAAACATCGAATGACTCCGTATTTAGAGGGGATTATTCGAAAAGTGAGACAAGAAGGGCCTAATGAGGGATCTCCGACATTTGATAATGCAGAAGATGCAATAAGCTGGCTTAATAAGAAAATAGGTAAGAAAAAATCTTAATTCCACAACAGTACGAGATATGAAAGTAAAATTCAGCAAAGAATTTATTAAGTTGTACGAAAAAATTCCCAACGAAATTCAAGAAAAGTTTGAGGAGCGATTGAAAATATTTCGTGAAGATATAAATAGTCCGTATTTAAAAGTCCACAAACTTCATGGAGAATGGGATGGGTATCACAGCTTTAATGTAACCTCTGATTATAGGGTTATATTTGAATATTTAGATAAAGAGCATATACGATTGTCTGTCATAGGCACACATTCTCAACTGTATGAATAAAACAAAACACCCTATCATCACGATAGGGTGTTTTGTTAAGTGGGTTTAAATAACCAAAAGATTATTTAACTGCGTCTTTAAACGCCTTTGCTGCGCGGAACTTTGGAACTCGCATAGCTGGAACCTTAACTGCTTCTCCAGTTCTAGGGTTTCTCGCTGTTCGAGCTGCTCTCTGCTTAGCAGAGAAAATACCAAGACCAGCAATAGAGACTTCATCTCCTTTCTTAACTGACTTGATGATAGCATCGATAACAGAATCAACTACTTGTTCAGCCTGAACTTTTGTTGAATTCAAGATACCGTGTACTACATCTGCAAGACCTGCTTTGTTCATGATTTTTTTAAATTTCTTTTTGATTAATTTCGACCACCTAGCGTAATTCCATTATATATCAAGGGTTTTTGAATGCAAACCATGCAGATTTGGAAAAATATGGTGTAGTTTTGGCTATCTTGCTACCTCGATTGCTCGTGTTTCTCTGATTACAGTGACCTTTATTTCTCCAGGGTAGCGAAGTTCAGATTCAATTTTAAGAGCTATATCTCTGGCCATGTTTCGTGCCTCTACATCTCCAATATCGGCTGGATTGATAAAAACCCTTATTTCTCGGCCTGCTTGGAGAGCATAGGCCTTTTCTACCCCTGTAAATGATGTGGCGATTTGCTCTAGTTCAGCTAGGCGTTTTGTGTAGCTTTCGATGTTATCCTTTCTAGCCCCTGGGCGGCCTCCTGAAATGGCATCCGCTGTTTGAACAATTCGCGATTCCACTGTGTCATAAGGGTATTCTTCGTGATGAGCACGCATAGCACGGATAATGTCATCGTGAACATCGAATTTTTTTAATAGCTTGATTCCAATTTCAACGTGAGTTCCAGCCACTTCATGATCTAATGCCTTTCCAATATCATGGAGAAGCGCAGCAGTCTTTGCGACACGAACGTTTACACCGATCTCTTCTGCAATAATCCCTGCAATATGTGAGCATTCGATTGAATGTTGTAAAACATTATGTCCGTAGCTAGTTCTAAAGTGCAGGCGACCAAGAATAGCTACTAGGCGCGGATCCAAATTCAAAATTCCACATTCGTATGTCGCTTCTTCTCCTTTTTCTTTTACAATTTTGCCGATTTCTTTTCTTGCATTCTCAACTTCTTTTTCAATTCGAGCAGGTTGAATGCGACCGTCCTTGATTAGGGCATCAAGCGCAATTTTTGCAATAGCACGACGCACAGGATCGAACGATGAAAGGGTAATAGTATTTGGTGTGTCATCGATAATCACTTCAACTCCAGTTGCTTTTTCAAAAGTTTTAATATTTCTGCCTTCTTTGCCGATTATCTTTCCCTTTGTTTCTTCTGAATCAATGTGAACTGATGAAGTAAAGAAATCTGATGATACAGATGTTGCGAGGCGCTGAATAGAGATCGCTAAAATTTCTTGTGAAGCTCTTTTTACCGTATCTTCACCCGCAATTTCTAATTTTCGAAGGCGAGAATTAATCGCTTCCTCCTCCTCCTCTTCTATCTTTTTGAAAAGTTCAAACTGTGCTTCTTTTTTATCTAATTTTGCAATGCGCTTTAGCTCTTTCTCTGCCTTCTCTAAGGCTTTTTCTGTTTCCTCTTTATTTTCCTCAATTTCCAATTTAGCCTTATTTACATCGTCTATTTGCTTGTCGGTCTCTGTTTGTCGGGTGTCTAGGAACTCTTCCTTTTTAACCAGGCGTTCTTCTGTTTTTTTAATATTTTCTTCTCGTTCTTTTACTTCTTCACGTGCATTTTTTAAAGTGTCTGCTGCTTGTTCCTCAGCTTTAAGTACAGCATGATTTGCTTCTTCCTTTGCGCTTACCATCATTTTTCTAATATCAATTTCAAGCGATCCTTTTTTTCCAAGAGCAATTAGAATTCGGATAATGTATCCAAGTGAAAAACCTAACCCTCCTGCGAGAGTTGCTACAAGGAGTGCTAGTTTTAGACTTATCATTTGTTTTTTGGTTTAGTTAAGAGAGAACCTTGTCTATGATTCCGTATTTCTTAGATTCTTCTGCGGTCATCCAGAAATTTCGGTCCATATCCTTGGCAATTTTATCAATAGGTTGTCCTGTGTTTTTTGCCATCATTTTGTTTAAGCGTTCTCGCATCAAGATAATATTTTTTGCAGTAATTTCAATGTCTGATGCCTGACCCTCGATTCCACCAAGTGGTTGGTGAATCATTACTTCTGAATTTGGTAGAGAGAAGCGTTTACCCTTAGTTCCTGCTGAAAGAATATGAGCACCCATTGATGCTGCCATACCCACGCAAATTGTTGAAACATCATTTTTGATATGATTCATGGTATCGATAATCGCTAATCCATCTGTCACGCTACCTCCTGGAGAATTTATATAAAGTTCTATAGTTTTTTTAGGATTTTCTGATTGCAAAAATAGCATTTGTGCAATGACGATACTTGCGACGTTGCTATCAATTGGTCCTCCTAAGAAAATAATGTTTTCACGTAAAAGTCGTGAATAAATGTCGTAAGCCCGTTCCCCAAACTGTGATTTTTCTATTACTGTTGGTATAAGCATTGTTTTTGTGTTATTTTTAACCAGTATAACACCCCTTTCAAATTTTTTATAAAATACATATGAGACAACATAGATTTTTCATCGGTCAAGATTTAAGTCCAATTTTAAAGGCTAGTCCAGCGGTTTTTGACTTTGATCCTGTGGTTGGAGAGGGTGATGCGATTATTAATCATCAAAAGGAGGTTATAAGGCAATGGAAGAAGGTTTTTAGGTATGAAGTGGGGGCGGAGGTTGTGCTTTTTGATGGAAAGATAGAGGTAGAGGCGAAAATAGTGGAACTTTCTAAAAAAGATGAAAAAGCGAAGTTGGTTTTAGGTGAGGTGAAGTCGCCCATTGTCAAAAAGTTGTCAAAAGTATACTTGGCACTATCGATTTTGAAAGGTGAACATACTGATATGGTGGTTGAGAAGGCGACAGAGTTGGGGGTTTCAGGAATAGTGTTAGTTTTGACTGATCGAGTGGTTAAGAAAGGTGTGAATTTGGAAAGATTACAGAAAATTGCGATTGAAGCGTCAGAGCAATGTGGAAGGATTGATGTGCCGGAGATAAAAACTGAAGAAAGTTTGGAATCACTAATAGATTCAAGTGAATATGACAAAAAAGTGGTAATGGACATGGGAGGGGAGAAGTTGCAGAATGTTTCTGGGGAGAAAATTTTATTATTTATTGGTCCAGAGGGAGGTTGGTCGGATGATGAGAGAAATATGTTTAAGAATAAGGGTGTAACAGTTGCTAGTATTGGAGAAAATGTTCTCCGAGCGGAGACGGCGGCGATTGTGGGGGTTGCTTCATTTATTATAAAATAAGGTATAATTCAATTATGTTTGAAAAATATCTAGAAGAAATAGGACTTTCGGATAAAGAGGCTAAAGTTTATGTAGCGTTATTACAAGTCGATCATGATTCAGTTCTTGATCTTTCAAAGAGAACAAGTATTAATAGAACTACAATTTATCCAGTAATTGAATCACTGGCAAAGAAAGGTTTGGTAAGTGAAATTCAAATTGATAAGAAGATTCATCTGAAAGCGGAACCTCCAGAACGGCTTGAAACATACGTAGAAAGGAGAAAGTTGAATTTTGAGGAGCAATCGAAAAGGTTGAAAGATGTTATTCCACAATTGAAAAGTATTCAGAGAGAAAGCGGAGAGAGGCCGGTGGTGAAGTATTTTGAGGGGAAAGAAGGGGTAATGAGTTCACTCGAAGAATCTCTTTCTTACTATAAAAATGAAGGAGGTGTAAATTATTTAATCTACCCAAGAGATTTGGTAGAAGAGATTTTTAAAAATGAAAGACCAAAGTTTGTTGATGCTATCGTGAAAAAAAAGATAACTATTAAAGCTTTGTATACAAGAAAAGGTGGCGATTTGCCGGATGTTTTTAATTCGAAGAGAATAAGAATTGATGGTGAAAGATATCCTATTTTGTGTGATATTGGAATATATAATGAAAATGTGAGGATAAGTACACTAGGAACACAAATCTCAGCTATACTTATTAAAAGTAAAGATTTAGCGATCACCCTCAGAAGTTTGATTGATTTAGTTTTTGATCTACAAAATAAAAAATAGCCTGACGGACTCGGAACGGTAAAGTTCTTTGTCCGTCAGGCTATGAAATGGCGAGTATTCACGGAGTCAGCCGAGCTTTCGCTGGATTGTCTCGATGGTAATCGACATGATGCTAGATCACCCGAGGGAGATTAGCTCACTTCTAGTGGAGAGTAATAGAACTTTTACGGATCATTCATGTTTAACTTATGGATTTCTCTAAAAGATATCCAGGCTTGTGGGGATCGAACCCAGTAGCCCGAGCATTCTTTAAGGGTCTTCCATAGTACCTCCTTGGTCAAGGTTCCCTTCAGTCGCCTGTTTTTACACAGGTATAACAACTGAAGTTCTACAGAAGAGCTTACCATAGGACATTTTATTTGTCAAATCGATATAACAAAACACTTCATAAATAAGTAAAGTTTTTTATAAAAAAGTCTATACTAATTTACATATATAAATCTACAATAACCCTAAAAATAAGGCTATAATCTTACTTTAATAAACAAAGTGTCAAAAAGACTTGACAAATAATTAAATTCGGCTATAATATACCCATAAGTTCAAGTTAAGAGCTTATAACAGTTCTTTACATAGCACTCCTTGCACCGTACCCAATCCCCAGGGACATATATAAACCACGCTATTTAAAATGTGGCCCCCGCTGGGTGTTGGATATGGTGCAGGGAGTTTCGCGACCCCTACCCCGTTGCAGGCCCTAACACGTTCTAGAAATCCTCTGCAAAATTAGAGGACGGAACAAAAAACACTTAAGGATTAAGTGTACATGAATTAATGCTAATCAATAGCATTAATTCATGTTGTGTTTATGAAGCCCAGGGTTCAGTAAGACTGAATCTGCGTTGGTGTGTGTACACCAGTTTAAATCTTTCTCAAAACAAAAAGATTGGGTTTGGATAGTTATTGCATTGTCCAAATCAGTTTCCTTAATGCCTTTAAGTTGGCACCCCAGTCTCACGAATCAAGCAGTTGATTTGTGAAATTGAGGCGGGAAACATCGCGAACGATTTCAATCGGCGGATCACTGCCATCACAAGTGCGATCCTGTCCCGACAGTACTCGGGTTTACCTTGAAAGGAGGTGAAAGTTATGGCAGAGCTACCAGCGGGAGAAATCCCGCAAAACCCGGCTTTTAAGAAATCAAAGAAGAACGAAGGTAAAAAGTTCAAAGAACCGATTACCTGGACTTCTGAGGATCTTAAAAAGATCGGGAAAAAATTCAAGATACGCAGCACCGTGACGGTTGCGTAGGAAACTTGAATCAACTGCCTCCACGAGGCAGCGGCAAACAATTCGTGGGAGTGGCGAGCACTAATCGCTGATGGATAGCATGTTCTATCCATCATCTGTCTCGGAATGCATATTCCGACTGATGAGTCCAAAAGGACGAAACAGAAGAACTTTTAAAGAAAAGGTTTCCATCATGCGACTTGTTTATATTTTAAATGTAAATAAATCGCATGATGGAAGCCCACACCACCATCGTTGCAGCCGAGGAACTCCTTGAGGCAGTCGCGGCCGGGTATGTCAGCAATGACCATCCGGACGTGGCGGAAGCCAAAAGGGTCCTTGGTGTCCGTGCGAACGCCATCCTGGCCAAAAGCCGCTGGAATGACGCAGCTCACCACTGCGTCGCCGGTAGCTATGGTTCAGGCAAGCGCCGCTAGGGCAGCAACGCATCTCAGTACGGTAACACAACAGTTGAGATGTAAAAAAATCAGGAAACGATGCCCGTTCAGTTTCCTCATGCAGGTTCTAATCCTGCCGGGAGTCGCACGATCCGTGATTCGTGCTTTCCATTAAGTCAGTGAAATTCATTGGCTTATAGAAATGATCTTTAAATAAAATTTTAGTGTCCTGTCTAATGAGGGTCTCGAGTTTCTCGAGACCCTCCAAGGCAGGACACTCGTATAGTGCTTGGCCGCGTGGAATTACCGTGTTGAGGGATTCCCTTCGGTCGCTCCGAAGAACTCATGCAAGCTGTTGTGCATAAGCACGAGAAACAGCGTAGTGAGAGTTGCTGAAAGTCAGCCGGAAGCCTAACGGTTATCTGGTAGCTCCTGAAAGACGGAGATATAGCAAGCAAGACCTTTGGCAGGGTCTTACTATACGGTGAAATGGAGACCCACAGAAGAATCTCCCCGACCACAAAGTGACTGTTTTATTGGAGACGCCATCCAGATAGAACATGACTTTGTCGGTCGGACCAATTTTATTACTCATATGGAAATCAAAATCCACACTGAGAGGTTCTGGCGATGTCACGACTTAGCGACCACAGTCCCGTGTAGGGTTGTGTCGCTCATAGTAGGTGCGCGTCGATTGTTTTTCAAGCATGAAATTGTTGTAGATAAGCGGGGTACACATTATGGACACACTCAAGAGACATTGGTCTTGTTGAGTAATCCAAATGTGTACAAGCGCCTTCGAAAGCAGTTTGTGCGAAGAGAAACCTTTGACGATGAAGTCGTCAAGGCTCTGGAAGCTTCTATAACCAAATCCCTACTTCGCGGTGGAAGAGGGAGTAGGTGGGTAGAAGTCAAAAGAGGTCGATGTTCTCGTCTGGAGTACTAAAGTTTTTCTAGCTCTTTTCTTCACGAAAAAGAGTCGCACGGCCGAAGACAATATCAACCCCTTCAGGCTAAGGACGGATTACACGCTAATCCGTCATCTGTCTCTCGATGCGTATCGAGACTGATGAGTCCAAAAGGACGAAACAGAAATGATCTTTAAATAAAGTTTGTGTTCATGCAAGTTGTCATCAATTTTTGTTGGCAAATTACATGAACACAAACATGCACAATAACTACGCTCGTCTCTCGAGCAAGCTCGCGACTTTCATCGCCGTCCTCACCTCCTTCTTTTTCGTTGCCTGCAGCGAGAAGCCGGCGAAAGTCGTGAAGGAGATCAGTAAGGGCTTCTACTATATGAGCCCACCCGACTTCTACGTCATCAAGAACATCCGCAAGGATGGGACGGTGGACGTGGGCTACGAGTGGGAGCGCTTGGGCGGGGATGAGCTTGTCGGATATCCAGGCATCAAGCTCAAGCTGGAGGGTCCAGCGATGGTTGGCAACCGTTTCCGCTACCGCACTTACTTCAAAGAGGTCTACTACGAGAGTGGAGAAGTAAGGAATGTGATCGAGAAGATCACGGTGGAGAGCGACAAAAAGAAGATCTACGAGGCAGAAATGCTTCAGTCTTCCAAGGTTGGAGAAAACCAACCTGGCACCCAATAAAAAATCCGGAGGTTCGATCCCTTCAGTGGAGTGGCAGTCGTCACTTCAAATCACTCGCCAGTCGGTGAGTGAAAAGGGAAGGTCACTCGATCTCCCTGAATGTAATGTAACTTTCAGAAATGAAAACGGTTCCAAGTCCGTGTAAATACAGAGGAGGTTCTTTTCAAAAAGTACATATTAGGTCCCACAAAACCTTTTAAAGATGTGGCAGTTTGGGTTAGGGGCTATTCGACCCGAAACCATTTCTGTGAAAAAAATGGGATGGAAGGAACTAACATAATGAAACATGTTGTCCTGACCATTGCCGTAGCAATCGCAATCGCTGCTGCATTCATCTTTGGTGTTCAGTTCGGCCGCAAGGTTGAGCATGAAGCCACAGTGAGTGCTGACGCAAGAGCGCAAGCCACGGGTAATTACTACTATGGGAGCTACGAAGTTCCTGCGGAAGGCTACAACCTTCCCACCGATAAAGAATCGGCTGGTAGTCATTACTACACACCTGCTGAAAAGTAAGGGTGTACTGACAGGGAGGAAAGACTCCTTGAAGGATGATGCCACCTTTAATCCAGAAGCATCAATTGTTGTCACCTTTCTAAAAGCGTGAGCCTAGCATGCAGTGCTGACGATTAGATGTTCTATTCGTCTTCTGTCTACGAATGTAATTCGTACTGATGAGTCCAAAAGGACGAAACAGAAGAACTTTAAAATAAGATACCTACACCGAAGTGAAATTAATTTTCTTGATTCCACTTCGGTGTAGGTACTCTCACAGACCACTTCACCCCTTGATGTTCCAGCTTCGGCTGACCAAACATCAAGTATCTAGGAAACGGGATCCCAGCTCTGTTCTCTTGAGGAGAAAGAGCGGTGGACAGTTTGCACTAGAGACAAGCGGAAAAAACGCTTGTAAGTTCCGATATGTCATAACGAGGAACCCTGATCGGAAGCAAAAGCTTTCGTTTATTGGGTCGCGTAGAGACAGTCGTAAACAAAGGAGGAATATCCTCCAGAGCGCAGTGTTTTGATTAACTTTCGGGTTTGCATCCGAAAGACATGAGAGGGTATCTCCCTCCAGTTGCGAACGGATGCAAACCGTTTGGCAAATCATGTTTTCAGAACACTGCGTTGCAGTGACACTTTATCAGAGTTAGGGAAAGCAATACCCAGTCCTTTTGTTTGACTACACTACGTGTTTCAAACATAAATAGACGCATCCGCGTAAGTTAATCTTAAAGAAATCCAAGCTTTTAAAAAAAGACTTGGACGGCGACCGCCAAAATGTCGCCCACGCTTGCACAATTGTCACATCGGGTGATACGTCAGATCTTTTGATCAAAAGCTTGACCAGCTTGAAAATTTCAAATTCGGTTAGGAACATTTCTGTGTTGCAAAAACAGAATGTGAGGAGCCTGCATACGCAAAATCCTCCTGTATCGGAATGTGTATTCCGACTGATGATGGCTCAAAAGAGCCGAAACAGAAGAGATCTTTAATAAAAAAACAAGAAAGGAAAAAAATAGCATGACGACTCAAATCGAAAACGGCAATTTCAAGAAAGCATATCGTGTTATGAATCAGACCGGACGTTCCTGGAATGAAGACAAAGAAATCTTCGTTGTTGTGGCCCGTGCTCTGGGCAAGGAAGTCTCTGACAGCGTGTTCGACAAACGCAACCAGAGGTCGCTCTTCCGTCAGAAGTTCTGGGTGAACCTCAAGGCGGCAATCTGGTTCATGATCGAATCGGCAAAGCTTAAGGCAATCGAGAAGACGGGTCCTATTGTTGGTCGTGAGGTGACCTACATGGGGGAAAAGGGAATTCTCACCAACTTCTCTGGTTCCGTGGTCAGCTTTCAGCCTCATGGGGGTGGTAGGAAAGTTACCAGCCTTTCGTTGCTAAATTTCTTTTTTGATGCGTACGCCCTTCTACCCGGAGATGATAT
>Ga0194051_1001297_pt1 | contig 13367 bp, 14 predicted proteins | sample SepL2320m_MetaG_FD_161275 | JGI IMG/M metagenome (GOLD analysis project Ga0194051, IMG submission 161275) | Anoxic zone freshwater microbial communities from boreal shield lake in IISD Experimental Lakes Area, Ontario, Canada - Sep2016-L239-20m | ecosystem: Environmental > Aquatic > Freshwater >... | reverse complement strand
AGTTAGATCCTTACAACGGCGCCAAACTCGCCCTCGCTGAGGCGTATCGCAATGTTGCCGCAACCGGCGCTGCGCCATTGGCCGTCACGAATTGTCTCAACTTCGGTTCCCCCGAAGACCCAGCAGTTATGTGGCAGTTCAGTGAAGCCGTTCGTGGGCTTGCGGATGGTTGCCTAGAACTGGGTACTCCTGTTACCGGTGGCAACGTTAGCTTCTACAACCAGACCGGCGATACGGCGATTCATCCCACGCCGGTGGTCGGCGTCCTCGGTGTGATCGAGGATGTCAACAAGCGCACCCCAATGGGCTTTTCCGCGGCGGGTGACGTCGTACTCCTACTCGGCGAAACTCGTGACGAATTTGACGGTTCAGAGTGGGCACACGTTGTTCATGGTCACCTTGGTGGTGTTCCGCCGCAGGTCGACCTGGCAGCGGAAATGGTGTTGGCGGCCTTGCTCGTCGACCTCGGTGGTCGTGGCGTCCTGACGGCCGCACATGACCTTTCGGACGGTGGGGTCGCTCAGGCTCTAGTCGAGATGGCGTTGCGCCGCGGTGTTGGCGCGACAATTTCCCTTCCGACAGATACCGATGCGTTTGTCGCCTTGTTCTCTGAATCAACTGCACGCGCCATCGTCACCGTGTCACCAGCCAATACGGACATCGCCATCGCGGCGGCCACTGCTGCTGGTGTTGTCGTGACGCGTATGGGATCAGTCGCTGACGCTGGTAGTGACATGGTGATCGACAATATTGCCGGTAGTTCAGTGACGTTGAGCCTCGATGAGCTATCGCAGGCATCTGAGGCCACGCTCCCAGCGCTGTTCGGATAAGTCGAAACCGAGTTGATCGGGTAGTTCGTCGAGGTGCGGGGGAGATGCCGGTGTCGTGGTCTGAGACCGCAAACGAGGTGCTCGCCATGTACGCGCTGGAAGAAAAACCTCCACGTGATCTCGAAAAAACGGCTGTAAAAGAAAGCCTTGCTCGACTTGTCGAACTTGCACCTGGCCGAGCGGTCGAAGTTCGGATCCCGCCTTACGCGGCTGTGCAAATCATTGGTGGGACATCGCATCGGCGTGGAACACCTCCGGCGGTTGTTGAATGTGATTCCCGTATCTGGTTATCGCTTGCCACGGGAGTTATGACGTGGCAGGAGGCTTTGATGTCTGGGAAGTTGCATGCCAGCGGTGCGCGCAGCGACCTGTCTGCACATCTCCCGATCAGCGACGCCCAGTAGGCGAGCGCGCCCGTTCGGGTTCACCGGGCCGCCAACCGATTTCGACACAACATCGACCTAGTGCTGCCAACTTCGCTCAGTCCGTATAGGGTCGGCGCTGCGCAATGTTGCGGCTGGCCGCGCGCTGTGTCGCCGCGAGCGAGGTTTGCGGCAGGAGTGTGTGGACGAGGGGATCAATGTCGATGAGTGACGAGTCCGCCGCTGTCGGGCCCGACGGGGTAGCCGTCCGTATTCGGGGTCTTCGCAAGACCTTCGGTGACGTGGTGGCAGTCGATAGCGTCGATCTTGACATTGCCGACGGTGAGTTTTTGACGCTGCTAGGCCCATCGGGATCTGGCAAAACCACTGTGCTGCGGATGATCGCCGGTTTCGAACTTCCAACTGCGGGCTTGATTGAGCTCGCAGGAACTGACGTTTCGACTCTGCCACCGTTCCAGCGCGACGTGAACACCGTCTTTCAGGACTACGCACTCTTCCCCCACCTCACCGTGCAGGACAACGTCGAGTACGGACTGAAGGTCAAGGGCGTCAACAAGCAGGAACGGCGCGCGCGAGCCGGCGCCGCACTTGAATCGGTTCGTCTCGAGGGCTACGGGAGCCGCAAGCCCAATGAAATGTCTGGTGGTCAGCGTCAACGCGTAGCGCTGGCCCGCGCGCTGGTGAATCGGCCGAAGGTTCTTCTGCTCGATGAGCCACTCGGTGCGCTGGACCTCAAGCTTCGAGAGCAAATGCAAGTGGAGCTGAAAGCCATTCAGCGTGACGTCGGAATCACGTTTGTGTTCGTGACTCACGACCAAGAAGAGGCGCTCACGATGAGTGACCGAATCGCGGTTTTCAATGCTGGACGTATTGAACAGGTCGGCTCCCCGGCGGACGTGTACGAGCGTCCGAGCTCAGAGTTCGTCGCAGGTTTCGTTGGAACATCGAATCTGCTGCGGGATGAGACAGCGCGCAAAGTTCTTGGTGCTGAGGGGGTCTTCAGCATTCGCCCCGAAAAGATCCGCATCGCGTCTCCCGCCACCGACCCATCGAATGACGAACATCATGTTGACGGAACGGTTGCTGAAGTCATCTACGTTGGAGATGCCACCAGGTATGTCGTGGATATCGATCCAGGTGGACGGCTCGTCGCGCTGTCGCAGAACGCTACGACCTCGTCATCGCAGGCACTTGAAAAGCGCGGTCAGCGAGTGCGTTTGCTGTGGGATCGCACCTTCGAATACAAGGTTCACGACTGAACCCAACCGGGGTTCAGCAACGTAACAAAGTCATCACTAACCGGCGAAGTGCCAGTGAAGTCAGATAGTCAGAAGCAAAGATCGTCCCATAAGGCAATCACCTTCCGATCCGGGAGACACAACACGATAGGAGGACGCAGGTGCAGCGAATATCGCGCTTGCTTACGATCACAGCGGCTTCGGCGGCTGTTGCACTGCTAGCGGCCGGTTGCGGCTCTAGCTCAACCGATGGTGGCGCCGGTGCAAGTTCATCACCTACCGGCCGTCCTGCCCCACCGGCGATGACTGCGGCCACTTCTGTCGGCGCCGGCGAAGGTCAACTCAATCTCATTGCGTGGGCCGGTTACGCCGAGAATGGCTCGACTGATCCGAAGGTCGACTGGGTCACCCCATTTACTGAGGCGACAGGTTGCAAGGTCAACGTCAAGATCGGTAACACCTCTGACGAGATGGTCACCCTGATGAAGACCGGTCAGTACGACGGGGTTTCAGCCTCGGGTGACGCGAGTCTGCGTCTGATCTATGGTGGCGATGTTGCACCCGTCAATACGGACCTTGTACCTAACTACGCGACCATCGCAGAGTTCCTCAAGCTGAAGGCGTGGAACTCGGTTAACGGCGTTTCTTATGGCATTCCGCACGGCTGGGGTGCCAACGTGCTGGCTTGGAATACCGCAGCCGTCACAACGGCTCCAACGTCAATGGGCGCTCTCTTTGACGCAAACTCGCCTTACAAGGGCAAGATTTCGATCTACGACTCACCGACCTACATTGCTGACGCAGCTCTGTATCTCATGCGTACGAAGCCTGATCTGAAGATCACGAACCCTTACGCACTCGACGAGACGCAGTTCGCGGCGGCCGTGGAATTGCTCAAGGTGCAGCGCCCGCTCGTTAGCAGCTACTGGGCTGACTACACCCAGCAGGTGTCGTCGTTCGATTCACAGGAGAGCGTGCTTGGCACGTCGTGGCAGGTGAACGTCAACCTGATCAACTCTGATGGCAAGGTCAAGGTCGATTCGGCTGTTGCTTCCGAAGGTGCCACCGGTTGGTCGGACACGTGGATGCTTGCCTCGAAGGCGGCTAACCCGAACTGCATGTACAAGTGGATGGATTGGATCGTCTCACCGAAGGTGAACGATCAGGTTGCCGAGTGGTTCGGCGAAGCACCTGCGCAGACGAAGGCCTGCGATGTTGCTACGGCCGGATTCTGCGATCAGTTCCATGCACTCGATGCGGCTTACGCTGACTCGATCTACTACTGGACGACGCCAACCGGCAACTGCCTTGATGGTCGTGGCGATGTCTGTAAGGACTACGCGGCCTGGGTCCAAGCCTGGACTGAAATCAAGGGTTGATGTCTGCAGTAACAACTGAACCGATGACGAGCCCTCCGTCGGGGGGCTCGTCATCGGGTTCTGCCTTCCTTTACCGTCACCCGCGCTTGCGTCTGACGGGTCTTCTTACCGCGCCGATGTTATGGCTCGGTGTTCTTTATCTCGGCTCCCTAGCCATCATGCTTATCGCGGCTTTCTGGAGTACCGACGAGTTCACTGGCCAACTCAATAAGACGTGGACATTAAAGAACTTTCACACCCTGCTGACCGGCCAGGTCTACTGGGTTGTTGCCCTACGTACGCTCGGTATTGCTGTTGCCGTCACGCTCATCGACATGGTTCTCGCAGTGCCCATCGCGTTTACGGCCGCCAAGGTCGTTAAAAGTCGAGGACTTCGCTACGCACTGGTGATCGCAGTGACGATGCCCCTGTGGGCGGGCTATCTCGTCAAGGGCTATGCGATGGAAACGATGTTCATCAACAACGGTGTCATCGACTGGATGCTCGCTCCGCTCGGGCTCAAGGGACCGGGTCTTGGTATCCCCGCGACGATCTTCTCGCTTGCCTACCTATGGCTGCCCTACATGATTTTACCGATCTACGCTGGTCTTGAACGCTTGCCTGATTCGCTGATGGAAGCATCAGCTGATCTTGGCGCGTCGGCCGGAAAGACGTTCCGCGGTGTGGTTTTACCGATGATCGTGCCGTCTCTGATCGCTGGTTCGATCTTTACGTTCTCACTGACCCTCGGCGACTACATCATGGTGAAGATTGTCGGCGGCACAACGCAGATGTTCGCGAACATCATTTACGACAACGTTGGGGTGGCGAATAATTTGCCGCTTGCCGCCGCGGCTGCGCTGTTCCCGATCACTGTGATCGTTGTCTACTTGCTCGCTGTTCGGCGCAGTGGCGCCTTAGAGAACTTGTGAGCGACGGATGAATCTCAGTAAATCTGCGCGTTGGGGTCTGACGGCTATCACCGGCATCGTTCTGGTCTTCATTTACTTCCCGCTGTTGGTCGTCTTAGTTAACTCCTTCAACGCCTCGAAGGTCTTCTCATGGCCGCCAACATCCTGGACGATGGATTGGTGGTCGAAGGCAGCCACCAATGACGGTGTGCGCTCGGCGCTCTTAACGAGTGTCAAGGCTGGTGTTGGGGCCACTCTCATCGCGATCGTCCTCGGTTCGATGGTTGCCTTCGCGGTCGCTCGGTACGACTTCTTCGGCCGCGACTCGATCAGCTTCCTGGTGATCTTGCCGATTGCATTGCCAGGCATCATCACCGGTATCGCGCTCAACGCCTCGTTCAACACGGTGTTGGTTCCGCTGGGGATTAGTTTCGGCCTCTTCACGGTGATTCTTGGTCATGCCACGTTCTGCATCGTCGTCGTCTTTAACAATGTGGTGGCGCGATTGCGACGCACCGGAAGCTCACTGGAAGAGGCCGCAATGGACCTAGGTGCCGGGCCGTTCCAAACCTTCCGAGACGTTACGTTCCCGGCTGTGCGATCCGCCCTTGTAGCTGGTGCGCTTCTAGCATTTGCTCTGTCCTTTGATGAGATCGTCGTTACGAGTTTCACCTCGGGTCCGGGCGTCGAGACGCTCCCACAGTGGATCTTCAACAATCTGTTCCGTCCAAATCAGGGACCGATCATCAATGCTGTTGCGGCGGCACTTCTGCTCGCGTTCATCGCGCCGGTCTATCTAGCCATGCGGATGTCCGATGGTCCGGGTCGTGTCGTTCAGGTCGGCGCTGAGCCGTAAGCCTTAGCGGCACCACCGGTGAGGTGGATACTGAGCAGGTGAGCGAATCAATCCTGTCGCGCCCGGCTAGCGAGCCCGATGACGTCCTCACGTGGGGTCCGCAGAACGACCAGCTTGCAGATCTGCGCCTCGGCTCGGCGACTCAGCCGCTCATCATCGTCATCCACGGTGGGTTCTGGCGGCCACGGACGGATCGGACCCACCTTCGTTCCATGACTCAGGCGCTCGCTGACTGCGGGTACACCGTGATCAGCCCCGAGTATCGGCGGGTGTCCGGGGATCCTGACATCACGATGGACGACATTCGGGTGGGTCTGCAGGTGCTTCCAACGGCGGTGCATGGCTACTTCGATGGCCGAGTGATCCTGATGGGTCATTCGGCAGGAAGTCATCTGGCGCTGTGGGCTGCCGCCACGTGTCCGCCGCCAGGTCTGATTGCAACGATCGCGTTGGCGCCCATTGCCGATCTTCAGGCGGCGAATACGGCCAATCTCGGCGGGGGTGCATTGATGGATTTCATAGGGGGACCAGTGGAGGAACGATTCGATCTTGATCCAGCCCGGCTGCCGAGCCCGCTTCACCCAACGACTTTGTTGTCAGGGGCGCTAGATGACGAGGTTCCCCCCACGATGTCCGATGGCTACCTACGGGCACATCCGGGGGTTGATTCTCGGGTACTTGAATCGGTTGGTCACTACGAATTCATTGATCCGAACAGCGCGGTCTGGCCGACGATCGTCGCGACTTTGAGGGCTGTTTCGCAGAGGTAGTGAACGGCTCTGCAAAAGACCACTAGACTGAACGATGTGCCACGTGGTGACGGACGTCTGAGTCACGATCTTCTCCCCGGCGAGAAGGGTCCGCAGGATGCCTGCGGTGTCTTTGGCGTATGGGCACCTGACGAGCAGGTTTCAAAACTCGCTTACTTCGGTCTCTATGCGCTGCAGCATCGCGGCCAAGAGTCGGCCGGAATCGCGGTCAGTGATGGCGCCAATGTCTGGGTTTACAAGGACATGGGCCTGGTCTCGCAGGTTTTCACCGAAGCTGCCCTTGAATCACTTCAGGGACACCTCGCAATTGGCCACACGCGTTACTCAACGACAGGGTCGAGTATCTGGGAAAACGCACAGCCAACCTTCCGCTCAACTGCCACCGGGTACCTCGCACTTGGCCATAACGGTAATCTCACAAACACACATGAGCTTGCCCGCAGGGTGCGTGAACGTGAGGGTTCCAATGGGGAGCTACCTCTCGGCGCCTCGCAATCCACCAGCGATACAGATCTACTGACCTCACTGATTGCTTCTCACCCAGATCTGTCTATTGAAGCCGCGGCGATGGCTGAGCTTCCGCAGGTGCGCGGCGCCTTTTCCCTTGTGTTTATGGACGAAACGACGCTATACGCAGCGCGCGATCCGCAGGGAATTCGTCCGTTGACGTTGGGCAAGCTTGAACGTGGTTGGGTAGTTGCAAGTGAGACTGCAGCACTCGACATTGTTGGTGCGTCCTTTGTTCGTGAGATCGAGCCCGGCGAATTGATCGCGATTGACGAACATGGTTTGCGCAGTCAGCGCTTCGCCGAGGCGGACCCGAAGGGCTGCTTGTTCGAGTTCGTTTATCTCGCCCGTCCGGACACGACGATTTCTGGGCATGGCGTTCATGCGGTACGCGTCGAGGTCGGTCGTCAGCTCGCACGTGAATTCCCAGCCGTCGCAGATTTGGTGATTCCTGTCCCAGAGAGCGGCACCCCGGCGGCTGTGGGTTACGCCCAGGAATCGGGTATTCCGTTCGCTCAGGGGCTGGTGAAAAACGCCTATGTTGGGCGCACCTTCATCCAGCCCTCGCAGACCATTCGTCAGCTTGGAATTCGGCTCAAGCTCAATCCCCTCCGCGAGATCGTGGCCGGCCAACGCCTTGTCATTGTTGACGATTCGATCGTTCGCGGTAATACCCAGCGGGCGATTATTCGTATGCTTCGCGAGGCTGGTGCGCGTGAAGTTCACGTCCGCATCTCAAGTCCGCCAGTGAAGTGGCCCTGCTTCTACGGGATCGATTTTGCGACCCGCGCTGAGTTGGTGGCGAACGGCCTGACGATTGATGAGATCTGTACGTCAATCGGCGCTGATTCACTTGGCTACGTATCGCTTGATGGATTGATCGCATCGACGAATGTGGCTAAAGAGCGACTTTGCCGCGCATGCTTCGACGGTGTTTACCCTGTCGATCTTCCTGAGCCCGAACTCTTGGGTAAGCATGTTCTGGAGGGAATTGAATCCCGCGTCGCTGACGCAGAACGCACGCTCGTTCTCGCTGACGATGGACTCACGACGATAATGCAAGCCGGTGGAGCAACCGAGGCGTTGAACTTTCCGTGATCGAATCCACGGGCGTTACGTACGCCGCAGCCGGTGTTGACGTTGAGGCTGGGGAACATGCCGTCGCATTAATGAAGGCGTCTATCGCGCGGGCTCAACGTCCCGAGGTGATCGGTGATTTCGGCGGCTTTGCAGGGCTTTTCGACATCTCAGCGGTTGCGAAGTATCAGCAACCGCTCCTTGCCACATCAACGGATGGGGTGGGCACCAAGGTTGTCATCGCACAGCGGATGGATAAGCACGACACGATCGGAATCGACCTCGTAGCGATGGTTGTCGACGACCTCGTCGTATGTGGTGCCGAGCCGCTATTCATGACCGACTACATCGCGACCGGCAAGGTTGTCCCAGAGCGGATCGCCGCGATTGTTTCGGGTATTGCAGAGGGCTGCCGACAGGCGGGCTGTGCGCTTGTCGGTGGCGAGACCGCTGAGCATCCGGGCCTGCTTGCCGAGGATGAGTACGACGTTGCTGGTGCAGGCACCGGTGTGGTGGATGCGAAGGATCTTCTCGGCCCAGAACGTGTTCGCGTGGGTGACGTAGCCATAGGAATGCGCTCAAGTGGGTTGCACTCCAACGGATACTCGCTGGCGCGCCATGTTCTGCTCGCTCACGCGGGGCTGACACTCGACCAACATATCGACGAACTCGGTCGTAGCCTAGGCGAGGAATTGCTAGAGCCGACAAGGATCTACAGCCTCGATTGCCTCGACCTTGCGCGTGCGAGCGAGGTTGATGTGCACGCGTTCAGCCACGTAACTGGTGGGGGACTCGCGGCGAATCTTGCGCGCGTCATTCCAGACAACATTCACATCCGCGTTGATCGCTCGACGTGGACTCCGTCGCCGATTTTCGACGTCATTCGTCGAGAAGGTTCCGTCGCCCAAAACGAACTCGAAAAGACGTTCAATATGGGCGTAGGAATGATCGCCCTTGTTGGCCCAGATTCCGTTGATGCGGCGCTCAGGCGGTTGGCCGCACGTGGAGTTGACGCCTGGGTTCTCGGCGAGGCGCAGCAACGCGCGGGCGAGGTCGGTGATGCGCCTGCCAAGGGCGGCAAGGGTGGCAGCGTCGAACTTATCGGCGCAGCGCTCTAGTTACGCCGACGATCGGTGACGGCTACTCGTCGTCCTCGTTGTGGTACTTCGCATACGGATCGTCTGCATCGACTTCGCCGTCGTCATCCTCGTCATCGTCAATGACGGTTGAGGACGTTGGCGCCTCAAGGTCATGCTGACGTGAGGCAGACAGCTCAGCTTGCAGAGCACTGAGATCGGTGTTGACCGTCCCGTACTTCAACTCGCGTGCGACCTTGGTCTGCTTGGCTTTGGCCCGGCCGCGCCCCATGGCTCGACCCCCTCACAGGGCTCTCGTGGCCCCTGCTCGACCTACATACTGATGATTAACCGCCTGACGCGGATGTGATCACATCATAATCACGTCTGAGATTCAAGTGTGAGCCGGTGTCCACTTATCCGCAGGTTGAGCCTATATGTGTTACGCCAACTCGGTGAGAATCGCTATCGCCGAACCGGTTTGATGTGACTAGGCCCTTTCGACACTTCGCAAATCGGCTTAAAGGTACTAAAGTGGGAGTTAGTGACGAAAGACTGTTTCCGAAATGCTAGTAGTTGAACGTTCTTCCGGTTAGGGTCAGTCACACGATTTTCGTCAACTGTGAGGATGACATGGCTAGTCGGCTGCCCGAGACAGATGAACTACTCACCCCGGCTGAGGTCGCGGCGCTCTTCCGCGTTGACCCCAAGACGGTGACGCGTTGGGCCAAGGCCGGCAAGTTGACGTCCATCCGCACGCTCGGTGGGCATCGTCGCTACCGCTCGTCGGAGGTTCGCCAACTTCTCGAGGGAATCCCCGAGCAGCGGCTTCCTGGCGACTCAGAGCTTTCCTAATCCGTCTGTCCGTCGATGGTTCGGTTTCTGCGTTCTGACGCCGCGCAGGCTCAGGCGCTGCTCGCTGCCCATGGTGTTGAACTAGTAGCCATCGGCGAGATTGACGAACATACGGCTGTGGCCAAAGTCCTATCCGGTTCGGACGCCGATGTCCGCGTCGATGTTGTGCTGCCAGCGCCCGACGATGTAAGCGCAGACTCGGGCAATGGGGCATGGCACATCAATGCGCAGCATGAAGCGCATACCGTCGTCGACGGTAGTGGCGTAATCGAATTCTGGTGCGGGGATCGGGCTGTGGGTGCGGTGCTAGAGCCGGGCGACATCATGCTGGTTCGGGGCGCCGAGCATCGTTATAGGCCGCTGACTGATCAGCGTTGGTTGATCCGGCATTCAGGTGGGCCGGAGGCGTCATTGATTGCGACAGAGACTGGTCGTTTGTCGGAGCCTTGGCCCGTCGTCACGTTTGACTAAGTGTGCGCTCGAAGCGGCTTGCTTAGCTACTGCGTAACGCAGACTGTGCGTCCAAGAGTGGCGCAAAGTCAACGCAGGCTGAACCTTGAAACGGGTTGTCGACGTCGCGTACCAGCAGGATCAGGTACGTGTATGCCAAGGCAAGGACCCCTGGAACCACCCAGCGCATAATCGGCGAGGTGAAGTCGACGATGACGAGCAGAAGCAGGACGATCGTCACCAGCAAGATCATGAGCATGTAGCCAGCTTTGATGTACGAAGTGTTGCGAATGACCTGCATTCGGCTTAGCGCGTTTGATAGGTCGCCGTTTGTTGCCAGTAGTCGTCCGACGTAATGGGCTGGCGCACCGGCCTTTTCGACCTCGACGATCAACTGCGATGCGTCGGCCTGCGCGGCCCACATCTGCTTGTCGCTGATATCGCCGTGAACCCAATTGACGATGGAGTTCGTCAGCGCCGTGACTCGCGGGCGCACCCAGTCGCCGTCGATTTCCTTAACGCTGAGCCCAGCGCTGGCTAATCCCTCGAGTCCGAGCAGTGATTGAGCGAGCACCGCAGGGAACTTCTCCGACTCTTTGTAGTCGGACAAAACACCAGCAAGCATGAGGCCGACGATGATCGTCGCCCCCGTAATGACCGCACCGGCATCGCTAAAGGTCACCAGCCCGGAAACGTCGAGTGCGTTGTGGAGCACATATCGACCGACTAGGACGACGACTGCGACTGGCAGAGCCCGCAGGACCAACTTCCATTGGCTGCCGTAGGTTGGCGGGCTGTCGATGTCGTGAGGCTCGTCTGTGGGTGTTAATGACACCGCAGCAGTATGCCAGCGGCGGCATCCGCGTCGCCGTTGATGGCACCCTAATGGCCGATCATGTGGTCAAAGTTTCAATGATTTGACTTTCAACTATCTGAACCATAAGGTTGTAATTGAGTCTTCAACTAATCATTGAACGTCAACTTAGGAGTAATGAATGTCTGCACTTCTCCACATTTCAGTAAGCCCGATGGGCGATCACAGCATTTCTCGCGGTGTCGTCGCCGAGTTCGTCGCAGCATGGACTGCGGCCCATGCCGACGGTGTTGTCATCGAGCGCGACCTAGCCGCGAACCCCGTCCCGCACTTGGATGCGGAGGTCATCATGGCCGGGTACGTACCCGCCGATGAGCGCCCCGCCTCACAGGCCGCCAAGCATGACGCTCGCATGGCCTTGATCAACGAGATTCTCGGCGTTGATGAGATCGTCATTTCCACCCCGATGTGGAACTGGAACCTTCCGTCCGTGCTCAAGGCCTACTTTGACAACATCATTATTCCGGGCGTTCTCGATGGCTCAGGTGCTGACGGCCTCCGCGGCAAGAAGGTCACGTACATCGTTGCCCAAGGTGGCTCATACGCCGAAGGTGCACCGCGCTTCGGATGGGATCACCAGACCGAGTACATCCGTCTAGTTGCATCTGCGTTGGGTGCCACGGACATCGAGGTTATTACCTCGGAGTTCGGACTTGCTGGAGTTGCTCCTGGTATGGAGAACTTCCTCGAGCACAAGAATGCGTCAATCATTGCTGCCTCTGAAGCTGCCGAGGTTCGCGCTGCCGCGTAGTAGGTTTTCTGTACTCGCTAGGACTTCAGTTAAGGACACGTCACGATGTTGCTGATGATCTTCGGAATTGCGCTCGGGCTTATCTGCCTGGCATCGGCCGCTGGCGATCTCCGGAAGGATCCGAAGGTCACTGAAAGTCTCTACAGCATTGGCGTGAAGGAAAGTCAGTTGCCGGTTCTGGCGGGCCTCAAGGTACTGGGGGCTGCCGGCCTGCTGCTGGGTTTCTGGCTTCCGTGGCTTGGCATCTTGGCGGCGGTCTGCTTGTTCCTGTACTTCCTGCTTACGGTTGTCGCGCACGTACGCGTCGGCCACAAGATTGCCGAGTTCGGGCCAGCCCTCGGATTGACCGTTATGGCTTTCGTCGTTGCTTACTTCGAGTTTCGACGCTAGGTAATACCGCACGTAGGTTTGAATCCAGCCCTTACTGCCTCGCCACTGCTCGTCCCAACTTTTGGAAGTCTGGGGCGAGCAGTGGCATTTCTATGCCTAGTCGTGATCGTCGAACGCGTTCACAGCCGTTAGCGAGGTGCCGGCTCGGACGTAGCATGTCTGAAGCACAACGCTCGCAATCCGTTGGTCACTAGCGGCTGGAGGTTCATTGGTTGCCATCGGGCCGCCCACTGATGCCGTGCCCAGTCAGGACGGATCGGTGAGCGCCGTCGACGACTCGGGCAACTCTGATGTCGTTGATCAACGTACTCAGCGATCGGACATTCAGGCGCTGCGAGCAATCGCTGTTGCCACGGTCGTCATCTTTCACCTGTGGCCCGCGGTGTTGCCGAGTGGGTTCATCGGCGTCGACGTCTTCTTCGTCATTTCCGGGTTTCTGATCACCAGCCACCTGGTGCGAGAGTCCGTCACCACTGGTCGGATTTCGCTAACCCGATTCTGGTCGCGTAGGGCAAAGCGATTGCTGCCAGCGGCCTTTACGGTGTTGCTTGTCGTCGAGCTCGCGACGTTCATTTTTGTGCCTATGACGCGTTGGCATCAGTTCTCGACTGAGACCATTGCATCGGCCCTGTACGTCGAGAACTGGTTGTTATCGGCTAATGCTGTCGACTACATGGCATCGACGAACCCGGCTTCTCCCGTGCAGAACTTCTGGACGCTTTCAGTTGAAGAGCAGTTCTACATCGTTGTGCCGTTGATGTTGATCGGGGCTGCATTCATTGCATCGCGAGCCAGTTTGCATCGACGTGGTGCGCTTGCCAAGGTGATCGTGGTTGCGACGGCGGTGAGCTTTGTCTGGGGTGTCTACCAAACGTCGTCCGCGCCGCCGTTGGCATATCTTTCGACGCTCACACGTGCGTGGGAGTTTGGCGTTGGTGCACTGCTTGGGTTTGTGACGTGGCGCATGTCGGGGCCTGTTCGCAATCTGCTGACGGCCGTCGGGATAGCGATGATCGTGGTCGCCGCCTCTGTTCTCGGTTC
>Ga0194051_1001291_pt1 | contig 13380 bp, 8 predicted proteins | sample SepL2320m_MetaG_FD_161275 | JGI IMG/M metagenome (GOLD analysis project Ga0194051, IMG submission 161275) | Anoxic zone freshwater microbial communities from boreal shield lake in IISD Experimental Lakes Area, Ontario, Canada - Sep2016-L239-20m | ecosystem: Environmental > Aquatic > Freshwater >... | reverse complement strand
AATGGCAGCGAGTCGAACCAGCGAACAAAGTTGCCGGCCGAGAACCTGCCGTTGTTGCCGTCTACCGAGAAATCTGGGCAGCGAGCGGTGAGTTCCTCGAGCACGACTCGACCCATGAGGCGTGCTGCTGCGGCACCCAAGCAGTAGTGCGCTCCGTGGCCGAACGTGAGAATCGGCCCCGCCGGGCGGCTCACATCAAGTTCGGCAGCAGTCGGTCCGAACTGCCGTGGATCCCGATTCGCTGAGGCATACAGAAGCAGAACCTTGGTGTCTGCGGGGATCACCTTGTCGTGAAGCTCAACATCACGAGTGGTGGTACGAGCAAGCCCTTGGACCGGACTCGTGAGCCGGAGAAGTTCCGTCACTGCAGTGGGAATCAGGTCGGGCTGTTCTACCAAAAGGCGCCACTGCTCTGGCTGTTGCGAGAGCAGGTCGAGCCCGACGCTCAGCAAGCCGGTTGAGGTGTCATTCCCGCCGGTCATCATGGTGAATGCAAACCCAAGGATTCGCATGGGGTCCACTGCGGCGCCATCCCCTGCCTGAACAAGTTCAGAGATCACATCCTCGCCAGGTGAGATTCGGCGAGTCTCAACAAGCGCACTGAAGTACTCAATGACCTGAGTCACCGTCTCAATTGCATCAAAAATATTTCCCGTTGCGCTGGCACTCACGATCTGTTCAACCCAACCATCAAAGCTGCTTCGGTCCTCCACGGGGACGCCCAAGTAGTGGCCGACCACCATGGTGGGCAGGGGCTTGAGCAACTCGCTCACGATGTCTCCTCCGCCATCTCCACGGAGTGTTTCGATTCGTGAAATCACAAACTCGCGCACCTCGGGTTCGATGCTCGTTACTTGCCGAGGAGTGAACCCGCGAGCAACGAGGCGTCGAAATTCGGTGTGATCAGGTGGATCCAGAAACACCATGGGCGCAATCTCGTCGAGGCCCACAGAGGCCAAGTCGTCGTAGGTAAAGGTCAGGCCCTGCGCTGAGGAAAAAGTCTCGGTGTCGCGAGCGGCTTCAATCACATCGGCATGGCGCGATAACACCCAGTAGTTGCCCCCCACAACATGGTGTGCCGGATCGTTATCTCGCAAGTCGGCATACATAGTGAACGGGTCACGCCATCCCTCTGCCGAGCGCGGCACAAAGCCCGTCATAGAGTTGCTTTGGCTCGTTGCTGACAAGTGGTTCGGTTCACTGCAACCTCCAGAGACTTGGCCGTGGCTCGTCAGAGCAGTGTTGCAGCATCCCGGTTGCGGTGCAGCAACGAGTTCTGTTGTTAGCGTTCGCTAAACGCACCGTTCTCGCAATGCAGATGCAGGTCAATCCCGGCCAGTGTGGGGGTTTCGTGCGAGATGAGAATGGTGGTCAGGCCAGACCGCCAGTTCAGGACTCCGCGGAGCACCTCTACTTGCATCTCTGCATCGAGATGCTCGGTGGCCTCATCAAGAATCAGCAGCGGGGCATCGGTGAGCAGGGCCCGCGCAATCATCAGGCGTTGCCGCTCTCCACCGCTGAAGCGGTTGCCGTTCTCGCCGGAGCGCTCATCGAGCCCTGCTGGGAGTGCTTGAACCCAGTGGCTCAGGCTTACGGCTTCGCACACTTCCAACAAGCGCTGGTCATCGCCATGAGCGTCACCGAGGAGCAGGTTGTCTCGAACAGTTGTGTCAAACAAGTGGTCATGCTGGGCTACGAGCGCAACAACAGACCGTGCCTCCCGTAGCGCCATCTGCTTGAGTTCGAGCTCATTGAATTGGATTGCGCCTTCTGAGTAATCCCAGAACCTCAACAGCAGGTTCGCCAGAGTCGACTTTCCAGATCCGCTCGCTCCCGTGATGAGCGCAAAGCTGCCCGCCGAAACTTCTAGATTTGCGTGATTCAACACGAGCGGTTCCTGCTGCGAATAGCGAAAGCTCAGATCAGTCACACGTAGGTCGGGAGAGCTGTGTTGAGTAAGGCTGAGAGTGGCAGGTTCGGTTGGCTCGCACACTGTTGGACTGCTGTCCACCAGTTCGGTCAGCCGCGCCGAAGCGGCTCGGCTGCGGTCAAGATGTTCATAGGCCGCGCTGAGTGGTCCAACTGCTTCAAAACTGGCGATCGCAACGAGTGGAAGAACTGCTAGGTACACACCGTCAATCTTCCCCGTACTCACTAGCGAGATTCCGATTCCCACAATGCTTAGTGCGGCAAGACCTACCAGCAATGCCGTGAGCCCGGCTGCGATGCCACGAGCCTGTGCCAATCGCTTGCGCGCAGGCTGCTGCCCTGCGGTGATGCCCGCGCACCGAACCAGGAGCAGGTCTTCCCGGCCAAATGCAATCAGGTCGGCCACGCCACTCATACCTTCAACGAGAACGGCATTGAGGTCTGCCTGCCCGAGGAGTAGTGCCGAAGAAGAACTGCGGGTCAGGGCATGCATGCCGAGTGGGATGAACACGCCGCAGAGAATCACGAAGAACAACAGAACGATTCCGAGTAAGGGATTAAAACCGGCCAGCAGAATGCATCCGAGGCTCACGGCCAGCGCTGCAGCAACGGGTGGCACCAGCACCCGCAAGTACAGATCTTGCAGTGTGTCGATGTCGGCAAGAATGCGCGTGAGCAGGTCGCCGCTTCGGTGCCGAGTGAGCACCGCAGGAGCAAGTGGCTCAAGGCCTTGGAAGAACCAGATTCGGATTCTGGTCAGGATTTTGAAGGTGCCAAGATGGCCCACATAACGCTCTGCATAGCGAGAGACTGCGCGGGTCATCGCAAAGACACGCACACCCAAAATGGTCAGGGCCAAGGTGATGGTGGTGTCGACGAGGGCGGACTTGGAGATCAGATAGGCAGACATGGCGAGTAATCCGATGCCCGCCCCGAGTGTGACAAAGCTGAGGAGCGCTGCCGCCAGAATCCACTTCTGATAGCCGCCGACTTCGCGAACGATTCTGCGCGTGCTACGGGTGCTCGCCTTACTCATTGGGGGCCTCGATCACGCGGCCATGCTCAAGGCGAATCACTCGCTGAGCTGAAGCAATAGTGGCTGCCCGGTGAGCAATGACGATTGCAGTGCGGTCCTGCATCAGAGCAGTCATTGCGGCCAGGACGAGGGCCTCGGTTTCTTCGTCTAGGTGAGCGGTGAACTCATCGAGTAGCACAAGGGGCGTGTCCATGATCGCTGCCCGAGCAATGGCGAGCCGCTGTCGTTGGCCCCCGCTCAGTCGCAACCCATGCTCGCCGAGCACGGTGTCATACCCATCTGGCAATGCTTCGATGAATTCATCGGCTACGGCCACCCGAGCGGCATCTTGAATCTGTGCCGAGGAGGCACCCGGTTTGCCCAGAGCGATGTTCTCTCCAACCGTGCCAGCAAAGAGCGCAGGCTGTTGAGGTACCCACGAGATGACTCCTCGCCAATCGTTCAGAGCGATGCTTTCGGTGGGCGTGTCATTCAGCAGAATTTGGCCGTGATCTGGCTGCATGAACTGCATGAGTAACTTGGCAAGGGTGGACTTTCCGGCCCCACTCGGGCCGATCAGAGCAACGGTTTCGCCGCGCTCGACTACAAAGCTCACCTGATCAAGTGCTGGCGAGTTCGCTCCCGGATAGCTATACCCAACTCCTCGGAACTCCAGGCTCTGTAAGTGAATAACGGGCACCTGCTCGTGAGAGCTTGCACTGCCGCTCGCACTAGCGGTGGCCAAGCTGCGAACTCGCTGCGGCTGCAACTCGTTGAGTTCCGCAATTCGTTCTAAGGCGGCGTTTCCTTCTTGACCGGCATGGTACTCAAGAGCGAACCGCCGCAAAGGAGCGAAGAACTCTGGCGTCAACATCAGGACCGCTAAGGCAAGATCAAACGAGACGTCCCCGCGAATCAACCGAAAACTAATCTCAACGGCTACGAGCGCTGTTGCCGCAGTGGCCGCCCACTCCATCATGAGTGAGGTCTGAAACGCCGTTCGCAACACGTCCATGGTCGCTTCGCCATATCGACGGCTGACCTGGCCCACCATTTCTGCGCCCTCTTCTGCACGACCGAAAGCCTTGAGCGTTGCTAAGCCTTGAATCATGTCAAGGTAAAATGAACTCAGCCATCCGAGTTCTTGAAATCGGCGTTGAGTCAGCGTTCGGGTGCGGCTGCCAATCACCGCCAACAATAAAATCAGTAACGGGCCAGTGAACAACAGAATCAGTGTGCTCCACGGGTCGAGAATCGCAATAGTGATGAATACCCCTGCTGGAACAATCGCCGAGAGGGCAGCTGATGGGAGGAAACGACTGAGGTATCCGTCGAGTGAGTCAACCCCTTGACCGAGCGTAGAGGTGACCTCGGCTGTGCGTTCCTGACTCAGGCCAGCTGGGCCGACTGCAACGAGATGGGCGAGGGTCTCTGATCGAATCTGGGATCGCATGATGCCGCTTGCATTTTGGGAACTGCTCTCCGACAAAGACACGCAGACAGCTCGAATCACGAGCAGTGCGGCCATGGCCAGAAGGGTTGGACTGAGGTCAGAAAAGTTCCGATGGCCTATGAACCCATCGCTGATGACCCCCGCTAGCAGGATGGTCCAGACCACCAAGATGCCAGCAGCAAGCGCACCAAAGAAGACGGAGAGCCCCACCCAGTTCCGAACCCGAGGATGCTCGGCGAGTAAGGAGTGTGGCCACATGTCTTTGAAGGTACCCGCCGATCACCGAAACGGCGATTAGTAGCTTTCTTCGTCCAAGCGGACCTTGCCGCGGAAGAAGAAGTACACGCCGGCGGTGTAGAGGATCACAAAGGGCATCCCAATCGCCGCAATCACCAACATGACCGAAAGGGTCTCGCTGGCGCTCGCAGCGTTCGTTACGGTCAGGTCGTAGGCCGGGTTGGTGGAGGAAGGAATCATCACGGGGTACGTGCCTGCTGCCACCGTGGCGAGCAGTAAAGCAATCATGCAGGCGGAAGCGATAAACCCACTCAAGTACTGCTTCTTCGAGATGAATCTCCAGCCCGCAAGCACCGCAATGAAGGCCAGGACTGGGAAGATCCCGATCCAGAGCCGGTCTCGGTAATTCGCGGTGATCTCTTCATTGAGTAGCAGCGTCCAGACCATGAGCACGGTCATGAGTACAAAGAACACAGCCATCAGCTTGGGGATGAGCTTGATGATGCGATCGAGCAGGTCTCCCTCGACTTTTTGAGTGAGGAAAATAGCACCGTGCAGGTTCAGCATTGCGACTCCGGTAAGTCCAACCGCAATTGCATAGGGGTTGAGCAACTCCACCAGATTCACATTCATATCGCCCGCTTGATCGATGGCGACTCCTTGAATCACGTTGCCAAGCGCCACGCCGAGCAACAGAGTGAGTCCGAAAGATGATCCAAAGAAGACCCAATCCCAAGCGGCTCGCCAACGAACCCCCGGTCGCTTGGAGCGGAACTCAATTGCGACAGTGCGCAAAATGAGCACGAACAACACCAGCATCATGGCGATGTAGAAACCAGAGAACAGCGAGGCGTAGACAAACGGGAAGGCCGCAAATAATGCGCCGCCGCCAAGAACTAGCCAGACCTCGTTGCCATCCCAGACAGGGCCAATCGAGTTCAGCAGAATTCTCTTTTCGAGGTCATCTCGGGCCATGAAGGGAGACAACATGCCCACGCCCAGATCGAACCCGTCAAGAACGACATAGCCAGCGATGATGGCAACGTACAGAACAAACCAAGTCGTATTGAGCCACATAGTCAGTCGCCTCCGCTAGAGACACGCGAACGGTGCCGGAAGATTTCCCCAAAAGAATCCGGCAGCGATTCGTTCGCACCCTCTTCCTCTGGGGGCGGTGGACCATCTTTGATCATGCGATTCAACAAGCTGATGAACATCACGAACACCAGTGCGTACAAGACCACGAACATGCCTATGGAGAACGCCACTTGAGAAAAACTAACGTTTGGGGATTGCGCCCCATCGGTCTTAAGGATTTGCCAGACAACCCATGGTTGACGACCAAACTCTGCAGTCCACCACCCCGACAGCGTTGCAAGTTCAGTCATCACGATTGAGGAGACCAGAATCCAGAGCATCCAGCGTTGGTCCCAGAGCTTGCGCTTCCAGATCCACAGGATGCACGCAAGTCCTCCGATGGCAATAAAGAGCATGCCCAGATCGATCATTAAGTGATACACCTGAAAGACCACACTCGCATTGGCCCATTCGTCTTTCGGGAAGGCTTCAAGACCCGTGACTTCGGCCTGTGGGTTCTGATAGCTCAGAAAACTCAAGAGGCACGGAATCGAAAGTCCCGTGGTGGTCTCGTTGTCGGGGTCGGTCCACCCCACGATGTACATCGGTGCGCAGGTGGTGGACTGATAGAGGCCCTCCATGGCGGCAAGTTTCTCTGGTTGCTGATTGGTAACCTCGATTGCTTGGTTGGCGCCAAAGAGCAGAACCTGAAGCACAGCAAGCACCGTAAAGATCGGTAAGGCTACGCGCATCATTGTTTTCGCTAGCTCCACGTGGCGCTTTTTCAGCAGGTAGTAAGCCGCCACGCTGATGACCAACGAGGTTCCAACCATCCAGCAGGCCGCAACGAGGTGCAGAATTCTCGGTCCGAAAGAAGGGGTAAAGACCACCTCGCGAAAGCTGGTCATGAATGCTTGGTCGCCGTGGCCGACGTCTTTAATCTCGTAGCCTTGAGGGGTTTGCATCCAGGAGTTGGCCATGACAATCCACGTGGCGCTAAACGTCGCTCCTGCAACCACCATGGTGGTTGCGAACAGCCACATTTTGTTGCCCAGTCTGCTTCCACCAAAAAGCATCAGCCCCAAGAATCCGCCCTCAAGCATGAAGGCAAAGATTCCTTCGGCAGCGAGAAGACTGCCAAAGATGTTTCCTACGAACCTCGAATAGTCAGCCCAGTTCGTGCCGAACTCAAACTCCTGAACGATTCCCGTTGCAATGCCCATGGCAAAGATCAGTCCATAGATCTTGACCCAGAACATTGAGAGTTGACGCCATTTTGGGTCCTGAGTGCGTACGGCCTTTACCCCAAAAATAATCAGGACGAGTCCGACTCCCAAGGACATGGGCGGAAAGATGAAATGAAAGCTTATGGTCAGCCCAAACTGAATTCGATGCAGCATCTCCGTAGTCATCAAGTGCCTATCATCAAGTTGAGATCACGACCGTAGCAGGCGACCACAACATGCAGATTGAACAAGTTGAACTTCATAACTCGCAACTCCGAGTGACACTGCTCACGTTTGGCGCGTCGATCCGATCGGTGGAAATGCCCGATAAATCTGGTGTGCTCGGTCCCGTTCACTTGTCGCTGGATTCCCTTGAGCAGTATCTCGATCCTGGACTGAACCCCTCTCTTGGCGCCTCGGTGGGGCGATATGCCAACCGCATAGCGGGTGCCAGATTCCTGATTGATGACGAAGAAGTGTTGCTGACGCCAAACGAGGGAGGAAACCAGTTGCACGGTGGCCCCAAGGGGTTCGGCCGCTGCAATTGGGATCTGTGGTCTCATGAGGCGTCGCCCGCTGGGGGAGTGGCGAAGTTCGGCTTCAACAGCCCAGATGGCGATCAGGGTTTCCCTGGAAACCTCAGCGTTGTGGCCGAGTACGAACTCATTGACGACACCCTTCGGGTGACCTATTCCGCCACCACGGATGCACCAACCGTGGTGAACCTGACCAATCACGGTTATTGGAATCTCGACGGTGCCTCGACCGTGCACGGGCACGCTCTGGCAATCCGTGCAGATCGAGTGTTGCCGGTGCATGCCAATGGTCTCCCGGCTGGGCCCTTGACACCTGTGGTGAACACACCTTTTGATCTGCGCCGCCGCACTTCTGTGAGAGCGGCACTCGCTGCTCTGCCCACCGGGTTTGACCACGCATATGAGATTCGCGGGGCTTCTGATTTAGGTCGGGCTTCTGGATTGCCTGGGGAGTCGGTAGCGCTGTGTGACGCGGCCGTACTCGATTCGGAAGCGAGTGGCCGTTGGATCTGCTTTCGCACCAATCAGCCCGCTGTTCAGGTGTACACCGGCAACGGGCTCGGCCCTCCGTTTCAGCAGCACGGAGCCATCTGTCTAGAGACGCAGCGGTTTCCTGATACCCCTAATCACCCAGAGCTTGGTTCAGCGGCGCTCTTGCCGAACGAGCAATATTGTTCAGTGACCGAACTGCAATTTGGTGTGGGCGAGCCACCGGAACTTGCTGGCTTGTGACGAGTAGCTCAGAGCGCCTACTTGAGGTGGATTGGCAAGTAGGTGGGTGACCAGATCGTTTCGAGAACTGCCTCAATCGGATCATCTACTGGCACTCGGTTGAGACCGGCATCCATGGCTGCTTTGAGTACCGCGACCGCCACAGTGGCAGACACTTCGCGAAGCTGACTGACCTCGGGAAGGAGGCCCTTGGTGGGGTCAGTAGGGTCCGATAACGCAGCCAGAGCGCGTGCACCAGCTAAGAACATTCCCTGAGAGATCTGCGCAGCCCGGCACGCAATAGTTCCCAGGCCGAGCCCCGGAAATAGCAGCGCATTGTTTGCTTGGCCGATGCGGTAGGTGGTGCCGTCGAGGTCCACCGGGTCAAATGGACTTCCTGTGGCCACGAGGGCTCGTCCATGAGTCCAACTCAGAATGTTTGCTGGAGTTTGTTCAGCGAGTTCGGTTGGGTTCGACATCGGCAAGATAATTGGGCGATCACAACCTGCATGCATGGACTCGATAATGGCCTGCGTAAACGCTCCGGGTTGCCCAGAGGTACCTACCAGCATGGTCGGGTGCAGATTGGCCACTACCTCAGCTAGGCCAAGGCTGCCGTCTTGTGCACGCCAAGAGCCCACAGTTGATGGATCCTTGGCGTAGGGAATTTGATAATCATGTAGCCCATCAAGGTCACTCGTCAGCAGTCCGGGACGGTCAATGAGGTAGATGCGTCCGGCCGCGTCCTCAGGGGAGAGACCGTCTTGTTGCATCGCTGAGCAAATCAGATCAGCAATGCCCACTCCTGCCGAGCCAGCCCCAAAGACCACGATTTCTTGACCGCTCAATCGCCCGCCAGAAACCCGCACCCCAGAAAGTACGCACGCCAAGCCGACTGCTGCTGTGCCTTGAATGTCGTCATCAAAGGTGCAGAGTTTGTCACCGTAGCGGGCAAGGATTCCGCGCGCCTGCGGTGCAGCAAAGTCTTCCCAATGCAGAATCGCATTCGGGAACCGCCTACTCGCGCTCTCCACGTAAGTATCAATGAACTTGTCGTACTTGTCGCCGCGCACGCGGGCATGTTTCAGTCCTAAATAGCGCGGATCTGTTAGCAACTCCTCGCGATTCGTTCCCACATCAAGGCCAACCGCGATCACGCGACACGGGTCAATTCCTGCAGCGACGGTGTACACCGCAAGTTTTCCAATAGCGATGTCAACGCCGCCTACTCCCCAGTCACCGATACCCAAGATCGCCTCAGCGTCAGAGGCAACAATCAGATCAACATCCTCGGGGCCGAGCCCAGTAGCAGCAAGCGCATCATCAATGTGATCGATCTCGCTGACATTCAGAAACACGCCTCGAGCCCGACGGAACATGTGGCTGTACTCCTCGATAGCCGTTCCCACCGTGGGTGTATACACAATTGGCAGCATCTCCTCGATGTGTTCGCCGAGAAGCTGGTAGAAGAGCACCTCGTTGGTGTCGTGCAAGCCGCTTAAGTACACCCATTTTTCCACGTCGGAGTTGCCGGCAAGGAACCCTTGGTAGGCCCGAGCCACTTGTGCCTCAAGTGACTCCACGGCCTTGGGTAACATGCCAGTCAAGCCAAGGTGCTTGCGTTCTGCTGCAGTAAAGCCTGGCCCTCGATTGATCTGCGGGTTATTCAGAACATCAACCCCGCGGGCGTGGACGTGCATTGAGGTGGACCCATCTTCAGAGCGTTGGATTGAGAAATGTCTGGTAGTCACGAGCGGGGTCATCCTTTACATCAGGCCTGAGAGAAAGTAGCAGTGCCTAAACATGTTGGCTGTTTTGAAGGAGGCAACCTTGAGAATCTGACAGAATTCGATTCTCTTCACCTAGGTCAGGAAATAAATTGATTCAGAATATCGGAACGAAGCTCCTGTGGATCATGGTGCTGCTGTCGATTGGAACCGCTGCGCTAGCGCTGCGCAATCCGTGGTTCTTGCTCGCGGAAATGCTCTTTGTGCCATTGGCACTCCTAGGAGTGTGGGATCGGAACCAGAAGCAACACAGCATCCTTCGCAACTTTCCCATCCTGGGGCACTTCCGATTTCTTCTTGAAGATATTGGTCCTGAACTCCATCAGTATGTGGTTGAGGACAACACCAGTGGTAGGCCCTTCGATCGCGATACCCGCTCACTGATGTATCGACGGGCCAAGGGAGTAGCCGATGAGAAGTCTTTCGGTACCGAGAAGGATGTCTACGGAGCCGAGTACGCTTGGATGGGGCATTCAATCGCCCCGCACCCCGTGGTTGAAGACGCCGGGCAGAACCTGCGGATCACTATCGGAGGTCCGGACTGCACGCAGCCCTACTCTTCTTCGATACTCAACATCTCGGCTATGAGTTTTGGGGCCCTCGGAAGCGCCGCAGTTCGGGCCATGAATCTGGGGGCAAAGCGAGGCGGGTTTGCCCACGACACTGGAGAGGGCGGTATCTCGCGCTATCACCGAGAGAACGGCGGAGATCTCATCTGGCAGATCGGCACTGGCTACTTCGGTTGTCGCACCGATGCCGGCGGGTTTGATCCCGAGAAGTTCGCAGCGCAGTCAGCAGACCCACAAATCAAGATGATTGAGATCAAGCTGTCTCAGGGGGCTAAGCCTGGCCACGGTGGAATCCTGCCAGCCGCCAAGGTGACCGAAGAAATTGCCGAGGCCCGTCAGGTGCCAGTGGGTGAGACGGTGTTCTCTCCTACCTATCACCAAGCTTTCTCTGACCCCAGAGGGCTCTGCGCGTTCATCGGCCAGCTCCGCGCACTCTCCGGTGGCAAGCCAATTGGCTTCAAGTTGTGTGTGGGTCACCCGCTCGAGGTTGTGGCCATAGCGCACGCCATTATTGACACGGGTATTTGTCCCGACTTCATCGTGGTGGATGGCGGCGAGGGAGGCACTGGTGCGGCACCGCTCGAGTTCTCTGACTCGATGGGATTCCCGCTTCAGCCTGCGCTGGTGTTGGTGAACAACATCATGCGTGGAGCTGGTCTACGCGATAAAATGAAGATTGGTGCTAGCGGCAAGATGGTCACTGCCTCGGCAATCGCAAGCTCGATGGCGCTCGGGGCTGACTGGTGCAACTCGGCACGCGGCTTTATGTTTGCCGTGGGTTGTATTCAGTCGCAGAAATGCCAGACCAATAGGTGCCCGGTTGGGGTCACCACACAGAACCCCAAGCTGCAGCGGGCCCTCGTAGTTGCAGACAAAGCAACACGAGTGGAGCAGTTCCACGACAACACCGTGGGTGCGCTCGCCGAGATGATTGCTGCCATGGGGCTAGATCACACTTCTCAGCTTGATCCGTCCATGATTTTCAAGCGGTTTAGCGACGGTAAAATCGAAAACATCAGCCATCATTATCAGCTTCTGCCGAACAATTGCCTAGTAGAGGGCACTGCACCGGAGCTGTCTCAGCTGGGTTGGGACGTCAGCACCTCTGATAGCTTTATGCCGCCTGGCCTGCCTCAGTCTGGCGTTCCCCTCACTCCTGCTCAGTAAATTGACGGAGCTTTCCCCTTTCCCTTCTGAACCGACAGGCTTACACACATGATTAATCTTGCAACCTACGTTCCCATGGGGGACAAGAAGAACTCGGGATTTTTCGAGGAGTACCTGCCCAAGGTTTTTGACCGCCGCGCTGAATCTGGGCTGCCCGAGATTGTTGACCGCATGGCAGCTGTGGTTGTGCAAGTCGAACACGGCGACGCAATCAGCTACATCGCGGAACTTGCACTCATGGGCCCCTATCGCTTGATTGAAGCTCGCATTACCGAGACGCACCGCGTGTACCTGCTGCAGTCCCAGCCGGACTATCCGCGCATGATTCTGCTTGAACCGCTCGCAGCCGCATTTGAGGACGAGGTCACTCGTTGGAACATGATGTACCCGCTCTCCGCCGCTAAACCAAACGCCCGTTACATCGGCGAGATTTACCGGGCAACCTCTGTGAAGGCAGTTCGTGAGGCACTCGAACCACAGGGCGTGAGATTCGTCTACGCAGGCGAGACCACAAACTCGTTCTACTGCGGCGAGCACCTGAACTTCACGTTCCTGTCGGACTTTACCTACAACCGAGTTGGCTATGTGGATGTTCCCCTCGATACCTTGGACGGGCTCAATCTTGGCGACTCTCTGCAGATCTCTGCAGAGAGTCAGTCGCTCATAGAGTCGGCAGCTTCGCTTCAGGCCGAGCACGGTGTTGCAGACAAAGTCCTCGGTATCGATCACCTTGCGACCAGGATCCTGGCCGGTGAACGCGAAGACGCCATCCTTGAGTACCTGACTATGGTTCCGTATTACTTCTGGGGTGCCTACAACATCATCGAAATGAACTCATCCACGAACGTGACTCGTCACCCCGATGTCCCCGACGACAAACTCAGTCCTGCCCGCGTCTTTACGGCGAACAACACGCCAGCCATCGTCAACTCCTTCAAGAATCTTCCGATGCCCACCGAAGACTTTGTGCGCAACTTTGGTCGTCGGATGCACCACATTGCATACGAAGTTGGCGACGGCGATGTGAACGAGGAGAAGTACGTTGACTTTGTGGTGAGCGAGCTAACCAAGCTGGGAACTCCGTTCTTGGCTGATGTTGTCGGTGAATGCAAAGACGAGCCCAACCTCAAGCAGATCTTCTCCAAGAGCTCGCCCTACTCGCTTCTGATTACGGAGTATGTAGAGCGTTGCCATGGTTACGAAGGATTCTTTACGAGAGACAATGTGGCAGCCCTTACGGCTGCTGCAGGTGCGTCGGAGCGCTTCGAACACGGTCAGTGTTTCGATTGAGTCTCACTCGCTCTTGGGCTAGTTAGATGGCCTCGGCCGCCTTTTGGGCTGGCGTTGGTTCCTCGGCGCTAGTTATTGGCGCGCTCATCGGCTTCTTTGTGCCTGTCTCTGCGCGTGTGCTCGGTTTGATCATGGGTTTCGGTGCGGGAACCCTGCTGAGCGCCGTCTCTTTTGAGTTGGTGCTGGCGGCTTACCAAGAGTCGAAAGACTTATCGGTGGTCTTGGGACTCGTTGCAGGAGCCCTAGTGTTTTGGGCTGGAGACCGACTCCTTGAGCGCTTTACTCCCAGCGGCGAAGACCCAGTCGTGGGGGCGAGTGTCTCCGGGCCGTCGCTCGTGTTGGGCGCAACCCTTGATGGGGTTCCTGAGTCGGTTGCAATCGGG
>Ga0194051_1001288_pt1:10000-13390 | contig 13390 bp, 6 predicted proteins | sample SepL2320m_MetaG_FD_161275 | JGI IMG/M metagenome (GOLD analysis project Ga0194051, IMG submission 161275) | Anoxic zone freshwater microbial communities from boreal shield lake in IISD Experimental Lakes Area, Ontario, Canada - Sep2016-L239-20m | ecosystem: Environmental > Aquatic >... | reverse complement strand
CCCGAGGGCATCGCCCCTCGGGTGTTTTCGTTGTTCCCGGATCGCTGCCCTAGATGGGAAGCAGGTTGGGAGCCAGGAATCCCATGAGCGTGAAGCCGATGCCCACGGCCCCCAGGCCGAAGGAGACGAAGGTGAGCCAGGCCACGGCGGTCAGCGCCGCGGCGCCCGCCAGGACGATCGCCAACTGGAAGCACGCCGAGCCGTACTCGAACATGTGATAGGCGGCGAGGGCACGGTCGCGGTGCGCCTCCTTCGCCTTGGCCCGGGCCATCAGTTCCTTGCGCCCTTCATTGGTTTCGGGCTCCGACTCGTAGCGCTGGGCCGTGCGTCGCCATTGCTCGGACTGGGCCTTCAGGGCGGCCGGCATGGTCGCGGGATTGTCCTTGAATTGCGCGTCGGCGCCCTCGGCCGCGGTCCGCAGCGTGGTCTGGCGGATCGTCTTGGCCTGGAAGAACGACCAGAGATTGGAGGCGTCGATATGGTCGGACAGACCGTGGGTCTGGGAACTCTTGCCGGACATTTCGGAGACCGCCAGGAGGGCTGCCAGCACGGCAACCAGCAAGGCGATTTTCTTATTCGACGTATCGACGTGACCGTGACCGCCGGACATTGTTTTTCTCCCTGTTTTTGATTTGGATCGTGTCGGTACGTCTTCATAGACCGTTAGAGTTACAACGAAAAGCCGCACCGTTGATCCGGTCTTGCACCTGCGCGATCGCTTCCCATATCGATCGCAGGATGCCCGGATAGGGGTCCGCTCTTCCGCCCGCCGCATGCCGGGGGCGTAAACGAAAGGGTAGAGTGATGAACCAAGAGAAATACACCGAGCGTATGCGGGGCTTTCTGCAGAGCGCCCAGATGCTGGCGCTGCGCGACGGCCACCAGCGTTTCGTTCCCGACCATCTTCTGAAAGTCCTGCTCGACGATCCCGAAGGCCTGGCGGCCAACCTGATCAAGTCCGCCGGCGGTGATTCCCAGGCCGTGCACCGCGAGGTCGAAGCCAATCTCGCCAAGCACCCCAAGGTCGAGGGCCAGGGCGCGGGCCAGGTCTATCTGGCGCCTGAGACGGCGCGCCTGTTCGAGCAGGCCGAGGCGATCTCCGAAAAGGCCGGCGATTCGTTCGTCACCGTCGAGCGGATGCTGCTGGCGCTGGTGCTCGCCAAGGGCACCGAGGCCGCCAATGCGCTGGCCAAGGGCGGCGTGAAGGCGCCGGCGCTCGAAAAGGCCATCCAGGAGCTGCGCAAGGGCCGGACCGCCGACTCTGCATCGGCCGAAAGCGGCTACGACGCGCTCAAGAAATATGCCCGTGATCTCACGCAGATGGCGCGCGAGGGCAAACTCGACCCCGTGATCGGCCGCGACGAGGAAATCCGCCGCGCCATCCAGGTGCTGAGCCGCCGCACCAAGAACAATCCCGTCCTCATCGGCGAGCCCGGCGTCGGCAAGACGGCGATCGCCGAGGGCCTGGCGCTGCGCATCGTGAACGACGACGTCCCGGAATCGCTCAAAGGCAAGAAGCTGATGTCGCTCGACCTCGGCGCCATGGTGGCGGGCGCCAAGTACCGCGGCGAATTCGAGGAGCGCCTCAAGGCGGTGCTCTCGGAGATTTCCGCGGCCGAGGGCGAGATCGTCGTCTTCATCGACGAGTTGCACACCCTGATCGGCGCGGGCAAGGCCGACGGCGCGATGGATGCCTCCAACATGCTGAAGCCCGCGCTGGCGCGCGGCGAACTGCATTGCGTCGGCGCCACGACGCTCGACGAGTACCGCAAGCACATCGAGAAGGATGCGGCGTTGGCCCGCCGCTTCCAGCCGGTGTTCGTGGCCGAACCGACGGTCGAGGACACGGTCTCGATCCTGCGCGGCCTCAAGGAGAAGTACGAGCTGCACCACGGCGTGCGCATCGCCGATGCCGCCATCGTGGCCGCGGCGACACTCTCCAACCGCTACATCACCGACCGCTTCCTGCCCGACAAGGCGATCGACTTGATGGATGAGGCCGCGTCCCGCATCCGCATGCAGGTCGACAGCAAGCCGGAGGATCTCGACGAGCTCGACCGGCGCATCATCCAGCTCAAGATCGAGCGCGAGGCGCTGAAGAAGGAGAGCGATCCGGCATCGCGCGACCGCCTGCAGAAGCTCGAAAAGGAGCTGAGCGAGCTCGAGCAGAAGTCGGCCGGGCTGACAGCGCAGTGGAAGTCGGCCAAGGACAAGCTGGCCGATGCCCAGAAGGTCAAGGAGCAGCTCGACAAGGCGCGCCATGAACTCGAGATCGCGCAGCGCAAGGGCGAACTCGCCCGCGCGGGTGAGCTGTCCTATGGCGTCATCCCCGACCTCGAGAAGAAGCTCAAGGCGGCGGAGAACATCGAACTATCGGGCAGCCGCGGCGTGAAGGAAGAAGTCATGCCCGAGGACATCGCCGCGGTGGTCTCGCGCTGGACCGGCATCCCCATCGACAAGATGCTCGAGGGCGACCGGGCCAAGCTCCTGCGCATGGAAGAAGAGCTGCACAAGCGCGTGATCGGCCAGGACGAAGCCATCACCGCGGTGTCCAACGCCGTGCGCCGGGCGCGGGCAGGGCTGCAGGATCCCAACCGGCCGATGGGCTCGTTCCTGTTCCTGGGACCGACCGGCGTCGGCAAGACCGAGCTCACCAAGGCGCTGGCGAACTATCTGTTCGACGACGATCACGCCATGGTCCGCATCGACATGAGCGAGTTCATGGAGAAGCATGCCGTCAGCCGCCTGATCGGCGCGCCGCCGGGCTATGTCGGCTACGACGAGGGCGGCGTGCTCACCGAAGCGGTGCGTCGCCGGCCCTATCAGGTAATCCTGTTCGACGAGGTCGAGAAGGCCCATCCCGATGTCTTCAACGTGCTGCTGCAGGTGTTGGACGACGGTCGCCTGACCGACGGCCAGGGCAGGACGGTGCACTTCAACAACACATTGATCGTGCTGACGTCCAACCTCGGCAGCGCGCATCTGGCGGCACTTGCCGAAGGCCAGTCGACCGAGACCGTGCGCGAGCAGGTGATGGAGGAGGTGCGCCGCGCCTTCCGGCCGGAGTTCCTCAACCGCCTCGACGAGATCCTCCTGTTCAACCGGCTGAGCCGCGCGCACATGACGGATATCGTCGACATCCAGCTCGGCCAGCTCCGCAAGCTGCTGGCGGACCGCAAGATCAGCCTCGAGTTGGACAAGAAGGCCCTGCAGTGGCTCGCCAACCGCGGCTACGACCCGGTCTACGGCGCCCGGCCGCTGAAGCGGGTGATCCAGCGCAGCCTGCAGAACTCGCTGGCCACCTTGCTGCTCGAAGGCCGCATCAAGGACGGCGACACCATCGAGGTCGGCGTCGAAAACGGCGAGCTTACGATCGCCGGCCAGCGCGTC
>Ga0194051_1001288_pt1:0-5000 | contig 13390 bp, 6 predicted proteins | sample SepL2320m_MetaG_FD_161275 | JGI IMG/M metagenome (GOLD analysis project Ga0194051, IMG submission 161275) | Anoxic zone freshwater microbial communities from boreal shield lake in IISD Experimental Lakes Area, Ontario, Canada - Sep2016-L239-20m | ecosystem: Environmental > Aquatic >... | reverse complement strand
TGACCTGTGATTAGGGGTGAAAGGCCAACCAAACTCGGAAATAGCTGGTTCTCCGCGAAAACTATTTAGGTAGTGCGTCGAATGATTACCGTCGGGGGTAGAGCACTGGATGGGCTAGGGGGATCCAAAGTCTTACCAAACCTAACCAAACTCCGAATACCGGCGAGTACAGTTCGGCAGACAGACGGCGGGTGCTAAGGTCCGTCGTCGAGAGGGAAACAGCCCAGACCGCCAGCTAAGGTCCCTAAGTCATGGCTAAGTGGGAAAGGATGTGGGAAGGCCAAAACAACCAGGAGGTTGGCTTAGAAGCAGCCATCCTTTAAAGAAAGCGTAATAGCTCACTGGTCTAAATAAGCCAGCCTGCGCCGAAGATGTACCGGGGCTCAAGCCATGCACCGAAGCTGCGGACTCGAAAGAGTGGTAGCGGAGCGTTCCGTAAGCCTGCGAAGGGATAGGGGTGACCCGTCCTGGAGGTATCGGAAGTGAGAATGCTGACATGAGTAGCGATAAAGAGCGTGAGAGACGCTCTCGCCGTAAGTCCAAGGGTTCCTGCGCAAGGTCAATCCGCGCAGGGTTAGCCGGCCCCTAAGTCGAGGGCGACAGCCGTAGACGATGGGAACCAGGTCAATATTCCTGGGCCTGCTGAAGGTGACGGATCCCACAAGTGGCTCTAGCTCGTTGGCGAATGCTAGAGCGGCGGAGGGGTTCCAGGAAATAGCCTCAGCGTATAGACCGTACCCTAAACCGACACAGGTGGACTGGTAGAAGATACCAAGGCGCTTGAGGGAACCATGTTGAAGGAACTAGGCAAATTTCCCCCGTAACTTCGGGATAAGGGGGCCTCTATCGGTCTCGATAGAGGGGCACAAACTAGGGGGTGGCGACTGTTTACCAAAAACACAGGGCTCTGCTAAGCCGTGAGGCGAAGTATAGGGTCTGACGCCTGCCCGGTGCCGGAAGGTTAAAAGGAGAGGTTCACGCCTTGAATTGAAGCCCCGGTAAACGGCGGCCGTAACTATAACGGTCCTAAGGTAGCGAAATTCCTTGTCGGGTAAGTTCCGACCTGCACGAATGGCGTAACGACTTCCCCGCTGTCTCCAACATGGGCTCGGCGAAATTGAATTCCCCGTGAAGATGCGGGGTACCCGCAGTTAGACGGAAAGACCCCGTGCACCTTTACTACAACTTTGCAGTGGCATTAGAAAATGGATATGTAGGATAGGCGGGAGCCTTTGAAGCATTGGCGCTAGCTCGTGTGGAGGCAACCTTGAAATACCGCCTTTTCGTTTTTTGATGTCTAACCGCGGTCAGTTATCCTGATCCGGGACCCTGCATGGTGGGTAGTTTGACTGGGGCGGTCGCCTCCCAAAGAGTAACGGAGGCGCGCGATGGTGGGCTCAAGCTGGTCGGAAATCAGCTGCTGAGTGCAATGGCACAAGCCCGCCTGACTGCGAGACTGACAAGTCGAGCAGGGACGAAAGTCGGCCATAGTGATCCGGTGGTTCCGCGTGAGTGGGCCATCGCTCAACGGATAAAAGGTACGCCGGGGATAACAGGCTGATACCACCCAAGCGTCCACAGCGACGGTGGTGTTTGGCACCTCGATGTCGACTCATCACATCCTGGGGCTGGAGCAGGTCCCAAGGGTTCGGCTGTTCGCCGATTAAAGTGGTACGTGAGTTGGGTTCAGAACGTCGTGAGACAGTTCGGTCCCTATCTGCTGTGGGTGTTCGAGACTTGAGAGGAGCCGTCCTTAGTACGAGAGGACCGGGATGGACGTACCTCTGGTGTACCGGTTGTGACGCCAGTCGCAGCGCCGGGTAGCTATGTACTGGAGGGATAAACGCTGAAAGCATCTAAGCGTGAAACCCGCCTCGAAACTAGGTCTCGCTGAGAGTCGTGGTAGACCACCACGTTGATAGGCCGCGTGTGTAAGTACAGTGATGTACTAAGCTTAGCGGTACTAATAGCTCGATAGGCTTGATTCTCATTCGTTCCGTGCAGCGGTCGACATCCGCTGCCGGCTTTGATCCACGGCCTTCACAGGCCGTAGCAACCATCCAGGTTGCAACCAGCACAGGCTTTCAGATCCTCTTCGCGCTTCGACGACCTGGTGGCACTAGCGAGGGGTGTACACCCGATCCCATTCCGAACTCGGACGTGAAAACTTTCAGCGCCGATGGTACTGTGTCTCAAGGCACGGGAGAGTAGGTCGCTGCCAGGTCTTCCAAGCGCGAAGAGACCTCTTCAGAGAAACAATCAAACTGCGCACGGATTTGACGCGGGGTGGAGCAGCCCGGTAGCTCGTCAGGCTCATAACCTGAAGGTCGTAGGTTCAAATCCTGCCCCCGCAACCAAATTAGCCCGCTAACTCAAAAGGTTAGCGGGCTTTTGCTTTTTGCGATTCTGTTGCCGTTGCGCCGTGGAAGCACTGTGGAAGCAAGAGGGCGCGTAGATCTGCGCAATCGCTCCACTTCTAAGCAATTAGCGGCGGATCGACGAGCTCTGCTGCCCTGGGCCTTCGCACAGGGTGTTGATAAGCTGGGGGGATGACCAAGCCCGCCTTCAACTACGACGAGCTCGACGGGATCTTCCGCGGCAAAGGGGACACCGACGCCGTCGGCATGAGCCTGATCGACGGCCTGATTGCCGCCTTGGTCGCAGGCCCCGTGTTCGTCGAGCAGCAGGAGTGGTTGCCTCTGATCTTCGCCGGCCGCGTACCTGCGGCCGCTGCCGGCACGCCCGAGCATCTTGCCGTCAATACGATCTTCAATCGCTACAACGAGGTCTCCACGACGCTGGCCGACAACCCCACGGCCTATCGTCCGATGTTCATGCACGACGCCGGTCACATTGCCGTAGACCATTGGGCGGTCGGCTTCATTCGCGGCATCGGCCTGCGCGTCCAGGCATGGACGGACGTCTTGCTTACCGACAGGCGCCTGACGCTCGCCCCGATCTTCGTTGCGCACGACATAGGGGCGGGCTTCCTGCCTGACATGCCGAGAGCCGAGCAGCTGCGCCGTCGCGTCACTGCCCATCTCCATATCGCCGACGCCGCGGTTGGCCTGCATAAGGTCTGCAATTCAAAGCGCGCCGCCTCCTTCAAGCCCACTAAAACGCCGCCACAGCTGCCTTGAGGCGCGGGGCGACATCGCGGAAGAAGCGCTCGAGGCTGCCGTTCATTTGCTCGGGTCGCATGCCCGGCGGCACGGCCCAGGTTACGAGATCGGTGATGCCGTATTCGCGGATGAACCCTGACAGTTCGGCGACGCAATGATCGGCATTGCCGACAACCCAGGTCTGCGGGATGCGGGCCTCGTCGGTATTGCCTGCAACGCCCCCCGCGCCCGTCCCGGGCGTAAAACTGCGATAAACCTCGCCCCGATAGCGCTCGGCCGCGCGTACAGGAGGCCAGTCGCGCTCAACATCGTCGGTGACGAGGCAGGACCGGATGATTCCGACACGGTAATTCTGCGGGTCGCGTCCCGCCCCCGCGAGAGCGGCGCGCCACGGATCGAGAACTGCCGCGCGAGGGCCCTGCGGCAACAGGTGACTGTCGAAGCGGGCCGCTCGTTGTGCGCCGGCTTCCGACATCGCCGCGACCCAAAGCGGCGGACCGCCCTGCTGCACGTAGCCTGGCCTGATCACGACATCGTCGAATGTGTATCGCTTGCCGTGAAAGCTGAAACGCTCGCCGCTGAAGCAGCGACGCAGCACTTCGATGCCTTCGTCGGTGAGAGACACCCGCCTTGAGACCGGCAGGCCGAAGCCGCGGAACTCGTGCGGCGCGTAGCCCATGCCAACGCCGACTTCGATGCGGCCATTGCTAAGGTTATCGAGGACCGCCAGGTCCTCGGCCAGACGGATGGGATGGTTGAATGGCAACAGGCAGACATCGCTGGATATGCGCACGTGGCGTGTCCGCATCGCAATCGCAGCGGCGACCGGAATCCACGAGGGAAGGTATCCGTCATCGAGGAAGTGATGCTCGGTGAACCACACGAGATCGAGCCCGATTCGGTCCAGCATCTCGATCTGGTCGATGATCGCAGCGTAGAGGCTCGGCGTGTCGAGCCCCGATGCCGCGGTGTTGCGGAAATCGTAAACAGTGCCGATGCGGAGCGACGGATGCATGCTGGATGTTCCAAAGGTACCAGGGCCTGAGCAACTCTATCAACATAATGCCGCCGGCGTCGCCTCCGCACGTAGGCAAGCCTGGGATCGAGACGGCTTCTAAGGGAGAGATGATCTAGCGCGCGCGCTCAAATGTCTGCCTCGCCCAGGCGCAGGCCTCGGCCATTGCGTCGTCCGCCTTGGCGACCACGCCGACCCAGAACAGAAAGCCGTGGTTCATGCCAGGGCGGCGGGTGATCACGGTCGGCACCCCTGCCGCCCGGAGCCGTTCCCCGTAAAGCTCGGCTTCGTCACGCAAGGGGTCGTACTCGGCGCTCATCACGAAGGCCGGTGGCAACCCGGAGAAGTCCCGCGCTCGCAGCGGGGAAGCATACGGACTCTCAGCCTCCACGGGGTTGGTGAGGTAGTGCCCCCAGAACCACTCCATGGTGTCTCGGGTCAGTCCGTAACCGTCGGCGTTCTGGGCGTACGACGGCGTACCTGGCGTATGGTAATCGGTTACCGGGTAGAGCAGCATCTGGCCGCACAACTCCGGCCCGCCCTCATCACGAACGCGTAGCGCGGTGACGGCGGCCATGTTGCCGCCGGCGCTGTCGCCGGCCAACATAATGCGCGCCGGGTAGGTGCAGAGTTCTGCTGCGTGTGCGGCTGCCCAGAGAGTCGCCGCCAAGCAGTCGTCTGGCCCGTTCGGAAACTTGTGCTCGGGCGCAAGCCGGTAGTCCACCGACACCACCAAGCAGCCTATACCGGCCGCCAGGTTACGGCACATGCCGTCGTGCGTATCCAGGCTGCACAGCACGAAGCCGCTGCCGTGAAAGAACATCATTAAGGGGAACGGCCCGCTGCCTACGGGCGTGTAAATC
>Ga0194051_1001287_pt1 | contig 13395 bp, 10 predicted proteins | sample SepL2320m_MetaG_FD_161275 | JGI IMG/M metagenome (GOLD analysis project Ga0194051, IMG submission 161275) | Anoxic zone freshwater microbial communities from boreal shield lake in IISD Experimental Lakes Area, Ontario, Canada - Sep2016-L239-20m | ecosystem: Environmental > Aquatic > Freshwater >... | reverse complement strand
GTCTTGTAGATGCTCGGATGGGTGGGCGACGGAAAAATCGGGTCAGCCGCAATCGCGCTAGCGGCAAGTAAGCCGACAGCCACCGAAAGCGGCAGTTTCAACTTGATAAAACTCATGATCGGGTAAAACTCCGGAATAAAAACACAGCGACAATTTTCGCGGAAAGGCTCACAAGCACATTCCACATGGTTTTATTGATGCGCGCAAGGGCTGGTGATCTGTTCCGCCGCAGTCACTCCCCGCACATCACACCCCACCAAAAACCTTCTCTAGAAACCTCGACTTTTGCGGCTTATTATTATCATTATTTTAAGGGTTCGCGGCAATCTTTACGCAAATTCAAACAATCGTGAAAACCTGTGCTGGTCAGAAAAGCCATGACGGGCACCCACCCAGTTTTTTCGCCTGCCAGGGCCCTTATCTGCCGGCCCCATTTACGAGCAGGAGCCCACCGGCCCAAAGGCCCCCTCGAGGAGCGCTTGGACAAATCGCTCCGGAGCAAACGGCTCCAAGTCGTCGGCAGCCTCGCCCAGTCCGACAAACTTAACCGGGAGACCAAATTGCTCGGTGACAGGTACGATTACGCCCCCTCGCGCCGATCCATCGAGCTTCGCCAAAATAATTCCCGTGCAACCGGCAGCCTCACGAAATCCCTTCGCCTGCGAGAGCGCGTTTTGGCCAGCGGTGGCATCAATCACTAAGAGCACCTCGTGCGGTGCGCTGGGGATCTGCTTGGCGATCACGCGGCGAATCTTGGCGAGTTCCTGCATCAAATTGTCCTGCGTTTGCAAGCGACCGGCAGTGTCAATGATGCAGATATCGAAGCTCCCTTCGATCGCCCTAGCCACAGCGCGATGGGCCACACTGGCCGGATCGCTGCCCGGCTCCCCACGCACAATCTCTGCCCCAAGCCTGCCGGCCCACATCGCCAACTGCTCCACGGCGGCTGCGCGAAATGTGTCACCAGCCCCCAGCACGACGCGATCACCCTGTTGCGTCAAGCGGTGGGCGAGTTTGGCGATCGATGTTGTTTTGCCGGAACCGTTGACCCCTGTGACAAGAATGACCGTCGGCCCCGATTCTGCTTTGATGAGTTCCGACGACGCTTGCTGGAGCCGCTCGAGCAGTTCGCGACGGATCGAATGGATCACCACATCGGGGTCCACCACGCGGGCGCGAAGGCGGGCTTGCACATCGACTACGATCGCTTCGGCGGCGGCCGGCCCCATGTCGGTGCGGACCAGCAAGGCCCGCAGTTCCTCGAGGAATGATTCATCAACGAGCCGGCCTTCGCGCTTGAACAGATCGCGCACATCGGTGTTGAGCACCTGCACGGTTTTGGCCAGCCCCGACCGCAGTCGATCGAGCAGGCCTTTTTTTTCCGTTACTTGCTCCACGGCATCTTCTGCAGAAACCTCGGCTCCTGATTCGGTTGCCGGTTTTTCCTTGCGGTTAAAGAAAAATGCCATCGCGAGCAATGCTCCAAAAATGCCTGAGGGGTAGGACGCACACTAGACGACTTCTGCCGATATCCTGCCGGCAGTCGCCGCGTCGCGATCGGCGAGCAACTTGCCGAGAATGCCACTGACAAACCGTGCAGATGCATCGCTGCCATACCGGCGAGCCAACTCAATCGCTTCATCAACGGCTACCGGACCGGGCACATCCGTGTGGAGCAGTTCAAACAGACACAGCCGCAGCACAGCCCGATCTGTCGCCGCCATTCGAGACAGACGCCAATTTTCCGACCGGGCATCGAGTAACGCATCGAGTTGGCCACAGTGGCTGCCGACCCCTTCGATGAGCAATTGGGCAAAAGACACGAGCATCGGCAGACGCAATCGGCCCACGAGAAAGCGCTCCAGATCGGCTGCCACCACGCCCGGATTTACTTCTGACTGATAGAGCACCTGCAAGGCGACTTCACGGGCTCGGCTACGGCGCGTCATAAAAGCTCTTACTTGGCGAGGGGGAGTGGACAGAAATGGAAATTGGCACAAGAAGATGATAGCGGAGCCTACCCGTATCCCTACAGTAGTTGGTCAAGGAGCGTGATCATTTCGATTGCGGCCAGAGCACACTCCGTTCCCTTGTTACCTGCCTCGCCGCCAGCCCGAGCCATCGCCTGTGCCAAGGTGTCGCAGGTGAGCACGCCGAAGAGCACCGGCAAGCCATGCGTTCGACCGACCGCTTCGATGCCGCTGCCAACCGCGTGAGCAATGATGCGATCGTGCGAGGTCTCACCGCGAATGATCGCCCCCAGACAGAGCACCGCGGCATACCGCTCACTAGCCGCCATGCGATCTGCGGCCAGCGTGAGTTCAAAGGCCCCCGGCACCCAAGCAATATCAATCTGATCCAGCGGAAGCCCGGCCGCTTCAAGCGTGGCCACTGCTGCGTCGAGGAGCCGACGGGTGATCGACTCGTTGTACCGCGAGACGACAACAGCCACGCGAATCAGAGCAGGCAATCGGTCGTTTCGCCCTACAAAGGCGTTGGTGCTCCTGGTCACGACTTAAGGCTCAGCAAAAACTCGGTGTTTGTTTTGGTCTTCGCCAGACGGTTGACGAGGATCTCCATGGCATCGGTCGGATTCATCTCCCCGAGCGCACGACGCATCACGCAGACGCGACGGTATTCATCCGGTTCCAGCAGCATCTCTTCACGACGCGTTCCCGAGCGATTGATATCGATGGCCGGATAGATTCGCTTGTCAACCAATCGCCGATCAAGCACGATTTCCAAATTTCCGGTGCCTTTAAATTCTTCGAAAATGACGTCGTCCATCTTGCTGCCTGTTTCCACAAGGGCCGTGGCAATGATTGTCAACGACCCCCCCTCCTCGACCTTGCGGGCACTGCCAAAGAATCGCTTCGGCCGCTGCAACGCATTGGAATCGACACCGCCGGAGAGTATTTTCCCCGAGTTTGGCACTTCCGAATTCCACGCGCGAGCCAGTCGCGTGATTGAATCGAGAAAAATAATCACATCGCGGCCATACTCGACTAGTCTCTTTGCCTTTTCGATCACCATCTCTGCCACCTGCACATGACGGCTGGCATTTTCGTCAAACGTCGAACTGATCACCTCACAACTTGGGCCCTTTACCTGCCGCTCCATGTCGGTGACTTCTTCAGGACGCTCGTCGATGAGAAGCATGAAAACATAGGCCTCGGGGTAGTTCACGAGCACTGCCTTTGCCATTTTTTGCAGGAGGATTGTTTTGCCGGCCCGAGGTGGACTCACGATCAACCCGCGTTGACCAAATCCGATCGGCACGACAAGGTCGACAGCCCGCATCGCAATCTCGTCAGCCGTTGTCTCCATCACAATTCGCTCGTCGGGATGCAGTGGCGTGAGTTCATCGAAGAAGACTCGCGCGGAAAGCTTGGCTGGGTCCTCGCCATTGATGGCCTCGACTCGGAGCAGAGCGAAATAACGCTCGCTCTCTTTGGGAGGCCTGATTTGACCAGCCACGCTCATGCCGTTGCGCAGGCCAAAGCGACGGATCTGACTGGGTGAAACATAAATATCGTCGGGGCAGGAAAGATAGTGGTAGTCCGGGCTTCGCAAGAAACCAAAACCATCAGGCAAGATCTCCAGCGTACCTTCACCAAACATCAGGCCATTGAGCTTGACTCGCTCTTTGAGAATCCGAAACACAAGCTCTTGTTTCTTAACGCCGGTGACATCGCCAACCTCCTCCTGCCTTGCCAATTCAATCAACTCCGGCATCGACATTTTTTGCAAGGCAGTGATATGAGTGTCGGCCTTTTTGAGTGATTCGTAGCGATCACTCGCATCGCCCCCTTCTCGCTTGATCTCGGCAGCAATTTCCTCCGCCAGCGACATCGGTTCGTCGTCGATCCCCTCGCGCGATGAATCAGAATCAGTGATTGAAGACATGAAACACCTCGTGACAGGAAAATAAGCCGAAGCGAGCGATGAGTAGAAGAAGCGAAAAGGATGGCGTAGGCAGGAATTAAAAATGCAAAACTCTGGTGCCGCATTGCACGGCACCGAGGGAAGCGGAGCGACAACCCCCCAAAAAAAATCGATGGTTTGGAGAATCAAAGGAAGGGCATTGACTGCTGTGTCGCACCTGCTTTTGTCCGCAAACCACACCTGCTTTCTTTAAGGAGTGGGATATTTTGCAACAAAGGCCGACCACAGCTGGTCAACTTGGCTGAAAGTATAAGCCAAACTGCCAGCCGCATCCACGGTTGCTCCTTTTCGCTCTGGAACCCTACAAAAATAGCTTTGGCGGCCCCAAGCGGCTTCGCGGGCCTCGACATGCGATTCGCTCCACGACCGCTGCCTGAGCCGCTCCAACCGCACTCTCTCATCACACTCAACAACGATCAACTCTTGGCACAGATCGTCCCAGCCAGCCTGTAGCAATAGCGGCACATCCAGGACAACGACTGCCCCGCTTCGGGGCTCGCGATTCTCCACGGTAAGCTCAGCCGCTCGCACCTGTTCCAGCCTCTGGCTGATCTGCTGCCTGACTCGTGGATGGATGATCGCCTCCAGTACCGCCAAGCGGGCCGCATGCTCCGGCGTTGGCCCAAAAACCTTCTCGGCCAGCATGCGCCGTTGCACGCGGCCTTGCGAGTCAAGGACTTCTTCGCCAAACGCAGCCACGACGAAAGCCTTCGCAGCGGTTTCCTCCAGCACCTGATGGGTAATGGCATCGGCATCAATCACTTCCGCACCGTGTTCTGCCAGTCGCCTTGCAACCGTCGACTTTCCCGCACCGATTTTCCCGATCAGTCCGATAACAAGCATGTCTCACCTTTCGTTTCTCTGAACGACGGCTGCAAGCCGAGCGACCCGACAACTGACCACGGTTCGCAATTCATTCCACTCTTATCCGTCGGTCCACTTTATCGTGATCCTGCTTGTGTCTTCTTAGGCTTCGGCCCAGTTGCTCCCAGTGTGCACCGAAACCTCCAGCGGCACATCCAGCACCATCGCACCACGCATCTCTTCGACGAGCAGTTTGGCCACCACAGCCGTCTCGCTCGCGGGGCAGTCGAGCAGCAGTTCGTCGTGAATCTGTAAAACAATGCCAGCCTTGAGGCCTGCTGCTCCAAGCCGTCGATCGACGGCCAGCATCGCCAACTTCATTAAGTCGGCGGCCGACCCTTGTACGACCGTGTTGATCGCCGTTCGTTCTGCAAGCGAGAGGGCAAAGCTGCCGGATTTATTGCGCCTGCCCAGATAATCGCGCACGCCGCTGATCGACCGCCGCCGACCCTGAATCGTGGTCACAGAGCCCTCCTGCCGACAGTGGTCGAGCACCTCATCCATAAAAGCCGCAGCGCCGGCAAAGGTTTTAAAATAAGCCTCAATGAATGCCGTGGCATCGGCCGGCAAAATCCCCAAGGACTTCGCCAACCCAAAACCACTCTGGCCATACAGAATGCCAAAGTTGACCGCCTTGGCCGCGCGACGCATGTCGGCTGTCACCGCATCATCCGGCATGCCAAAGACAGCCGCAGCGGTGCGCGTGTGAATGTCTTCGCCAGCTGAAAATGCAGCGCACATGGCCGCGTCATGCGAGAGATGAGCCAGAACGCGTAGCTCAATCTGGGAGTAGTCGGCGGAGACAAACTGCCAACCCGGCTCGCGGGGCAAGAAAGCGGCGCGAATCTGCTGGCCATCGGCAGTGCGGATCGGAATGTTCTGTAAGTTTGGATCACTGGAACTGAGCCGCCCGGTGGCTGTCAGCGTTTGATTGAACGATGTGTGAATCCGGCCGGTGAGAGGCTCCACGAGGAGCGGCAGGGCATCGACATAGGTGCTCTTGAGCTTGAAATATTTTCTATGCTCGAGCAGTTTGGCCGGCAAGGGATGCAGGGCCGCTAATGCTTCGAGCACCTCAGCATCGGTGCTGGGGCCTGTCTTTGTGCGTTTCACAACCGGCAGGTGCAACTCATCAAACAAGACGCCTTGCACTTGCAGTCGCGAAGCGATTGCAAACGGATGGCCAGCAAGGGCATGGATCTCGCATTCCAGTGACGCTAACCGCAAGGCATATTCGGCAGACAGGGTCGTCAGAATGTCGCAGTCGATACGGACCCCGCGAAACTCCATCTCGGCTAGCACACGAGCCAGCGGCATCTCCAGATCCTCATACAGTTTGAGCAAACCCTCTTGGCGGAGCAGGTCGGCGAGTATCGTGGAGAGCTGCTGCACTGTTTGGCAGTCTTGCACAGCTTGTTGGGCTGGTCCGGCTGGCTCGGCCTGCAAAGAGAGCGGGGCTGCCGGGAGTCCGTAGCGACTGGCAATCTCGGCCAAACTCTGCTGTCGCTGGCCCGCATCGAGAAGGTACGCCGCGAGTAGCGTATCCAATGAGCCACCGGCCAACTCAATGCCAATCACACGTAAAGCCACCGCCTGCCGCTTGAGATCGTGCCCTAACTTTTTGATCGATTGATCTTCTAGAACTTGTTTGACCCGATCGCTCGTGAGCCATTCTGGTTCAACCCAGATGCACGTAGAGCCTGCCGCCATCGCCATGCCCATCGGCGGGGACAAAATCGTCCCTGTCGGATTTTTCACGACGCATAGAGCGAGCGAGTCAGCAGCCGTTACTGTGCGGAAAAAATCGGCCAGATTTGAATCGATGGCCGGCTGTTTAGCGTCTTGTGCCGCCCCGCCCACAATGCTGGACAACGGCGTAAGCCCAGCCAAGCCACGCGGTCTAACAACAGCAGCGTCGTCGCTGGCAAAGAGCATCGCTTGGCCATTGTCTTGCTTCTTCTTGAGCTTGGGGCTTGGCGGGGTTGGCAGCTGGGCCGAAGCTGGGGCTGGCGACGGCGGCCGTGGAGCATCTCGCTTGGCCGCCGAGCCCAACACTTTGGTCAGCAGGCTATGAAACCCCATCTCTCGGAGAAAGTCGGCCAAGCTGTCGGTGTCGGGTGGATGACGGCGGGCGACCTGCCAGGGAATCTCGACCGGGACAGACGTCACCAGTCGCACCAGTTCGCGACTGAAGCGGGCTGTGTCGGCAAACTTTTGCAAATTTTCTTTGCGCTTTGTGCCGCTGACCAAAGGGATGTTCTGAAGCAGAATGTCGAGCGTGTCGTAGGTGCGCAAAAGTTCGCTGGCCGTCTTTGGCCCGATGCCCGGCACCCCCGGAACGTTGTCAACAGCGTCGCCGACAATCGCCAGAAAATCGACGACTTGATCGGGGCGAATGCCCCAGGTGGCGAGGAGTTCCTCTGCACCAAACATTGTGTTGGTGCGGAGGTTGAGAAGTCGCACCTGCGGGCAGATGAGTTGCCGTGCATCCTTGTCGGAGGTGGCGATGATACAGTTGCCGCCGCCCAAAACGGTGCAGGTGGCGAGCGTTGCCAAGATGTCGTCGGCCTCAAACCCCGGGAGCTCTAGCCTCGGAATTCCCATCACATCGATCAATCGCCGCACCAGCGGAATCTGGGGCACAAGATCGGCCGGCATGTCGGCGCGAGTGGCCTTGTAGGCTGCAAATTGATTGTGGCGAAAAGTGGGACCAGGCGCATCGATCGCGCAAAAAATAAAGTCCGCCTTTTTTTTCTCGATGATGTCGAGCAGGTCGCGAGCGAATCCAAAGACCGCCGAGACGGGCACCCCTTGCGGTGAAGTCATCTCTGGCAAGGCATGAAAGAGTTGGTAGATGCGGGACAGCGTGTCGACCACCCAGACAGTCTGCCCGTGCAAGTCTGGCTGCTCGTTCAGGTCCGGCACGGAAAACGCGAGAGCGTCTGCTGATGGATTTTCCATTTTTGAACGAGGCCGCCCGCGGATAAAACGAATGTCGAAAAAGTAGGGCGGGATCTGCGTGACGAATCAATCGCCGCTCGGTAGCTCGTATTCAAAATCTTTCCACTTCATCGCGCGGCGGAAGGGTTCGATGCGGAGCACCACTTCACCATTCTGAAAAATACGCACTGTGCCGTTGGTTTCACTGACGGCCACTGCCACGCTGCGAGTGCGTCGGGTGATTGCAGCCGCAGCCCAGTGCCGGGCACCGAGGCCCTTGGCCACCGACACATTCTCGGCAGAGGCGTCGATGTACCTTGCCGCCCCCTCCACTGTACCGTCGGCGCAGACCACAAAGGCACCGTCGAGTTGGGCAATCTCCTTGATTCCCTCGCGGACCCGCGGATCGGTGAGCTTACGCTCCGAACGGTTGTAGCCACGAACCGGATCAAACCCCGTGGCGTGGCTCGACTGCATCACCCTGCGAGCATCGCCCACAACAAACAGCGTGCCGACAGGCTTGCCCTCGCGGCCCTCGCGGCCAATTTCAACCGCCAGGTCAACGACCAGTTTGAGGGTTTCTAGTGGCACCTTGGTTTCAAGATTGCGCAGATCACGGCTGGTGAGTTGGCCGAGGTGTTCTTCCAGCCGCAACACACTCATCGAATCGATCGTGCCGGCTTCGAAGCCGCTGTAGATAGCAACGACCTGCGCTTCTGGGGCGATCATCTCAGCAGCAACACATTCAAGAAGTGCCTGCGCCAGCCGCTCATGCACCGGCAACCCCGCAACATCCAGCAGCACTTCCCGTAGGCCGTGGTCTGCGGTTCCCGACAGTTGACCCTCTTCGTCCGCAGCCACGAGCACCGTCGCTGCGCCCACAAGACTGCGCACATGTTCCCAGTCGTACCGCTGATCGACCAGCAGCAAAATCGCGTCAGAGCCCGTTGCCTCAAAGAGGCGAGCGCCGCCTTCCAGCAGATGCTCCAGCTGTTGAGTGATGTTGGAAGATGTCATCAATCCGCTCCAGCGACGAATTCATTTTTACAAGAGTCACAATCGCCTGCTACGGAGTGGTGCATCGCAAGGCATCCCGGCGTTGAATGCAGCCACACTCACGAGATGGTGGGTGATCAAAAATTCACTCACCGACGAGTGAAAAATCGATAAACTACCACTCTCCAACGGGATAGCGTACGGCCGAAGACGCCCGAGGGCAAGAATCGGTGGCTTTTGAGCGAGCGATGCAGGCGACCCTAGCGAAGGAGATTCTCCTTTGTCTGGTTGTCGGCTCGTCGAGTGCCAGTGGTCGGTTGTTTCGCAATGAGGGGTTGGCCAGCCTTCATCGTTCCGTGGAATGCCGCAATGCCGCCCGGTAAGACGACTCCCCAAACTCTTTCTTGATAGATGCACAGAGCGTGCAAGGCATGACCCAGCGGGCCAATCTTCCACTCCCTTGACGGCTCCCTGACAAGGGCCGCCGCCAAAAATTCCACCGCCGCTAAAATGCGGGGCTGGTAGAGCGCTTCTTGGTCCAGCGAGGCGGTCAGCCACTCCAGAATGTGGCCCGTGGTTTGGATCTTGCGATCGGCATCATCGTTACGGTCGGCGGGATATTTAAACCATTCGGTACTAAATGAACCGTCTGGATTCTGAAGTTTTGTGAGCGTGAATTTCTGATAGTCGCGGACAAACTTATCGGCTCGCAAATAGACGCCATCGAGTTGGCCGGTGGCCTTAAGGCGTCGCTGGCAGCCGTAGGCTAGGCCAAAAAGCCGGTGCGTACCACCACAGGGTGCGCCGCGAATCGGCTGCTCGATCTCTTCAGCGGCCAGTTTTTCCAATGACCACTCTTTGCCATCGCGGCTTTGCCACTGGGCGTCAGAGGGGAGGTAGTGCGACAAAGCAATCAATGCGAAGGTTAGTTCTGTGCCAGTCTTACAGGAAAGTTTTTCCTCTTCGACGAGGTGGTTGAGTTGGAATGATTTTGATTGCAGCGTGATCGGGGAGTTTGCCGCCACGCGGCACTGGGCCAAGATGGCTAGGTACTGGGCGGAGTGGCCCTGAACGCCAATTCCCTTCATGGCCATCAAGCGGTCACCAGACGCCGCTAGCATCACCTGCCCCTTACAGCGGCCACCCATATTTGACCAACCAATGGCGTTGACTAAATCACCGGCCGGTCCGCCCACTCGCACACGAGTGGGAATACCAAAGGCAATGAAGCCGTGCATCACTTCCCACGGGGTGTGCTCTTGGGTGTTGAGCGCACGCCGCTGATACACAGCAAGCGTCTGCGCGATGCGCACTCGCAGCTTTGCCAATCGCTTGGATGACGGGGCCGGGGTTCCTGAGGGCTTGTTACTGGCATACTTATTTTTTGAACGGGGACTGGGAGTCGTTGCCGGCACTGCCTGAGGCCCAGAGGCAGGGCGTCGAGCAGCCACGGCCTCTGGAATCACCGAGGGTTGCGGTGGCTTTGGCTTGGGAACTGGCTGAAATCCCGGATCGGCGGCACTGGTCGCTACCTGCTGTGCCGATTTCACCAGCGATGATACAAAGGCCGTGGTTTCGTCCCAGCCGGGTAGACGAACGGTTCGAACTGGTGCAGGAGTGACTTCTCGAACGACAACTACCGGGGGTGATCGAGGCGTTTGCCCCACCTGCTCGGCGGTCGGAGGCGTTGGGGCCTCAATGAATTGAGGCGGCTTTTCGGGGCGCGAAAGCAGCGACTCAAAGAATCTTTTGGACTTGCTGGCCTTGGTGGGCGAGGCTGCAAACGGCGTGTCCAATGGACTGACGCCAGCGACGACAGCAGCGGTTGCTAATGCGAAAAGTAGCGAACTGCGTGTGAATCGAAAAAACTTTCCCCGACGGCCTTCTGGGGCCAGCGTGTGACAAATTTTTCGCCGAAGTGAAGGCTGCATTAATAGTTTCGGCTTGTAGGAATATGAACACAGGGTGTGGTAGGGGTATCGACTGAATCAGCCTGCGAAACCCTGAAATCTGGAAAAGTCTCCCGAAGGTTTTTGTAGACTGCCCCGGTGCTCTAGCTTGTGCTTATTACGCCATACGACTTTGATGATGAATTCGCTCTACGGTCGCCCGCATCCAAAAAAGAGAACGACTTCTCAAGCTGCGGCCCACTCGCAAAGATCACTAAAATATCTGCTTGAATATTTCAGCAATTGACCATACGGAAGTTTTGGCATTTGGATCTGCCGCCCATTCCCGCCACTTATTGACATCGTCGCCCAGATTCTGCCCGCTCACTTTTTTAAGCGAGCCAACTGCCCTGTATTGGACGGCCGGATCGGCATCTTCAAGGGCCTTGGCAAGGACCGGAATGGCTGACTTGTCTTTGAGTTCGCCGAGCATCCGCAGTGATTCAAGTCGCACATCGAGTTCCGTGTCGGCCTGATAACGGGCAGCCAGTAGCGTGACCGCCTCTTCACCGCCCCGCTTCCGCCATGCTCGGCAGGCATCCACTCGCACCCGTGGATCGGGATCGTCAAGGCTACCACGACAGATTGCCAAGGCCGCCGAGTCATTAAAGTCGGCCGCTGCGTCTAAAATAGCGCACCGCACTCTCGGGTCGTGCTCTTCGAGCATCTTCTGGATCAAGTCCTGTGTAAACATTTCCTGTTGCTCGACTCCATTGGCTTGACAAACTTTTGTCTTTTCCTCGAGCATTTTGATTCTCTGATCGGCTGTGAGGCCATATTTTTCTTGGTTTTTGGCAATCTGAGCTGGGTCTTTCCAAGGTGCCCAGCCGGCACAGCCTGAAAGCACGAGACTGGCCAACGCAATCGTGACGTTTCGAGCCAGTCGCGGAGCCATTCTAACCGGCCAAAACCCCATCGGATGCGACTCTATCGCACAAGGGTAAGCCTTTAAAATGAAGTCGATCATCGGTTGCCGCACACAATGGTGGTGGTGGTGAAAATGCATAAACAGTGCTGAAAAGAAACTGCGACCGGGCGGCAAAAGTAGCCGAGTGAAACGCCGAAAACCAGAGCAATGTCAGGCCGCTGACAGTTTTCTTACTCATGGCTACTGTCGGCAACTGGGGGGTTTCGGGTACTTCCATCTGGATTTGCACTTTCGAGTTCCGGGTGAAACTGGTCGCATACAGAGTGAGGACTGATTAAGACCCTCGCTCTCCGTGATGAAGGCCCCCCTTTGTGCGTTCGCTCACGCTGTGTTTTTTGCCGTCGCCTCGCATCGCCGCATATTTCGCTGCCGTTGTCGGGGCAGCATTGCTCAGTGTTTTGTGCATTGACCCTGACCGCACAGGCATCGCACTGGCCGCAGACGCCTCTGTGGAAATCGAACGAATTGAAGTTCGTTCGGAGGCTGGGGTTCGCTCGTTGGAGGCCGCGGTCCTTGTCGAAGCGGTTGACGGCGGATTACTTGTAGAACTGCCGGATGAGAGCCTCAAGCTTCTACAGCCACCAGAGATTGTGTTGCGGGCAACGCTCAACGGCCCCTTGGAAGGAGAGTCGCCACGAGCACTGGGACGACGCATTCTGGGGGAACTGCCGCCGGGATTTGATCTGCATATCACCAAGCACTACCTCATCTGTTTTGACACTCAGCGGGCCTATGCACAGTGGTGTGGTGCGCTTTTTGAAAGGCTCTACGAAGGATTCAGAAACTACTGGGACAAGGCCGACTTTGCCTTAACGGAGCCCCGGCGACCGCTGATCGTTGTGATCTTTTCTGATCGTCAGCGTTACGCTGCCCTGGCCCAAAACGATCTCGGCGCCGCGACCGACCGCGTGGTGGGCTACTACAACCTGATGAACAATCGGATAACGACATTTGACCTCACCGGCAGCGACATGCTGAAACAAAAGCCGGCCAGTTCAGCCGGCCGAGCTGGCCTCGACATTTTGGCCAGCCCAGAGGCTTCCGGTCTTGTGGCCACGCTCGTGCATGAAGCCACCCACCAGCTGGCATTTAACTGCGGCATGCACCAGCGACTCGCCCCTGTACCGCTGTGGTTGAGCGAAGGAATCGCAACCTACTTTGAAACACCTGACCTAGGCAGCGAGCGGGGCTGGCGGGGAATCGGCATCGTGAATAAACCGAGGCGGGAGCGATTTTTAGCTCGCTATCGACCGGGCAGCCTGGAGTCCATTGTGTTAGCCGACGAGCCATTTCGCCACGCCGAGGATGCGATCGATGCCTACGCACGGGCGTGGGCCTTGACCTACTTCCTCGTTCAAACTCGCAAGGCGGCGTTTGTTTCCTACCTGAAAACGATCGGCAAAAAGCTGCCGCTGGAAGACGATTCCCCCGCCCAGCGTCTGCATGAGTTTACGCAGGCTTTTGGCGTAACTCCGGCTGCGATTGAGGAGCCTGTCATGAAATTCGTCGTCCGTCTGCGTACAAAAGACCGCTGAGCGAGACCGACTCGGCTGACGAGTGAACAGCGTCAATGTGATAGCAGGGCCGGGAACCTACCACTCCGGCAAAGACAGGACTCCGCTGCCCGGCGGTTTGCGTGTAGGCCCTACAACCACGCCTGCCCGATTTGCCTCCGCCAGAGCCGCAGGTTTAAAGTATTCATATTCGTTGCTTACTAAACGCTGTGTCCACTTCGGTGCCAGAACAAACGACCGCTGGGGCACCGAAGTGGAC